>VFSW01005755.1_pt1 | contig 18290 bp, 13 predicted proteins | sample 5358111 | NCBI WGS metagenome assembly VFSW01 (sample SAMN11554181, study PRJNA540505) | mine drainage metagenome | isolation source: sediment from site ElyBrook_90M | place: USA: Ely Copper Mine, Vershire, VT | collected 2017 | reverse complement strand
GGCGTCCAACTGGCATGGTCGCTGCATCGAGCAAGTCAAAATGGTCAGCCAAGCCATGGACATTGATTTCCATACTGCAGTTCGCCTTCTGAAATACGGAATCATGCGCGGTTTGATTCCTGTGGACCTCACACGTCCAGTTCATTTGCAGTTGCCATTCCCTCATTGCGATACACGCTCGCCTATGAGCATCCCAAGTTGGTCCATTCTGAATAAATTGAGGAGGCTGCCATGAACGCAAACGACAAGTTCTTCAAGGACGGAAATCATTTTCAACCGACAACGATAACGGAAAAGCTTGGTCGCCACGATGTCATTAACGTTATCAGCCCAACTGAGCTTCCAATCGACGCGGGGCTGTACAGAATCGTCTGGGCCAATCGCGTCAGTGACGCTGCGTTTGTATTGAAATTTCCCCCTCGACTAACTGAAACGGAAGTCAGCACAGGCAACAAGCGCGTAAAGCTAAAGCTTCACCGTCCGACTCGTGTCAGCCTCTCGGTCCTTGAGGACATTCTTAGTCAACGATTGATCGTCAAAACGCGCGCCTTCGTCCCGAAACGCTTGAACAAGGAGTCTAGTGAGCTTACTGCGGCCGAGAAAAGGGTGAAGAGCCGACGCAAGAAGCTTACCGACGACTTCTTGCAAGAGAAGGATCTCATTCGAATATTCGAGGGATCCGAAATGGGTCGTTATGTGGCACGTGCGGTGGAGCAGCACAACAAGTCATTAACCATGGGCCAGAAAAGAATAAGGCGCTACACCGTCTATCAAGACATCTACAGGTTTTGGTTGCATGGCTGCAGGGACTCGGCACTGGTATCCGACAATGCGAACTGCGGGGCCCCGGGGAAATTCCGCAATCCGGGTCTAAAAAAACGTGGCAGAACTCCAAAGCGCGTGAAAACTGGCCATGCACCAAAGAGGATCGGAGTAAATACCGGCCCCGACGATAGGGCTCTGATCTGGCTCGCATGGGACCTCTATGGCGGCAGCCTCGGCAAGTATGAATACGCCTACAACAAAATGATTGAGGATTATTTCACGGAGGGCTGGCGTGAAAACGACCGGGGAGAATGGGAGCCGACCAAGATATTGCTTGAGAAGCGTCCATCTATAGAAACATTCCGCTATTACGTAAAAAAGAAATACACCCCGGTCGAGTTGCTCAAGCAGATGCTTCCCTCGATCACTTGGGAGCAAACCAAACGGGCGATCAGAGGCAAAGCATTCGATAACTTGTTTGGACCTGCCCATGTATACATGATCGATTCCACCGTGGCGGATGTATACCTGGTCAGCAAGTTCAATCCGTACTGGATCATTGGACGCCCGATCGTTTATCTGGTCAGGGACGTCTGGTCTGGAATGATTGTTGGCGTGCACGTCGCGCTTGAAGGTCCAAGCTGGAACACTGCACGGCTAGCGCTGTTCAACGCGTTTTCTCCCAAGGGAGAGTTCCTCAGGTCACTGGGGTTCAACATGACCGATGCAGACTGGCCTTGCGCCCATGGGTGTTTATATATCCTGCATGACCGCGGTGAGCAACTTTCGATTCCTAGCACCGATAGCGCACACGATCTCAGGATAAACCTCAGTCCCTGCCCTCCGTTCCGCCCCGACAAAAAGGGTCCCATTGAAACGCTGTTTCATTGGATGCGCAATGTAACCGTTAAGTGGATGCCGGGCGCTGTGTTATCTCGAGCACGAGAACGCGGACAGCGGGATTGCAGACTGGATGCCACCCTTACCCTTCATAGCTTTACCCGTATCCTGGTTCACGCCATCCTCATGTTCAACAGGACAATGGATGTCAGCGACCGCTTGGTCGGACCGCTGAGCGGTCTTGAAATCGAGGCAACACCAATCAACCTCTGGAACTATGGGCTCGATAACCTCAATGGCTCTCCACCCCAGTGGGACCAGGATACCCTTTACACAGCTCTGCTTCCAAGCGCCAACGTATCCGTTCGCGAAGATGGCGTGCAAATCGCCGGTTACGCATACAAGGGCACCCTAGTGCACAAGCAGCAATGGCAAGAATTTGCCCGGAGTTTCGGCAACAAGAAGCTCAAGATCAAGTACCACCACCACAATCCACACCGCATCTTTTGCCTGAACGACACAACTGGAAATTATGAAACCCTTACAGTAACTGACCCCTCAAAAATTCCGGAACATGCACGCCTTGAGGACGTTTTTGACTGCAAAGAGTATCGCCAGTTGGTTCGCGAAGACGGCGCCGATATCCGTCTGCTGGACCGAATCGCCCACAACCGCTTCCGCGACGAGGAAATAAAAAAGGCTGCTGAAGCACGCGATCTGGCTATTCCCCCTGCGTCGAAGGCTGAGCATCTGTCCGACATCAAGGATAAACGCGCCTTAGAGGCAGAGGTGGAACGCATACGGGAAGCTGCTCAGCGGAATCGTCAGGATATTGATGAATATGTCGCTTCTGAAGATTCTGACGGCTCCGATGCGCCACCCGACCTGCTGTCCAAGCTCTTGGCCCAATCCGAGGAGATCATTGATCATGCCTAAACCACCAAAACAAATCGTAGCAGAGTACCAATCGATTACGGCGCCAGCCGCCTATGCCGGCAATCCCTTGATTGAGGCCCTCCCCCATATCTTCAACGAAGATTATGTAACAAAGGAACTGCGTTTCATACCAGACGTTGGCACCGCACTCGAACTGGCTCTCCCGCCGCACGAGCGCATTCATTGCGTTTCCGCCATCGAGGATCTGGTCATTCCTTTGCCGGTCGCATTCGACGTCGAAGTCGCCCTGTCGGTTCTAATCCGTCGTGGTTATGCCGCACGGAACCCTTTCAACCGCGAGTGGCGTCGACAGCACTGCAAGATCAAGAAAACCATGAGCGAACCACTTGAGGAATATCAAGTGAGGTCCAAAAGCGTACCCGCAATCTTGACGACAGCAGTGAGCGGAAATGGCAAGACCACGCTCATTGAATCCCTACTTGAGATGTATTCGCAAGTTATCATCCACACTGGCTACAAGGGTGAGTCGTTTGCCGTCAAGCAACTGGTCTGGATCGGTGTAAATGCAAGCTTCGACGCAAGCCTTAAAGGACTAGTCTTGTCCATGTTTGGTGCAGTCGATGCCGCACTTGGCACCGATTACCGGGAGCAATACGACAAGAGTACCCGGAGCATCGACACGATGATCGGCAATCTGGCGCAAGTGTTCGCCACCCACCATCTGGGTGTACTGTTCGTCGACGAAATTCAGTGTCTGTCGCTGCGCGGCGACCATGAGGCTGAGCTCGCCTTGAGCCTCTTCCTCAAGATCGCCAACGTATGTAAGGTACCTATCGTTTTCAGCGGGACCTACGCCGCTGTCAGGCTGTTTTCCAAGGTCGCGCGCAACGCACGCCGGGTCTGCAGCGGTGGGTACTTTGATCTGGCTTTGCCATCCAGTTTCAACGACGTGGTCTGGGACAAACTGGTCGTAGAGGTGGTCTGGAAGAAATTCCAGTGGGTGAAAAAACCGGCCCCCCTGACGGATGATCTGCGTAAACAAATATTCCATCTATCTCAGGGCATCCTGGCAATCTTCATGGCCTTGCATCGTGCCACCCAGGTGTATGCTATCCGCCACAATCTGGATACAGTCGATAGCAAGGTTCTGAAGGACGTTTATGACCGTCAGTTCATTCCCATGCACCAAGCCCTTGCTGCTTTACGTTCAAGAAAAAAGAACCGTCTGGAGAAGTTCGAGGACCTGCTTCCTCCAAAGGAACAACTCGAAGCATTGCTTCGCCCTGACAACAGCGAGCTTCTGGCCGAACGTATTGAGCGTCTTTTGGCGGCCAATCATGAGGCTGCCGTAAATGCTTCCACCCAGGCCACCAGTCCGGAACTCAAAAAGCAGAATGATGCAGCGCAGGCAACGGCTGAACTGCTAAAAAAGATCGGCTCCAATGCAGATCTCAGAGAACTTGCAAGACGAGCCGGATTGATAGAAGGGTGAAGTTGGGATGCTAACTGCAGATGACAGGGTCGATAACGCATTGACTTTGGCTTTTGCAGGACTCAAGCCTCTAGGACAGATGATGCAATCCATTGTGTCCCAAAGGCTGAATGTTCGCGATTCTTTTCAACATGAAGTCAGGAAGTAATTGAGTGGCATTGAACGGACGACAAATCGATACGGAAACAGCCGGGGTAGCAAACGGAAGCCAGATATATCTTTACCCTCTGATTCTTCCAGATGAACTGCATATCTCGCAGGCTTCCAGATACCACAACGACAGTGGCAATCTATCTACTCGAATCAGCTATCAGCAGCTCTACGATTCGGCGCCATTCCGACTGACACACTGGATTCCAAAATATCTCGAACGATTCGCCGCCAAGCTTCCAGGAGATGCCAAGCAAAATGTTGAGAAATTGCTGAGGCACACAACGCTCTTCCCGCTATTCGAGGTATACGGCAATGCGCGTCTTGGCCTTTCCAGTGACGCGATGCCCATCGCAAACCAAATCGTCAACATGCCGAAAAGGATCGTTGGGAAAAGCGGAGAGACACATCTGTGTGTCGATTGCCTGCGATGCGACGCGGATGAATGGGAACAGCCATACGTTCATAGAGCACACCAGATCCCGGGAGTTCAGGTCTGCTGGCGTCACGAAACCCGACTGCTCTCATGTTGTCCCAATTGTGGCTGCCCGTTCGAGCAAAAGAATGAATTCATTCTCGCGCCATGGGAGCCTTGTGAAGGCTGCGGGCTAAGCCTCACTGAAGGGGTATTCTATACGCCGGTTCACGATGCGAGCGCTTCAGAGTTGCGCTATGCCAAATTCGCACGAGACATGCTGCTGACACCCACGGTGCCTCTGGATGCAGCAACGCTGGCGTCTGCCTATAAGACTAGATTGGTTGAGATGGGATTTTCGAGAGGATCCATGATCAATCGTAAGGAGATTGTTGAGGCTCTTGAAAAACACTTTGGGAAAGAAACGTTAGGTCGCATTGATTCAGCTTATCGCCTCAATAAGAACCAACATTGGTTCCGTCTTGCGGGAGAATCTACCGTTTTCGATGCCCCACTGCCACGGCACTTGGCTCTATCCCAATTTCTTTTTGGTAGTGCGGCAGCATTCTGGGAGTTTGCCACGAAACCTTCTCCGCAGCAGCCAGCGCCAGCCACTGCAATCGAGACAATCGCCATACCTGCGACACAAGATATTGGCTCGGCGGCTATTCCACGTATCGAAGCCCAAGAGTCATCCCATGAATTTGCGTCAGAGCGCAAAACCTCCCGTACTCGAATCGAGGAAATTCTCCGCCAGCACCCGAATTGGACTATGGATGATCTTTGGAAAACATACTCCAGTTTGATGAAGAAGCTGCTGCGGGACAACGATGACGGGTTTGTCTGGCTAAAAGCCATTCTTGATAACAGAAATTCAACGGATGGTATAAAGCCTGCGTCGTTGATAGTGACGCAACATCCCGATGACTTGCGGTGGGCACGGGATTTCGCCAGCACTGCGGTTGCTCTATACAACTCAACTGACATGCCAAAGAAAATCACCCGCAACTTCCTGATGCGCGAAGCGGGTTGGAATCGCACGAACATGCCGGATCCAGCAAGATATCCGTTGGCACGGCAGCAGTTAGAACTTCTCAAGGAGTCCGACTGGCATTTCTATGCAAGGCGAATGCTTTGGGCGAAGTTGTGTGCAGGAGCAGTCGGTGCGTCAGAGCGTAGCGTGCTAGGTGCTTCTGGAATCGAACACCACCAGGGCCTTCTGGTGCTTCAATACTTCTCGTTTGTAACGCCAACTCGCATCTTCAGCCCCGGCACGATCATGGGAATTCTTATGGAGTATCAAATTTCCAAGGATTGGGCTGGACCCGCACGAGAACTGGAATTTCTCAAGCCAGGGCGGAACTCTACCCGTGGAGGACGCCTAGTTGGCTAGGACTTAACTGTCTGATCTAACATCCTTCGAAGATCGATAGATATCTTTTACAATTCGGCCAAGCGAGCGCCGTTGCCACACAGAATGTTATGCAATATAGGGAAGCGAATTGGACTAATGAAAACTTTCGATATAGGTGATATCCGTAAATACACAAAGAGATCCGCACCTTTGGCCAACTTTGATGGCGCATATACGTTTTACTATGATGAAACGAACAACATAAGGAAATTTCACGTAAGAGAGTTTGATTTTAATTCCGCGTTCACAGATAACTTTGTGTTAGGTGGGCTAGTACATGAAGGAACTGCGCCAGATGTTCAATCCCTAATTGATAGTTTCAATCTACAAGACTCCGTCAAAGAGGTTAAGTTCAAGCATATCGCTAAAGGGGACTTTCTCGATTGTATGAAGTCGCAAAGACTTACATCGTTCTTCAGATTCATCGGCAGTAACGATTTGTACGTCCACTACTCAAGTGTAAATATCCTTTATTGGTCGATTGTAGATATTGTTGACTCAGCAATCTCGCATTCTGAGATAAGCCAACAATTGGGACCTCCATTTGCGAACATGCTAAAGAATGATTTGTATAAGCTGTCAAAAATTGAAATTGATTCGATGATTTCGCTATTCCGCAGATTTGGATACCCAAACATCAAGCAAGATGAGGTCTTGCCGTTTATCGAATCAATAAGTAATCTGTTTGTCGACTATCTCGATGACATGGAATTTCATTTGGGCCTTGAGTCGCTCAGGCAGATATTAAAAGAAGCAAAGAATAAAGGCTCTCTGCCATTTGTTACGGGTGAGGAGGACTTTGTTCTAATAAGAGACTTTTCTCAATTCTATTTGCGCCCAATTTGTATTTTCAAAAACTCTACACATATTTTCGATAACGAAAACTCTATAGCGGAATCGTTGGCCGAATACAAAATTTTGGATGGTTCGCAAGAAATTAGAAACTATTCATTTGTTAACTCACAGTCAAACCAGTTTACCCAGTTGTCAGATATATTGGTTGGGGTTGTTGGGAAATTGCACAGCTACTTAAACACTAGCACCAGGGATAAAATCCAATCCGATTTCTGCAAATTGAACACGACTCAAACCGAAAACATTGACTTGTTTCTGAATTCAATCGATGAGTCACATGATAAAAATATGGGATTTCTACATTCAACGGACAGTTATGAAGAAATGTCTAAATTCGAAGTAATCCGGGCAAGCAGGATTAGACCCTAACAGAGCGTCAGTTGGATCGCTCATTTCGTTGCGGAGATGAAGAGGGTCTGAAAATCGGCCATAGCCGACGAGCGGTACCGCGCCATGAACGATTGAGTTCGCGCACATTACAGCCATTAGGCTGTAATGTGTCTACTGTTTCGGGGAAAATTCATCAACATCGTTCCAGGGGAAAGTTGAATGGAATGCTTTCGGATTGACGAGAGCGGCTATACGGGATTCGATCTTCTCAACCCTGATCAGCGCTTCCAGGGAGCAACGGCCGTAGCCATTAGCGACGAGGACGCCGTGCTCCTAATCAAGGAGCATTTTCCGAAGCTGCAGGCTCCTGAACTTAAGTATCGATCACTGTCGCGCCGCCCCGGTAACCATCCTCGTCTGCTGGGCCTGCAACGGGACATCCTGTCCAATTACAAGTGCGTCACCTACGTCTGCAACAAGCGTTTCCTACTGTTGCTAATGTTTCTAGACTACGCGGTAGAGCCGTTCTATTACGAGCGGGGGCAGAATTTCTACGAGGACGGGCAGAATTACGCACTCGCATCGCTTCTGTACACCGTTGGCCCCACGCTGCTCGGCAAGGATGCCTTTGAAGACTTACTGGCCGTATTCCAACTTGCCGTCAAGGAAAAAACCCCCGAGGTTCTTAGCGATCTGGTCACTGCCGCGCGCAAGACGCGTTGGCAAGAGCTGCCGGAGGCGCTGGGGCCATTGGCACAGTATGCGGCACCAGAGTGCCTGGAGGCGATCGCAACCCCTGGCGTCAGCACCGATGCGGCATTCGTTGTACTGCAGTCGCTGGTTAGCCGCATGGAAGTAATGGCAGCAGGACCTTATCGTGTTGAACACGACCAATCCAAGAATCTGCTGACCTATCACGACCTACTGCAGCGATACATCAATCATGATCAAGACATCGAATTCCGCCAATCCGAAATCGCGAGGATCAAGTTTCCACTCAAGCTCTCATCGGTAATCCAGGTCGACTCGAAAACCAGTCCAGCAGTACAGCTGGCAGACGTGATGATCGGCGCCGTCATCGAAGCGGCCAACACCCTGTCGGGGCAACGTACGGGAGGGCTGAGTCCGGAGGCCGTGATGTCACTGTATGCAGATCATCAGATAATACACTTGCTGCCATCGATTGACTTTGATGAACAGAAACGTTTTCGACAAGGTACACAGGCCGCAGAGTTGATCGATTACTTTGCCAAGAATTTCGGAAAGAGATCGGCTGCCTAGTTTCATCATCTTCCCGATGGTCTGAATTCAAATCCACCTCTATCCCTAATAAACTGGCTCAACCTACCCCAGCATCATCGCGAAAGCCAAGTCTCCCATTGGTCAGGATCCAATATCACCGGAATGCTGTCGTGGATCAGAGCCATGAGCTTATTCGTGCTGGTGGTGAGCGTTCGATGACTTCGCCGTCCTTCGGACACCAGGTTGCCCAGAGACCCGCGATGCCATCGGCTCGCCCGCTGAACATACCGCTGGACTTGGTCTTCCCGACATTTTCCCAGATGGTGCCTGTTGCGCTACATCGTCCGTAATTAGAAAGACATCAACTACGCGGTCCGACTGCAATTCACTATTGCTGACGCTTTTCCCAATACCTGTAGCTCCACCTACCGATAACACTGCGGTTGTGATATCGAAGGATGGCAGTCGTGCCAAGATGTTGTCAGCAACCCATTTTGCCCGAACCATCGCAAGCGCCTGGTTCGAGCCGTAGATCGCTGCTCGGTCAGGTCGCAGTGGACGTTTGTCCACGCGCCCAACAAGTTGCCAGCCAATAACGGGGCGTGCACCATAAGGCTTGAGCGCCTCCTGTATGCAGGAAAGGATATTGGCTTGAACAAGCATATGTTCGCCGTCTGGAAAGGGGCCGATTGAAGCAAGCTTCGTCTGTACTAACTGCCTTGCTGGTAACGGTGGGGACGTGCAGCACTTAGTAGTTGTGCCGGAACCAGACGCATCGCTCTTTGAATTGCGATCAAGTGCCGTCCAAGCTGCGGCGAACGCTATCAGCAGGAGCATGACGAGAAAGTTCTTTATGGCGCGGTGTGCCACCGCCATTTGGCTGACTTTTTCGTTATTTACAGTCCTGTGTTGATCCAGCAAGTCGAACTTGCTTACGATGCACTTACGCAGAAATTCTGTACGCACCATACTTGCTGGCGGCAACAGGTCAACTACAGTCTCATGCACGTACGAAGCTCGTGAGAGACCTCCCACTGCAGCGAATAGGGCAGCAAAGAGCTGCAAAGCAAGATAAAAGCATCCTGATACTAAGACCAACTTTGCCGTCGCCTGACTGAACAGCAACGTTCCAGCGGCCATTGAGAATAGGGCAGTAAGTACGACCGTCGCTGCGATGGATGTTAGGCCGATGATACTTGTCAGACGTGCCTCAACGCTGGTGCGTCGAGCCTGTTCCTTTTCTACCAGTTCTTCAACCGATTCTAGGTATCCACTAAGCCGCTTTTCGTCGGAAGGAAGACCTCCTGCGAGTGTAACTTCAGCAACTCGCTCCGCATCCCTGCGCGCTTTTTCGTCCTGTACTTGCTTTGGTGTTCTCTCCTCCAGCATGGGAAAAAACAAGTCGACCAATTCGGCTCTAATCTTACGCAATTCCATGTGTCACCGATCTTGCCAGCCAATCTGCCACCGCATCCGAAATCCCAAGGCCGAGCTTGTCATCTATCCACAACCACTGCCCGTTTGGATTGACCTCGAGAAAATAGTACTCACCCTCGGGTGTCTGAACGAGATCAATGGCAGCGAAGGTCAATCCCAAATGATTTACCAGTTCTTGCAGCTTCTTCTCCAGTGCCCCCGGCAACGTAATTGGATAATGTGGGAGATCAGGATTTTCAGTATGTCGCCAGTCGATTATTGCGGCTGGGTCGCTCTGCGAATCAATTGCTGCTGCAAAAATACGGTCACCTACTACTGTGGCACGAATGTCGTATTTTTTCGGAATGAGTTCTTGGTAAATGGCAGGACTTAGCGAAGCGCCTTCAAGATTTTCAATCTGCTCCTCCTGCAGCTTCGAAGTGAATACAGCATACTCCTTACCATCGTACACAACGTGACCAGTTCTCGTTGGCTTCACCACCATGTTTCCAAAGGCGACAAAGGCGTCGCGAATGGAGGTGGGGCTATTGGATATGATGGTCCGAGGTACACGCAATCCGAGCGCTTGGGCCGTCGCCAACTGAAAAGGTTTAAATTCCGCTTGCCAAACGGATGCTGGGTGGCTCATCCAGTGTGCACGTCTAGTAAGAATGCCTCCAAGTAGCGCCGCACGACTTTCCTGCAGGCAAAAGTCGTATATACCATCGTGCATTCCATCAGGCTTCGACGGAGACCGCATTCTGCGGTACCAGACCGCCGTTGGGGGGTATTGTGCCTCGCCGTCTAGTTCAAACCAGTGGTCGATGTCATTGGTACCAAAAGGCAGCGACAGCTCGCGCTTGAAAGGAAAATCTTCAGTATTTAGGCGGCAATACTTGACTCCTCGGCTTGCCAAGCGTCTTACAACATCATCAGTTGCGACATCGGCTATCGTGCTTACGATAAGCACGTGGCGCTCATTCGTCATCGGTTGTCTCAGCCTGGACTTTCGTCAGTCTTGTAAGATGCGCCGTATTCTGAAGTGCGTCTGGAGTATCAATCCAGCTCCCGTTGACTTCGACTTGGGCAATTTGGCGCACACTGTCATATCTCATTCGCTGGGGCGCCGCCTGTGCCATCGGTTCCGCGAACCGTAGAATAAATGGAGATAATTCCACAGAAATAGCCCGGACTTCAGTTGTCATCGGTGGTCTCTCTGCCTACCTCTGTAAGGCGTGTTGCCCCGGATAAGACATACCCCTCCGCGGACGTGTCGAGAGCTGAAGGCATTGGGTCGTCCGCAGTCTGCTCGTTACATGCGGTCCCGCGCAGACTAGTTATTCCGGCTACGTTGATAACAAATGGAAACATCTATAATCTCCCCTTTTCGAAGGACTCAGGTCCTCGGTCTATCTTTCGTCACTTGTTTCACGGTGTACTGCCGTATATTTGGTTCTGTATGACAGCTGGATGCCGCTCGCATCCACATCGATGACCGCAGGCAGGGGATATTCACCTGTTAGGTTGGCAACGGTTTGCTGAGTAGCCTCAAGGTTGCACAGAGCGCTCCTTAAGACTAACGGAAGGCGCTGGACTCTAGGTATGTTCATTGGCCTGCTCTCATAGACTTCTAAATTGCGCATTGGTGATGTTAACCGAGGATTCGCTCATGGGCAATTGCTCAGGGCGCCATCCGGGGCTTTCAGTGAGGGGCCGCCTGGCTGCAGTAGGGATGAAGCGGTCATTCCAAGGTGTGTTGTTAGATTTCTGCTTTGGCCGAAGTCCAGTCCTCGGCCAATGCTGACGGTGGGCAACTTCGATCAATAGGTCAACAATGCGGGGGACTGCGAACGATGGCAGTGTAGAACGATTGAACATCCGACGAACGAACTCACACAATCACCCCTCAGCGGAATGAGCGGACAGCCACCTCAAACGACATGATGTCGGGCCGAGGCTGTTTGACGCCAGACTATGCACCGGTCCTTGTACTTGCGCGCAAAGGTCGCTTCCGCTCTGGCGTGTTCCGATCCGCTGGTTTCACGCAGGTCGAAATGTCGATGACGCTGATTTCTGGCTGCGGCCCCGACAGCGATGTACTCCGAATACTTGCTGCCAAGGCTCGAAGCCGCTGCACTACGGCATCGAAGCCTATGTATGTTCCATCGGGCAGCTCCCACCCTTTCGGCCGCGGTTTCTGGTGCACGAGCAAGAGAATGCCTTCGCGGCCATCTTGGGCACGCAGGTACTGGCCACATAGTTGGTCGACCAGAGCTTCCTCCAGTTGTCGCAGTGTCCAGCTCTCAGCGACCTTGATCTCAGTCGCGACGTTGGCATCGCTAGCTTTTCCTCTGAAGCGCAGGTCTGGTTCCTTCTCTTCGGCAACGTGCGGCTCGCGCTCAATTGAATAGGCATTTCCTTGCACGCGCCGGAGCCGATCCGCCATCCAGTTTTGGACTGCGGACTCGTCTGGCAGTGCGCTCAGTGTCGTGCCCTGCTGAAAATCGCCGTGGATCAAGTCGTGTTGCATGTCTTCCAGGCGCTGCAGTGCAACGACCTGTAGTTCCCTTCCAGTCACCGGCGGACGTTCAAACTGCTGCTCAAACCGGGCTGCCTCATCCGCCGTCCATGGGGTGTGTTCCGCATCTTCGGAAGCACGTTTATGTGCAAGGGCGCGTAGGTGGGACGACGGTATTGGGAAGTGCGGCGTGCCTATCAAGCGCATGATTGCCTCGAACGTCGCCGCCCCCGGCATGCTGACCAGCGCATTGAACGCCGCAGATCGCGCCTCTTGCGCGTTGTCCCGTTCGTCTGGCGAGTAAACCCCCATATTGGCGCGATCACGGTCTTCTTCTATCCGCACGATGCGATACGCCAAGACGACTAGACGTTCCAAGGTGGCGACGTCAAGGTAGGAGGCCGATGGTTCTGAACGGGACCATCCCGAGCCAAATATCTTGGGCAGAACGTGTTCGACGAGAGCGGTCTTTTCGGCTTCACCAAGCCCGTCAAGCTTCGCGACTAGTGCATCCGTCGCACCTTGAGCGTTGATCGCATAAGCCGCGCCAAGGTATTGCGCGCTGACTTGGGGATCGTCAATGCCCTGAAACCTGTCGAGAGTCAAGGTGTAGAAATTCCCCTTGTCGCTTGCGCATATGCCGCGCACTAGGATGGACAACAACGGCTGCAACGCAACCTGGTTCAAGCTGGATCGAGTCTGCAGTTCGCGCCACAAGGCAGGTGACATCAGGCGTGCGAGGCATGGAGGACCGTGGCTGATATCCTCCAATGTCTGATAGTGGACGCTCGGCGCGGGGTTATCGAGATCACTGGCCGCTTCTTTTGCCAGCACCTGTTCGACGGCAGCGGGCCACGCTGCAGCCAGCGCTTCAATCCAGTCGGGGAAACCGTTGATCTCGAGCGTCGCATGCTCGGTGGCGCGAACGGCCTGTTCTTTGGTAAGCAGCGATGCCCAGTTTGGCCGCGATGCAGCTTCAATGGAGACACCCGCGATGCACATGCAGTCGATGGTGCTGATCTGGTTCCGCTCGTTCGGCGGGCGCGCACTATGCAGCGTTGGCTGCCATGCCCGCCAAATCTCGGCGAGCCCATCGGAAAATGCAGCGGCAACTTCGTCGCCAGCGATCTCGGCAATGGGTGCGACGCTGTCGATGGCGTAAGAATTGCCGCGGGTAGCATGGCGGAGCAGTTCCCACAAATTGTAGATCCGCCCGTCAACAGTTTTCGTTGTGGGGAGCAGCTTCCGCAGCTGCGTGGGGTCAGCCCGCATTGCCGCGACGAAATCGATCCAGGATTGTTCTTTTTCGGACCGCTTGCTTTCGCCTGCACGCATGGACTCCGCTAACTTTTCTTCGCTCTTAATCTCTTCCGCGGATTTAACTCGCGGCGTCATCCATTCGGTGTAGGCCGCCTGGATAACGCTGTCAGCGGCGGCGACAGAGGCAATACGCACCTTCAATGTCTCGTTTTGCTCCCCTTCCTTGGACCAAAGGCTGAGCGCTGCATTGATTGCTAGTTGCCGTTCCGTTATGCGTTCCCTGACAGGAGCATCGGCAAGCAGCCAGTCGATGTCGTCGAGGACAAGCCCTGGCGGCCAGCCGAGGAACTCCATCTGGAACGTATGCAGCAGTGGCCGACCGGTAAGCGCTCTATTGTTTGCGAAACGGTCAGCAGCTTGCCAGAAGGCCGCTCTCCGGCGCTCCGGCGTCCGATGCAACTGTTCAATGGCGTCGGCACCCTTCTTGAGGCGCCGCTGGGTCCGATCGAAGCGTCGGCCGCCGATGCGCAGCACGGCGTCGATTGCTGCTTGGGGCGCGACATTTGGCGGCGACAGGTCAAGCAGCTGCTCCGCAGCTGCCCCAAGCGTTGCCGCATACTGCGCATCTCTTGAGGAACTGTCATCGGCGTCAGGATCGTGGGGTTCCTGTTCCAGCTGGCTCAAGAGTCCTTCGATTAGCCGAGTTAGATCTGCAGCGTTTGTCACCGTCGCGGCGAGGTTATCGCCGTTCCATTCCAGATTGAAGCCTCCGCCCTCATCGTCGCCAAGACGGATGGTTGCAAGAATGGCAAGCAGGTCATCGATACCAATCAGTCGTGGAAACAGGTCTTGCACCGCTTCCCAGACCACGGTCGTGGGGATCGATGCGAAGTTCTGCTTGATGTAGTTGGCGTAGGCCCTCTGTTGGCGGTCGTCTCCCACTGCGATCAACGCTCGACCTGCAGTAGTTGCGGTGTAGAGGTCTGGATATCGGCCGAACGATGCAGCCTCTGCCAGATCCGCGCACTCTCGGAGTTTGCCGAGCCATATCAACCTGAGCACGAAACGGCGGATGTCGGCATTGGCTTGGTCGATCTCCCAGATGTCGCGTAGCGCAGGTGCGATGTCTGGTTGGGCAAATCGAACCAAGCTGCTGTGGTCCAGCATCGGCGTCTCTTCTTTCTGACGCATCCGCTCAATCTGCGCCTTCAGCACCGCTTGACGGGTCGGTGCAGAGAGGCTTGCAGGGTCACCAGCCGTGAAGAGCAGGAAGGGCGCACGCCGGGTGACCTCGGCCGCCACACTCTCATCCCATAGACTCAGCCAAGCCGCTGTTTCAAGCATCGAAGGCTTGACCAGCTCGATCTCATACGTTCGTGAGAACAGTAGATCGTGCAGCCGGCGCTGAGGCAGATTCGCCTGTCGCAGCCGTTGCAGCCAACGCGCGGTCAGATAGGCGCGCGCCACACCCTCGTTATCGTTGTGCAACCTGGCGCGGCCGAACGTTGCAGGATCGAACGCTGGCCGAGTCAACAACTGTAGTCGATCTTCGTTTGACCAGTCCGACAATACATCGTCAATCTTGACCGCCGCCCGTGTGTCTTCGATGGGCGCATCTTTGTCCGGTATCGCGATCGTGGTCTGCCGACCGAACACCAGCGCGGCGCCGATCCGTTCCAGCCCTCGCTGCGCGCGTTCAGCGTCTAGGCGATCATGGCGCGCGCGGTCTGGGTCAGTTTCTTGCATGCGTTCGCGCAGGCTAGCCTCGATCATCGCTGTCAAACTGCCCAAGCGGCCATGGCTGCGCCAGTAGCGCACGATCCAGTCGAGGTCCAACGGTCGTCGTGCAAATTCCCACAAGTTCGCCGCCTCAATCACGGCAATGAGGTCATCAAGCTCCGGGGCGTTCTGGGCAGCGGCGTATACCCGAACCTTGTTGGCATCGAGCGGCGCCATCACCACGATCAAGGGCGTTTCTGCCGGCATCGGCTCCGGGCGCTTTTCATTGCGAAGCACGCCGCGTATCAGCGTTTCGAGTGACGGCACAGGCTCTGCCGGATTTTCACGCGGCAGAGGCAGCTCCTCGTTCAGCCGGCGTGCGTCGCGGGCGAATTCCCAGTCTGTATAACGGCCGGACAGAACGATATGGGCATGGCCCTCTCTACCAGCGATCCCATAAGCAATCTGCCGTAGAGCCCGTTCCAGGCGAATGTTGTCGAGCTTTGCTTCGTCAATAGAGTCAATGAAGAACCATCCGGGTTCGTCGCCAGATCGCCAAGCGTTCAGATGTTCTCGGTCGGCAGGGCGCAGGGCGTTTTCGAGCCCGTCTCTGCCAACGTCCTGAACGGTCGAATAGAAGGCGAATTTGCCTGCGGCTCTTTGCAGGCGCGCTTGCTCCGTCAGCTCTTCGGTTTTGCCGCTGCCGGCTTCTGCCAGGATGACGACGCGGCGCTTAGCGAGCAACTCGGGCCATCCAAGCATGCCATCTGACAGGCCCGCGGCTGCCCGGTACCGCGGATAGACAAGGCCATCCGCATTTCCGCGCCATTCGTAGAACCGACGGTTAAGGGGAACTGTGGTCACTCTGCTGCCCGCCCCTGCGAGCCCGAACCGGCGGGACGCCGATAGGTGTTATCAAGTAGGTGGCGCAGTGGCATGGCTCACAACAATGAGTTCAGGCGATTCTGTCAGACTTTGGTTTCAATATTATTTATCATGATGTACTCCGCGACTCAATAGCGCAAGGGCTAGCTTCAGCTGCTGAGCGGTCGGCCACTCGGGCGACTCGAAGGACTGCAAGGAGGCGATAGCTCGCATTCGCCAGATCGAGCAACAGCCGTTGCCCCGATGTGCCACCGAATGACAGCTTGTCGAAGCATTGCTGACTGAATCAGCCAGCCAGTCGAATGGCAGCAATGGCTGAAATGCGGAAGGTCGTAGCTCACCACGGTAGTTCGTTCCGGTACGTTACGTTCTATCAGCAATTTCAATATGCGCGCTATTGCCATTGTTCGGGTCACCTTAGACTCTTGTGTGCGCGATCAAGACTACTTTTGCTGATGATATCCATTGTTCATATTCTGCAATTGCTCCAAATTGATTTTGTAGTGCTGGACGAACTCTTCCGTCGCATCCTCCATGACAAGCTGATTTATATGAATCCACCCATTCAGTGTGTATTGGGCATCCTGGTCTACTCCCGGCATTCCCAACAGCTGATAAACACGACCACTTCGCGTAACTCCACACATCGTTACCGGATCGAACTTATCAATCTTGCTCGAGACTGCTCCATGACCACCACGAATATCATAGCCAACAAAGTGATAGCCAAAAAGATCTGGCTGGATTCTCGCTTCAACTGTTTTGTAGATCTGCCAGCTTCTTAACCATTTCTCAGGCTCAGATTGGACAGAGCTTGCACTCCAAATGTTGGGAGTGCCAGACAAAGCCGATACTAGCGCCGCAAGCTTCCTGCTCTTTTTCTTAGCTGCTTTCATGGGACTATCTCCTTAGGAATTCAATTTCAACCCAACCAATCTCACGCATTTTTAGATCGCTCATATGCCTCTCGAAAGGTCGCCCAATCACCAAACATCCAATCAATGATCAGCATCCAATCCAAGGGGTGTGTACGATGCTCGTTGCCACCTAGAAGGAATAGAACGGGCTCGATGGACCGTTGAATGGCAGAGGTAAATTCTGGAAGTCCCTTGAGAGGGGCGTAGTGGTCGCCGTAGTCTCGTAATGCGTGTGATAGGTTCAATGATCTATCGGTCGCGATCAGGCTTCGTTCCTGTAGGGCCACTAAGCAAGTGTTCCTCATCTTTTGCGTTGAATATCCGTCTTCCAAATGTTCCCCTGCCATATCTGTCGCAAATTTTGCAAGGCGCTTCAGGGTATGCAGCGTTGCTTCCGACCAGTTCGGCGTTGACCGCCCATCTCTTAAATTCCAATCATTGTTTGGCCATAGGAATATTTCTCTTTGAACTGAATCTCGGCCATACGGTAATTCCAAGAGTGGCGTTCCATGTGCCTGGCATACCAGTACCCCAGGCAATTGATGATCTCGCCTCCAGTAAGCAAACCCGTATTTATCTTCGTCGGCGAGAACACATTCATTGCAGCTACGCCTTGGAGGATGTGCGGTGGATGCCGACCTGGTCATCCCAAGATCCCTAGCCAGTCCTCCGATGCTGTTACCTCTGACCTGATCTAAAACATTGGCTGCAACGCTTGGGTCACGAAACTGGGTGTAATAAGGGATTATGGTTGCGTCCCGAACTATGATCTCAGGCGTACCTAAACGCAGCTGGGTGCTCGAGCACAACTCGTTCAGATGTGATGGGATGTGGAAATGCCACCTGCCTCTGGCCGTGCCAAATAGTTGTAGGCGGGTTTGGTCGACGGTCGAATTCCCTGACTTCTCATGGAAGACAGCTCCCCAAGAATAAATAGTCTGGTTTGGCAACAGAGGCGGTACAAATGACAACATTGGGCGTTTTGAAGTCATAGCGACGCCCCCGTTTGCCCATCTTTCCGCCATGAAATGATGCAATTCCTAGGCGTTTTCATGGCAGCGAAGGAAGACAATTGTCTTCCCCTGTATTTTTTTGTCTTCCGCTGTATTTTCGCGGACCAGGGCTCGTCCCGTCTTTACCCCCTGCTGGTCGAACCTTTTTGCCATCTGGCACTC
>VFSW01005754.1_pt1 | contig 18291 bp, 20 predicted proteins | sample 5358111 | NCBI WGS metagenome assembly VFSW01 (sample SAMN11554181, study PRJNA540505) | mine drainage metagenome | isolation source: sediment from site ElyBrook_90M | place: USA: Ely Copper Mine, Vershire, VT | collected 2017 | reverse complement strand
GTTCGACTAAATTGCCTATCTCATCCACTATACAAAATAAGGAATGTACTTTGTCTATGGCGAAATCCATAAAGGGTTGCTTCCAAAATTGCAACAAATTGTCAATATAATCAATTCAGACACAATCGCTTACAGTGTGAAAGTTGATTTAAGTACGCAGTCCCGCAGCCAGTTATCCAGTTAAGACTTCGGTGGTTCTTCCGTCTTGTCCAGTTCGCTCTCCATCTCCGCATCGGAGAGCGGCTGGTAGCCTTCGCCGGCGGGTGCGGGGCGGCTGATCAGGCTGGCGACGATGATGCCGAGTTCGTAGAGCAGCCATAGCGGTACCGCGAGCATGGTTTGCGATAACATGTCGGGCGGAGTGAAAATCGCGCCGACAACGAATGCGCCGACGATGACGTAAGGCCGGATTTCGCGCAGTTTGGCGACGCTCACCAGACCGACTTTGACCAGTAACACTACCACCACCGGCACTTCGAATGTCACGCCGAACGCGAGGAACATGGTCAGGACGAAGTCCAGGTATCTGCTGATGTCGGTCATCACGGCCACACCGACGGGCGCCACGCCGGTGATGAAGCCGAAGACGATGGGGAACACGAGAAAATACGCGAACGACATGCCACAGAAGAATAATATGACGCTGGCGACAACAAGCGGCACGCCCAGGCGTTTTTCGTGCGCATAGAGTCCGGGCGCGATAAAAGCCCATAATTGATACAGTATATACGGCAGCGCAAGCAGAAACGCCGCCATCATGGTGACTTTAAGCGGAACGAAGAACGGCGCGGTGACTTCTGTTGCGATGAGCTGACCGCCCTTGGGCAAGGCGCGCAACAAGGGACGTGCGAGCCAGCTATAGAGCTGATTGGCCCAGTGAAACAAACCCAGGAACAGGATCATGACGGCCAGTATCGAACGCAACAAACGGTTGCGCAACTCGATGAGGTGGGAGAGAAACGTGTCTTGCAGATCGGAGCTACTCATGCGGCGTGGTCGGCCTTTTCCGTAAGGTGGGACGACTCGCCGGTGGCGTGGTGTGCCGCGGCGGGCGACAGGGGCGCGGCAATCGGTTTTTCTTCAGGCGACTCCAGCGGCAGTTCAATCTGCACGCACTCGCTCGCCTCGGTTTCGTGCGACGCCGCCTCGCTTACGGGCTCGGCGACAGCCGCCGGCTGATCGATGCTCTGCAATTGCTGGTGCAGATCGTTGACGGCACTGCCTATCTGTTGCCCGGTCGCCTGCATGCTCTCCTTGAGCGCGGCGGCTGCGCGCTGCACTTCTTCGAGCTGCATCTCCTGATGCAGGTCAGCTTTCACCGTCGCCACGTAACGCTGCGCGCGGCCGAGCAACAGCCCGACCGTGCGGGCGACCTTGGGCAGCCGCTCCGGGCCGATCACGACCAGCGCCACAATGCCAATGAGCAGAAGCTCCGAAAAACCGATGTCGAACATGCCCTAGCTCTCGTTAAACCTTGGTTTTTTCTTTGACTTCGCCTTCCAGGATATGAGGCGCGTTTTGCTCCTCGACCCGGCCTGCTTCGCCTTCTTTCACGGCTTCCTTAAAATTCTTGACCGCGCCACCGAGGTCGCCGCCGATATTGCGCAATTTTTTGGTGCCGAATATGACCAGAACGATCGCCAGTACGATCAACCAATGCCAAATGCTGAAGCTGCCCATGATGTCTCCTCCTGTTAGCCCTGCGCCGGTCTCTCGCCGCCACCGAACATATTGATGTGTAAGTGAAATACGGTTTGTCCGCCACCCCGCCCGGTATTGATCGCCGTACGGAAACCTGACTCCAGACCGTGCGTCTGTGCGAGGCGCGGCGCCAATAACAGCATCCGCCCCAGCAAATCCTGATGTTTCGTAGTGCATTCCGCCAGGGAAACGATATGCGTTTTCGGTATGATCAGCAGATGTACCGCCGCAAGCGGATAAATATCGTGGAAAGCCAGCAGTTCATCGTCTTCATAGACGTTTCTGCTGGGCAATTCGCCAGCGACGATTTTGCAAAACACGCATTCGCTCATGCTGTATCCTCACGGGCCGCTTTTTCGACATGCCCCGATACGCCTTCGCGCCGGGCAAGCTCGTTTAACACGTCTTGCGGACCCAGGCCTTGATCGACCAGCAAGATCAGACTATGAAACCACAAATCGGCGATTTCATAAACGATTTTCTCCGGCTTGCCGTCTTTCGCCGCCATGATGGTTTCTGCCGCTTCTTCAGCGATTTTTTTGAGTATGGCATCCAGCCCTTTGGCATACAAGGCAGCGACGTAGGAGGAATCGGGCGCGGCCGATTTGCGCGCGACCAGTGTCGCCGCCAGTCGGTCGAGAATATCGCTCATGTTGTATAAATCTCGTCCGGATTTTTTAACACCGGTTCCGTGACCAGCCACTCATGATTTTCCAGTTTCTGGAAAAAACAGTCATGACGTCCAGTATGACAGCTTATGCCGCCCACTTGTTCAACTTTCAGTAATATGACATCGCCATCGCAATCGAGCCGGATCTCGTGAACTTTTTGCGTGAACCCGGATTCTTCGCCCTTATGCCAGAGTTTTTTGCGCGAACGCGACCAATATACTGCTTCGCCCGACTCGACCGTGCGCTTGAGCGCCTCGCGGTTCATCCACGCCACCATCAACACCGCATTGCTCTGTACATCCTGCGCGACGACAGCCACCAGCCCGATATCCGACCAATTGACCTTGTTGAGCCAATGATTCTCCGCTGCACTCATTGCCTCACCTCTATCCCGTTTTGTATCATGTGTAATTTGGCTTCCTGTATGGAATATTCGCCAAAGTGAAAAATGCTGGCGGCCAGCACGGCATCGGCATGGCCTTGCAATATACCGTCGGACAGATGCTGCAGATTGCCGACTCCGCCGCTGGCGATAACGGGAATGCTGACGGCCTCAGACACGGCGGCAGTAAGCTCAATATTAAACCCGCTTTTCGTGCCGTCGCGGTCTATGCTGGTGAGCAATATCTCGCCGGCACCCAGCGCCTGCATCTTGACCGCCCAATCGACCGCGTCGAGTCCTGTCGCGATGCGTCCGCCATGCGTATAGACCTCCCAGTTGCCGCGCCCGTCGTCTTTGGCATCTATCGCCACGACGATGCATTGCGAGCCGAACCGCGCCGCGGCGTCAGCAACGAGACGCGGATTGGTCACCGCCGTGGTGTTAATACTGACCTTGTCGGCGCCCGCATTGAGCAGGCGACGCACATCGCCGACCTCGCGCACGCCACCGCCGACGGTGAGCGGGATGAACACCGCCCCGGCTACCGCTTCGATAATCGGCAGAATCAGATCGCGCTGCTCGACGCTCGCGGTAATATCCAGGAAGGCAAGCTCGTCTGCGCCTTCGCGATCGTAGCGCCGGGCGATTTCGACCGGATCGCCCGCATCGCGCAAGCCGAGAAAATGCACCCCTTTGACGACGCGTCCGGCGCTGACATCGAGACAGGGAATAATACGCTTGGCGAGTCCCATCAGGCCAGCTCGTCCGCAAGCGCCTGGGCAGCGGCGAAATCCAGCGTACCTTCGTAAATCGCCCGGCCGGTGATCGCGCCGCTGATGCCCTCGTGCTCGACGGCGCACAAATTACGCACATCATCGAGATTGGTAATGCCGCCGCTGGCGATGACGGGGATGGTAATCGCGCGCGCCAGCGTCACCGTCGCCTCGATATTCACGCCCGACAACATGCCGTCGCGCCCGATGTCGGTGTAGATCACCGCTTCCACGCCGTAATTCTGGAATTTTTGCGCCAGATCGATGACGTCGTGATGCGTCAGTTTCGACCAGCCATTCACCGCCACTTTGCCGTCCTTGGCATCCAGCCCGACGATGATCTGACCGGGAAAAGCATTGCAGGCGTCATGCAGGAAACCTGGCGTCTTAACCGCCGCAGTGCCGATGATGACGTAACGCACGCCGCTGTCGAGGTAGCGCGCGATCGTATCCAGATCGCGAATGCCGCCGCCCAGTTGCACCGGCACCTCGGCGCCGACCGCATCGACGATGTCGCGGATCGCCTTGCCGTTCACCGGCTTGCCGGCAAACGCACCGTTGAGGTCGACCAGGTGCAGGCGGCGCACGCCCTGCGTCAGCCAGTGCCGCGCCATGTCAGCGGGATTTTCGGAAAATACTGTGGACTGCTCCATCAAACCTTGTTTGAGGCGTACGCAGTGACCGTCTTTCAAGTCGATAGCAGGAATGATCAGCATGATAAGGAAACGTCGAAATCAGTAAACATAAAAGTGACTAAATCATGAGGAATATTATAATGAATATTCACTATGCAAGTCGGCGCTCGGTACGGCGGCAGTAATGCCGTCCCAGGCCGCGAAATTGGCGAGCAGCGCCAGTCCTGCGGTCTGACTTTTTTCGGGATGGAACTGCACTGCAAAAATATTGCCGGCGGCGACCGCGCAGGTGAACGGGAATGGATACAGGCTGTATCCGCTCACCAGTTCGGGACGACCCGCTTCGACATAATAACTGTGCACGAAATAAAATCGAGTTTCGTCGGCTATCCCCCGCCACAGCGCGTGGGGGACTGCCTGATGGACTTCGTTCCAGCCCATGTGCGGAACCTTGAGCCTGTCATGGTGGTTGTCGAACATGGCGGCTTCAGCGAAGCGCAGAACGCGCCCGGGCAAGATACCCAATCCTGCTGCATCGCCCTCCTCGCTGTACTCGAACAGCATCTGCATTCCCAGACAAATCCCCAGAAAAGGCTTGGTCGCAGCGGCCTCGCGTACTGCCTCGACCAGGCCGCGCTGTTGCAATTCCTGCATGCATGCCGCCATGGCGCCCACGCCGGGGAAAACCACGCGACCGGCGCGCAGGATAACGTCGGGATCGGCGGTCACTGCAACGACAGCGCCGGGCGCGACATGCTCAAGCGCCTTGGACACCGAACGCAGATTGCCCATGCCGTAATCGATCACGGCGATATCGACATTCGCGTCCATTTTAAAGGCAACCTTTAGTCGAGGGCACAACCCCGCTCATGCGCGGATCAAGCTCAACGGCCATACGCAACGCCCGACCGAATGCCTTGAATATCGTCTCTGCCTGATGATGGGCGTTATCACCGCGCAAATTATCGATGTGCAGACTGATTCCCGCATGATTGACCAGACCCTGAAAAAACTCGTGAAACAGATCGACATCAAACTGCCCGATGGTGGCCCGGGTAAAATTCACGTGATATTCGAGTCCGGGACGACCAGAGAGATCAAGGACGACGCGCGACAATGCCTCATCGAGCGGCACGTAAGCGTGGCCATAGCGGCGCAGGCTTTTCTTGTCGCCCACGGCCTGCGCCAGCGCCTGCCCCAGACTGATGCCGATATCTTCCACGGTATGATGCGCGTCGATATGCAAATCGCCGACCGCCTCGATCTCGATGTCGATCACCCCGTGACGCGCAATCTGCTCCAGCATATGGTCGAGAAACGGCAGGCCGGTATTGAAACGCCCCAGACCGGTGCCATCCAGATTGATCCGGATATCGATCTGCGTTTCCAGAGTGTTACGAATGATTTTGGCTGTACGCATAATATGTGTCAGTTTATCTTAGCGTTGGTTAATAAACAACTTGGACGAATTATTCATTAACCAGTCCTGAACGAAGGCGTCGCCGCGGTCGCACCCTGCAATATCGCGGCGAACGCATCAACCAGAGCCTGGCATTGGGAGTCGGTGCCGACCGTAATGCGCAAGAACGGCGCAATACGGTGCGGCTGTCGAAAATGACGCACAATGATATGGCGTTCGCGCAGCATAGCAGCCAGCTGCTCCCCCTGAAATTGCGGATGGCGGGCAAAAATAAAATTCGCGGCCGACGGCAGGACGACAAAACCGAGGGCCATCAGATCCGCCGTCAGTTTTTCGCGACTGACGATAATATGCTGCCGCGTGAGGTCAAAATAAACCTGATCCTGTATGGCCGCCAGCGCGCCGACCTGCGCCAGCCTGCCCAGCGGATAGGAATTGAAACTGTCCTTCACCCGCGTGAGGCCGGTAATCAGTTCGGCGTCGCCTATCGCAAAGCCGACCCGCAGTCCTGCCAGCGCACGCGATTTCGACAAGGTATGAACGACCAGAAGCTGCGGATAGCGATGTATTAGACTGACGGCCGACTCGCCGCCGAAATCCACGTAGGCTTCATCGATCACGACGACGCTCTCGGTATTGGCCTGCAACAAACGTTCGATCTGCGCCAGTGGCAAAGGACAACCCGTAGGCGCATTGGGATTGGCGAAAATAATTCCGCCATTAGGGCGAATATAATCGTCGACGCGAATCTGAAAGTCGTCCGTCAACGGCACGGTAGCGTAATCGATGCCGTATAAACCGCAATACACCGGATAAAAACTGTAGCTGATGTCAGGCAACAGGATAGGCTGATCCTGCTTGAGCAGCGCGTGAAAAGCATGCGCCAGTATCTCGTCCGAACCGTTACCCACAAACACGCATTCGCTCGCCACGCCATAATGCGCGCCGATAGCCGACTTGAGCGCGGCACTGTCGGGATCGGGATACAGACGCAGGGTTTCATTCGCCTGCACGTGCACGGCCTCGATCACCCGCGGACTGGGGCCGTAGGGATTTTCGTTGGTATTGAGTTTGATCAAGCCGGCTTCCTTGGGCTGCTCCCCGGGAACATACGGGGTCAGCTTGCGGGTAACCGCACTCCAGTAACGACTCATTGCGTGCTCATTCCATAAATCGGCTTGTTAATCGGGGCTGCTCTGGCGATATTCGGCGGAACGCGCATGCGCGGACAAGCCCTCGCCATACGCCAGAGTCGCCGCAATGCCGCCCAGCGTTTGCGCGCCCGCCGCCGAGACGCGGATAAGACTGGTGCGCTTTTGAAAATCGTATACGCCGAGCGGGCTGGAAAAACGCGCCGTGCGCGCAGTAGGCAACACGTGATTGGGTCCGGCGCAATAATCCCCTATGGCTTCGCAAGTGTTGCGGCCGATGAAAATCGCGCCAGCATGGCGAATTTTCGGCACCCAGTCGTCGGCGTTCTCGACGGACAGTTCCAGATGCTCAGGTGCGATGTGATTGGCGATCTGTACCGCTTCTTCGAGATCGCGCACGGTGATGAGGATACCGCGATCGCGCAGCGATGCCGCAATCACCTCGCGCCGCGGCATGTCGGGCAACAGCCGGTCGATACTGGCGGCAACCTGCTCGATATACGCCGCATCCGGACACAACAGAATCGACTGCGCGAGCTCGTCGTGCTCGGCTTGCGAGAACAGGTCCATCGCAATCCAGTCCGGGTCGGTTTTACCGTCGCAGACAATCAGGATTTCCGAAGGCCCGGCCACCATGTCAATACCGACCGTGCCGAACACCCGGCGTTTGGCGGCGGCGACGTAAGCATTGCCCGGCCCGACTATCTTGTCGACCTGAGGTATCGTGGCAGTACCGTAGGCGAGCGCCGCAATGGCCTGTGCGCCGCCAATGGTGAATACGCGAGTCACTCCGGCTACCGCGGCGGCGGCGAGCACCAGTTCGTTCTGAATGCCATCGGGTGTCGGCACCACCATAACCAGTTCCGCCACACCGGCGACACGCGCGGGAATGGCGTTCATCAGTACCGACGAAGGATAAGCCGCCTTGCCGCCGGGCACATACAGCCCGACGCGATCGAGCGCGGTCACCTGCTGCCCCAGCAGCGTGCCGTCGATTTCCTCATAAGTCCACGATTGCATCACCTGATGCTCGTGGTAATCGCGTATCCGCTGCGCCGCGGCTTCCAGCGCAACACGCTGCGCTGCGGGCAGATCAAGCAACGCCGTCTGCAAACGCGCAAGCGGAAGCTCGAGCTCGCCCATGTCGGCCACCTCCAGCCGGTCGAACCGGCGGGTATATTCCATCACTGCAGCATCGCCATCGCGGCGCACGTGACGCAGGATTTCCTCGACGGTACTCTCGATCGACGCGTCCTGTTCGCTTTCGAAAGCCAGCAAGCGATCAAGCTGGGCTTGAAATTGCGCAGACTGAGTATCTAATCTTTGTATCGTTAACATGGCGACACCATGAAGCATTCAGGATAAACAAGGAAACATTATACCGACAAATGAAACGCCGCTTCCAACAATTGCGCCAAAACAACAGCTCTCGCTGCATTTCCGGGCACCCCTTTTCCGGATGCCACCGATTGCGTCGGCGCGTCGTGTCGACCACACCCCAACGGTCGTGTGTTTAGCGTTATCATTGGATACATTTTTCCTATTTCCCGGATGTTCACTGCCATGTTCGAATTTGAAAGCCTGCCGCTCGCCAACCGGTTTATCAGCCTGTCCGGCGAGTTCTACGAAAACACCCTGCCGACCCCTCTGCCGCAGCCACGGCTGCTGCATTTCAACCGGAGCGCGGCGGAGCTGATCCAACTCGACCCAGACCAGGCCGCCCGCGCCGACGCCGCCGACTATTTGTGCGGCAATCGGCTGCTGCCCGGCTCGCAACCGGTCGCAGCGCTGTACGCGGGCCACCAGTTCGGTTATTTCGTACCACAGCTAGGCGACGGTCGCGCGCTGCTGCTGGGCGATGCTCCGGGCGCAGACGGCATCTGGGAACTGCAATTGAAAGGCGCCGGGCCCACGCCCTTTTCGCGCGGCAGCGACGGGCGCGCGGTATTGCGCTCCAGCATACGCGAATACCTGTGCTCGGAGGCCATGCATGGCCTCGGCATTCCGACTACGCGCGCGTTGTCGCTGGTAGGCAGTCCGCTGCCGGTGTACCGCGAGGCCGCCGAATCGGCGGCAGTGGTGCTGCGCATGGCCCCGAGCTTCATCCGCTTCGGCTCGTTCGAAGTGTTTTTTTATCGCGGACAGGCCGACGAGATTCGCGCGCTTGCCGATTTCGTCATCGCCCACCATTATCCGCAATTCGCCGACTGCAGCGATAAATACGCCCGCTTGCTCGGCGCGGTCGTCGCTGCTACTGCCAAGCTGATGGCGCAATGGCAGGCAGTCGGTTTTAGTCACGGAGTAATGAACACCGACAATATGTCGATACTCGGCTTGACGCTGGATTATGGGCCTTTCGGTTTTCTCGACCACTACGACCCCGGATTCGTCTGCAACCATTCCGACGAAATGGGACGTTACGCCTTCGACCAGCAACCCGATATCGGCGCGTGGAACCTGACCCGTCTGGCCCAGGCGTTGACGCCGTTGATGAGCGTGGAGGCGGCGAGAGCCGAGATTGCACCCTATCCGTCCGTTTTCGCCAGCAGCTATATCGACCTGATGTGCGCCAAGCTTGGATTGCCGGCCGACAAGGACGCCGTCGCACTAATCACTCAATTGCTCGATATATTGGCCAAAAACCGCGTCGATTACACGATATTCATGCGTAAGTTGTGCGATTTCGGCACGGATGCGCAAAATCTCAACGCGCCGCTGCGCGATCTGTTCGTAGACCGCGCGGCTTTCGACGCCTGGGCGGCGCTCTACCGCGCCCGGCTACTCGCGCATGCCGCCGACGACGCGACGCGCGCCGAGCGAATGCGCCGTGTCAACCCCAAATACCTGCTGCGCAATTATCTGGCCGAAAAAGCGATAGCAGCCGCGCGCGACCACGGCGACACGAGCGAGATAGAACGGCTCATGCAGGTGCTGCATAGCCCCTACGACGAACATCCCGACATGGAAAGCTATGCCGCCCCGCCGCCGGACTGGGCGCAGCACATCAGCGTCAGCTGCTCGTCCTGAGCGCCTCGGCCGCGCAACTCGCATCAAACCGAACCGGCCTCGGTGTCCTCGCGCAACTGTTTGCAAGCGTTAATCAGGCCATTGGTCGAGCTGTCGTAGCGGACAATTCCGCTTTCACCCAGCAGGTCGTCCCCAATCGGCCCGGCCAATTGCTTGCCGAGTTCTACGCCCCACTGATCGAACGAATTGATATTCCAGACGATGCCCTGCACGAACACTTTGTGCTCATACAGGGCAATCAGCGCGCCCAGCGTATGCGGGTCGAGCTTGCGATATAACAGCGTATTGGACGGCCGGTCGCCGGGGAAGACCTTGTGCGGCAACAACGCCGCCAGTTTTTTCCCCGAGAGTCCGGCGCGCGTCAATTCTTCTTTGGCTTCATCCCGTGTTTTGCCCACCATCAACGCCTGGGTTTGAGCGAAACAGTTCGCGAGCAGAACTTCGTGCTGGTGATCCACAGGGTGCTGCGATTCGGCGGCGGCGAGAAAATCCGCCGGGATCAAACGCGTGCCCTGGTGCAGCAATTGGAAAAATGCATGCTGACCGTTACAGCCCGGCTCGCCCCAGATAATCGGTCCCGTCTGGCAGCGGCTGGGTTTGCCGGCCAAGGTCACGCGCTTGCCGTTACTCTCCATTTCCAGTTGCTGCAAATAAGCAGGTAGACGGGCCAGATATTGATCGTACGGAAACACCGCCTGGCTCTCAGCACCCCAGAAATCGTTGTACCAGATACTTAACAGCGCCATGATCACAGGCAGGCTTTTTTCCGGCGGCGCCGTACGGAAATGCAGATCCATCGCGTGAGCGCCGCTCAAAAAGGTCTCGAAATGATCCATGCCGACCATCAACGCTACCGGCAGCCCTACCGCCGACCAGATTGAATAACGTCCGCCGACCCAGTCCCAGAATTCGAACATGTGGGCAGTATCGATGCCGAACGCCCGCACTTTGTCAGTCTGCGTGGACACTGCCACGAAATGCCTCGCAACAGCGTCATCGCTACCCGCCTGCTCCACCAGCCAGCGTCGCGCCACATGCGCGTTGAGCAAAGTTTCCGGCGTCGCGAATGATTTCGACGCCACGATGAACAGAGTCGTTTCCGCGTCCAGCCCGGCCAGTACATCCACGATCTGGGTTGGGTCGACATTGGATACGAAATGCGCGCGCAGACTGGGTTGCCAGTAAGGCCTGAGCGCCTGGGTCACCATCACCGGCCCGAGATCCGAGCCACCTATGCCAATATTGACGACGTCGGTGATGCGTTTGCCCGTGTGGCCGACCCACTCGCCATTGCGTACCGAGTCGGTAAATACCCGCATGCGCGCTAGAACCTCGTTAACCGTCGGCATCACATCCACTCCGTCAACCAGCACCGGCGTGTTGGCGCGATTGCGCAACGCGGTATGCAACACTGCGCGGCCTTCGGTACGATTGATTTTCTTGCCGCCGAACATGGCTTCGATGGCATCGCCCAAACGGGCTTCGCGCACAACTTCTTCGAGTAGCTTCATCGTCACGCCGCTAATCCGGTTTTTGGAATAATCGAGCAGTATGCCGGCCGCCTCCAGCGAAAAACGCTTGTGACGTTTGGCGTCCTCGGCAAACAAAACGCGCATCGACATCCGCGCCATATCTTTCTGGTGCGCCCTGAGTTTTTTCCACGCCGGGTAGCGAGTGCAATCCGTCATATTTCCTTCTCCGTAACAATCAAGGTTATGTTGGCAAATTGTGACAAATTCGCTGCGCTGAATTCAACGCGGCGCAAATTATCCTGCCACAAAAACAGCCCTTACTCAAACAAAGAATGCAAAAGCAATTACGTAGTTATCAATTTAAACCGAATAACGCTATTTACAGACCGGAGAATTCGGGAAAAGCGCGACCAGCACCCGGAATTACAAAGCGGCAATACAATACGAACGATCCAAAAATAACAGAAATCATCCAATCAATTATTGACTTATCCTGCAAACAAAACATAATCGCTATTGCCAAGAACATAGAAGACGCCGAAACTGCTAAACTATTACTGAAAATGGGAGTCAACTGGGGGCAAGGCTATTACTTTGGCCGTCTGGAACGCGGTGCCTCCCGACTGATCGAGAGTTAGTGCCTGTCCCGGACTCGTTAATGTATGAACGACCCTGCACATAACATAAGTTGAGCGCAGCTCGCTTCTTAACAAACTATTTTGGATTTCGTCAAATATGAACGTACCTAAAACAAAAAACAAGGGTCTGCTCCTGCAGGATCCGTTTCTTAATACCTTACGCAAGGAAAATGTTCCTGTATCCGTGTATCTGGTCAACGGCATCAAACTGCAAGGACAAATCGAGTCCTACGACCAGTATGTGGTATTGCTCAAAAACATGGTCACGCAAATGGTTTATAAACACGCCATTTCCACCATCGTACCCGCACGCGCGGTACCACTGCACGCTGATGCCATTGTCTGACCCACGCCGCCTCAAACGGGGCGCCCGGCATGTTTGAGCGCCATCAGGGCAGCGAACAGGTCATACTGGCCAGCATCGACACCGGCGAACTCGATTATCAGGATAGCGTTGACGAGCTGCACCTGCTCGCGCGCAGTGCCGGGCTCAGTGTCGCCGGCCTGATCGAGGGGCGTCGCGCCCGCCCCGATCCCGCATTATTTGCGGGTAGCGGCAAAGTAGAAGAAATCGCCACCATGGTTCGTGCCTGCGACGCGGGACTCGTCATCTTCAATCATGCACTCTCTCCGGCCCAGGAACGCAACCTGGAGCAGGCGCTAGAGTGCCGCGTAGTTGACCGTACTACGCTGATACTGGATATTTTTGCAAGCCGCGCCAAAAGCGCGGAAGGCATTCTGCAAGTCGAGCTGGCGCAACTCGCGCATCTGTCCACCCGCCTTATACGCGGCTGGTCGCATCTGGAACGGCAAAAAGGCGGCATAGGCTTGCGCGGCCCCGGCGAGACGCAGCTGGAAACAGACCGCCGGCTGATAGGTAAACGCGTCAAGCTGCTCAAAGACCGGCTGGCCAAGCTACATCGTCAGCGCACAGTGCAGCGTCGCGCGCGTATTCGCGGGCGCGTCATGTCGGTATCGCTGGTAGGTTACACCAACGCCGGCAAATCGACTCTGTTCAACAGCCTCACCCACGCGCAAAGCTATGTCGCCGACCAATTGTTCGCCACACTCGACACCACGACTCGCCAGCTGTATCTGCCCGAAGTCGGCGAAATCGTGTTGTCCGATACGGTCGGCTTTATTACCCGTCTGCCGCACACGCTGGTGGAGAGCTTTCACGCCACCCTTGAAGAAACCATACAAGCCGATTTACTATTACATGTGGTCGATGCGGCGGGGCCGATGCGCGACAAACATATCAGCGAGGTCAATCAGGTCCTGAAGGAAATCGGCGCCGCAGATATCCCTCAAATCCTGATTATGAACAAGATCGACCTCTGCGCGATCCCGCCCGGCATCGAACGCGACGAGTATGGTAAAATCACCGCCATACGGCTAAGCGCGAGTACAGGACACGGAATTCCGGCCCTGCGCGCGGCGCTGGGCATCAGCCGACAGGACTATCAACAACCCGTAGCTGCCACAGCGCGGGCAACCGTGGTCAACAACGAATATCACCCTGAATTGGATTAAGCATGGCTTGGAATGACCCGCAATGGGGGAAAAAGAAGGATGGTCCGCCCGATTTGGACGAAATCTGGCGAAAATTCAATGAAAAACTGCACAAGCTGTTTGGCGGCAAACCCTCTCCCGCGTCGGGAAAGCCCTTTAACAAGGCCATTCTGTTCGTCATCCTGGGCGTGATTGTCGCCGTCTGGCTGGCTTCGGGGTTTTATATTGTGGACACCGGCGAGCGCGGCGTCGTCTTGCGTTTCGGCCAATTCGTCGAAACTACGCTACCGGGCGCAAACTGGCATTTGCCATTTCCCATCGAAACGGCCAGCATAGTCAATATCGACCAGGTCCGGACCGTGGAAGTCGGCTATCGCAACAACATTCGCAACAAGCTGCTCAAAGAATCGCTCATGCTCACCAGTGACGACAACATCGTGGATATCCAGTTTGCCGCACAATATACAATCAAAAATCCTGAACACTACCTGTTCAACGACCGCTCTCCGGACGATTCGGTACGCCAGGTGGCAGAGGCCGTAATGAACAAGATAGTCGGCAAGAGCACTATGGATTACGTACTCTACGACGGTCGCATCGATATCGCCGCTCGCGCCACCAAACAGGTACAAGAGATTCTGGATACCTACCAGACCGGAATCAACATCAGCAAGATTACTCTGCAAAACGCTCAGCCGCCGCAGGAAGTCCAACTAGCGTTCGATGATGCAGTCAAAGCCGGTCAGGACATGCAACGGCTGAAAAGCGACGCCCAGGCCTATGCCAGCAGCGTCATTCTCAAAGCCCACAGCATAGCTTCGGGTCTGACCGAAGAAGCCGACGCATACAATCAAACCGTAATCGCCAACGCCGAAGGCGATACCAGCCGCTTCAAACAGATACTAGTTGAATATGATAAGGCGCCGGCGGTGACGCGCGACCGCATGTACATGGACACAATGCAGCAAGTTCTGAGCAACACCAGCAAGGTTCTTGTCGACAGCACCAAGGGCGCAAGCAACATGCTCTATATCCCGCTCGACAAGCTGTTGCAGAAAACCGAGCCGGCCAAACCACCCGCCAGCAGCAATGCCGCTCCTCCGGCACCGGCCGCGCCCGCCACGCCAGTCGCGCCAATAACACCGGTCGCACCATCGCTGCCACCCGACGCCGCGGCCAAACCGGCCTTAACCGATACAGGCGCCTCTGACGCCAACCGTAATCCAGATGCCTTCCGCAATCGCGACCGGGAGGAGCGACCATGAAAAACATCAATGCCATCGCACTCGTCATCGTCGGCCTGGTCATCGTCGCGAGCATGACCATATACACCGTGGATCAGCGGCAAAACGCCGTCGTTTACCAATTCGGCCAGATAGTCGCCGTCAATAAAACGCCAGGCCTGTATCTCAAACTGCCGCTGGTTCAAAACGTGCGCTATTTCAGCACACAGATACGCACCCTGAATCTCGTCGACCCTGAGCGCTTCATTTCCTCGGAGAAGAAAAACATATTGATCGACTATTTCGCCAAATGGCGCGTCGTGAACGCCAAACAATACTATGTCAGCGTTGGCGGCGACGAAACCCGCGCCCAGACACGCCTGCAGCAAACGATCAACGACGACCTGCGCGTCGCGCTGGGCACGCTTAACCTGCGCGACATCGTCTCCGGCCAGCGCGACCAGATAATAACCGGCCTGCGCCTCAAGGCTGACGCCGATGCCCGGAAAATCGGCATACAGGTCGTCGATGTGCGCATCAAGCGCCTGGATCAGCCGCCCGAGATCGACGCAGCAGTCTATAAACGCATGCAAGCTGACCGCACGCGGGTCGCCAGTGAACTGCGCTCAACCGGTGAAGCCCAGGCGGCACAAATCCGCGCCGATGCGGATCGCCAGCGCGAAGTTATTATTGCCGACGCGTATCGCGACTCCCAGCACGTCAAAGGCGAAGGAGATGCGAAAGCCAGCACGATTTATGCGACGGCATATTCGCAAAATCCTGAATTCTATGCGTTTTACCGCAGCATGGAAGCCTATCGACAAAGCTTCAAAAACAAGAGCGATGTGCTTGTTCTCGAGCCCAATACCGATTTCTTCAAGTATATGAAATCACCCAAAGTCGCCAAATAAATCCGGCCTATACTCAATTTATTAACGAGCCCTAAAATGCATAACTGGCTACTGCCCGAATATATTGAAGACCTGCTCCCGCCAACGGCGTTGAGGATGGAAAACCTGCGGCGCAACATATTGAATTTATTCCGCCTCCACGGCTACGAACTGGTCACCCCGCCATTAATAGAATACATTGATTCACTGCTGACCGGTGCGGGCAGCGATCTGAATTTGAAAACCTTCAAGCTTGTAGATCAGATTTCAGGCAAGACCATGGGTCTGCGCGCCGACATCACGCCGCAAGTCGCGCGTATCGACGCCCACCTGCTCAATCGCCAGGGCGTAACCCGGCTCTGTTATGCCGGATCCGTCGTCCATACGCTGCCGGACAGCACCCATCGTTCCCGCGAACTCATGCAGGTCGGAGCAGAACTCTATGGCCATACGGACTACGAGGCCGACGTCGAAATCCAGAAGCTCATGATCGACGCATTAAAACTCACCGGCGCCGACGAACTGTACCTCGACATCGGCCATGTCGGCGTATTTCGGGGTTTGCTGCACTACGCCGAGCTCGACGAGGAACAAATCCCCGCGCTGTTCGCGGCGTTGCAAATCAAGGATGTCAGCGCCATACGCGAACTTACGCGACATCTCGACAGCGCATTGCAAAACGCCTTTTGCGCGCTGCCCACCCTGTACGGCGGCGTAGAAATACTCGACGAAGCATTTCGACTGCTGCCTAGCCAACTCGAAATCAGCCAGGCCATCGAGGAATTGCGCGCCATTACCAATGAAATCAAAGGCCACGCAAAAATCAACATCGACCTTGCGGAATTGCGGGGCTACCATTACCATAGCGGCGTGGTATTCGCGCTCTACACCAGCAATCACCCAACTCCGCTGGCGCGCGGCGGCCGTTACGACGAAGTGGGAAAAAGTTTCGGCCGCGCCCGCGCCGCAACCGGATTCAGCCTCGATCTGCGGGAAATCGCAAGCCAGTTCTGGCGCGGGCCGGGCGCCAGAGCCGTACTCGCGCCCTACATGAAAAACTCCAAACTGGCCGAAAAGATCGCCGAGTTGCGCGCCGCCGGGGAAGTCGTCATCGTCGATTTGCCAGGCCATGAAAATCAGCGCCATGAATACGATCACGACCGTATACTGCAACAGAACACGCAAGGCGAATGGGTCATAGAGATGCGTCCGCAAGCCGTTCCATCAACGAGCAACGAGTAATAATCAAACATGATCATGAGTAAAAATGTCGTCGTCATCGGCACCCAGTGGGGCGATGAAGGCAAGGGTAAAATCGTGGACTGGCTTACCGACCATGCGCAAGGCGTGGTGCGCTTCCAGGGTGGGCATAATGCAGGACATACGCTGGTGGTAGGCGGACAAAAGGTGATCCTGCACCTGATTCCGTCGGGCATATTGCGCGACAATGTCACCTGTTATATCGGCAACGGCGTCGTCGTCTCGCCCACCGCACTGCTGGAAGAAATGGCCATGCTCGCCGAGCATGGGGTCGATGTCGCGGCGCGGCTCAAAATATCGGCTGCCTGCCCGCTGATCCTGCCCTACCACATCGCTATCGACAAGGCGCGGGAACTGGCCAAAGGGGTAGCAAAAATCGGCACTACCGGGCGCGGCATCGGACCGGCCTACGAAGACAAGGTTGCGCGGCGGGCGATACGTCTGCAGGATGTGTTTCACCGTGAGCGCTTTGCCGCAAAACTGGGCGAAGTGCTCGATTACCATAACTTTATCCTCAAAAACTATTTCCACGCCGATATCATCGATTTCAGCGAAACGCTGGAAACCACGCTGGCACTCGCCGAACAGATCAAACCCATGGTCGACGATGTGCCGCGCCTGCTCTACGAAGCCAATCGCAGCGGCAACAACCTGCTGTTCGAAGGCGCGCAAGGCACCTTGCTCGACATCGACCACGGCACCTATCCGTTCGTCACCTCCAGCAATTGCATCGCTGGCGGCGCGGCCACCGGCGCTGGCGTCGGCCCCCACACTTTGCATTACGTGCTGGGTATTACCAAGGCGTACACCACGCGCGTCGGCTCCGGCCCGTTCCCTACCGAACTGTTCGACGACAACGGCAAATACCTCGCCGAACGCGGCCACGAATTCGGCTCTACCACCGGACGCGCGCGCCGATGCGGCTGGTTTGACGCCGCCGCGCTCAAACGCGCGATTCAGATCAACGGCGTTTCCGGATTGTGCGTGACCAAACTCGACGTGCTCGACGGCATGGAAACGCTCAGAATCTGCGTCGGCTATCATATCGACAACGGCTATTCCGACATTCTGCCGGTCGGCGCCGAGCTGCTCGCCAAATGCGAGCCGGTGTACGAAGAAATGCCGGGCTGGACGACCAGTACCGTCGGAGTCAAACAGTTTGACGAACTGCCCGAGCGCGCCCGCGCCTATCTCAAACGCATGGAAGAATTATGCGAGGTACCCATCGCGCTGATTTCGACCGGACCAGACCGCGAGGAAACCATCGTACTCCAGCATCCGTTCGATTAATACCGCGATTCGGATGCTCCAGGGGCGACAATAGGCGCTGCCTGATGATCTCTTCAACTCAATTTTCTATTATGAGTGGAATCAAACTGATTTTTCGGGTGATATCATGGCAAATATGAGTATTCGTGGGCTCGATGACAAGGCACTGACCCGACTCAAAAGACAGGGAAACCCGTGAAGCGGTGGTAGATGCTCTGTTGGGAGTCACGCATCTTTTCTGTTTTTTTTGCGTTTGCTGGCTCATGC
>VFSW01005753.1_pt1 | contig 18295 bp, 11 predicted proteins | sample 5358111 | NCBI WGS metagenome assembly VFSW01 (sample SAMN11554181, study PRJNA540505) | mine drainage metagenome | isolation source: sediment from site ElyBrook_90M | place: USA: Ely Copper Mine, Vershire, VT | collected 2017 | reverse complement strand
AAACGCTCGAAAGCGTCTTCCCGTCCATGATTTCGCCCTTTTCAATGCTTTTGAGCACCTCGGACAACTTTACGAGCCGCAGTTCGATCAGCTCGTCGTCCTCGGGGTGAGCATCGCCGGCTACAAGCCCTTCGGCAATAAAGACCTTCATCGACTCGCCGAGAAATCCCGGGCTCGCAAAGTACTCCACCAATGGCCTCCATTTTTTGGCGCGATACCCGGTCTCCTCTTCGAGCTCCCGCTGCGCGCCCGCGAGGGGATCTTCACCCGGCTCGAGCTTGCCGGCCGGCAACTCCCACAGAAACCGGCTGGCCGCATGACGGTACTGCAGTTCCATCACGATCCAGGGGTCTTTCTTGCTCTTCGAACTATCCAACGCCAGCACGACAATGCTGCCGTTGTGGCGCACGACATCGCGAACGTTCTCCTGACCGCCCGGTTCAATGATCTGGTCCTGTGTCACGCGGAATAGCTTTCCCTCGTAGACCACCTTCGAACTGACCAGCTGCGCCGGCTCCGGCAAGGCCACCTCGCTCTTTCCGCTGGTCTTCAGGCTCTTTTGCTTTTCGACGGTCGTCTTGCTTTGCTTCTTCGCAGCAGTTTTCTTCGGCTTGGCCGCTTTCGGGGCCTTTGCTTTGTTCGGCATCTCGGATTCTCTCTCCTCACAGCACGGTCAAAACGAGTATACGCACATGCGCTGCCCGGACTCGTGCATCGATTGAGCCCAGCGTGGCATCCTTAACAGAGCCGAACTCCATTCCCCCGCGCGCCCTGGTGGAATTCAGGGTGACGAACTGAAAGTGAACACGTTGCCAACCGCAGACTGTTATCCCATCACCGTGGCTCCGGGGCTGAGCCGGTTATTCCTCGACTTCTGCGCCGGCGCCGCGTCGGCTCGGCCATTTTATGCCGCTTTACCCCCGGATTCGGAGTGGCAGAAGCGGCCGCCCGTTCCCTCCCACTGGCCTGCGATGGTGGAGTTGCTGGCAGCGCAGAATCCTTCTCCGCATGCCGCGCCGGCTCTCGACGCCTTGCGCCGGGGAGCTGGAACCGTGGTCACGGGGCAGCAAGTGGGACTCTTCGGCGGTCCGCTCTTCACCCCATTCAAAGCGGCTGCAGCCCTTGCCCGCGCACGCCAGGCAACCACAGCCGGTCAACCGCATGCCGCCATCTTCTGGCTGGCCAGCGAAGACCACGACTTCGCGGAGATCAATCACGTTACCTTCCCCGCCCGACGCGAACTGCGCAAGCTCACCTATGTCTCGGCGCCTGTCGCGGCGGTTCCGGTGGGCGGCATCGTTCTCGACGACACCATCACTCCCCTGATCGATCAGGCATGGGAGCTTCTGGGCTACTCCGACGCCATGGAGGCTTTGGCAGCGGCGTACAAACCGGGGCGCACCTTCGCGCAGGCCTTCGCCGAGTTCTATTCCAGCGCCTTTGCTGCGCAGGGTCTGCTGGTGCTCGATGCCGGCGGCCGCGAAGCGCATCGCATTGGCTCTCCCGTGCTGCGCGCGGCCCTGGAGCGCGCCGACGAACTGCGCGCCGCTCTTGAGGAGCGCAATCGTGCCCTGGAGGCGACGGGCTATCACGCCCAGGTGGCAGTGGTGCCGGGTTCAAGCCTGCTGTTCCTGATTGACGAACGAAGCGGCGCGCGCGTGGCCCTGAAGAGGTTGCCTGCAAGCGCGGCGGAGCCCGCCGGAGTTTGGCAAGCCGGCCGCGACCGCTACACAACCGCCGATCTCGTCGCCATTCTCGAAGCCGAGCCGGAGCGTGTTTCCCCAGCGGCGCTCCTCAGGCCCGTCTTTCAGGACTTTCTGCTTTCGACGTCGCTTACCATCGGCGGACCGGCGGAAGTGGCGTATTTTGCCCAGTCCGGGGTGCTCTTCGAGCGCATCCTCGCCCGCCTGACTCCCGTGCAACCCCGTTTCTCCGCCACGCTTGTTGAGCCCGCCATCGGCGAACTTCTGCGCACACACGATCTGAGCCTGGAGCGCGTGTTTGCAGAGACGACCGAGTCGCTGGGCCAGCTCCTGGCCGGGCGCGCCATGCCCATCGAAGGTAAGCGCAAGCTGGCTGCCGCCGGTACGGCGCTCGACGCGGAACTCACAACGCTCGTGGAGTGGATGCATAGCCTCGACGCGAACCTGGGACGCTCCGCCGATACCTCCGCAAGCAAGATGCGCTACCAGATGAATCGGCTCAGGCGGCTCACGGCCAACTTCCAGTTGCAGCGCGATGAATCGCTGCGGCGTCACGCGGAAGCCATTACCCAGGCGCTCTATCCCGGCGGCGCGCTCCAGGAGCGGCTGCACGGCGCCGCGTGGTACTTTGCCAGGCACGGCTTCGAGTTAGCGGAGAAGCTTGTCACGCAAGCCGAATCGTCCTGTCCCGGCCACACCGCTCTCTGGCTCTGAGAACTGTGTGGCCCAGGCGCCGCGCTCCGCATGCGCCGTCACTCCCGAAGAGCGTTCCTCAATATTCCTTTGGTTCTTCCCCGGCGGCATGAGCGCGGCTACAACAAGCACTACCGCGCTTTCCGCGTCGACCGCTTACTCGACTTCGAACATCCACCCGTGAATCAACCGCACAGTCACCCGTTCCAGCACATGCCGCTGCTATAATAATAGGAATTTAAATTATTGATACATATCGAGTTATACCTTCCTTGAATATGCCCCAAAACAACTAACTTGGCGGGCATGGCATCCATGTCCATGGCGCTATTGCGTCGCGCGATCCGTGTGACAACGCTTGCGAAACGGCGCTGGGCTACACGGACTGGTTCCACAAGAAGGATGAAACTTCATGCTCAAGAGCAATGGTAAGTACATGATTTTGGTGCTGACCCTGGCGGCGACAGGGTGGTCGGGTGCCCAGGAATCGAATCCCACCGAGAACCGCCCCAACCAGGCACAACCGGCGCCCGTGGAGCTTGGGAACGGAGTTCCGCTTTACAAGATTATGGTGGTGGCCCGGGATATACCGGCGATCAACTACTTTCATCGCAACGGCTCGACCAAGATCGGATTTGAGGGAACGACACTGCTTCCAGCGGCCAAGGGCACAGCAAAGGTTGATGCCCAGGCAGGAAGAACGTCGATAGAACTCAAACTGCAGGGCCTAAGCCCAGCCAACGGATTCGGAACCGAGTACTTTACTTACGTGCTGTGGGCAATCACTCCAGAAGGCCGCCCGATCAACCTCGGTGAAGTTCTCCCCACCGGCGGGAAAGACCGAAGCGAGATGACGGTGACCACAAACCTGCAGACGTTTGGCTTGATCATCACCGCCGAGCCCTACTACGCGGTGACCATGCCGAGCGACTTGGTTGTGATGCAGAACGTTGTGGAAGATCGCACCCAGGGCGTCATCGAACAAGTGAATGCCCACTACACGCTGCTGCCACGGGGCGCATACGCCGAGACGGCAGGACGGCATGCGGTGCTGAATCCCATTACGCGCGACGAGCGTTCGCCTCTTGAACTCTACGAAGCCATGAACGCGGTGCAGATTGCCAACGCCGCGGGGGCGGAAAAATACGCTTCCGATACCATGAACACCGCAAACACCGCTCTCAAGAACGCGCAGGATATCGACAGGAACAAACGTGACCGTAAACAGGTGATCACGTATGCGCGCGAAGCTGTTCAGGCGGCCGAGGATGCGCGCATCATCACCATTCGCAAGATCAAGGAAGAGGACGAGGCTGCGCAACGCCAGGCGCGCGAGGATGCTGAGAGAGCCGCAAAGGATTCGCAGGCAACGGCGGCGCAGGAGACAGCCAAACGCGCGGAAGCCGATGCCGCCGCACGTGAGTCTGAAGCTCGAGCAGCCCAGGCACGCGCCTCGGAACAGGAGTCTGAAGCGCGCGCGGCACAGGCACGCGCAGCCCAGCAGGCAGCCGAGCAGAGTGCTCAGCAAGCGACGCAACAGACCGAGCAGATGCGTGAACGCCTCAAGAATCAGTTAAACCAGGTGCTGCAGACCAAGGAAACGGCCCGCGGCTTGATTGTGAACATGTCCGATGTGCTCTTCGACTTCAATAAGTACACATTGAAACCGGATGCTCGCGAAAAGCTTGCCAAGGTCTCCGGAATTCTGCTGGCCTATCCTAACCTGAATCTTCAGGTAGAGGGATACACAGATAACATCGGCTCGGATGAATACAACCAGACGTTATCCGAACAACGCGCCGGCGGCGTACGCGACTATCTCGAGTCGCAGGGCGTTCAACAAGGGAACATTACGGCGCACGGTCTGGGTAAATCGAATCCCATCGCCGATAACTCCACCAATGCGGGCCGCGCTCAGAACCGCCGCGTTGAGTTAGTTGTCTCCGGCGATGCAATCGGCATCCAGCAAGGCGCTACCGGGGCAAGCCCGGAGACGCCGCCGGCCAACCAGCCGCCTCCGCAATCCGCGGCGCACGTGAATGACTCCGGCACTTCAGCCCCACCGCAGTAAGATCGCAGGGGTCAAATTCTCCACGCATGGTCGTAAGATCGGGCTGCTCTTCGGGGCAGCCCATTTTATGTGGCGGGTTATTCGCCGGGAAATCTCACCCCGAGTGCGGTGCGTGCATCTTCCAGCATTCGCGCCATTCCGAGCGACATCGCAAAGGAGATTTCGGGGCTTTCGCGCAGACCTTCGCGGATCAGGCGGCAGAAATGGTCAGTCTCATAGTTGAACCCTCCGTGGGTGAAGGGTACATCGAGCAGAACTTCGCGACCACCCACGTAATGAATCGTGGCTCGCGCAGGGTTCCACCAGTTTGCATGCAGCGTGACATACCCGCCCGTGCCGCACAGCAGCGCGTCTCCATGGCTCAGCAGATCGAGCCCCGTGTGAAGCTGGGCCATTCCCCGTTCGTGCTCGGTCTGGAAGAGCGCCAGGGTGTCTACTCCGCCGGCACCCACTCGGCCCATGGTCTGCACGCGCTTCAGTTCGCCGAGCCAGTCGATCGCGAGAAAAGCTTCATAAGGACCGATTCCCATGATGCCGCCGCCGCCCAACTCGGGAAAATGCAGCGGATAATCGGGCGACAGCGTGGCGTCTGCGTGTCCGGCTCGCACAAAGCCCACCTGCCCGATCGAATCCATGGCGAGATGCTCGCGCAGCTTCCGGTACAGAGGAAAGAATGGCGGCTTCATCGCCTCCATGAAAAGCCGGTCATAGTCCCGGGCCGCGGCCAATACACCCTCAAGCTGACACACGTTGAGCGCAGTGGGTTTTTCGCACAAGACGTGCTTTCCCGCGGCGAACGCCTGAAGGCAAATCTGCGCATGCGTGTCAGGGTGTGTTGCGACGTAAACGGCGTCAATCTCAGCGGCGAGGAGTTCATTGAGCGTTGCGGCTATTTCAGGCACACCGAACCGCTCGGAGTACTCTCGCGTGCGCGATCGATTTCGCCCCCAGACGGCGGACAGCGCAGCACCCTCGACCCCCCGCAGCCCCTGCGCGAAACGGGCCGCCGCCCGGCCCGGTCCAATCACGCCCCAGCGAATCAACTGCATATCTCCACTTCCAAATTTCATCCGTGATCGCTTTGACAGCCTGAAGAGATTTATCGGAGCAAATCTTCAAGCGTGGTGCTGAGGCTCGTCTTGTCGTCGCGGTATTTCACAATCACCGGCTCATACAAGCTTAGACCCCATTCTTGCCCCTTGCCCTTCGACACGGCTCTCGAACCCGGCACGACAACGGCATCTTTGGGGATGATGAGGGGCAGATCGTCGGTTGCGCGCAACACGTGCCCCTTCACCAGGTCGAAGACCGGTGTCCCGCGCGTCAGGATTGTTCCGGCCGCCAGCACCGCGCCGACGCGAACAATCGTTCCCTCGTAGACTCCGCAATTGCCGCCCACCAGCACGTCGTCCTCGATGATCACCGGGCTGGCGTTCACCGGCTCGAGCACCCCGCCGATCTGAGCGGCCGCGCTCAGGTGTACCCGCTTGCCAATCTGCGCACAGGAACCGACCAGTGCGTGCGAGTCCACCATCGTCCCCTCATCCACCCATGCGCCCACGTTGATGTACATCGGCGGCATGCAGACCACGCCAGGCGCCACATGAGCGCCGGCGCGAATCGACGAGCCGCCGGGAACCACGCGCACGCCATCGCGCAACTCCATCCGTCGTGCCGGATACGTGTCCTTGTCGATGAAGGAGAAGCCTCCGCTGGAGCAATCCTGTAGCGCTCCGAGGCGAAACCCAAGCAGGATGCCTCGTTTCACCCATACATTCACCCGCCAACCGGTTGCCGCAGCGCCATCCGGAGACGCGGAGCGTATCTCGCCGGCCTCCAGGGCCGCGCGAAACTCCAGAAAGGCTTGCATGGCAGCGGGATTGCCGACGGCCGCGGGACCGGCGGCGAAGAATTCTTCAATCACATTCTCAAGCTGTGCAATGGTCATTCCAACCAAAGTCTATCAACTCAGGCAGAAGGCCCCGTCATGACTCCATCGTGGCGCGCGAAATTCCAACCCCGCGTGGGGGTTTGAATACGCTTTCAGATTTTCAAAGGGAGAGATGCAAGGCGGGAGGGTACTATTTCATTCGACTTGAGTCGAGATGGGAACCGGAAGCCGCTCGCCAGTCATCGGCGTGCGGCCTACGGTCAACCAATCCTCAGGCCGCTGACCGTCGATGCGTGCGCACCGGTGATGGCGCACCCACCGACACCGGTTGCAGGCGGAATGCGTTCTTTCCCGCCGGAACCAGCGCCAGCGGGACAGGCGTGCGGTCCCGGCTGCCGTGCATGTGCTTGGTTTCCAGCCACGCGCAGAGGCGTGGATCATGAATTTCAGGATGGCCCTGCCAAAAATCAGGAGCCAGTCCACACTGGATCCGAAGATGATCCAACTCGAGTTCGATCGTCGAAATGTCCTTGGGAAAATACCGCCGTACGTTATCCGTTCCGACGTGCAATCCCGATATTCTTCGACCTTTGCTTTGTGCTTTGACTACCATATACACCTGCTCTTCAACGCCGGATGGGAGTAATTCAGTCTAGGGAGAAACCTTGCAAAAGATGTGAGCCGATGCACTGAACTTCATACGTGCAGTTCTCTTTTGAGAATCTTCGGCGGCAAGGACGGCTTTGGGAAAAATCGCACGCTGCAGCAGTCCCTGTCCTGAACTCTTGTTCCAGGCTGATTCAGCGATTTTTGTAATCGTACCTTGCTGTTGATGCAAGCATCATTCGGCGAGTTGCCGAAGGGCTCGAATCCAGAAAACACTCAAGTTCGTGGTAAGACGAAGCCATGTTTTGGATGGGCAGATAGAGCTCAGCAGACTACTTCAACGAGCGCTACTATCATTGCTTGCTTCTTTGTAGGACCCTGTTGTTACAAGGTGATTATAGCAAGAATTATTTTGTGCTGCCAAGGGAAAATCCGACTTCCTGCTGCTGATTTTGAGTTATGCGGTTGAAGAACGGCAATGCAATCGTTTTCAGTGAGACGGCTTCCGTAACAGGCAACGAGACGTAGGCGCTGGGGTGGGTTCGCCATGCCGGTTGTTGATGAATCGGCGCGAAATACCGCCCTGTGGCGATTCCCTGGGCGGCCAGCCTCGCGCGTAAGTCGTCCCGGTCCTGGTTAGTCCGGATTACATAGACAAACCAACTTATACTGCGCCGCGGCAGCGTAAGTGGAGGTAAATCGACGCCGGTAATTCCATTTAGCAAATCGTTATATCGTTCGGCAGCCGCACGGCGCATGGCAAGCATTTCTTCGATTCGTGCTAACTGCACCCTGCCCAGGGCGCAAGCCAGTTCGGAAAGCCGGTAGTTATAACCGGGCTCATGGTGATCGAGCCATTCCGCCCCGGCTCGACCCTGGTTGCGAAGGCTGCGCAGCCGCGCGGCGTGCTCGGGATTGCGAGCCAGTACCGCGCCTCCTTCGCCGGTCGTAAGCTGCTTGTTGGGATAAAAGCCCAAGACCGCCAAGTCGCCGAAACTCCCGGCGCGCTGGCCGTCGTATTCGGCTCCGACGGCCTCGCACGCGTCTTCAATCATCACCAGCCCATGCCGCTCAGCAATTGAACGGAGCGCGTCCATTTCGGCAGGAACACCAAAGGTGTGCACAACCAGAAGCGCCCGGCTGCGCGGCGTTACCGCCTCCTCAACCCGCTGAGGGTCCAAGTTGAGCGTCACGGGGTCAATGTCCGCAAATACCGGCGTCGCCCCTACCTGCAGCACCGCATTGGCCACGGCGATAAACGCGAACGACGGCACAATCACTTCATGCCCCGGACCGATGCCCAGTGTGAGCAGGGCCAGATGCAGACCGGCTGTCCCGGAACTGACGGCAACCGCGTGAGCCGCCGAGTGATACCGAGCCAGAGCCGTCTCGAATGCCGTAAGTTCCGGCCCCAAGCTCAAAGAAGGAGTGCGCAGCACGGCGGTCACCGCGGCGATCTCCGCTTCGGTAATGTCGGGCGACGAAAGCGGAATCCGAAACGTCATGGGTGCTCCGCAGGAATACCCGCAGGAGGCTCGCCGGGCAGCGGCGTGGGTTGCTTGATAAGCAGGCCCTCAAGTGGAACCTCTGCCAGGACGCGCGCGATGGTCTGGGCGGCGGTTCCGTCGCCGTACGGATTGGCCATTCCGGCGAGGGTGTGTCGGAACTCCGGAGTCACGGCGAGTCGCAGGGCGCTCAGGATCTGTTCTTTGTCCGCCGGCACGTCGATTATGTTTCGCGCCCGTTCGCGTCCCTGCTGGCGCATCCCTACGTTGACCACGGGCAGCCCGAACGAAGCCGCCTCCATGATGCCGCTGGATGAGTTGCCGGCTATTGCGTCCACCTGCCTCAGCAGGCTCCAGTAGGTCACCGCGTCCAGGTTGTCGAAGATGTACGTTTGCGGCCTGGTCGCGGCCAGTTCCCGCGTTCGCTCGATCAGCGCGTGGCTCCCGGCGTCGGAGTTGGGATAGACAAAGATGAGCTGGCCGGACGTCTGCGCGAGCGCCGCAAAGAACGCGCCGGCCTCGGCATTGGTGTCGCTCAGAATCGTGACCGGGTGCCATGCGGCGAGCACCGTGGGTGAGGTGAGAGAGAGGCCGAGCCTTGTTTGAAGCGCCGCGCGGTCCAAAAGTTGGGATCGACGCAGATGGTCGAGCGATGGCGCACCGGCATGGTGGACCCGCCATGGCTCCTCGCCCATGGCGATCACTCGCCGGCGGGCCGTCTCCGTTGACGTAAAGTGCACATGCGCCAGCTTTGTGAGCGCGTTGCGCACATGATCGTCGATGGCACCCTGGCTCACTTCGCCGCCTTCGATATGAGCAATGGGAATGCGCAGCGCCAGCGCGGTCGATGCCGGCGCCAGCATCTCGTAGCGGTCGGCGATGAGCAGCAGCAGATCGGGCCTCCACGCCGTGAGCGCGTCCGCCAACCCGAGGATCGCCAGCCCGATGGTCTTGGCCATGCCCGTGTCCGAATCGGAGCTGAGCAGGCACTCAACGCGCGCCTGGATCGGGAAGCCATCTCGCTCAATCTCCTTGATCGTGTCTCCGAATTGCGGCGAAAGATGTGCCCCCAACGCAAAGACGCCGAGGTCGATCTTCGAATGCGCGGCCAACTCGCGCAGGGGCCAGTAAAGGTGGCTATAGTCGGCGCGCGAGGTTGTGACCACGCCGATGCGGCGCTTACTGCGGAGGGGTTCCGTCATGAAGAGACTCTGCGGCCCGACAGCGCCATTACAGCGGCGCTGGGCGTGTAATCGGGCACCAGCGCGCATAAATGAACGAGCGCGGCGGCCAGATCGCGCGCGTCAACGTCGGCGCGGAGGGCATCGAGCAAAGCCTCTAGTTGGCCTTCGGGCAGGGCGGGGGAGTCAATTGAAACCATTCCGCTCTGGCCGGCCGGCCTGGCGGTTTCTGACGCGGACCAGAGCTTTTCAGAGTCCTTGTCGCCGGGCCGGGGGCTGGTAAAGTCCACTTCGATGGTGCGCTCCGGCGCCAGCGTACGTGCCATGAATTGGGCTAGATCCGCGATGAAGTGCGGAACTGCGATCTCCGGCGCAAGCATGGTCTGCGGTCTGGGCTCAGCCGCGGCGATCAGCAGCAGGTTCACAGCTTCGTCGAGGGTCACGAAATAGCGCCGTGCGGCCGGGTCTGTCACGGTGAGCGCCTGCCCCTGGGCAATCTGCCGGGCAAACGTCTCTGTCACGCTGTCGCGCGTGGCCAGAACGTTACCCAGGCGCAGCACCACTCCGCCGGCGGCCAGAACAATGCGTTCGGCCACCCGCTTGGTAGCGCCCATGACGGACGCCGGCTCGACAGCCTTGTCGGTGGAGAGCAGCACCACGCGGGCTCCCTGCGCGCCTGCGGCCGCGGTCAGCGTGAGGGTGCCGAAGATATTGTTTGCAATGGCCGCCAGGGGCTGCTCTTCCATAAGCGGCACATGTTTAAAGGCGGCGGCGTGAAAAACCAGGCGCGGCCCATGCACAGTGAAGATCTCATCCAGCAGGGAGCGGTCGGCGACACTGCCCAGGATGGGAGTCATTTCGCCCGCGACCCCTGCCGCAGCCCAGGCCTGTTGCAGAGCATAGAGGCGGCCCTCTGAAGCATCCAGCAGCAGCAGCGAAGGAGGTGCGAGCGCAGCCAGACGCAGCGTCAGCGCGGAGCCGATCGACCCCCCCGCGCCGGTGATCAGCGTGGGGATACGATAAAGCGCATCAAGCACTTGCAGCGAAGGCGAAGGCAAGCGCTGACGTGCCAGAAAACCGCGCCAGTCGAGGGTGCTCAGCAGCGAAATCACAGGAAAAGTATAAATTGCGGCCGACGTTGTTTACCCGGTCAATCGCAACCCCTGCGGGGACGGCGACCAGCCCTCCACTCGCATACACTGATGTAGGCTCCGCGGATTATTTAGACTTGCAGGTTGCGGTTGTGCTGGGGAGAGACAATTTTGGGGATCAATTGGATGCGAATCAACGGGCTGATGGCCCTCAGTTTTTTGGCCTTGACGGCCATCCCGGTCAGCGCAGTGGCGCGGCCCGACGCCGAAGCGGTTCGGCTCAATAATCGCGGTGTGGCGCAGATGGGCCAGCAGTTTACCGAGAAGGCCGCCGACAGCTTTGCTGAAGCGTTCAAAAGGGACCCGAAGCTGGCGCAGGCAGCCGTCAATGAAGGCATCGCCCTTCTGACTCTGCAGAAGCTGGATGACGCCGACAAGTGGCTCAAGCAGGGAATCGCGCTTGATCCCACCAGCGCTCAGGCCTGGTACAACCTCGGACTGGCCCAGCACGCGGCCAATGAACTGGAGCCGGCCCTGGCCAGCTTTCAGCAGGCGGCCAAACTCGATCCCTGGGACGCGGATTCCTATTACTTTCAGGGCGTCTGCTATCAGGAAATGAAGCAGTTCGACAAGGCCGTCGCGGTCTTTGAACAGGCGTTGAAGATCAATCCGATGCATGCCTCGTCTGAGTTTGGAATGGCACGCGCCTTGCAGCGCTCAGGGCATACCGCCGACTTCAAGGTGCACGTGCTGCGCTTTCAGCACCTGACCAGCACCAAGATCGGCGCCGCCATCGGTCTGGCCTACGGAGAGCAAGGGCACTATTCCACCGTGACGCCGATTGAAGAGCCGGAGGCGGGCCTTCGCGCCATGATCCCGGTGCGGATGGTGGAGATGGATTTGCTTCCCAAGCCGTCGCTCTCACGAGTCTCGAAATCGACACCGGCAACTCCTGCCGCCCTCGCGACGACCGGCGGAGCCTGCATGATGGACGTGACGGGCTCGGGACGGATGGACCTGGTGATGATGCAGCAAGGGCCGCAGGCCATCGGAGTGCTCGTTGGCAAGAACGACGGTAGCTTCGAAAAGCTGGACGCCGACGCAGCGGGGCTGAAAGCCTCGGGACATGCGGTCGCCTGCGCTGTAGGCGATTATGACGGCGATGGCCTGAACGATCTCGCCGTGGCCCTCGATAATGCCGTGCTGCTCTTCCATAACCTGGGCAAGGGAAAATTTCAGGACGTGACGGCGGAAGCGGGCCTGACGCCGAAGAACCTCCCCACGGGAATCACTTTCGTTGACTACGATCACGACGGCGATCTCGACCTGCTGCTGACCGGAGCCGCGCTCAAACCCGGCGATAGCTCCAACGTTCTCTGGCGCAACAACGGAAACAAGACTTTCACCGAATGGACCGAACCGACCGGCCTGGGCGGCAGTGGAACGACAGCAGCCGCGATTCTCACCGACTTCAACAACGATCGCGCCGTAGACCTGGCCATGACCGGCGACGGCCCGTCGCCGCTGCTTTACGTAAATCCACGCGAAGGCAAATATCCCACCCAGCCACTCTTTAGCGATGCCAAACTGCCGCCCTCCCTCGGCATCTCCGTTCTCGACTTCGACAAGGACGGCTGGATGGATATCGCCGTGACCCATGCCGGAGCCCCAGGACTCACGCTTTGGCGCAACGTCGAAGGGCCGAACCATATTGGCCGGCGCTTTGAACAGGTTGAGCTGCCCCTGCACGGTGCTCTGCGCGCATGGGGCCTCACGCCCATCGATATCGACAACGATGGCTGGATCGACCTGGCTGCCGTGGTGCAGACCAGCGCCGGCCCCCGCGTCCGTGTGCTGCGCAATCGCGGCGATGGCAGCTTTGAAGATGTAAGTCACGCTCTTGGCCTGGACACTATTGCCCTGCGCGCACCGCGCGGACTGATCGCCGCCGACGTGGACGGCGATGGCGCTGCGGATCTGATCGTGACGCAACTCGACGCCCCTCCCGTGCTGTTGCGCAACGTGGGCGCAAACAAGAATCACTTTGCGCGCCTCGACCTCTCAGGCTATGCCGATAACAAGACCGCTCTCGGCGTGAAGGTGGAGATTTTTACCAACGGTCACTGGCAGAAGTGGGAGCTGGCCGGCGCCTCCGGCTACCAGACACAGGCTCCGCCCCAGATTCTCGTCGGACTGGGCGATGCGCAAGGCATCGATCTGCTGCGCATTCTCTGGCCCACCGGCGTCTTGCAGGACGAGATTGACCTTCCGCGCACCCCCGTGATCGCCATGAAAGAGGCTGATCGCCGCGGCAGTTCGTGCCCCGTGCTGTTTGCGTGGAACGGCGAACAGTACAAGCTCGTCACTGACGTGATTGGCGCCGCGGTCGTGGGCCACTGGTTTACGCCCACCCGCCGCAACATCCCCAACTCCGGCGAGTGGATCAAGGTGGATGGAGAGCAGATCGTTCCCGTGAACGGCAAGCTGAGCCTGCGCTTCATTGAGCCCATGGAAGAGGTCAATTACATTGACCAGTTGCGGCTCGTGGCGGTCGACCACCCTGAAAATGTCGAAGTCAATCCGGACGAGCGCTTCCTTGACGAACCTCCGTTCGCATCGGGGCGCGTCGTGGCTTCTTCCGGCACCCGGCTCCCCGTGGGCGCGTGGGACGGCCAGGGCAGCGACGTGCTAGCCACGCTCAGCCGCCGCGATCATCAGTTCGCCAGCGGCTTCACACCGTCACCCTACGATGGCTTTGCCAACACGCACGCACTTACCCTCGACCTGGGCGATGTAAAGCAGGGTGAGCCACTTCGCTTGCTGATGACGGGCTATGTGAACTACTTCAGCGCGACCTCGCTTTACGCAGCATGGCAGGCCGGCATCAAGCCCATCTCGCCCTACGTCGAGGCGCAGTTGCCCGACAGCAGTTGGCAAAGAGTCCCCGGCGATGCGGGCTTTCCTGCCGGTCTTGAACGCACCATCGTGGTAGACCTGACCGGTAAGCTTCCCGCCGGCACGCGGCGAATCCGATTGCAGACCAACCTCGAAATCTACTGGGACAGCGTGCTCATCGATCAGAGCAGCAATGCCGTGGCGCACACCGCAGAGGTGCCGCTGTCCATGGCGACGCTCCACTTCCGCGGCTACCCCAAACAGATTGACGGCGTAAGTCCCGGCGATCTGGACTACGACTATAACCGCGTGAGTTTGACCGGCCCTTATCAGCATCAGAGAGGCAACTACACGCGCATAGGCGATGTCACGCCTCTGCTCACCGGAATCGACGACCGCTACGTCATCTTCGGCAGCGGCGAGGAGATCGCGGCGGAGTTCGATGAAACAAAACTCCCCGCCCTCCCCGCGCACTGGAAGCGCGACTTCTTCTTCTACGCCAATGGATTTGTGAAAGACATGGACTGGTGGGACGCCTCGCCCTTCACCGTGGCGCAACTCCCGTTCCACAAGATGAGCGCCTACCCCTACCCCCCCACCGAAAGCTTCCCCGACGACGCGGCCGCCCTCGAATATCAGTTGAACTGGAATGACCGCTTTGACTCGGGTGAGCCTGTGCGCTCCTATCGCTTCAACTACCAGGTGTTGCCGGCGACGCCGCAGCAGGATGGGAGTCCGGATCGGACTACGAAGCCGTGAGCGCTGAGCCCAGCGAGGTTGTGCTGTCGTCCGCCACGCATCAACTTCAGCTCCTTCGTTCAGGCAAGATCGGCGTCGCGGAGCTGGCCGAGGGGTACATCCGCCAGATCGAGCGGCTGAATCCCGCACTGAACGCCTTCGCGGATTTCGATGCGGAACGTGTGCGGTCGCAGGCGCGGGTGATGGATGAAACCACCGCCCCGCGCGGGCCGCTTCATGGATTGCCCGTGACCGTGAAGTCATCCATCGCGAGCGCGGGCTATCGCTGCGAGATCGGCAGTCTTCTTCATCAGGGGGATGTGCCGCTCGCCGACGCAGTCGTCGTTGCCCGCCTGCGAAAGGCGGGAGCGCTGATTCTGGGCACGACCAATTGCCCCGAGTTCCTCATGGCCTACGAGACTGCGAACTTGCTGCACGGACGCACGTCGAACCCATGGGACCTTGCCAGCTCACCCGGCGGATCGAGCGGCGGTGAATCTGCTGCCATCGCTTCCGGCATGTCGGCCGCGGGACTGGGCAGCGACAGCGGAGGCTCCGTGCGTTTGCCCGCGCACTTCACCGGCATCTGTTCCCTCAAGCCCACCCCCGGGCGCATCCCCGGTCGAGGTCACCTGCCGCCATGCGTGGGGCCCTTCTCGACGCTGGGCGCAATCGGTCCCATGGCGCGCACCATGGCCGATGTGGAGTTGCTGTTCCGCACCCTCTCGGGACAGGATCCCCACGACCCCGCAAGCCCGCCGCTGCCTTTGCGCACTCCGGGTCCCAATGAGCTTCGCTCCAACACCATCGGCTTTTTTGAAGATGATGGCCTTGTACCCGTCACCTCCGAAACACGCGCCGCCGTCCATGCCGCTGCCATCGCACTGAGCGATGCCGGCTTTCGCGTGGAGCCGTTTCGACCCAGCACGCTGGAGCAGTTGCGCAACTTGTGGAGCAAGTTCTTCGTGCAATGCGGAGCCATGTTCTACCAGCCGGAGATTTGCGGTAGACACGCGCAGCTAAGCCCCATCTTCACCGAGTTCCTTGAAATCGCAGCGTCGGCCCCGCCGCTCACCGCCACTGAACTTCTCGACGCGTGGGCCGAACTCGACCTGCTCCGCGCCAAAACGCTCGAAGCCATGAGCGAGTTTCCCGTTCTCCTGTGCCCCGTCGCCAGCATCCCAGCCTTTCGTCACGGAGAACGCTCCTGGATCATCGACGGTCAAAAAGTCGATTACCTCGATGCCGTGCGGCACACGCAGTGGTTCAACGTGCTCGCCGCGCCGGCCGCCGTCATCCCGGTGAGTCAATCTCCCCAAGGCCTGCCCATCGGCGTGCAGATCGTGGCTCGGCCCTTCGAGGACGAGATCGCGCTGGGCGTCGCATCGATTGTCGATGCGGTATTCGGCTATCGGCCGCCCCCCATGGCTCGCCGGTAATTTCTCTCTCTTTTCCCTCATCAGCGGGTTCTCTGTTCCGCGCCGCACACAAACCTGTGTCATGGCGACATAGTCAAGTTCATCCATCACAGACAAATGTTCATTGCGTCGCTAGAAACGGAGTTGCAGGTGCGCTAAGAACCACTTTCCGCACCTCAACCTTTTGATTGAGGCGCGGCATGATTGATCCGAGTAAGCTGAGCCTTCCCCAGATCGGAGCGCGCATCGTGCGCGAGAACTGGCTCAAGCAGTTTGCGGAGTCCCCTGACGTTTTAAAGAGTGCGCGGTGCGAGCAGACAGTCATTCAGGTGCTCGACCTCGAAATCGGCGGCGACGAATTCATCACCATGGCCGGCCCTTGCTCGGTAGAAACCGAGTTTCAGCTGATGGCCACGGCCAATCATGTTCGCCGCGCGGGTGCGCGTATTCTTCGCGGTGGCGCGTTCAAGCCACGCAGTTCTCCCTACGCATTTCAGGGCCACGGTCTTGAAGGGCTCAAGATGCTGGCGCGGGCGCGCCAGGAGAGTGGCCTCGCCATCGTCACGGAAGTGATGTCCGAGTGCGACGTCTCCATGGTCGCCGAGTATGCCGACATTCTCCAGATCGGCACGCGCAACATGGAAAACTACGCGCTGCTCGAAGCCGCGGCGCTCTCCGGCCGGCCCGTGCTGCTCAAGCGCGGTATGGTCGCCACAATAGCTGACCTGCTTCGTTCCGCGCAGATCATCCTGGACAACGGCAATCCCAATGTCATCCTGTGTGAGCGCGGCATTCGCACCTTTGAGACCGCCACGCGCAACACATTCGACGTCGGAGCCATTGCGCTTCTCAAAGTCATCTCGCACTTGCCTGTAATCGCCGATCCCAGTCACGCCGCGGGTCACCGCGAGTTGGTGCCCGCGCTGGCGCGCATTGCGGTGGCCGCCGATGCGGATGGATTGCTGGTTGAAGTGCATCCCAATCCGGAAAAGGCCTGGAGCGACGGCGAGCAGACTCTCGACTTCAATATGTTCGATGACATGATGGCGTCACTCGATCCTTTCCTCGCAGTGCGCGGTCAGCGTGTTCCAGTGCGCGAGTTGCTGGGCGGCCGCGCGATGGAGGCTGTTGGATGAGGCCTCTGAAGAGGGTTGTTGCACTGGGTGTTCCGGTCTCGCTGCTTTTTTTGATCTGCGGATTCATCGTGGATGCGCCGCGGGTCCCTGACATTCCCATCATTGTCACTTCCGCACCCGCGTACCTGCCGCTTGCGGCCCTGCGCGGAGCCGAGCGCTTTCCCCGGGGCGCGCAACTGCTTGTCGTGCGCAATGGAAAATCCGAATCGCTGATTGAAGGCTTTGCGGCCACCGCCGATGCCAACGTCTCCTTCGATGCAAAGAAGCTGCTGTTTGCCGGTAAGCGGGCCGCGAGCGATCCCTGGCAGGTGTGGGAATTTACGTTCGCCGATCGCTCCGCGCGCAAAGTGGTTTCCGGCGCCAATGACGCCGTGCGTCCCTTGTATCTGCCCGGCAATCAACTCGTCTTTGCGCGACGCACAGCACATGGATTTCAACTGGAGACCGCGCAGCTTGATGGCTCAAAACAATTGCCACTCACCTACATGCCGGCCAGTGCCTTGCCTGCAGACGTGCTTGCCGACGGGCGCATCCTCTTTGAAGCCGGGTTCCCGCTGGGTTCAGGATCTACGCCGGAGATGTACCTGGTGTACTCCGATGGATCGGGCGTGGAATCGTACCGCTGCGATCATGGTGTGGCCCGCTGGGGCGGGAAGCAGTTGGCTTCCGGCGATGTCGTGTTTACGCACGGAGCGACCCTGGCGCGCTTCACGTCGCGACTGGCCCATGAGGAACGCATCGCTTCTCCGCGTGCCGACTATTCCGGCGCAATCACCGAGTCAACTTCCGATACGTGGCTGGTCAGCGCCCGCTCCGGCCCCGGTGCGCACTTCGCGCTCAAGGCGTGGAAGCCGGGCGCGACCACCATGCAGACTCTGCTGGCGCGCACCGGCGACGATCTGGTCGAGCCTGTCCTCCTTGCTCCGCGCGAGAGGCCCAGAGAGCATCCGTCTGCGTTGCACGACTGGAACTACGCCAACCTCCTCGCGCTCGATGCGCGTCAGTCGCGCGAGGGCGAATTGAAGATAACGCCCGCAACCGTACGGCTTGAAACCCTGGACGCGTCCGGCCATCCGGTTGTGCTCGGCACGGCGATCGTTGAGGCGGACGGTTCCTTCTTTGTCAAAACTCCGGCGGACAAGCCGATTCGATTTTCACTGCTCGATCAAAAAGGCGTGACGCTGCGCCAGGAGCACGGATGGTTCTGGATTCGGGCCGGCGAGCAGCGCATCTGCGTGGGCTGCCACACGGGGCCGGAGCGCGCGTCGGAAAATCGCGTGCCGGCCGTGTTGCTGCGCACCACCACGCCTGCCGACCTTACCGGCGCTTCGACTACGGCAACCAGCAAACAGACCCTGGCGGGAGGC
>VFSW01005752.1_pt1 | contig 18297 bp, 16 predicted proteins | sample 5358111 | NCBI WGS metagenome assembly VFSW01 (sample SAMN11554181, study PRJNA540505) | mine drainage metagenome | isolation source: sediment from site ElyBrook_90M | place: USA: Ely Copper Mine, Vershire, VT | collected 2017 | reverse complement strand
GTTTAATGCCACCATCTTCCTTACCGTGATCGCATTACTTGCCAGTATCCTGCCAGGTCAGATGGCTAAGGCGGCTACCACCACTCTTACATTCAAACCAGTCGCGGACGCATACGTTATCTCAACCTCAGCCAGTACCAATTATGGCAAAACCACCAGTATACGGGTAGACAATTCCCCCATTACCCGCAGCTACCTCCGTTTCTCGGTCAGTGGATTGAATGGCGCTACGGTCCAATCCGCCACGCTGCGCATCTACGCCAATAGCAAAAACTCAACCGGCTATACGGTGAATACGCTCAGTAATACCACCTGGACCGAAACGGGCATTACCTACTCCAATGCTCCAGCTCCGGGGACTACGATCAAAACCTCCGGGTCGATTTCCGCAGGCGCCTGGATTGCCGTTGACGTGTCCTCCTATGTCAAATCAGACGGTTCGATCAACTTAGTCCTGACGACAACCAGCAGCACCAATACCAGCCTGGGTTCGCGGGAATCATCCAACCCGCCCCAATTGGTGATCGTCACCGGCGCAACCGTGGCAACCGCCACTCCGGGCAATCAGCCCACTGCCACAAAGGCGCCTACCCAACAGCCAACCAGCGTTGGTCCCACCGCCACGAGGACACCCACTCAACAATCGACCAGTGTTACCCCCACCGCAACCAAAGTGGCGCCTACGGCTACGCCTTCGTCTGGTTTGACGACGGTGGCCCTGACCAAGGGACCGGATCTGCTCTACAGCGGCAGTAACACGCAGATGAAGCTTTTCTGGCAGTGGACCGCCAACACCACCTTCCGGGTGGACTGGGGCACCAGCACGGCTTATGGGTCGAGCAGCCCGGCCATCAGCGCCTATGACTCTACTAACCATCTCTATTACTACACCATCACCGGCTTGACCCCCGACACCCATTATAACTACCGGGTAGTGGTGGGCAGCCAGTACTCGGCAGGCAGCTTCCTGACCGCGCCCCAGGCGAGTGCCACGGCGGTCAATTTCGTCTCCTATGGCGATAACCGCGACAATCCCAGCATCCAAAACACCGTTGCGGGACTGGTGGATAAGCTTTTCCAGAGCGATCCCTCTTACCAGACCTTCAACTTAGTATGCGGCGATCTGACGTCCGCCGGCGACACGGACAGCAATTGGACCAGCCAGATGTTTAGCTCCTCGTTTACCAACATCCGCACCGAGCTGGCCAATCTATCCTACCTGCCCGTGATGGGCAATCACGAAGGCTCGGGCTCCTTGTTCCTGCGCTATTTCCCCCAGCCGTATGTGGCCGCCGGATACTGGTCGTTTGATTATGGCCCGGTGCACGTCGTCATGATGGACCAATACGTCAGCTATGGCTCAGGCTCCGCCGAGTACAACTGGGTCAAGAGCGACCTGGCAGCCACGAGCAAGAAGTGGAAAGTGGTCATGATCCACGAGCCGGGTTGGTCCGCCAATGGCGGCCATGCGAACAACACCACCATCCAGTCGGTCTACGAGCCGCTCTTCGAGCAGAACCAGGTGGCTCTGGTGGTGGCAGGGCACAATCACTACTATGCCCGGGCTATGGTTAATGGCATCCCCGAGTTGACCATCGGCACGGGTGGGGCGCCGCTGTACAGCCCAGCTAGCGGGCAGCCTAATATCGTCAAAACTTATCAGGGCAACGGCTATGCCAGATTCTCTATCTCTGGCAGCACCCTGACCGGTACGTTCATCTCCAGTAGCGGCAGCACCATCGATACCTTCAGCGTGACACGCTAGGTCGAAGGCCACCGGCCCTCCTTTCCCGCATGGAATGAGGAGAAGCCAGGTGCTACCCTGCCCGGTGTTATCTTTCACCGGGCAGGGTGGTGATTCAACCCTCCGCAAGCGCAAAATGACGACGTGATTCCTCATTTATTTCCCAAATGAAAGGCATTATGCATATCCAGAAAACCAGCCTGATCTTGATTCTTGTCCTACTGCTCAATGGGGCATGCCATCCTTACACGCCTGCGAAACAAGCCAACCCCCGAGCTGTCGCCTCTATGGGCGGCGTGACTCAGCCACTCCCGGCTACCCCAACATCCGTAGCCAGCCCTTCCCAAGCGGAGGTCTCCTCCCCAAGCGTTCCCTCGACAGGGACCCCATCGGAAAGCGAAGCGGTCCAGTCGGCTGATTCCGACTCCGATATCAACCCGGAACGCTCCTTCCCTCTGGCGCCAGACACCCGGTGGGATCCGGGCAACGGCGGCGGAGAAGAGGAAGAGACCAGCGGTGCATTTTCGCTTCACTCCAAGACCACGGTGGAGACGGTCAACCAGTTCTATCAAGCAGCGCTTCCCAGGCAGGATTGGAAGCTTCGTTATACCGACGCGAACCATGCCGGTGGGGTGACCCAGTATTGGAAGCAAGGCATGCTTTATATGTCTGTGGATTTCGGTTATGACAATACCGGACTTGCCATCCAGGCCCAATGGCGCCAGGTCGATCACCAGGCGGTTCTAATGCTGCCTCAGGACGTCCCCCTACCGGACCAGGCTGAGTTCGTGGACGCCACGGAAACCACCTGGGAGGTTTATATTCCCCAGGAGATGGAAGCAGTGGCAGGATATTACCAGCAAAAGGCGGCGGCGTTGAATTGGCAGCCTGGAAGCGTTCCGAGCGAAACGGGGGGGATCTGCGGCAGCGACTGCGGCAATCCATCTACTCCAGGCTACCCGCCAGGCGTAACGCCGATGCCAACACCGACCCCGGACCCTCGCCAACCTCAGACTCTGGCTTATACCAAGGCCGATGGCAATGAGATCAGCCTGGAATTCTACCCTCACCAGGATGCAACCATCCTGGACGTTACCTTGACCCTGAAGAATGTGGAATCGGCCGGGCTGCCCAAAGAGCTGACCATCTATCCGGGAGCAACCGGCATGGTCATCGCCCCGGGAATGGTGCGCTTCACCGCCCCCCTGGATTTACAGGCCATGGTCCAGTTTTACGCCCAGATCATGACGGACGCCGGATGGAAGCCGTCTCCAGGTTACAGCCTGGACACACCTCAACTATACTTTCAGGAATGGGATAAAGGAGAGGAATCGCTCCGGTTCAATATCTCATCACCTGGATCTTCGGTCCAATCCAGCCTGGTCTCCATCCAATGTCTGCAATGCACGGCGCCGTGAGGGAATCATGCTTTCGGAAGCCAAGGTACTCTCAATCGGGTGAAACAAATATAGGAACTTGGCGGCTCAGGTTTTAGTTCGAAGTAGGTTCCCTTGGGGGCACTTCGAGAACCGCCAGGATGGCGGTTATTGATTTCAGCCCTTTCATACCATCGAGGTATGCTAAGGCTAAAACCAGAGTTCGAATCTCTGTGGAGCGTATGAATGCCTTGATTGACGCTCTCTTAGAAATGGCGCGTATCGTGCATGGCGAACTAGACCGAAAGCCGGTAGCCCAGAGCGCGATTGTCCATCTTATCACCGCTGAACTACAACAAAGTAATCTTACCCGGCAGGTCGAATTTGTCATCTCCGAAGGCATCACCACGAACGGCGACGACCCAATGTTGAGGATCGTACTGGAAACTTGTTAGGCAATGCGTGGAAATTCACTGGCCGGCGCGCCTGTGGAAGGATTGAATTCGGCGCTAAGCGACAAACGGATGGGAGCATGGCCTATTTTGTGCGTGATAATGGCGCCGGTTTTGATATGGCCTATGCTGATAAGCTGTTTTGTTCTTTCCAACGTCTGCACACCGAAAAGGAATTTCCCGGCATCGGGATCGGCCTGGCGACCGCCACCGACTTTGCCCTGTGGACCGGCATGACCATCACCGAAGCGCGCCAGATCTGGGCCAGCTAGCAGTCCGACCTCACCCCGGTCAATGTGGAAGGCTGGACCGTCGAGATTCTTACCCGGGATCTGCCTGCCCTGGCAGGGGCCTGAGCCGCCTTCGAACAGCCCCTGGTGCGCCTCCTGCCCTATTTCGATACCTTCCTCCTCGGCCATAAAGAGCGCCAGCGATAGTATGGGCTCCTGCCAACTGGCTGGCCCAGGCAGGCGTAGCGCGCACCTTATCGATTGCCGCAAGCGGGATACGCAGCATTTCATTCATTAAAATGAGCACCACGGCTTCCCGGTTCCCATCTGCCAGGGATTCGTCCATGCGCCGCAGCAGTTCGGCGCGCTGCGGGGTGTACTGGTCGCGCAGCATGGGTGGCTCGTACAGAACAAGGCGCCGTAGTTTCTGAATCAAGGGTGCGGCGCCCAGTACACAGGCCGCGCCATAAGAGTGCCCCAGAATATCGATTGGCCCCTCGACCGCCGCGGCGACCGCTGCAATATCTTCGTATTCACGCTGGATGGTATACTCCGCGGCGGTCGATACTGTAGACGGTAAAATGTTGCGACAGATGCGGGAGCACGGCCGCCCAGCGGGTGTGATCGGATCCCGTGCCGTGAACCAATATGAGGGTTGAGCCGCTGCCAGCTTGCTCGAAGGCAATCGGGGTTCCATCCGGCGAAATTACTTTGTTTTGGATTCTTTCTGTGGTGGCCAAGGTAAAACTCCTTTTTTTTAGTGAAATTTTACGATATATAATTCTTTACGAAAAATCCATCTCAAAGTTCCAGCAGGTGATGTGGAGGATCCAGATCAAATGAAAATACCATGTTATCATGAGGAAAGACAAGTATATGCACCTTGATTTCATATCCCAAATCTGTAGATTTCTAAGCGATCCTTGTATTAAAACAAAACCATGAAATTTAAAACCCTCAAAAAAGTTTTAACTTATATCGTTGGGGTGATAGTTCTGGCGTTTGTTTATCACTTCGCCGCCGAGCTGGGCCTGCTGATGGCCCACGTGCAGCCTAACACGTCTCCTGTTTGGCCGCCAACGGGCATCGCCATTGCCGCCCTGCTCCTTTTTGGCAGAAAATATTGGCCGGGGATTGCTATTGGGGTAATGCTGGCGACGGTGCTTAAAGATAACCCGATCAACGTTTCGCTTGGCCTGGCGGTCGGAAATACGCTTGAAGCGCTGGTCGTATCCTACCTGATCACACGTTTTTTACAGTTCCACAATTCTATGGACCGGATCCAAGATGTAATTGGTTTTACTATCCTTTGCGCGGTATCCACCACCATATCCGCATCCATTGGCGTCGTTACCCTGCTGATCACTGGCAGCGATATCCGGCCAGTTTTATGGACAGTCTGGTACACCTGGTGGATTGGGGATTTCCTGGGGGCACTGGTTGTCGCTCCATTTTTACTGATCTGGTTTTCCAACTGGCCTTATCGTTGGAACCGGAAGAAACTGCTTGAGGCCGGGGTCGTGCTTGTCCTGCTTTTATTGGTGTCTTTATATGTATTTGTAAACCAGCCGGATGGCAGGGTTACCCATGAGGCCTTGATCTACGTGATCTTTCCTTTTGTAATGTACGCCGCACTGCGGCTGACCCAGATCGGGGCGGTAAGCGCGGTATTTCTGGTTTCAGGGGTGGCTATTTTTGGAACCGCAACCGGATCGGGTCCCCTGGTGCGCAATTCCTTGAATGAATCTTTGATTTTGCTGCAGACCTTTATGGGTGTGGTGTCGTTGACTGCCCTGACCCTGGCAGCCACCACCACCCAGCGCAGGCAGGCGGAGGAGACTCTGCACCAACGCATTGAAGATCTGGCCAAGCTCAACGATTCGTCGCAAACCTTTCTGGGGATTTTTGATACGCAAACCACTTACGATACGATCTGCAAGTTTGCCGTGGATAAATTTGGACTGGATTCGGCCTGGATCGAATTGGCCAGTGGAAAAGACCAGCCCGAATCAATCATTTCTCCGTATAGGATAACCTTAGAGCAGATCAATCAGGTGCAAAAAGCTGCCCATCGAGCGGCAGAAATTGAAAAGCAGCCGAAAGTGTTCAGCTTTTCTGATACACAACTGCAAGTGGATAAGGTAAATGCAGTTTTTCCTTTAAATTTTGCCGGGAAACAGATTGGGTACCTGGACCTGATCAGTTCAGAGCCGGGTTACTTTACTAAAGATAAGCTAATTATTCTGGAATCCTATTCAAACCTGGCCGCCGTGGCTATCCAGAACACGTGGCTGCTTGACCAGGTAAAAAGCGGCAATGACCGTTTGCACGCCCTGTCGCACCGCTTAATGGCAGTGCAGGAGGAAGAAAGGCTGCACCTGTCACGCGAGCTGCACGATGAATCCGGCCAGGTCATCTCCGCCATGATGGTCCGCCTGGGGCTTTTGGAACGCGACGCCGAGTGTCCGGAATTGATCCGCCAACATGCTGCAGAACTAAAAAGGATTGCCGGGGAAGTGCTCAGCAATTTGCATGAAATGGCGGTGCGGCTCAGACCCGCCAGCTTGGACCACCTGGGCCTGGTGACCGCTCTCGAGCAATATATCGCCGATTTCAGAAATCAACATAACCTGGATGTCCAGTTTGAGACGATTGGCCTATCCGGAAATCGCCACCGTTTAGAGGTGGAAACGGCCCTGTTCAGGATTGTCCAGGAATCGCTGACCAATGTAATCCTGCACGCCAGGGCTACCAAGGTGGACGTGTTAATCAGTGAAAGAAAAGGTACCCTCAACGTGATGGTGGAGGATGATGGAGTAGGCTTTGCCCTGGATACCATTTCCGGGCAGTCTCATCTGGGACTTTTCGGAATGCGCGAACGCGTGGAAATGCTTGGCGGACGATTGTCTATCGAGAGTTCAACCGGAAAAGGAACAACCATTGTGGTAGAGGTGCCTAATGGCGATTAAGGTGTTAATTGCGGACGATCACTCAATTGTTCGCGCCGGGCTGCGCACGTTAATCAAGGCGGAAGCCGACCTCGAGCTGATCGGCGAGGCAACCGGCGGAGTCGAAGCGATTGAAAAAGTCCAATTATTACACCCAGATGTGCTGGTCTTGGACCTGAGCATGCCGGATTTGGATGGGCTGACGGTCACCCGAAAATTGAAGGATCTCAAATCCACCTGTTCCATCCTGATTTTGACGGTCCACGAAGATGAAGCTCTGTTGCGTGAAGCGATAAAGATTGGCTCGGCTGGCTATATCATAAAACACGCCGCAGATGATGAATTAATTTCTGCAATTCGCGCCGTGCACCGGGGAGAAATTTACGTCCATCCCAAGATGATCCGCTCCTTGATTAGAATAGACAGCAATGACGAAAAACCAGGCAGAGAAGTCCACGAGACTTTAACCGGGCGCGAAGAAGAAGTGCTAAAGCTGATCGTGCAGGGTTATACCAACCGGCAGGTAGCCGATGAATTATCGATCAGTGTCCGCACAGTAGAAGGCCACCGGGCCAACCTGACTGAAAAATTAGGCATTCGCAGCCGTGTCGAGCTGCTCAGATATGCGCGCGAAAAGAAAATAATCTAATAGGTGGGCTTATCGCGTAATAAATACGTGGTTGCCGGATAAAAATACCCCAATAAAGTCCCCTTTTTCTACCATTCAATACACCGTATCATGAGTTGAATGGGAATAATCCCCTAGGTGCTTAATTTTATAGAGATCAATTTTTTTATGTGCAAAAAACCATAGGTTTTTTGCACATAAAAAAATGCATTCTTTCGCTAAGATAGGACTTATCCGGCGGAATGATTTCATCAACAATTGAGAAAATGCCCGCTCTCAGCATGAGAGGAATATGCAAGCAATTTCCAGGTGTTTTGGCTAACGACCACATCGACCTGGATATCTATTCTTCCGAAATCCATGCCCTTTTGGGTGAAAATGGCGCCGGCAAGAGCACGTTGATGAAAATTCTCTACGGCTTTTACCAATCTGATTCCGGCCGCGTGTTGATCGATAACCAGGCGGTCGATATCCGTTCGCCACACGATGCGCGCTCGCTGCGCATTGGCATGGTTTTTCAAGACCTTAACTTGATCCCGGCTTTCAGTGTGGCTGAGAACATCGCCCTTTTCCTGCCGGACCTGAAAGCTGTCTTGAACCATAAGAATATCAATGAACGGATTGGCGAAATATCCAACCGCTACGATCTGCAGGTGAATCCCAAAACGTTGGTTTCACAGCTCTCGATTGGCGAGCAGCAGAAAGTGGAAATTCTCAAACTGCTGCTTTCGGACGCGCGGGTGTTGATTCTGGATGAACCCACGCGGGTCCTGGCTCCGCACGAGGTCGAAGGGCTGTTCCGGGTGTTGGGCCGGTTGAAACACGACGGCTACGCCATTGTGCTGATCACGCATAAGTTGAAGGAAGTGCTCGCCTGCGCCGACCGGATCACGGTACTGCGCGCCGGGCGTGTGGCCGGCTCGGTATTACGCGCTGATGCCAGCGAAAATGGGCTGATCCAGTTGATGTTTGAGAAAGAATTGTCCCAGCACATTGTTCGCCAAAACGTAGACCGGGCTCAGCAGCCCATTTTGGAATTGGCCGCGGTAAGCACAAAGGCCGAAGGAGGCGCGATCAGCCTGAAGGACCTGAACTTGAAAATTTATCCGGGGGAAATCGTCGGCGTGGCAGGGGTATCTGGCAACGGCCAAAAGGAATTGTGCGACGTAATTCTGAGCATGGAGAAAATCACCTCCGGTAAGAAATTGCTATGCGGCGGCGATTTTACCCACAAATCAACCGCCAGCATGCGCAAGTTCGGGCTGGGCTTTATTCCGGAGAACCCGCTTTCTATGGCGACGGTCCCGTATATGTCCGTCCTTGAAAATATGGCGCTCACCCGCACCAGCCGGTATGCGGAATACGGCGGATTGGGCATGGACTGGAAATTGGTCAGGAGTGATACCCGGAGATCTCTGGAAAAATTTGGTTTCACTTTTTCGTATTACATGCCTGCCAAAACGCTCTCCGGTGGAAACTTGCAGCGTTTGATCATTGCCCGCGAGATGATGAACGACCCGCGCCTGGTGGTGGCCTCTTACTTGACCCGCGGCCTGGATGTACAGAGCACCCTGGTCGCCCGGCAGGCGCTGATGCAGGCGCGCAATGCCGGCGCGGGGGTGCTGTTGATCTCCGAAGACCTCGAAGAATTGTTCTCGTTGAGCGACCGGTTGATCGTGCTGTATAACGGCAAGATTGCCGGCGAATTCAAACCGGCGGATACGGATATTTATCACATCGGTCACCTGATGACCGGCTCAAAGGAAACCCTGTGATCCACAGCGCTGAAGTTAAACCTGCCCCCTCACTTTTCCAAAATAAAACTATCCAGGTCGTGGTCCGTTATGGGCTGATGATCCTTCTGGCTTTCCTGCTTTTTGGCGGTATCCTGCTATTAACCGGCAAGGACCCTATCCAGTCTTACCGGGATTTGTTCGCGGCGACCTTTGGCTCCGCCTATGGGTTTTCTGAAGTAATTGTAGCCATGATCCCCATCCTATTGACCGCTCTGGCGGTGGCGCTTCCGGCGCGCATCGGCCTGATCAACGTGGGCGCCGAGGGCCAGCTGTTCATGGGGGCTGTGTTCGCCACCTTCGCTGCCCTGGCATTCAAAGACCTGCCCGCCTGGATTCTGCTCCCCATCATGACCGTCTTAGGCGTGCTGGGCGGGGCGCTGTGGGGGTTTATCCCGGCTTACTTTAAGTCGATCAGCCTGGTCAACGAGACGATCACGTCCCTGCTGATGAATTCCGTGGCGCCCAAAATCGCCGGGCTGCTTGTGTATGGTTACTGGAATTCGGCGCGGGAGACCAACATGACCCCCAACTTTATGGCTGCGGCGCGGCTGCCCACCTTTTTTGGCACGCGCATTCACATCGGGCTGCTGTTTGGGTTGGTATTGCTGGCCGTATTCTGGTTCGTGATGAAGCGCACCCGCTGGGGCCTGGAGATGCGCGCCATCGGAGGCAACGTCCAGGCTGCCAAACGCAATGGGATTCCCATCCCGGCCTATATGATCCTCATCTTTTGCATCGGGGGTGGCATCGCCGGGTTGGCTGGCATGGCCCAGGTCTCCGGCTTTTACGGGTTGCTCATCCCCAACTTTTCGCCCGGGTATGGCTACATGGGCTTTCTGATCAGTTGGCTGGCTGCCGGGGATCCCCTGGGCATCCTTTTTATGGCTTTCGTGGTTTCGATCATCCTGACCGGCGGAAATATGCTCCAGATCACCGCCGGCTTGCCTTACGCCGTGATCAACCTGCTGCTGGCGTTCACCCTCTTTGTCGTGCTTGCCCGCCCATCCCTGCCTGGATCTAAAAAAGGAAATTCTGCCAAAAAAACTGAAGGAAAAACCGCATGAGCCTTCTGTCTCTCCTCGGCGTGCTCTCCAGCGCCATTTTTTCCGGAACTTCGCTGCTGTATGCCACATTGGGCGAGGTAGTGAATGAACGGTCTGGGATTGTCAACCTGGGTCTGGAGGGAGTGCTGCTGATCAGCGCTGCCACGGGTTTCGCCGTCACCTCCCTGACCAGGAATCCGTACCTGGGCGTGCTGGCTGCCCTGCTGGCGGGCGGCCTGGTCAACATCGCCTTCGGCTACCTGGTCATTTCCCGCAGAGCCAACCAGCTCGCCAGCGGCCTGGCAGTCATTTTCTTCGGCTACGGATTGAGCGCTTTGATCGGCAGGCCCTTCGTCGGCACCACGATCAAGAGCCTGCCGCGCTTTTTAATTCCCGGGCTGGGCGGTTTCCCTTTGCGCTATACCTCTTTGTTCAAGTTTGATGGGTTGATCTACCTGGTTATTCCGGCCGCCATCCTGGTCTGGTGGCTGCTTTATCGCACACGCTGGGGCCTGGGCTTGCGTGCGGTGGGCGAAAACGCCGATACCGCGTTTGCCTCGGGTCGTAATCCACGCGCCATTAAATATCAGGCGCTGTTTGTAGGCGGCCTGCTGTCTGGCCTGGGCGCGGCGCATTTGACTATCGCCTTCACCATGAACTGGACAGAATATATGACCGGTGGGCGCGGTTTTATTGCCATTGCCCTGGTGATCTTTTCAAAATGGCATCCGATTCGCGCCATCGCCGGGGTGCTTATTTTTAGCGGGGCAGTTGCCTTTCAACTCTTGCTGCAAGTCAGCGGGGTGAACGTTTCACCGTTTTTGCTGGACATGATCCCGTTTGTGTTGACCCTGGTGGTGCTGCTCATTTGGGGCGGCACGCGCAAGCAATCTGCACCTGCCAGCCTGGGCAGAGTGTATCAAGGAACCGAATAAACTTTATGGATTACCGAAAAAGGAAGGAGGAAAAGCGGAATATTCATTCTTCACATTTCAATCCAGATAAATTACCCCACCTGATAAGGAGAAGATAATGAAAAAACTGTATGGAATTCTAACCATTGCGCTGTGCGTCATGTTTGTGTTTTCGGCATGCGCGCCTGCGCCAGCCGCTCCAGTGGCGGCGGTGCCCCCGGCTCAACCAACGCCAGTTCCGCCTACCGCGGTTCCCCCCACGACTGTACCTCCTACTGCCGTTCCGCCTACTGCAATTCCTCCAACTGCCGCGCCGACTGAAGTGGCAGTATGCCTGACCATTGGCGCCACCTATGGCGGCCCGATTACGGATGCCGGCTACAACCAGGCCATGCACGAAGCTGTGATGGTGGTCAAACAAAGCATCCCCTGCGTCAAAATTCTCGAAGCGGAAAATGTCTACGATGAAGCCGGCGCAAAAACCACCATCGAAAACATGATCTCGCAGGGCGCTAAAATGATTTTCGCTACCGCCTATGCCCACCAGAATCCGGCCTTTGAACTCTCGCAGAAATACCCGGACGTGATCTTCGAACACGTCGGCGGCTATATGATGGGCGCGAATTTCGCCAACGTTTTTGGGAAACCACCCGATGTGTGGTATATGATGGGTGTGGCAGCCGGCAGTATGACCAAGACCAACAAACTGGGCTTTGTGGCCGCCTATCCGTTGGGCTGGACCAATACCTTCATCAACGCCTATACGCTCGGCGCCCAATCAGTCAATCCCAAGGTGCAGGTGATCGTGGCCTATACCTTCTCCTGGGGCGACAGCGCCAAAGAGGCAGATACGACCAATTCGCTGATCAACCAGGATGTGGATGTCATCACCATGCACGTAGATTCGCCGCAAACCATCCTGTCGACGGCTGAATCACGCGGCGTCTATACGATTGGTTATCAGAACCTGGCAGCTCAGCAGTTTGCGCCAAAATATTGGATCACCGGCTCTGGTTTCACCCTGGGCGGCAAATTTACCTGGCTGGCCTCGACCGTGATCGAAAAAACCTGGAAGCCCATTTTCCTGCGCTGCAGTCTGGCAGAAGGCTGTATGGCGCTCGCTCCATTTGGCCCGGAGGTTCCCCAGGCGGTCATCGATAAATTCAACCAGGCAAAGGCTGACCTGGAATCCGGAAAGGTCGCCACCTTTGCCGGCCCGATTAAGGATCAAACCGGCGCAGTTAAGATCAAATCCGGAGAGGGACTTACCGACGATCAAATGAGCGCCGTCGATTGGTTTGTTCAAGGCGTAGTAGGCAGCCCGAAATAACCTCTTTTTTCCATATCGATGGAGAGGTTGCGATAATCATGCTGGATGCCAGTGGCACTGCTTCGATCACTGGCATCCAGAATGATCTTTTTGCAAAAACCAGGTGCACGGCGGAGGGAACGATGGAAATTAAACAAAAAATTGAAGGGGCCAATCAAATTGCATTTAAACGGATAGTTGACGCTGATCCTGTCCTCGTAGATATTGCCCCGGCCTTTGAAGTTATTCCCCAAATGGAAGATAAAATGGTGATCCATTCTGGGCCTCCGATTACCTGGGATAGAATGTGTGGAGCTCAACGCGGGGCGGTTATCGGTGAGGTAATCTTTGAGGGGTGGGCCAAAACGGTCGAAGAAGCAACCGCGCTTCTGGCAGCAGGAAAGATCAAGTTGGGCTCTAATCACAATTTCCGGACAGTTGGCCCAATGGCTGGAACGATATCTGCCAACTCATGGGTTTACATTGTAGAGAATAAGACCTTTGGAAACAAAGCGTTTTGCCGGCAGGTCGAAGGCATGCAGCAATTTGGGGATTATAGTGACAAAGCACTGGACGGACTGCGTTCCTGGAGAGATATCTTCGCTCCTTCGCTGCGGGCAGCCTTAAAGGCAGATGGCGAGCTGCCATTAAAACCAATTATCACTCAGGCGCTGCAAATGGGTGACGAGCTGCACAACCGGCACAGCGCTTCCTCGGCGCTTTTTGGGAATGCCATGGCGGTTGGTCTGGCTAAGGCACGTCTGCCGATGGATAAACTTCTCCCCACTCTCTACCTGCTAAAAAATCACAATCTTATCTTCTTGGGATTGGCAATGGCAGCCGGTAAAGCGATCGCCGATCCCGCCAGAGATGTGGATTACAGCACGATGGTGACCGCCATGTGCCGGAATGGGACGGAATTTGGCATAAGGGTCAGCGGTTTGGGCGATGAATGGTTTACTGCCCCGTCTCCGTTCGTCGATGGAATATACATGCCTGGATTTTCTGAAAAAGATGCCGGATTTGATATGGGAGACTCAGCCATAACTGAAACTGTAGGATGGGGCGGGTTTGTCCTTGGAGGAGCGGCTGGTATCCTTAGCCTGGTTGGTGGGACGCCGGAGGAAGCGCTTGGGTATACTCGCGAAATGCGGACGATAACGATTGGCTTACATCCTACCTATAAAATGCCGACCTTTGGGTTTGAAGGAACACCGACAGGAATCGATATTCGCAAGGTAGTTCAAACGAACAGCGCTCCAATCATCGACACAGCCATTGCTCACAAAGATCCGGGATACCCAAAAATTGGCGCCGGCCTGGTCCGGGCGCCAATCGAGTGCTTCAAAAAAGCTCTCATCGCCTTCAGTCGGAAATATCAATCGTGAGTCCCTTTTTTGATATATTGAACGGTCACGTGACCGTTCAATATATCAAAAAAAGATTCTTAGAGTAGCAAGATGAGTATAGGCATTGTTATTCGGAAAAATGAATATTACGACTCTGTTTTCCTGATGGGGATTAACAACCGCATCATGAAAGAAAACGGGGTGATCCAGTCGGCCGTATTAATGGGTACGGATGCGAATAAAGAGGTACTCAAAGAATTAGGATTTATCCATGCGAGGCTTGATGAAGCATCAGCCAATGACCTGGTCGTGGGTGTAATTGGCGACTCGCAAATGACAGTCGATATGATTTTGGAAAACCTGGGAACATGGCTGACGGAGGTAAAAGTTTACAAGACCGGCTCGGAATTCCACACGCTTCGAGATGCCATCGAGAAAAATCCAAGGGCTAATCTGGTCTCGATTTCCGTGCCGGGCGAATTTGCTGCAAATGAAGCCCGCAAAAGCCTTGAATCCGGATTAAATGTATTTTTGTTTAGCGACAACGTCAGCGTTGAGGATGAGTTATCTTTAAAACGCTATGCATCAGCCAAAAACCTGTTAGTTATGGGACCTGATTGCGGCACGAGTATTATCGGTGGAGCAGGTCTGGGCTTTTCAAACGCTATCAGGCATGGCGCTATCGGCGTCATCGCTGCGGCTGGGACGGGCCTGCAGGAATTCACCTGCATGGTGCACAATGCAGGGTTTGGAATTTCCCATGCGATTGGAACTGGGGGAAGAGATCTGTCCGACCTGATCGGCGGGTGGACGACCTTTTCTGCTTTGGATATTCTGGAAAAAGATCAGGATACTCGAGTGATCATCATCCTGTCGAAACCCCCTGGTAAAAATACGTTGGCAAAATTAGTAGAACGGTTTCGAAGTATCAAGAAACCAATGATTGGTTGTTTCATCGGGATAGACAGCATCATCGATGGCGAAGGATTCTTTTTCAAGCGTGCCAGAATAATTGACGAAGCTGTTGATTTAGCCATAGAGTCAGTTGGAGGTACCTTATCGTCTGAAAAAAGGGTTGATGGGGATGGGCGAAAATTAACCCAAAAATATTCTCCTGAACAAAAATATCTTCGTGGAGTTTTTGCCGGGGGGACTTTCTGCTTTCAAGCGCAACAGATATTGAAAAGCGCTGGAATTAAGGTCTATTCCAACTCTCCTATCGATAAGTCCTTGCAATTGAAACACCCGGACCTCAGCATAGAAAACTCAATTGTGGACATGGGTGACGAGTACTATATGGTAGGTCGGCCACACCCGATGATCAATGGAAGCCAACGGGCAATCCGAATTCTCAAAGAAGCACGTGACCCAGAAGTGGCGATTATTCTTTTGGATTTTATTCTGGGTTATAACGCATCGATGGATCCAGTTGGTGAGTTGATCGATGCAATTCAGGAAGCCGGAAAGTTTGCTGAACACCATGGTAGATACTTGCAGTTTGTCGCATCTGTTTGCGGTACTAAAGAAGATCAGCAAGATCTCGCAATGCAGATTCAGATGCTAGAAAAAAGTGGGGTGATCGTATTCCAAAGTAATGCAGAAGCGGTTCAATATTGCGCGCAGTTATTGAATGAGGTGAATCATGTCCGAAGATAAAAACGAAATATTTTCACAACCATTGGTAGTGATAAATATCGGACTTGACGGTTTTGCCAAAAATTTGGAAAAGCAAGGCATTGAAGTTATTCGGGTTGAGTGGAAACCCCCAGCAGGTGGGGATCAAGAAATGATCGACATTCTGGATAAATTATTGTAACGCCAGGTAATGTATCTATATTTTCTTCCAGGGAGGGCTGATGGTCATTATCACAATACCCTCAGTTCTCTTAAATCGTACCCATTCACCTGACAAGTCCAAAGAATCCACTTTCCAGCCAGCGTTAAGCCAGAATCTAGCATGAGTATGTGTACTTCTATACTCATTTGCCCACCAGGGACGGTATTCGTGTGCCGAAGGTGGCAGCTTAGTATTCAGTATTTTCTCGATCTGGGCAAACGTCATGGTCTTGTCTTGAGTTCCCGCTGGCAAGCCGGCTAAGTAGGTTTGAAGTGGCTCATATTTGGACATGGGAATTCTCCTTATCAATTATGGGCACCTGATAACTATTTGAAACGCCTTTTCTGCCAGGGTCACGCGGATCGGCCTACACGTGTTGTTTCTTTTGACGCCTACTGCCGGGGTTGGGGAGGCTTAATGGGAAACTGGCGTGTAATTTCGTCCCCTGGCCTATGCTGGATTCAATTTCCATGCGTCCACCTATAAGAAGGACGCGTTCTTGCATGCTGATCAGCCCCATACTGGCCCCAACCAGGGCGCTATGGTAGGCTGCCTCGACGTCGAACCCGCTGCCATCGTCTTGAATGGTCAGGTGCAGTACTTGAACAGTCTGGGTCAACTCTATGCTCACCTGGTGGGCGTGAGCGTGGCGCATAATGTTGGTTAGCGCTTCCTGACCCACGCGATAGCAGGCGATCTCAATTTGCTGGGGCAGGCGGGTTACTTGGTTGGCTGTAAATGAAGTGCCGAATCCAGTTTCTCTGCCTTGTCGGTCCAACAGCCAGCGTAAGGCCGGCGCCAAGCCCAGGTCTTCGAGCAGAGTTGGAGGTAAGTTGAGAGAGATTGCTCGCACCTGCTGGAGTGTCCGTCCTATCATAGCGATGCTTTCGGACATATCAGGACAGTTTTCAGTTCTCTGCAATGTTTGCAGGTTGATTTTTAAGACGGTCAGCACCTGGCCGACTTCATCGTGTAATTCGCGCGCGATCACCCGGCGTTCGGTTTCTTGTGAATGCATCAAGTGCGCAGACAGTACCTTTTGTAATTCGTTGGCCCGGTTTAGTTGATCGATCAGTTGTTCGCGCTCTTTCTCAGCGAGCTTACGCTCGGTGATGTCGCGGTTGCTGACCTGACGGCCCATCCATTTCCCATCCGCGTTGTACACCGGCTGGCACAGGTGGTGAATCCAACGCTCTTCGCCTGATCGGGTGAGGATGCACAGGTCGAGGCTGCCAGGCTTGTCTGTCAGGGTGATCGACTCGTGTTTTTGCCATGCCTCCCGATCATCTGGGTGGATGATTTTATTCAGCAGATCCGGATCATTGCGGAATTCTTCGATGGTGTACCCGGTAACGGTCTCACAGGATTGAGAAATGTACACGAATTCCATCTCAGGGTTAATCATGTAATCCCAATCCTGGGTGAATTCAGTCATAATTCGAAAGCGTTCTTCGCATTCAGCCAGAGCTTGCTCTAATAATGCCTTCTGTTTGTAGACGTCAATTGATTCGGATGGTTGGTGCGTGTCTTGCATGACGCTTTCCTCTACGGCTTTTCTGCGATTCCGTTACTAACCTGGTAAACTGTCTCATGGACAATCTTCCATGGGGGAGCGATTAGCGCGGTTCCCCTTGCACTAGCTCAATTGTCCTTATGAAAGAACATTGAGCTATACTCATAAATGAGTGAGCGTCTCGGAATTATCATCATTGAGTGTTGGAATGCACAATTAATATACTCCATTTCTCTTGAAATGGCATAGTTTTCTTGACCCAATTACTCACCAATCATAAAGCTAAGCCCGAAGTGGCTAATCGCCCCGTTGTCAATCTTCGTCGAATAGAAAAAGAGAGCGCCCGCGAACCATGCGGACGCTCTCCAAGTTGCACTGCTATCAATCCCCTTATTTTGCGTTCCTATTAGGAGACGATGTCATGTTCAAAAATCTTACTCAGCAAACCAATAGGTCCTTGATGTGTTGGAACTAACAACTCACCGCACTCTCGCTTGTGTCGCCATGCTCTCCACTTCAAGCGCAAGGGCTCATTGAACCAGTAATCCTAACTTCCGGTTATAAGAAAAACCTTTTGTTCTGCATTCGCATAAAAATTCCCGATCCCACCCCCTTGCCGCCAGCTCCTCGATGATCACATCCGAAAGCGCTTCTACATTTTTCTTAAAGACCTCGGTAAACCCTTCCTCATGGCAATCTGAATTTTTCTTCGGAATGCCTTGTTTTTTGCTTCTTTCTTCGTTAACCATTTTCATTGACCTCACTCCTCCATGCCGACAGCTTGAGGTGAAATAACGCTACCCATTTCCACGAACAAATCCCCCCACTATGCAAAGGTGGGGGGATTGCGAGCTCCCAGGTGATTACTGAATTTGGTTCAGAGTGTGGCCCTGAAGTAACAGGTCGACTCTAGAGTTAATGATTTCCTGGGCGTCTCCCTGGCAGGACGACCATAGTGTAGAAAGAGCTTCCAGGGTTAATTCATTATAACACTAAAACATATACAAATTGGAGGATAATAGTCATAAACCCATGAACCTCCAGTCTGGATAAGGATCGATTGCCCTGGGTTTATCCTGGTGGTTTGATCAAAGATTAATTGAGACTTTTCTATCGCTTCTGGTTACATCTAATGGAGCGCCTGCAAATAACTTTCCA
>VFSW01005751.1_pt1 | contig 18297 bp, 13 predicted proteins | sample 5358111 | NCBI WGS metagenome assembly VFSW01 (sample SAMN11554181, study PRJNA540505) | mine drainage metagenome | isolation source: sediment from site ElyBrook_90M | place: USA: Ely Copper Mine, Vershire, VT | collected 2017 | reverse complement strand
CCCGGTCACGAGCCCGGTCGAGACCACCGTCACGACCCTCAAACCGACGACGATCACCCACCCGCCGTCTCGCGTCGTGAACTCCGCCGGATCCTCGACGAGCGAGAGCACCGCGAACGTTCTGCGCGGCGTGGTCTCCCTCCAGTCCCCCATCGTCGCCCTCACTCTCGGCGCCGACCAACGCTGGACCCTCGTCAGCTCCTCCCCGGTGAACGCGAACCTGACCTGCACCGGCCAGCGGGTCAGCGCGGGAGCCCCGTTTCTCACGCCGGGTCACCCGTGCCTGTTGACTCTCGTGAGCGCGACCAGTCAATCGACGTCGTGGACTCTGCGACGCGGATGAGGCGCCCCCTCTCGGTCCCCCTACAGGGAATCGCCCTCCTCACCTACTTCGCACTGTTGCCCTACGTCATCTGGTCGAGATGGTCCCTCGGGACTCGCGTCGCTCACGGCTGGCTCCTGCGCGACGCACTCAGTGGACTGGCCCTCTTTTGGGTGTTGTTCGTCGTCCTCGTCGTGACCTACGTGGTCCAACTTCGTCGACGCCGTGAGGTTCCCCGTAACGGACTGGCCTGGGTAGCGAGCATCATCCTCGCCCTCTTGCCGTTTCTCGTGAGCCCGAGTGCGGGGGCCCAGGTCCCCTCACGAGCCCCCGCCGTGGAACTCGCAACGATCGCCCTTCCTAGCCCGCTATCAACTCGCCCGGCCCCGCCCGCGCACCACGATTCTCTCGACACGCTGCCGCTGGCTCTTCTCGCCGTCTCTCGGCGTCGTCGCCTCGACGAACGTCCCGAGGCGCAGCGCGACGACGACGCCCGCATCATGAGCCACCTCGATCCCGGACTCCTCGCGCGACTCTGCGAGATCCTCCCCGCCGACCTCGGCGGCGTCGTTCAGGTCGGTGAGGAAATCCGTGACGTCGAACCGGCCCTCGAAGACGACCCTCTCGTGTGTAGCGTGCTGACGGGCACCCACCCCGAGCGCTGGCGGGTCTCCTACGCCCGTCCGGGAGGGGTCCTCGTCGTCGAGGAGCCCCTCGACGTGAGTTCCCTCGAGGATCGAGTGCACGCCCTTCATCGAGGTGACCTCGTCATCGCGCGCACCAGTGGGGAAGCCTGGCGGGCCCTCGCCCTGCGACGAAGCGAGTCCCGGGTCGTGCTCGTGATAGAGCCGGGAGACGACGAGGAACTACTCCGACGCGTCGTGCGAGTCACCTCGAGCGAACCGGAAACGCCGAGTGAGGTACGCGTGGAGTTGCTGCGGCCCCTCCCCCTCGTCACCGGGCTCACCGAGCCCTTCGTCACGACCCTGCGACGGCGCTGCGTCGAGATGGTGGCCTACCTCGCACTGCACCCCGGCGAACCGGTGACGGGAGAACGCCTCCGTACCCGAGTACTCGCCCACGCCCAGGTGGATGCTTCTCGCACAACTCTCGCGAACACCGCGACCTCGGTGCGGCGCAGCCTCGGATCTCTCGAGCACCAGTGGCGGCTCGCCCCCGTGGGGCCCAACGGACTCTACGAACTCTCCGGCGTTCAACTCGACGTCGCGGAGTTTCACCTGCTCGTCGCCGGCGCGCGCTACGAGGAAGACCCCTACGACTCCCTCGTCGGCGCTCTGCGTCTCGTCCAAGGAGAGCCCCTCGCCAGTGTCCTCAAGGGTTTCGAGTGGTTCCGCTTCGAGGGACACCTCGCCCAGTTGCAGCGAGAGGGCGAACTCGCCGCCCTCGCGCTCTTCGATATCGCCCTCGAACGAGAGGAACCAGACGTTGCCCTCTGGGCCCTGCGACAGGGCCTCCTCATCGATCCCGAGAGCCCCCGACTGCGTGACGAACTCGGGCGGGCTCCGCGTCTGCTCCCCCTGCGCGTCGGCCAGCCCGACGACGATCGGGGTCGGGTCGTCGCGGGAACCTGGGCCCTCGAACGTTTCGGGTCCTCGAACCGACGAGTCGGCGAGGAGAGACCGGGTTCGCGCTAGGCCAGTTTGGCGGCGATTGATCCGGCCGAGCGTAGAACCAGCCCGTCGGCCCCGGCCGCGGAGTAGCGGTGGGTGGGGCGAGTGCGAGCCTCGCCCACGAGGTCCGCCAGCAGTTCGGCAAAACTGCGCAGGGGCTCGACGAAGAGGTGTTTCGAGAGCGACCCCGGGATCGTGTTGATCTCGTTGACGTAGATCTCGTGGTCGTTGGCGAGAAAGTCGATGCGCGCAACTCCGCGCACCAGGGCGACCGACACGAGGGTGCGAGCAGCCGCGCGCACGAACTCGCCCTGGCCCTCGGGAAGAAGTGCCGGCAGTTCGCGGGGGGCCGAAACCATTCCCTCTCCACCCACGTATTTATCCTGGTAGTTCAGAATCTCCGCCCCACTGGTACGACGCAAGGGGCGCTCAATCGCCGAGAGTTCCACCTCGGGGTAGGTGCGAAGGGCGATCTGGACGTCGCTCAAGTCCTCCCGGTACGGTTCGATCACGCAGCCCCGCGACAGGTGGGCGTTGGTGACGAGTCGCGCCTTGGCGGTGTCGAGGTCGGCGACCACGTCGATACCGATCGATGAGCCCCCGAAGCGGGGCTTCAGAATATAGGGTCCGGCGAAGGCCAGCTCGGTGGTCTCGGGGACGAGAAGGGCCCGGGGAAGACTCGGCAGACCAGCCGCAGTCACCAACTGAGCGAAGGTCCACTTGTCCATCCCGATGGCCGCACCCGCGGCGCTCGGTCCGCTGTAGGAAATACCGGCGAGGTCGAGGGCACCTTGAAGCGATCCGTCTTCTCCGGGTCCCCCGTGGGTCGCGAGCACGAGTGCCTCGATCTCGAGGCGGCGCTCCTTTTGGAGGCGTCCGCCCGGCTGGACGAAACCCCCGTCCGCCCCGAGGCGCAACGTCACCTCGGTGGATCCGGCGGGAACTCCTTCGAGGAAGCTCTCGGCCTCGACGCCCGACGAGACCAGGTGAAAAGTGCCCGCCTTCGACCAGTAGAGCCCGAGCGCGTCGCCCGTACGGCTCAGCTCACGCAGAGCCTGGAGCCCGGTGAGAATGGAGATGTCGTGTTCCGGTGAAGGACCGCCAAAGAGCACACCCAGGGACACTGACCACCTCGTTCATCTCGTCACGCTGCGAAGTATCAAGGGTAGTGGTCCGGGAGGTCGTTGAGGTACAGCACCGCGTCTCCCTCGCCTAGTTCCGCCCGGACGGCCTGGACGGCGCTCTCGCGGGTGTCCACCCGGCGCACCCCCTCACCGTAGCCGGCGCAGAGCGCCGGAGCGTTGGTGCGACCCACGCAGATTAACTCGGCGCCACTTTCGCGGACCAGACGAGCGAAGGCCATGTTCTCCCGGTACTGGTCCCTCCCCAACTCGATGAGACCGGGGGTCACGACCCGGCGTCGCCCCGGAACCGCCAAGGTGCTCAAGAGGTCGAGGGCGGCGCGCGCACTGGCCGGATTGGCGTTGAAGGTATCGTCGACGACCATGACCCCCGAGGCCGCCCGGGCGACCACCGAGCGGTTGTCGACGGGACGGAGTCGACGCAGTCGGGCCGACATCTCCTCGACGCGTGCACCCATCTCGAGGGCGGCCGCGACCGCACAGGCCACGTTGGTGACGTTCACTCCAAGAACTCGAGGAGCCCGTTGGGCTTCGTGTCCGGGAACGTCGAGAACCCACTCCTCGGACACTTCTCGCACGCGCACGTCGGCGTTCTCTCCGGTTCCCGCCCTCACCACCCGCACATGAAGGCGCTCCGGCCAACTCGCCAGGCGCGGATCATCGGCGTTGATAATCACGACGCGGGCGTGGGCGGTGATCTCGAACTTCGCTCCCTCAATCACCTCGAGAGATCCCATTCGCTCGAGGTGCACCGGACCAATCGCCGTGATCACGGCCACGTCGGGAACGCACCAACTCGACAGAGCGGCGATCTCACCCGGTCCGTAGGTCCCCATTTCGGCGATGAAGACCCGAGTCCCGTCGACCAGATTCTCGTTAATCGCCCGGGAGAGCCCAGCCCGGTTGTTAAAGCTCTTCGGGGTCGCCACCACCGCTCCGTCACCCGAGAGCAGGTCGAGGAGGTGGTTCTTCGTCGAGGTCTTGCCGTAGGAGCCGGTGATCGCGACGACGGTGGGGTGAACCTGTTCGAGACGTTGCCGAGCTCGCTCGACGAATCCGCGGGCTCGCGAGTTCTCGAGGGGCTGGAGGAGTCGAGTCGCGAGGTCGAGCACGAGAGGAACGAACCACACCACGAGGGCCCCACCCCACCAGGGTCGTCGGGCGAGAAATCCCGCCCCCACCACTAGCGCCGCGAGGAGGCTCGCGAGGCTCGCCACCGTGACCAGGCGTCGAGTCCACACCAGGCGAGAGGTGCGACCTCGCAGGGTGAGTCCCCGCGGACAGGTCCAGCCGTAGAGGACGCTCGCCGTCACGGCCAGCGGAATCGTGCCCGCAATCAGGGTGACGACGAAGACTCCGAGCACGATCACCGAGAGAGTGATCGGACGGCCCGAAATGGTCGAGGCGGCGGGACGTACCGCAGGGGCACTCCAGCGCCCGAGGAAACGCGCGAGAGAGGTCGCTTCGTAGTGCTCACGTTGAAGAACCCGCAGCCAGCGCACCATCTGGGCCGAAAAGGCCCCGACGATGAGCAGGGCTCCGACGATGTCGAGCGCGATTCTCACGCGCCGAGCACCCGTCGAAGTGGTTCCACCAAAGATCCGGGTGACTCGCTCGGGAGCAGGTGTCCCACCCCCTCGGCGACACTGAGTCGTCCCCGGTCCCCGAGAAGCTCGAGGGCCCGCTTTGCGACGGAGACGGGAACGACCGAGTCGTTCGCCCCCCAGACCAAGTCCACGCCGGCCCGCGACTGGGTGAGTTCTCGCTCGTAGTCCTCGTTCACCACGTTCACGAGTACCTCTCGCATCACGCCACTGGCCGCCCGGTAGTCGGCCGATCCGTAACGTTGACGGGCCCGCTCGAGCCGCGCGTCCGACACCAGACCCCGCTTCGCCCCGGCGCGTACTAGACGGTAGGCCAGTGGGGAGCGAGCACTCGACCCCGATCGCAGCAGGGGAACCCCGGTGAGGACCAGGTGGGACACGAGATCGGGGCGCTCTCCGGCGAGGACGGTGGCCACCCGACCCCCGAAGGAGTGTCCGACCACAACGAGCGCTCCGGCGCCGATCTCTTCGAGAAGCGTCGCGAGGTCCGCCGCGTAACCCGCGGCCCCCGTCGCGACCGTTGGGGGAGGTGAGGATCCGAAACCCGCCAGGTCGAGTGAGAGGGAGGAGACGCCGAGGCGTCCCAACTCCGCGGTGACGGAGGCGAAATCCTGGTGGCTCCGTCGCCAGCCGTGTAGGAAAACGACCCCGGGAGAGTTATCTCCCACGAGTTCCCCGAAAACGAGTCCCCCGCGGTAGGCCCTCAACACGAGGACCAGGTTACCTAAGCCCGGGGGGACCCTCGGGCACCGGTTCCGGTAGCGTCAACGAAGGAATGGACGAGGTGACCACGACCGACCCCCTACGGGGACTCACCCCCGAGCAACGCGAGGCGGTCTCTTCGCCCGCCCGTCGTCTCGTCGTGCGCGCGAGCGCCGGATCGGGCAAGACTCACGTCTTGACCCTCCGGATCGAGCGCCGGATCCGCGAGGGCGAGATCGACGCCGACCAAGTCCTCGCGATGACCTTTACCCGTAAGGCCGGAGAGGAGTTGCGCCGACGCCTGGCCCGCTCGGGGATCCGTGACGTACGCGCGGGAACTTTTCACCGGGCGGCCCTCACTCTCGTCAGTCAGTTCCGCGAGGATCACGGGCTGAGACCTCTCCTCGTCGAACCCCAACGGCGTCGACTGGTCCTCGCCCTCGTCACCCAGCTGCGAGAGGCCGGCACCGCGATCGACGATTACCAGATTCCGCGCATTGAGGCGGAGCTCGCCTGGGCCCTCTCCCAGGGGCTCGAGGGAGCGGCTTACGCGCGCGTCGTACGCCAGGCGCGCCGGGAGGTTCCCCTCGGGGCGGGCGGATTCGCCGAACTCATTGAGCGCTACGTGGGGCTCTGTCGAGCCCGCGGCGTGCTCGACTTCGATCTCCTCCTCCAAGAGGCGATCTCCCTGCTGAAGAGTGAGTCAGCCCTCGCCGAAGGCTTTCGCCACCGGACGCGGGCCCTCTTCGTCGACGAAGCTCAGGATATGAACCCTCTGCAGTTCACCCTCCTGCAACACATGGCCGGGGCCGACCCCGATCTCTTCTGCGTCGGTGACCCTAACCAGTCGATCTACGGATTCAACGGGGCGTCACCCTCGTTGATGGACGAGATCGTGCGGACCTGGCCGGACTGCGTCACCCTCGACCTCACCCGCAACCACCGCTCGACGGCGGCCATCGTCACCGTCGCCTCCACCCTGCTCGAAGAGGGCGCGCGCGCGATCACTCCGGCCCGAGAGGGGGGCGAAGTGCCGCGGGTACGCGCCTACGACGACGACCGGGGGGAGGCGCGCCACATCGCCCTCTGGCTCTCACTTCGCCACCACGAACGAGCCCCCTGGTCGAGCATGGCGGTTCTCGCGCGCACGAACGCCCAGCTCGATCTGGTGGTGAGCGCCCTGGAGAGCGCCGAGATCCCCTTCGAACGACGCGGGGCCGAACACTCCCCCGCTTCCGACCTCGTCGCCGAGTGGACGCGCACCCCGAGCGTCGAGCACCGCGACGCCGTCGCTCTCTCCACCATTCACCGGGCGAAGGGGCTCGAGTTCGCTCACGTCGTGGTCATGGGCTTCTCCGACGGACTCTTGCCCCACTACAACGCCACCACGAGTGAGCAGATCGCCGAGGAACAACGCCTCGCCTACGTGGCGCTCTCGCGGGCGGAGGAGTCTCTCCTCATCACCTGGTCTCGACGAAGCGAGTCGAGGTCACGTCAACCATCCCGCTTCCTACACCCCGTGGAGTCGGCGATCACGGAGCTCGAATCGCGTAACGCTCCACTGGCGGGCGACGAACGTCGGGCCCGACTCGCCGCGATTCGGGAGATTCTCACCGATCCCGACGAGAGCCCCTAGTCCGCCGGCGCACGCCGATCGAACTGCGCCACCAGAGCCGCGTGGTCGGAGGGACGCTCCCCCTTACGGGTCTCGCGGTCCACGTAGACCTCACGCAGATCCTCCGCCGACGTCGGATCACTCAAGAGATAGTCAATACGGAGGCCCCAGCCCCGCCGAAACGACCCGTTGCGGTAGTCCCACCAGGTGTAGAGGGGGCCTTCGGGCTGGTGTCGTCGCGCCAGGTCGACCAACCCCGCATCCAGCACTCCCTCGAGCGCTGCTCGCTCGGGAACCGAGACGTGGGTCGCCCCCACAAACGAGGAGGGATCCCAGCAGTCGAGGTCGGTGCGAGCCACGTTGAAGTCTCCGCCGAGGAGAAGTCGCTCCCCTCGGTGAGCGGTGACCTCTTCGCGCAGACGGTCCAACCACTGCAACTTGTAGGTGTAGTGGGGATTGTCGAGAGCTCGTCCGTTCGGCACGTAACACGAGAACATCCGCCACTCGTCCACTCGCGCCGAGATCACCCGAGCCTCGGGGTCGGCGTCGCCGAAGCCCCGACGCACGTCGCTCACACCGTCTCGAGCGACAATGGCGACGCCGTTCCACTGACCCTGCCCGTAGTGAACGGCCTCGTAGCCGAGCTCGGCGAAGTCCGCACTCGGGAACTTCTCGTCGGACTGCTTGGTCTCTTGAATGAGGAGCACGTCGGGTTGGCGAGAGGCGAGAAACTCGCTCACGCGCGCCCAGCGCGCCGTGAGGGAGTTGACGTTCCAGGTGACGACTTTCACGGCGTGTCGGCGAAGACGAACATCAGATCGCACTCGACCGCGAGTGCCCCGTCCACCGTGGCGGTCCCGTAACCCTTGCCGGCGCGCGCGGAGAGTCGCGTCATCACGCACTCCACTCGAAGGGTCTCTCCGGGCAGCACCTGGCGTCGAAATCGGGCGTGCTCCACCCCACCGAACAGGGGGAGTTTGCCGGTGAAGCGTTCGTCGGCGAGCACCGCCACCGCTCCAACCTGGGCGATGGACTCCACCATGAGAACCCCGGGAGTCGTGGGTCGGCCCGGGAAGTGCCCCGGAAAGAACCACTCCTCCCCGGTGAGCGTCCATTCCCCGATCGCCCCCTCACCGGGGCGAATCTCGAGCAGTCGGTCCACCAACAAAAAGGGCTCGCGGTGAGGAATCCAGTCTCGGGGGTCGAGGGAGAGGCTCATACCAGCGAGACCTCCGCCGTACGACGATCGAGGTCCACGCTCACCAGAGTGAAGGCGTGGTGCTCACCGCGACGCAGAACGTCGCGGGCGCGAGCCGGCGCGGGATCGGCGAGACCGGAGGTGGGCGCGTAGCACTCGATCACCGCCCCCGAGCGCAGGGTCACGTGAACGAGGGCCCCGTGAGAGGTAAAGGAGTGCACCTCGGCCGTCACCCGAGAACCCGGGCGGTGGTAGCGGACGAAACTACGAAAGTCGTCCTCACCATTGACGGGGGGACGATCGCGCTTCACCGGACGACGGGACTCGACGGCCTCCACGAGAGGAGCGAGAACTGCCGGAGCAGTTGGAGCCGCCACCTTCTTCGCCACGCGCTTCGCGGGGGCCTTCTTCACGGGGGCGTCGGGAGTCACGACCTCGACGGCCGCCACCTTCTTCGCCACGCGCTTCGCGGGGGCCTTCTTCACGGGGGCGTCGGGAGTCACGACCTCGACGGCCGCCACCTTCTTCGCCACGCGCTTCGCGGGGGCCTTCTTCACCGGAGGGCTGAGGGTGTCCCCAATCGAGGGGGTGACTCCCCCGGGGAGAGTCACGACCAACTTCGCCGCGGCCTTCGTCGCCACCACCTTTTTCGCGGCCTTGGTCGCCCGCAGGGACTTGACCCCACGCACCGGAAGTCGGGGAGTAAAGATCCAGCCCACTCCACGCACCGGCTTACCACCAATTAATCGGCCCTCGTCAAAGAGCCACGGGTGCTCCCCGTGAAACTCCTGGAAGGAGTCGTTACTCAGAACGACGGCCCCCGACCTGACGGCGATCTTCAAAATGAAGGCGTCTCCTCGGCCCACCGCGCCGGCGGGAGGCGTGATCAACTCGCCGGCTACTTCGGCTTCCTTGAAACGAATGCGCTCACTCTCGTCCACCCGGTGCTCGAAGCTGGCGTCGACGACGACGATGATGTCGGCGTCGGGGTCCTCTTCCATGTAGGCACGCACCGCCTCGTCCAACTGCTGGAGCGACGGGAGACTACGCCCCTCCGTCGCGAGATTGGAACCGTCGACCACGACGTGACGCACGCTCATCGGAGGGCGCGTTCGAGGAGGTCGGCCTGCTCGGCCGAGTGCACCAGACCCGAACCGGTCGCCGGCGACGCCGACTCGTGACGGGCCACGTGACGAACGTCCTTGTCGCGTAGCTGACGGTGCATCTGGAGGTGTACGAAGGGCCAGGCCCCCATATTCTCGGGCTCCTCTTGGAGCCAGACCACCTCGCGCAACTGGGGGTAGGTCGCGAGAACGGTCTCGATCTCCTCGGCCGGCCAGGGGTAGAGCTGTTCAACCCGCACCACCGCCACGGTGGACAGCGCCCACTCGTCTCTCGCCCCGAGCGCCTCGTGGGCCACTTTGCCCGAGGCCAAGACGACGCGGGTCACGGCGTCGCGGTCACCGACTGAGTCGTCCAACACCCGGTGGAAAGAACCAGTGGTGAACTCCTCGAGGGAGGAGCGAGTCTGGGTGGCGCGCAACAGAGATTTCGGGGTGAAGATCACCAGGGGTGCGACGCGTTCGCGACGTACTTGACTTCGCAGTAAGTGAAAGTACTGAGCGGAGGTGGTGGGCATGGCGACGCGAATGTTGTTGCGCGCACTGAGCGACAAGAACCGCTCGATACGCCCACTCGAGTGCTCCGGTCCCTGCCCCTCGTAACCGTGGGGGAGCAGCATCACGAGCGAGGCGGTCTGACCCCACTTGTCCTCGGCGGCGACGAGGAAGTTATCGATGATGATCTCGGCACCGTTCACGAAGTCACCGAACTGGGCCTCCCACATCACGAGGGTGCTCTGCTTCGCTTCGACCGAGTAGCCGTACTCGAATCCGAGCGCCGCGTACTCCGACAAGAAGGAGTCGCGCACCGTGAAGTATCCCGGGGAGTCGAGGTGGGACAACGGCACCCACTGCTGGCCGTTCTCGTAGTCGATGAGTGCGGAGTGGCGATGAGAGAAGGTGCCGCGCCGGGAGTCTTGTCCCATCAGGCGCACGTTCACCCCCTCGTCGAGCAGGGTCCCGAAGGCCAACGCCTCGCCGAGAGCCCAATCGACCTCGCCGGTCTCCCAGAGTTGGTGTCGTTGGGCGAACTGTCGCTCGAGCTTGGGGTGGATGGTGAACCCCTCGGGGGCACTGGTCGTCGCCCGGACCACCTTCTCGAGCCCGGCGCGAGTCACTCCGGTATCGGGATTGACGACGTCCGCCGGCACGGCGGCGTGGGGCACCGACTCGAGGGTCGGGATCGGAACGGTGCGCACCTCTTCGAGGACCGCCTGAAGACGGGTATTGAACGCGTCGAGTGCGGCTTCGGCCTCCTCGAGCGTGATGTCACCGCGGCGCACCAGAGTTTCGGTGTAGACCTTTCGCACCGATCTCATCTGATCGATGATGCGGTACATCTGGGGCTGGGTGTAACTCGGATCGTCGCCCTCGTTGTGTCCGTGACGCCGGTAGCAGACGATGTCCATCACGACGTCACGCTGGAAGGTCTGGCGATACTCGAAAGCCAGAGCGGCCGCTCGCGCGCAGGCCTCGGGGTCGTCCCCGTTCACGTGGAAAATCGGCGCCTGGATCATCTTCGCGACGTCGGTCGGGTACTTCGAGGAACGGGCCGATTCGGGGGCAGTGGTGAATCCGACCTGGTTGTTAATGACGATATGGATCGCCCCCCCGGTGCGGTAGCCCGAGAGTTGGGAGAGGTTGAGAGTCTCGGCGACGACACCTTGACCCGCGAAGGCGGCGTCACCGTGGATGAGAATCGGCAGATACGGGAACTCGCTGGCCGGTCCCGACGAGGGTGTTCCGTCGCCGGGGCGAACGAGCAGGTCCTGCTTGGCCCGCACAATGCCCTCCACGACCGGAGAGACCGCCTCGAGGTGGGAGGGGTTCGAGGCCATCGACACCGCGAGGGAGTGGCCGAGGGGATTGGTGTAGGTCCCCTTCGCACCCTTGTGGTATTTCACGTCTCCACTACCCTGGACGCTCTCCGGGTCGAGATTGCCCTCGAACTCCGAGAAGATGTCCCGGTAGGACTTGCCGACGACGTTGGCCAAGACGTTCAGACGTCCTCGGTGGGCCATTCCGATCACGGCCTCTCCGATACCCTCCTCGGCGGCTCCGTCGAGAATGGTCCGCAGGGCCACGATGGTCGACTCGCCCCCTTCGAGGCCGAATCGCTTCTGACCGACGTAGCGCGAGTGCAAGAAACGCTCGAAGACCTCGGCCTCGTTCAACGAGTGCAAGATGTGCTGGCGCTCGTCGGCGTCTATCTTCCAACTCACACCCTCGACGCGCTCCTGGATCCACCGCTTCTGGAAGGGGTCGAGGATGTGGCCGTACTCGATGCCGAGCGTGCGACAGTACGCGTCGCGCAAGAGGGCGAGAATCTCTTCCAGAGTGGCGTCGTGACGCCCGGCCAGTCCGTCCACCACGAAGGATCGGTGCAGGTCCCACATCGAGAGTCCGTAGGACTTGAGGTCGAGTTCGGGGTGAAGCACCGGGGGTTCCTGGTTGAGCGGGTCGAGGTGGGCAATCAGGTGTCCGCGGACCCGGTACATATTGATGAGTTCCTGCACCCGAATCTGCTTAAGAATCCGTTCGTCGTCGTCGAGAGCGGCCACCGGGTGGTGGTCGAGAGACCAGACGGCGGGCTCGTAGGGCACACCAAGTGACGTAAAGATTTCCTCGTAGAAGCCGTGTTGGCCGGTGAGACACTCCGCGACGTACTTCAAGAAGAGTCCCGACTCGGCTCCCTGGATGATGCGGTGGTCGTAGGTGGAGGTCATGTTCATGACCTTGCCCACTCCGAGGTCGGCCAATGCTCGCGGATCGGCTGCCTCGAAGCCGGCCGGCCACGTCAGTGATCCGACCCCGATGATGGCGCCCTGTCCGGGCATGAGTCGGGGAACCGACTGGACCGTGCCGAGGGTGCCGGGGTTCGTAAGCGACACACTGGCTCCCTGGAAGTCGTCGGCCCCCAGGGTGTTGGAGTGCACCTTTCGCACCACGTTCTCGTACGCCAGGAGGAAGTCTCGGAAACTCATGAGATCCGCTTGTCGAATTACCGGAACCACCAGGTTGCGGGTCCCGTCGGGGCGAGCGACGTCCACCGCCAGACCGAGTCCCACGTGTTCGTGACGACGAACGCCCGGAGTTCCCTTCGCGTCAACTGCGTCGACGAAACTCGCGTTCATCGACGGAACCTGCACGAGTCCTCGCACCACCGCAAAAGCGATGAGGTGGGTGAAGGACACCTTCGCCCCCGAGGTTCTCGACAGGGCTTCGTTAATGGCCGAACGGTTGATCTCGAGCAGGCGGGCCGCGACGGTGCGCACCGAGGTGGCCGTCGGTACCGCGAGGGAGGCTTCCATATTCGCCACGATGCGCGCGGCGGCTCCCCGCAGCGGAGTCGCCGACTCGTCGATCTCGAGCGGAGCGCTCTCGGTGGGCGCGGGGGCGCCGAAGGGGCTCACCACTTGGGGAACGGCGGAGCGTTGGTAGTCAGCGAAGAACTCCCGCCAACTCTCCGAGACGGCAGAGGGGTCAGCGAGGTAACGGTCGTACATATCGTCGACGAGCCAGGCGTTGGGACCGAACGACCCCTTTGCGGGGGTCGCCTTCGGGGCTTCTAGAGGGGAGGTCACTCTTCCAGCCTAATTCCCGAGCCCCCCACCCGTTAGGCTGAAACAGTGACCGAAGAGGCCCCCGTACGCCTGGGCCGAGTCGAGGATCTACGGGGTCTCGCACTCTACGAACTCCGAGTGGAAGAGCCCGAACGCCGAGTCATCTGCGTCCACGGAGGACTCGATCGCGCGACCTCTTTTTCTCGAGTGGCCCGACGACTCGGACGCTCCCACGTGCTCGCCTACGACCGGCGTGGCTACCAGGGCTCACGGCCCCTCGGGCCCGGAACTCTCCTCCAGCACGCCGAGGACCTCGCTCTCGTCGCCCGCGAACGAGCCCCGGGGGCCATTATCGTGGGCCACAGCTTCGGGGGATTGGTGGCTCTCGTCGCCTCAGTGCTCTACCCCGAGAACATCTCGGGTGTCCTCTGTTACGAGTCCCCCGTTCCCTGGCTCGTGGCGCGTCCCCAGGCCAGTGCCCCCGATGTGTCTGATCCCGCCGGTGAGGCTGAGAGATTTTTCAGGCGGGTCGTCTCCTCGCCGGCCTGGGAGAGACTGAGTGAAGCCGAGCAAGACTCTCGTCACCACGACGGACCCGCCCTGGTTTCCGACCTCAGCGTCCTGAGCGACCCTGAGGTGGTCGTCGACCTTTCGAGGAGCCAAATCGCGACGCTCTACGCCTTCGGTGACGGACCTTCGGAGCCCTACTACTGGCGCCTCGCCGAGGCCCTTAAGGTGAAAAACTCCCTTTTTGGGCACCAACACGTCTCCGGGGTCGGCCACGGAATCCACCTTTCTCACCCCCAGACCCTCGCCGACCTGGTCTTTTCCTTCCAGCCCTAAACCAACCCCCAAGAATCCCCCGTCGAGAGATTTCGTCGCCCGGCCGCTCCGTGAGAAACGCGCCAACTCCTGTGACAGTCCCGTGACATGTGAACGGGGAGTGAAACGTGGGAATGATGCTTGACACAACTGTGATGAAACCCAACTTGTGACAGCGATGTGACCTGGATAAGGTTTTGTTAATCCATCTACGGATGGCCAAATGTCAGCGCCGCCATTTCGGTGGTTCAGGGAGGCAATTAATGCAAATCAAGAAGAAGCTGAGGCTGGCGACAGTCGTGGGTGCCGCTGGTGCCGCGATGGCGCTGAGCCTCGTCGCACCGTCGGTGAGTGGCGCAGCCACTGCCGCACCGTCGGGCACTCTTACTTACGCGGAGGCTCCGGGAGCTTCGCCTAATTATATTTTCCCGTTTATGAGTTGCACCTATTTCTCGGTGAACAACATCAACCAGTTCCAGCAGTTGCTGTACCGTCCGCTGTACTGGTTCGGTCTCGGTAACTCGGCTGCCGTGGTGGACAAGTCGCAGGTGGGCGCCAACAACCCCAACGGCTTGTCCCTCGCCGCGGCGCCCGTGATGAGTAACGGCAACAAGACCGTCACCATCCACATGGGTAACTACAAGTTCATGAGCGGTCAGGCCGTCAACGGTCAGTCCGTGCAGTTCTTCTTGAACCTGTACAAGGCTGACGTCGCCGTGAAGAAGGGTGCCGACTACTGCGGTTACAACGCGGGCTACGGAATTCCGGACCAGGTCGCTTCGGTGACCCACACCGCCAAGGCGGTGACCATTAAGTTCACCACCGCGGTCAACCCCAACTGGATCCTGTACAACTACCTTTCGGAAATCACCCCCCTCCCCTCCACCTGGGACACCATTGGAGCGGGCACGGAAGGGTGCTCGACCGGAGCCTACGGAGCAGCCAGGACCAACTCTGACTGCATCGCCGTGCTGAAGTACCTGCAGGCGAAGGCGCTCAATCTGTCGGGCTACGCCAGTAGCTTCTGGCAGTCGGGTGTGGACGGCCCCTACACGGCCACCCACTTCGACACGTTGGGTAACGTCACTCTGGTCCCGAACAAGACCTACATGGGCCCGCAGCCCTCTCAGTTAGCCGTCGTGAAGGAGATCCCCTTCTCCACTAGCACCGCTGAAGAGAACGCACTGCGCGCCGGTACGGTGGACCTCGGGTACGTCGACCCCAGTGTGTTGACCTCCCCGTCTCCGGGACCGCTGAAGACCGGTGCTAACTGGGGACCGGTGGCTAACCGCTACAACTTGGTCACCGGTAGTTCGTGGGGCTTTAGCTACGCGGCGTACAACTTTGCGTCGGGTAGCCCCGAGGCGAAGTACCTCAACCAGCTCTACATCCGTCAGGCGCTGCAGGACGGCGTGAACCAGGCGGGCATCATCGCGAAGTTGGACAAGGGCTACGGCCTGGTCAACTACTCGCCGCTGCCCTACGGCATCTCGCCGACCCTGGGTCACCAGCCCAAGCAGCTCTACCCGTACAACCTCTCAGTCGCCTCGGCGCTGCTGAAGAACCACGGGTGGACGAAGAGTGGTGGCAACCTCACCTGCACCAAGCCGGGAACCGCCGCCAGCGAGTGTGGCAAGGGCATCAACATGGGTGACGTCTTGACGATTACCTACCTCTACGGTGGCGGCACTCCGTCGTTCACCGCCGAGGTCAACGCCATCGTCTCGGCGTGGCAGTCGCTCGGCATGAAGGCCACCGCGACCGCTGAGCCCTTCAACCAGGTCATTGCTGACTGCTCCGCCGGTAAGACGACGTGGTCGGTGTGTGACTGGGGTGCGGGATGGATCTACGCTCCGGACTACTACCCGTCCGGTGAGTGGGGCTTCACCCCGGGTGCCGGCTTCAACATCGGCGCCTACAACAACCCGGCGATGACGGCCATCATCAAGACCACCACCTTCGGCACGGCGAAGCTCTCGCAGTACGCGAGCTACTTCGAGCAGCAGCTGCCGGTGATGTTCCAGCCGAACGGCGAGGGAACTGGTGAAATCATCAAGACCCTGAAGAGCAACATCGGATTCGCTCCGAACCCGTTGCAGAACTTCAACCCGGAGTACTTCCACTTCTAGGAAGCACCCCGGCGTCGACAGCCGTAAAAAAAGGGGCCCTCCGGGGCCCCTTTTTTTACGCCCCACCTCGAAAGAGACGGGTGAATGATCGCCCCGTCATTGCTAGGATTTCCCCATGCTCGCCTACATCATTCGACGACTTATTCAGTCGATCGTCGTGCTCTTAATGGTGATTGTTTTTTCCTTCTCGCTGCCCTACTTTCAGCCCGAAGGAATCTACACACCCGCGTACTCGGTTCTCGGTACGCACGCCACCCACGCCAACATTCTCGCCTGGGGCGCTCAGTACGGGTTGAATCATCCGTTCTTCGTGCGACTTTGGAACTACATCATCGCCCTCTTGCACGGAAACTTCGGGTTCTCGTACAAGCAGGGTCAATCGGTCTATAGCATCATCGCGACCAATGTCCCGCGCACCGTGTGGCTCGCTCTGAGCGCTCTCCTTCTCACTCTGGTCATCGCCGTGCCCCTCGGAATGATTCAAGCCCAGCGTCGCAACTCGGTCTTCGACTACGCGGGTACCGGAGTCGCCTTCGTCCTCTACGCCGTCCCGTCCTTCCTCCTCGCCTTCTTGCTGATCCAAGTCTTCGCGTTCGGAATCCTCCACCTCCCCTCCCAGGCACCCACCGCACTCGCTCCGTGGGCCATGTTCACTAACCCCGTCGCCTTCATCCTTCCCGTGGCGACATTGACCCTGCTCGGAGTGGCCGGGATCAGTCGCTTCATGCGCGGAGCCGTTCTCGACGTCATGGTTCAGGACTACGTGCGCACCGCCAAGGCGAAGGGGTGTTCAGCCCGGCGAGTCCTCTGGAGGCACACCTTTCGAAATGCGCTGGGCCCGATTATTACCCTGCTCGGTCTCGCCATTCCGGGTCTCTTCGGCGGTGCCCTCATCGTCGAAGACGTCTTTAATTACCCCGGACTGGGCTACCAGGCCTACAACGGGGCGCTCAATGGGGACCTTCCGTTAGTCATCGGTATCACGCTGCTCGTGGCCGTCTTTACTGTTCTTGGAAACCTCGCGGCCGACCTCGCACTCGGTATCGTGAACCCGCGCATTCGTATCGAAAGGAGCGGCAAGTGACCGCTACGAGCCTTGTTACCGACGCGGTCGCGACGACCGTCGAGATGCCGGTCCCCATGTGGCGCCAGCGCCTCAAGATCTTCACGCAGAACAAGTTGGCCATCGCCTCCGTTCTCTACCTGCTCCTCATCACCCTGTTCTGCTTCCTGTGGCCCCACTTTCACCCCACGAACCAGACCAACCAGAACCTCGCGATCAACAACCCGATCAACCAGGGACCCGATTCGCAGTTCTGGCTGGGGACCGACTCGTCGGGCTTCGACGTCTTGGGACGAATCGCCTACGGCGGGGAGTACTCGTTGACCCTGGGCTTTCTCGCGGGCATCGTGACCATCGTGGTGGGCACCCTCTACGGAATGTTTTCGGGTTTTCTCGGCGGAGTGGTCGACACCGTCATGATGCGTGTGCTCGACGCCTTCCTCTCCATCCCCTACCTGTTCCTCCTCATCACTCTGGTGACTCTCTTTGCTCGCACCGCGACGCTTCTGATCTTGACTATCGGCCTGACCGGCTGGTGGGGCACCGCCCGAATTATTCGAGCCGACGCCATGCTCATCCGAAATCTCGAGTACTCCCAAGCAGCGACGACGATGGGAGCCTCCAAGTGGCACATCATCCATCGCCACGTCTTTCCCAACTCGATCTCGAACATCGTGACGGTCGCCACCTTCTCCGTAGCCGACGCCATTCTCTTCCTCTCGACTCTCGGATTCCTGGGTCTCGGACTACAGGCACCCCAAACGGACTGGGGCACCATGCTCCAGAACGGGGCCGAACTGATTCCGAACGGTTACTGGTGGGAGGTCTACCCCCTCGCCGCGATCTTTATCCTCGTGGTGGTCGCGATCAACTACATCGGTGACGCCCTGCGTGACGCCTTCGAAGTCCGACTCCTCGAGCGTTAGTTCCTAGCCGAAGTAGCGCGGGGAGAGGTAGCTGCTGGGTACGCCCGGCGTAATCTCGAAGTTCTCCGAGGGGTGGGGGTTGTTCACGACCGCCTGGTGTCGATGGGTCTGGTCGAGCAGGGACTGCTCCGGAGTGGTCCAGAACCATCCGTAGCGCGAGAACTGCTGCACGCTACGCCCGAGTCCAGAAAAGAACGGCAGCACCCCGTGGTGGGTCGTCACGATACGTTGAAGCGACTTATTCCACGCGCCGAACCCCTCCGCGTTAGCAGCGAAGGACACGGTGAGAAGGATCGCCAGCGCCGAGACCAAGAGTCGGGACGTGACGAATTCCGGCGTGGCTGACGACTTCAGCCCCCAACCGAAGACGAAACGGGGGGTGACAAGAAGGAGCCCTCCGGCGAGCACAACCCCTACGTAGACCCGGGCGTAGTAGGCGACGTTCGGCGCCGCCCAGTG
>VFSW01005750.1_pt1 | contig 18297 bp, 14 predicted proteins | sample 5358111 | NCBI WGS metagenome assembly VFSW01 (sample SAMN11554181, study PRJNA540505) | mine drainage metagenome | isolation source: sediment from site ElyBrook_90M | place: USA: Ely Copper Mine, Vershire, VT | collected 2017 | reverse complement strand
TCCACTCCGCCATCGCCTTGCCGATGCCGCCCGCGCTCGCGAGTCCGTGCGCGCAGAATGCCGCGGCGACCCAGAACCCTTTCACGGTCGTCGGTCCCAGCAAAAATTCCGCGTCGGGCGTGAATCCTTCGGGACCGTTGAGCAGCATATTGACTTCCGCCTGTTCGATGATCGGCGTGCGCTTGATGAGACTTTCCATCAACGGTTGGAAACGATCCCAGTCCGGCGGTAAGAGTTTGTTGTTGAAATCCTGCGGGATGCCGTCGAGTCCCCACGGCTTGGGCAATCGCTCGTATCCACCCGCGATCAAGCCGCCGACTTCTTCGCGCCAGTAGACGAGATTGTCCGGGTCGCGCATCGTCGGCAGATTCTTCGGCATACCGGGAATCGGGCGCGTGATGAGGTAGAGGTGCGCCATCGGCGTGACCGGCAGATACAATCCGACCTTCGCGGCGATCTCGCCTGCCCACTGTCCGCCGGCGTTCACGACGATTTCCGTTTGGATCGTGCCGCGATCGGTGACGACCGCGCTGACGCGACTGTTCTTCAGCGTGATCGACTGCACACGCGTCTGGGTGAGAATTTGCGCGCCGAATTTTTTCGCGCCCGCCGCGAGCGCGTACGTCAAGCCGCTCGGATCGACCATGCCGTCAGTCGGCAAATAGACCGCGCCGAGCACGCCTTCGGGATTCATGATCGGAAAGAGTCTTTGCGCCTCTGGCGTGCTGATGAGTTCGAGCGGCAAGCCGAACGAGCGCGACAGCGCGACTTGCCGCTTTAATTCCTCCAGCCGCTCCGGCGAAGATGCGAGCCGCAGACTGCCCACCTCGCGCCAGTTTGGATCATACTCGGTTTCGACTTTCAACTTGCGGTACAGATCGACGCTGTACCGAATCATCTTCGTCAGGTTGACATCGGTCCGGAGTTGACCGACGAGACCTGCCGAGTGAAACGTCGAGCCGCTGGTGAGTTCGCTGCGCTCGACGATGACAACATCGCGCCAGCCCATTTGCGCGAGATGATACGCGATGCTGGTGCCGCCCACGCCGCCGCCGATCACGACGACACGCGCTTGAGTTGGAAAGTTTGCCACTATGAAAACTCCTGGGTCAGGATACGTAGTGTAGCCCCTTGTGGGCGTTCCTGTGAAACGCGCACAAGGCGCTATGCTACGTGAATTTCAGTACGGCAATGAGTTCATCTGCCCTCCCCATTGCCAATCTTCGTAATCCTCAACCAGCCCTTTGCGGACAGGGTTAGCCAAAATATATTCAGAGATGGCGTGAAGATTTTCTTCGGTACGCACGATATGATCGAAATAACGCGGTTGCCAAAGTTTGCCGCGCCATTGCACAGCCCAACTCGCATTCGTGGTTTTGCCTTTGTATTGATCGGTGAACGTCAATGCAGAAATGCCATCACGACCAGGGCTGACGAGGAAATGCAGATGATCTGGCATTAGGCAATATGTGAATACGAGGCAATTCTGGCGTTTCTGTTCCTCACGCAAAACCTCAAGAGCTAGAAAATTGAGATCGAAGCGCACAAAAGGCGCGTGGTTCATGTATGCACGAATGGTCATGAAATATACGCAGTTCGCGTGAGCGTAGAGTTCTGGATCAAGACGCTGGTTTTTGGGAGGGTGGTAAGGTTTGTCCCAAGGCATTTGATTCTCATCCGACGCCCACGAGGGGCTATACTACGAATTGGCGCCCAATCATCTCCGCCATTCGCGCGAAATGCTTGTCCGCGTACACGCGGAAATCGAAATCGAGCTTAGAGATGCCGACCTGCACCAATCCCCACATCGCCTCGCGGCAGTCGGACGCGATCTTCATCAGCTTGTGCTGCGCCAATCGGCGCGGGGTCGCTTCACCAAAATAACATTCGAGCAGTAAACGATCCTGCTCGTCGTTGAAACTGTGATGCACCGCAAAGTTAGCGAGGTCGAACGCGGGGTCGCCCATGCCCGCGTATTCCCAATCAAGAATGCGAATCGCCCCATCATCGAGAAAATTCTCATTGAGCAAATCGTTGTGACAGAGGCGCGGCGTGAATGGGTCGTGCCGGAACGCGGCTTGAATCTCACGCAGTCGCGCCATCAGCCAATCAAAGTTGTCGGGGAACGCGACGTTGTACCGCCGCGCAATCGCCGTGTAATCTTCCACGGTGCGAAATGGCGAGAACGTACCTGGAATCGCGGGCAACGCATGGATGCGCTTGAGCACCTCGGCGACGCGGCGAATATTTTCCGGCTTGCCGATTTCCTCGCGCGGCAGCGGACGACCGCGCACAAATCGCGTAACGAGATAGCCTTCGGGTTCGATAAAGTACACGACCTCCGGCGCGATGCCGCTGCGCGCCGCGGCTTCATTCGCCGCGCGTTCGTGTTCGCGGTTGATACCGAGCAACTCGGTATTCTCGCCGCCGATGCGCAGGACGAACGACTCGCCGCCAACATCGACGCGGAAATTCTGGTTGGTGATTCCGCCGCCGAGCGGCGCAGTTTTCAGACCGCGCGCGCCGCGCCACATCGGTACGCGCGTGAGGGCTTGATCGAGTGAGAGACTCATGGAACAAGAATCTCACCGCAGAGACGCCGAGAACGCCGAAGGCTGTTTGTCATTGCGAGGAGGCGATCTGTGCCGACGAAGCAATCTCACTATTTTGCTGAGATTGCTTCGCCGCTTTCAGCGGCTCGCAATGACACATTTAATCTTCGCGCTCTTCGCGTCTTCGCGGTTCAGATTCACTTACCTATCGACGGCAGCACCAAATAATCGATCCAGTTCCGCAATTCCTGCTGCCGAATCTGCTTGGTGAGAATATCGTCGCCGATCTTGAGCATCTCGCGTAATTTCTTGTCGTCGGGATGCTGATACAACTGCATCATGTTCGCGGCGAGCTGCTCGACCTCTTCTTGTTTCTTGAAGAATCCTTCGTTCGTCAGCGGCTCTTTGCGCGCGATGAGCAGGCGCGCCATTTCGTATAGATTGTACTCGGGATGGTACTGCGTCGCCCAGAAGCTGCCTTTGCCGTGTTTCACCGCGAGCGACTGCACGTTCGAGTGCGCGTTCGACGCGAGCAGCGTGCCGCCTTCCGGAATCCGCGTCACGATGTCGAGGTGCATGATGAATCCGTCGAACTGCGCGGGCTTGCCCTTGTAGAGCGGATGCTGCTTGCCCGCGTCGGTCAGGTGAATATCGCGCGCGAACGCCCACTCGCGCCCTTTCGGATTCTTTTGCACTTCCCCGCCCGCCGCGACCGCCGCCATCTGTACGCCCCAGCAACTGCCGTACTGCGGCTTGCCCACGTCGTAGAGCGCGCGCGAAAATTCGATCTGGCGCGTGACGCGCGGCTCATCGTGATAGATCGTCAGGTTCGATCCCGTCCAGATATACGCGTCGTACGATGACAAATTCGTTCCGCTGGGCAGCGCGGTGTCGAGATCGGCAATATACAGCGTGTCGATTTTTGCGTTCGGCACGTACTCTTTCAAGAAGTCGACGTACATTTCGTGCGCCTGCTTCATCCCGGCTTCCGCTAGCACGTCGCGGTTTGGTTTGGGATAACCGTTGATGACGCAGATGGCGAGAGATTCTTTAACAGTCACAGTGTCTCCTTTGGAGGTGGTTAGATGGTTGGGTCGTTAGGTTGTTGGGACGAACTACCAAACCACCCAACAACCTAACCACCGAATTTATTCGTTCGCGATAAACACACTCTTGTATTCGCTGTAATGTTCCAGCGCGACCATGCCCTGCTCGCGCCCGACGCCGCTTTGCTTGACACCACCGAACGGCGCTTCGATGTGCACGCTGCTGCTGCTGTTGACCGAGATCAGCCCGGTTTCAAACGCGCGCACCACGCGCATGGCTCGTCCAATATCGCGCGTCCAGATGGAACCCGACAAACCGTAATGGCTATCGTTCGCGATCCGCACCGCGTCTTCTTCCGTGTCGAACGGCATCATCGCGACGACCGGTCCGAAGATTTCTTCCTGCGCGATTCGCATCTGCGGCTTTACATCGACGTAGACCGCCGGCATCAAGTAGCTGCCCTTGGCGAGCGCGCCTTCTTTCGGAATGTCTCCGCCAATCAAACGCCGTGCGCCTTCCGCGTCACCGATTGCGATGTACTGGGCGACCGTCTGCCGATGCTGCGGCGTGATGAGCGGTCCCATCTCGGTTGCTGCATCCTCGGTGTCGCCGACCTTGATCGTCTTAACGCGCTGGACGAATCGATCGACGAATTCGTCGTAGATCGGGCGCTGGATCAAAAAGCGGCTGCGCGAGCAGCAGTCCTGCCCGGCGTTGTCGTACACCGACCAGAGCGACGACTCGACGCACGTATCGAGATTCGCGTCCGCGAAAATAATGTTCGCCGATTTGCCGCCGAGTTCGAGCGAGACGCGCTTGATGCCGTCCGCCGCGAGTTTCATGATCTGCGCGCCGACCTCAGTCGAACCGGTCAATGAAATCTTGCGGACGAGCGGATGCTGCACCAGCGCGGGACCAGCAAGCGCGCCGGGACCGGGCAGCACATTGAACACGCCTTCAGGCAAACCGGCTTGGAGGCACAACTCGCCGAACGCGAGCGCGGTGAGCGGCGTCACGCTCGCCGGCTTCAAGACAACCGTGTTGCCCATCGCCAGCGCGGGCGCGATTTTCCACGCGGCGATCATCAGCGGAAAGTTCCACGGCGTGATGAGCACACACACACCGAGCGGTTCGTGGAACGTCATTAAGGTTCCATCTTTCGACCCGGGAATCGTCTGTCCGTGAAATTTGTTCACCGCGCCGGCGTAATACTCGAACGTGTTCGCGACGCTTTCGAGTTCCCAACTCGTCGCGGAAATCGGCTTGCCGCCGTTCTGCGATTCGAGTTTCCGAAATTTGTCGAGGTTGGCGCGCATGAAGTCGGCGATGCGCTGGAGCAATCGCCCGCGGTCGCGCGAATTCATCTTGCGCCACGCGCCATCGGCAAAGCGCTCGTGCGCTACGCGCACCGCTCGATCCGCGTCTTCTTTCGTCGCCTGCGCGACCTGCGCGATCGCTTGTCCGTTTGCCGGATTGTAAATGTCCGCCGTCTTACCGTCTGCGCTCGCGACGCGCTTGCCGTCGATCAATAAACCTTCAAAGGGAACGTTGTTAGACATCGTAAACTCCAAATTTGCCAAATGCGCCAAACGAGCCAAATCTGCCAAACCTTTTGGCACATTTGGTCATTTGGCATCTTTGGCATGTTTTCACTCTGGTGTCACATACGCCGCGGTGATGCCTCCGTCGACCATGAACTCGGTGCCGGTGACGTACGACGATTCGTCGGAAGCAAGGTAGAGCGCGGCTTGCGCCATTTCTTTCGCCTCGCCGAAACGTCCCATCGGAACGTGGACCAGGCGGCGCTGTTTCTTTTCTTCCGTGTTAAGGAATTTCATCAGCAGTTCGGTGCGGAGCGGACCGGGGCAGAGCGCGTTGACGCGAATATTTTCGCGCGCGTGGACGACCGCCAGTTCGCGCGTCATCGCCAGCACGCCACCCTTGCTCGCGGTGTACGCGATCTGCGGCGTCGCCGCGCCGACGAGCGCGACGAACGACGCGGTGTTGATGATCGAACCGCCGCCGGCGCGCTTGAGCGCCGGGATGCCGTACTTGCAACCGAGGAAGACGCCCTTGAGGTTGATGTTCATCGTCAAGTCCCAGACCGCTTCGCTCGTCGCCATCGCGTTGTCGTCGTCGCTGTGCATGATGCCGGCGTTGTTGAACAGCACGTTGAGTTTGCCGTACGTTTGCTCCGCGACGCGCACCATGTTCTCGCAATCGGCGGCTTTCGATATGTCGGCGTGAACGTACACCGCGTCGCCGCCATTCTTCTTGATCATCGCAACCGTCTCGTTCCCCGCCGCGTCGGCGATGTCCACCGCAACGATTTTCGCTCCTTCTGCCGCGAAGAGTAGCGACGTCTCGCGTCCGATGCCGCTGCCCGCGCCGGTAATCAAAGCTACTTTGTCTTTGAGTCTCATCCTCGTCTCTCCTGCGCAAGATTGGTATATACCATTTATAGCACAGAACGCGATTTTTGCCTAGTTTCCTCGCTGCGCGCCGGCGCGACCGAGAGAATCCTGACCACGTGGCGCTTGACGAACCAGCCGCGTTGGGGCACAATAGGATTGACGATTCTTCAGGCAGGAGTAGACATGCCGCCTTTCATCGCGTCCCGCGAATTCCACATTGCCCGCCACGTCCGCGATCGCTACCAGCTCAACGCCGCGCTCTTCGCGTCAAGTGGCAACGTCATCTTTGCCGATTTCCGCGCCGCGCGCGATTTGGCGCAAAAACTGAACGCGCCGCGCGACCTCGTCCATCATCCAGAGCAAACCGTCCGCGCGGGCGACCTCAACGCGATGGGCTTGATCGATGAAATCTTGCACCTCGTCGTCGCGAAATACCGCGAGCAAGTCAACCGCGACACGCTGCGCGACGCGCTCGAATGGCTCGACGCGCGCGTGGGCAGCGTCGCGGTCGACACAGCGCTTACCCGGTTTGCCGCCGAGTTTCCGCCGCTCGCCGTTTATCGCCGCGAGATTCCGCTGAACGCGTATTTACGCGGCGAGACCGCCGGCACGCCCAACCGCCAGATCGTGCTCGAAGAAATGGTGATGCTCTGGCTCGCGAACATGAACCCGGCGTACGCGTCGTACCTCGAACTATTCGACGACGCCGCGCTCGAAACGCAGACCGCATACCTCCGCCTGCTCTCCTCGCTGCACGATTTCTTTGACACCCAGCCGCGCTTTGGTCCCGACAACCAGAACTTGATCGATATGCTGCGCGCGCCGGCGCTCGCATCGCCCGACTCGCTTGCCGCGCAACTCGAATTCATTTCGAAACGCTGGTTCGCGCTGATCGGCGCGTATCTCGCCCGCCTGCTGACGAGTCTTGACTTGATCGCAGAAGAAACGCGCGGCGCGGTCTTCCTCGACATCGGCGGACCGGCGAATGTGCCGGTGCCCACCTTTCGGTACGCCGGGATCGAGTACGAACCCGAGCGCTTCAGCGCCGATCTCGATTGGATGCCGAACCTCGTTTTGATCGCGAAGAATATTTACGTCTGGCTCGATCAGCTCTCGAAAAAATATGCGCGCGCGATCACGCGGCTCGATCAAATCCCGGACGAAGAACTCGACCAACTCGCACGCTGGGGATTCACCGGCTTGTGGATGATCGGCGTGTGGGAGCGCAGCGCGGCGTCGCGGCGCATCAAGCAGATGATGGGCAACCCGGACGCGGTCGCTTCGGCGTACTCGCTCGCGGATTACCGGATCGCGGACGCGCTCGGCGGCGACGCGGCGCTGCAGGATTTGAAAGCGCGCGCGTGGCAGCGCGGCGTTCGCCTCGCCAGCGATATGGTGCCCAACCACATGGGCATCGACTCGCGCTGGGTGATCGAGCATCCCGATTGGTTCATCGCGCTCGATTACAGCCCGTTCCCAGCGTACACGTTCAACGGCGCGGATTTATCGTGGGATGCGCGCGTCGGAATTTTCCTCGAAGACCATTATTACACGCGCAGCGACGCGGCAGTGGTCTTCAAGCGCGTCGACAAATGGACAGGCGCAGAAAAATATATTTACCACGGCAACGACGGCACGAGTTTTCCGTGGAACGATACCGCGCAGTTGAATTACCTGAAACCCGAGGTGCGCGAAGCGGTGATCCAAACGATTCTGCACGTCGCGCGGCAATTCCCGATCATCCGATTCGATGCGGCGATGACGCTGGCGAAGAAACATTTGCAGCGGCTGTGGTTTCCCGAACCCGGCACCGGCGGCGCGATTCCCTCGCGCGCGGAATTCGGCATGACGCGCGCGCAACTTGACGCGCTGATGCCGCAGGAATTCTGGCGTGAGGTCGTCGATCGCGTCGCGGTCGAAGCGCCGGATACGCTTCTCCTCGCGGAGGCGTTCTGGATGATGGAAGGATACTTCGTCCGCACGCTCGGGATGCATCGCGTCTACAACAGCGCGTTCATGAATATGCTGCGCGATGAAAAGAACGCCGATTATCATCTGGTAATGAAGAACACGCTCGAGTTCGATCCCGAGGTGTTGAAGCGGTACGTGAATTTCATGAACAACCCGGACGAAAAGACCGCGGTCGAGCAGTTCGGCAAGGGCGACAAGTATTTTGGCATTGCGACGCTGATGGCGACGCTGCCGGGCTTGCCGATGTTCGGACACGGGCAGATCGAGGGGCTTACCGAACGCTATGGCATGGAATATCCGCGCGCGTACTACGACGAGCAACCCGACGGCGATTTGGTGGCGCGGCACGCGCACGAGATTTTTCCACTCCTGCGCCGCCGCTATCTTTTCGCCGGCGTCGAAAACTTTTTGCTGTACGATTTCTTCACCGCCGATGGGCGCGTCAACGAAGATGTCTTTGCATACTCAAACCGCGTGGGCGGCGAGCGGTCGCTGATCGTTTACCACAACAAGTTCGCCGAGGCGCGCGGCTGGATTCGGACGTCGGTCGGCTACGCGGTCAAGACCGGCAACGGCGATGAGAAACAAATCGCGCAAAAGAATCTGGGCGATGGCTTGGGACTGCACGCAGACGAAAACGATTTCGCGATCTTCCGCGATTTCGCGAATGGCTTGGAGTACATTCGGAGCAGCCAAGAGCTGTGCGAACGCGGTTTGTACATCGAACTGCACGCGTACCAGCGCAACGTCTTTCTCGATTGGCGCGAGGTACGCGACGACGCGGGGCTGTACGCGCGTCTCGCCGCAGACTTGAACGGACGCGGCGTGCCCAGCGTCGAGGAGGCGCTGCACGAACTCGTGCTCCAGCCGGTGCTGGCGCCTTTCCGTGAACTCGTCAACCCGGGCATGTTCCGTTGGCTGCTTGGCAACCGCGTGCGCGAGCCGAAAGGCGCGGTCAACGCCGCCGCGCTCGACGAAGCGGAGCAAAAGATGTTCAGTTTGCTCCGCGCGATCGAGCGATTCGCCGGTGGTGTTGGTGACGAGGTCGCGATTGCAGCGAGCACGCGACGCGAACTGGACGCGCTACTCCAATTACCAATTACCCGCTACCGTTTTGCGTCACGCCCGCGCAAATATCAAACCGCGCTGCAATTCCTCGACGCCAACGATACGCTTTGGAGTGTGTTGTTCGGCTGGCTGTGCGTTCATTCGCTTGGGCAAATCGTCGGCGCGGACGACGCGGCGCTGACCAGCCGCGCGTGGATTGACGAATGGCGGCTGGGCAAGATCATCGCGGAAACGCTGCGCGCGTTAGGGCTGGACGAAGACGCGGCGGGGCAAGCCGTCACCGCGATCAAAATTCTGACCGCGCATCCGCACGCGCTGGCGACACCGCGCGTGAGCGAGATACTCGAAGCGCTGCTAAACGACAACGTGGCGCAGCAGTTCCTGCGTGTGAATCGTTGGGACGGTATCCTCTGGTTCAATCAAGAAGCGTTCGAGCAATGGCTCGCCGCGACGTTCGCGGTCGCGGTGGTAGAGATCACCGCGCCGCCGCGCCAGACCAAGGCGACTGCCGCTAAGGAAATCGCGGCGCGGGGTGATGCCGTGGAAAAACTGCTACGCGCGGAAGCAGAATCCAAGTTCCAGGTCGCCGGGCTGCTCGCCGCCGCGCGGCAGACCGACGCGCCGAAGCGAAAACCCATGAACCGCAAGGACGCCAAGGGCGCAAAGAAAAAATCACGGAAACGCCTGTGACGTCACCGTGAGCACTTCGCCGCTTCGCGGCTCAACCTGACAAACTCGGAGTAATAACGATGGACGTTTATCACGCGATCAAAACTCTGCGCGCCGTACGCCAGTACACCGAGCAAAGCATCGGCGACGAGATTATCACGCGGATTCTGGAAGCCGGGCGTTGGGCAGGAAGCAGCAAGAACACCCAGCCATGGCAGTTCATCGTCGTCAGAAACGGCGAGACATTGAATCGTCTTGCGGAATGCGGCAGATTTTCCAGCCACTTGCGTCAAGCCGCCTTCGCGATCATCATCGTCACCGAGTCGACGCCGCGCGCGGATTTCGACAGCGGACGCGCAATCGAGAATATGATGCTCGCCGCGTGGGGCGATGGCGTCGGTGCCTGCATTGCGTCGATGCACAACGAGACAGACGCAAAAAAGATCCTCGGGGTCCCCGAGAATCTGAAATTGCAGCAGGCGATTGCATTTGGCTACCCGCGTCCCAATGTCACACCCACCATTGAAGGCAAGCCGCTGCCGGAGGTGCTTGCTGCGATGGGACGCAAACCGCTGACCGAAATCATTCATCAAGAAAAGTGGTGAGCACCGAATTCGGTCTAGTACCGCATCCTCTCTTGACTCGCGCCCGCGCTCCTCTACAATAAAGCCAGAGGTGACCAGGTGAAGACTCGCCTGCTGGCGTCGTCGATTGTCATTCTCATCGCCGTGGCGCTGCTGCGAACGACACTCACGCTCCTCGCCGCGCCGCCGTCATTTGCTTCGCGCGCTCCGCAAGGCGCGTCGTGGCTGTACTTGCCATTCATCGCCGGCGGCAGTTCGACTTCAGGCAGCCCCACGCTAGGCGGCTGCGCGATGTTTCCCTCCAACAATCCGTGGAACCGCGACATTTCCAACGATCCAGTGGATCCCAACTCCGCAAATTACATCGCGAGTATTGGCGCAACCATCAACCTGCACGCGGACTTTGGATCGAATCCCACGTACGGAATTCCATACGTTGTCGTTCCCGGCGCGCAAGCGTTCGTCCCAATCACATTTACGCTGTACGGTAGCGAGAGCGATCCCGGACCCTATCCCATTCCGCCGAACGCTCCGGTCGAAGCCGGGAGCGACGCACACGTCCTCACGCTCGATTCCGGCAACTGTACCCTCTACGAAATGTATCACGCGTCGAAAGACCCCGGCGGGCCGGGTTGGTTCGCTGGCTCGGGCGCGGTGTTCAATTTGAGTTCCAACGCGTTGCGTCCTGACGGCTGGACTTCCGCAGACGCGGCGGGCTTGCCGATTCTGCCGGGACTCGTTCGTTACGATGAAGTCACCGCCGGCGCGATCAACCACGCACTGCGCTTCACCGTCGCGCAGACGCAGCGCGCGTACGTGCATCCGGCGACGCACTACGCGAGTAGCAGCACGAACGCGAATCTTCCGCCGATGGGAATGCGCGTCCGCCTCAAGGCGAGTTACGATATTTCGGGTTTCACAGGTGAGGCGCGCGTGGTGCTGAACGCGCTCAAGCAGTACGGGATGATGGTTGCGGACAACGGATCGAACTGGTTTATCAGCGGCGCAACCGACCCGCGCTGGAACGATAATGACTTGAACCAGCTCAAGACCGTGCCCGGCAGCGCGTTCGAGGTCGTTAAATTGGGGACGATTTACAAATAGTTTGATGCATCAGCCGCAAGAACAATACGCGCAAGCCTTGCCAGTAAAGCTTGCGCGTATTGCTTTCGAACACGCCGGCGGCGAGATCGAGAGCTAACCAGACGAACGGCAACACCTGTCCGAAGCGTCTCCAATGATGGTACAGTGGAGTTCACGAAGGAAACGAATAGAAACGTTCCGTCCGGCTTGCTGTTTTTCGTGCATAAGCTGTCCTGGTTGGTTTCGGCGTGTCCGAGGTAGGAATCGGGTACTATTATAGGAATGAAGTACTAGGCGAACGATTTTAGGTATTTTCCTATCCGTCCGTTATCTCGTACAAGTAGCACATGCATCAAAATCGTCCGGTGCGAAATAGAAAGGTTCACTATGCCCCAAGAAATGCTTTTAGAAGAAATTGAAAAAACCAGAGAATTATCCTGGAAAGAGACGTTAGCAGAAATTTGCATAGCGCTATTGTTTTTAGCGATGGGAATCAGGACACTCCTGGAGCGTCCGCCACGCGTTTAACCTATGCGCCCGGGCGTTCCTAGCAGGGCGCACCCGAGCGTTGAGATCGGGGGAGATACAATGGAATTATGGAAATTCCAGAAACAACAGACCGATGTGCGGTTTGCTGGGACGTGTTCATTATTGACGAACGAGGAACTCGTGTATCGCGCGATTGGCTATGGGCGTGAGACGAACTTTGAGAAATATCTCCTGCCTCAAGAACGCGAAGAACTCCAATCCCTCAAGAGAGAAATCCTCTCACGCTTGCAACACAGAACTTCGCAATAAAAGCAATGGTATGATTCCCGCTATCGTCCGGTCGAAAAGTGAGATGAATACTCATTTGATTCCGTACGAACAACTGATGGCTTATGCGGTCGGAGAGTTGGGTCAAGCCCCATCAGCTATCATTACCGATCATGTGGCTAGCTGCGCCGACTGTGCGATGACGGTCACACGGTTTCGGGCAGTCCGCGCAATTACGCGCGCAGACCACACGGAGCTGCCGCCAGCCGCGACCCTGGTTCGAGCGCAAAACATCTTCTCTCATCGCCCAATTTGCAAGTCTTTGGAATCTCCACCCAGAGCATCTTTGAATTCACGAAATGGGAATCGGTCGCTCGCCCACGGCAAATCTGGCTGAGGAATACATACTCAGCGTTACCATATTTGATCCTCCTCGCACTGTCTTGATTCTCTTGGGCATACATCGCAGGCGCGACGATCTACATCCGCCGAGAACAATCCGGCAAATCCGGCATGATCGCCGTCGTTTCTCCTCCCGCGTACTCACCTGGGTGAGCTCAGAATAAAAAACACCCGGCGCATAACCGAGTGTTTTCCAACAGTGCCCTCGAGAGGGGTCAAACATTGTGCACCACGCTCCCGATCGAGGGATCGCCTTTTGCTGTGGAGACGGCTCTATTATACTACAACTCGGTCAGTTTGTCATTCTCGTTTTCACCGTTGCCGCCATTAAAGTATGCCTGCGCCCACTCCCGCGGTTTGAGCAGCGTCAATTTACCATCGCGCGTTTCGATCCGCTCGAACAGCGCGTTGAATAATTTCTTCTTCTGCTGCGGTGTGCCCTCGCGGATGACCTCCGCGATCTGATCCACCTTGCCCAGCAGATCCTCGAGATCGCGCACATCGGTCGGCGCATGCCTGAGTTTGTCCTGCGCGTCGCGTTGCTGCGCTTCGATCTCCGCCTTGCGGCGGTCATACTCCTTCTTATCAACCTCGCCTTCGATCCGCATTTCCTTCAGTGTGTCGAGCTTGCGCGCCAGGCGCTGCAGCGTCACACGCGCTTCCTGCCAATCCGGACGGGCTTCGTTCGAAAGGAGCTTGCGCGCGAGCGCGCGGATCCGCTCTTTCAACTGATTGGGCAGGCTGAACTGGCTCAGCCGCTCGACCACCTGCGCTTCGAAAGGAATCGCCTTGATCATTCCGAGTGCCGGGCAGCCCTTCTTTCCATCGTGACGATACCACTGCTGCCCGTCCTGGAAACCGCCGACCAGTTTGGCTCCGCACTGGGCGCAATAGAGAATGTCGCTCAGGAGATACGTACGATCGGGCGTGTGGTGGCCGTGAAACTTGGGACCGTAAATCTGGCGCGCCGCGAGCTGATCGGCAATTTGCTGGCAGAGCTCCATCGGCAGGATCGGCTGGTGACTGCCCTTCAGCACCGCGGTGGGATGGTCTTTCGCCGCACCGAGAACCACACCGCCGGCGTAGATCGGATGGGAGTGGATCATTCGGCGCACGTCCTGCTCGTTGAACCGGCGCGGCTTGCCGTGTCGGTCACGATAGCGATATCCAGAATCGTTCAAGCGGTCGGCGAGCTCCGAAAAGCCCACCCCGCCCTGTGCAAACCACTCGTAGCATTTCTGCAATGCCTCGTGGTACCCGCGCCAAACGCCATCCACCGTCGCGCCTTCTTTCGATGGGACGAGAATATGATCATCTCCCTCGCGCTGGCAGCCGAAGGGCGTCCTTCCCCAGTGCCGGCCTTTCTCCACGCGCTTGTATTCGATGTTTGCCGCCATGCGCTCGGATGCCAAGTCGCTCTCGAGCTGGTTCATAATCGCCACGAACCCGACGAACGCGCGCCCCATCGCGCTGGAGGTGTCGATCTGATCCTTGAGCGAGATCAACAGTTTCTCGCGCCCCTCGAGCTCGTGCAGGAGATTGTAGAGATCACGCACGCTACGCGTCGCGCGGGAAAGCGATTCGACGCCGATGCCGACGACATCGGCGCGATCCAGCTGCGCCCGCAGGGTCAGCCAGCCCGGGCGACCCTGTTCGGATCGCCCCGACTTGTGCCCCTCGGCATCCTCGTACCATTCGAGCATCCAACCGCGCCGGGTTGCCTCGGCATCGAGCCGCGAGTGCTGCCGCTCGACGTTGATCTCGTCGGTCGCGTTGCGCACCTCGGAGCGACGGCCATAGCCGAGCAGGACGCTACGGAGCGCCACCTACTTCCGCCGAGATGATCGACGCGTGGTGAGCGCGTTCTTCCGCCGGGGCAGCTGTGGCGAACGCGCACTACCCGGCGAGCGGCGCGAAGCATCGGCGATGACCTGTGCACACACCTGCACGAAGGTCTCAGCGGCTGGGTCCGTCGATTTCACGACCATGAATGCTTTCTCCTATTGCCTTTTTACGTCCTGAAGGATTGCCATTTTACGTCCTGCCCATTTGCCATTTTGTGTCCGAGCATGTCCGCGGACATTCACGAAAACCACGCTCAGAATACGCCCGCGCACAGAAACAGAAAATGGCTTCCCCGTTTGTGAGTTCTGATTGGTCACGCTAATCCACGCATGTCAATCATTACTACTTTTATCTCCAGGGTGCGGATTGGGGTCCGGTGTTCATCAAGGTTTGCACCTACTACGCGCCTTATCCCGTCAAGGTGTGTCTGAACGGACATGAATGGACCAAGCAACAACTGCAAAAAAAGTCCGAGTGGGAGGAATCTGCTTTGACATTTTCTACGCTTTCTGTTGGCCAACTTCCTGGATCGCTTGCTGCATCTTCTCACGAATAAAGTCACTCAGGGTCATGTATCCAAGTCTGCGAACAGCGCGTGCCGCTTTGTCACGAAATTCGACCGTGTCGAGTTCAACGGTGACGCGAGGAGTGTTCTTGAGAGTGCTTTTTTGTTTTCTCATCCTAACCTCGATTCGGTGGTGTTCTACGCTTGGCATTGTAATACCTAATACTTGATATGTCAATAGTGTGCAACCTTAAACTTAGCACCCAACTATTGTATTTTTAATCGCTATATGCGATAATTCAAACGATGTCACAGACGATTGCCTTCAACGCCGACGAACGAATGAAGATACTCTCTGACGCGCTCGCCAAACGGCTGGGTTATTCTAACCTTTCCGAGATGCTTCGAGATTGGGTTGAGAAAGAAATCGCCGAGAACATACCTCCAGAGGAGCAGGAGCAAATCGTCGCTCTATACAAACCACGCAAGCCCGGCAATGTCCTGCGCGAGTTCCACAAAGACGAGGGCGGCAAGCGCCCTTTTGCACGCAGCCGCCGGCAAGCGAAAAAGTAACCCGGGTAATCGCCTTCCCGGTTTGGCGCGTAAAAAGAACAGACGTTCAGCCTCGCGGGTTGCGCGCCCGCCACGCGCGCGTGGGAGTGATCGAAGCATAGTGGGACGTCGCATTGGCAAAGCGTCGTCCATGCGACCACGAACCAACCTTCCGCATGAGATGAGCATCTTCTGGACGTTCGGCGTGCTGATTCCCTTCGTCGGCCCGTCGGGCAAGGGCGGAAGTTCTAACCGCTTGGCGGGACTGGACTCGATCATCCCCTCACTTTCTAACCAACCGAAGAACCGCCGCACTGCGCGCACGTGATCGTGTACCGTCCAGGGCGAGAGTTTCCCAGCCTTGTTCGGACGAGTGGGATGATCTTCCCAGCGCGTCGTGCGATTGGAAAGCCGCGTGCGCCACTGCCGTAGATCGCGCGTCTCAATCTGCGTGATGGGACGGTCCCCGAGATATTCACCCAGCGACGCCAGTACGTTTCGATACCACGCAATGGTGTGTGGAGAACGGATGCCGCTCAGCGCCGCCAGAAATTCACTCACCGCTGCGGAGAACAGAATGGGCGGCGTTGGGCTATCCAAAGTGTCTTGACTCCGTCGGGGATACTATGCACCGCATTCAGCCCCATCGGTTCAGCCACGCTGAGTTCTCCGAAATCGCAGGAATCCCCAGAATTCGTACAGCAGATTGATCTCTTCACTTGACGACTGCACATCCTCAACAATCGCGTGCAGTTTGGTATCCTTGACAAGGATCACATCGTCATCGCAACTCACAAAATAACTCATTGGTCGATTCAGTTCACGGGCGATGTCGCGCAATATATGTAAGGGGAGAGTTCGTGCTCCCCCTTCGTAGCGAGAAATAGCATCTTGGCTGAGCCCCAATTGATCGCCCAACTCTTTTTGGTTCAGTCCCGCGTCCAGGCGAGTTTGGCGGATCTTTTGCCCCAGGGTGGCGTCGCGTAGAGACCCCACGTTCAGAAAACCTCCTTTGGCATACTGATAGCATACACCCGGATTGGTGAAATTCGTATCCCATTCTGCCATAAGGTATAGGACAATATGGCATATCCGCCTTGCGCTGGTCAGGATCCGCGGGGTTTGCGCCTCGGATAAGCGGGGATCCGCGGGTTACCGTGGTTGAACTAGGATCAGGCTACCCGAAGATCGTCGCGCGGGTGATGGCGTATGAGTTGAGGACGCGCCGAGGGTTTGATTGGCGGTGCGAAGCGTGGTATACTGCGAGCAACAAAAAGCCCTCTCGGTGCTGATAGCACCAGAGGGAATGGCTCAGGATGCATTGACTACCCCAAGCGAGACCGCGTGTAGCACCATCGCCCGCGTTGGTCAAGCGCCGATGTGGATTCTTGTTTGGTCAAGTCAGCGAATTGAGTCCGGAACTCATGCCTGAAGTCTGTAGGTTCTTGGGAATTGTTATCTCGATGTACGCTGAGATGCCCGCTCGCCACCACGAGCCGCACTTTCACGCTTACTATGGCGAATAGGCAGCCGTGTTTTCGATTGCATCTGGACAACTGTTGGCTGGCTCGCTCCCCACGTCACAGAAGCGCGCTATCGAAGTGTGGAGGCGCGCACGTCAAATCGAATTGCAACAGAATTGGGAACGGTTGCAGGCCAGACGGCGAATCGCCAAGATTTCTCCGCTTGAATGAGGAACTATGTCCCACAAGATTTATCGTGTCGAGTCGTTTAGAATCGTCGGTCCCTATACCCTACATGTCGCGTTTGACGACAACACTCACCAGGTGATCAACTTTTGGCCGGCGTTATGGGGTGAACTCTACGCGCCACTGCGTGACCCGGCGGTGTTCAATCGGGTGCAGATTAGCCCGGAAGTGCACACCCTTGTTTGGCCGAATGGCGCAGACTTTGATCCCGAGACATTGCACGATTGGGACCAAGTCGGTGGAATGATGCATGAACTCGTTGCCGAACGCGTGCCGATCCCCGCTGCAAGAACTGCACGGCTAAAGCGCCCTGCCAAGCGAGTCCGCACGTTGCATTGAGCACCCCTTGGATTTGCGTCTTCGTGCCGGTCTCGCTCGCTTGTCTTAGTCCCAGGTAACTTGTACGCCGTCTTGGATTGCTTCAGAGGAGAAGCCGAGAGATGCTCGCGTCTGGGACGCACCTGCTTCTAACCAACCCTGGGTTCGCCCACGGTCAAGCACCTGTCGCTCGACGCGTTTACGCGCGTCGGCGGCGGGTGTTTTGCTTATCGATGCCGGTCGCTGTCGGATACCGAGGAGATGTGCACGATGGAGCACTGTATTTACATTAGTCAGAGCGCACAGGGAGTAGGGGAACGGCTTTGGGCGAGATGGTGCGGCTGACTGAGGCACTCGACTCCGAAAGGGCGAGAAATGAGCTGGCTAATGCACCTTCCTGGCTGGGAGTGCAGCGATCCTGCTTTCTACTCTACACAACGGCGGTATCGGTTGCCAAACGATAGTCACTTTCAATTCGTCCGCCGTTGTCGGTGTGCTACAGCGTTCTGCGCTACTTGATAAGCGTATCGGGCATTCGAGTCAAAGGGGATGACAAAATGACCAAATTCCAAATCGCGGTCCTTGCCTTACTCGCAATCGGCGTACTTGGCGTGTTTGTCATCGGCGGTGTGATGATCGCGGTCACGCTGCAAGCTCCAAACGCATCTACTTCTCCAGCAGATACCCCACGTGCCAATCCTGCCCAAATGGTTTCCAGTGCCAATTGGGAATACCGCATTACAAGAACCGAGCAAACCAAAGAGATTGGAACGATCATCGGAAGTGCTACGGCTCAGGGTACTTTTCTGATTGTCTATCTCT
>VFSW01005749.1_pt1 | contig 18299 bp, 20 predicted proteins | sample 5358111 | NCBI WGS metagenome assembly VFSW01 (sample SAMN11554181, study PRJNA540505) | mine drainage metagenome | isolation source: sediment from site ElyBrook_90M | place: USA: Ely Copper Mine, Vershire, VT | collected 2017 | reverse complement strand
AATGGCGCACCGGGCAGGATTCGAACCCACGACCCCCAGATTCGTAGTCTGGTGCTCTATCCAGCTGAGCTACCGGTGCTTTGGGGCGGCAGAACCTATGCATCGGACGGCGCAAAGGCAAGCGATCCGAGCGTCGAAGCCCTCCGAATGTCCTGCCCGGCGGCCAAGTCCCTGCACCAAGGGCGAAAACTCCCCAGAAAGCGGCGTAAGGCACTCTTGTACCCATGCGTTTGCGTGGTTAAGACTGCGCACGGGCACTTACGCCCGAAAATCAAGAGCGGGCTTGGATTCGACAAGAGCGGATGTTCTTGGCGGAGGCGGAGAGCGGCAGATGACTGCAAAGACAGCCGAACGGGCAAGAGTTTGGGGCGCTTCGTCGCGCATTTTCAGTACGTTGGTCATCGTTGCGGGGCTCGGTCTTTCCGGCTGCGCCGATGTCGACAACATGATGTTCGGCGATACGAGTACTTCATCCGACAATACACAGCAGAGCAGTGCCGCGCCGGAAGCCGCCGCACCGACGGATGTCGGCAGCCTCCCCGCGATGAACGCCGGCGCATCAGGTACCGTCGCCCCCGTTGCGACAATTACGCCCGTTCCGATCGAGCCGGGCAGCGACACCGGCACCGCCGTCAGCAAGACAATCGCCAGCCTGCGTGCCCAGGTTTCCGCGCTGCAAAGCTCCTTGATGCAAAATGCGCAGCGACTTGCGGACCTGCGCAGCTCGGGCGCGGACTCCGCGTCGGCCTATCATGAGGCCAAAGCCCGCATCACCACGCGCCTTCAGGTCGGCACCACGCGCGGCAACCCGGAACTCGTCAGCCAGTGGAACGTGGCGCAGGCCGCGCTGGACCAGCTCACCGGCAACATCAACGGGCTGAACGCGCTGGGCACTTCCGTGGCGAACGATGCGTCAAAGGCGCATTACGCGCTGGACCAGATCACGGCGACCTTCAACGTCTCCGGCGCCGTCGACGAGGACCATCGTCAGCTTTCCGTGCTGCAAGACGAAACGAACCAGACCATCGTGCTGGTCGACCGTCTGCTGACCGAAGTTTCGAGCGACATCCAGCGCCAGACGGCCTATGTCGCCAACGAACGCGCCAATCTGACGGTGCTGGCCAGCGCCATCAAGAACGGCGAACTTTACGGCGCCGATCTGGGCGCGTACCCGATGGCGAGTTCCACATCAGGGAGCACGTTCGCCTATTCCGGTACGCCGCTGGTCGTCATCCGCTTCGACCACGCGCATGTCGACTACCAGCAGATTCTGTACGCGGCCCTGACCCAGGCGCTGCAGAGCCGCCCCGGCGCAGGGTTCTCCATCGTCGCCGTGTCGCCGACGCGGGGCACCGCGGTGGCCGTCCAGCTGGCGCAGACTGCGGCCCATAACCACGCGCAGGAAGTTCTGCGTTCCATGACCGACATGGGCGTGCCTGCTGCGCGGATGACGATCGCTTCGGCAACCGACCCGTCCGCGACCTCCAGCGAAGTCCGGGTCTACGTGCGCTAAAACGGCCGGAACATGTCCCGGTAGCATCTGACCTCACCGAGCGTCTGCGCCTCGTAGACGCCCCGCGCGATGGCGCGGGCAAGACAGTCGGCGGCGAGATGTCCGAGCCGCATCACGCCCGCCGGCCGCGGCTCCGACAGTTTGCGCAGGCCCGTCGAAACGGCAAAAACCAGGTCGCCGTCGAACGGCGTATGGACCGGACGCAAGGCTCGGGCGAAGCCGTCCGCCGCCATCACCGCGACCCGCTTGAGTTCGACGCGCGTCAATTCCACGTCCGTGGCGACGATGGCGATCGTCGTGTTGCCGCCCGGCCGGACCGCGCCTTTCATGTCCTTGGGAAGATCGAGATCGATGGCAGGGAGCGCGCCTTTCGGTCGGCGCCCGCCGAACTCGCCCTCCTGCTCGAACGGAAATGCCCAAAAGATGTCGGTACCGGGAATAACCGGCGAGCCGACGGCGTTCACCGCCACAAGCGCACCGACCGTGACATCGCCGTCGCCGACCGACGAGGCGCTGCCGATCCCGCCCTTGTAAAGGCCGGCGATCGCGCCCAGCCCCGCACCGGCATTGCCGAGCGTGAAATCTTCGCCCGCCTTTTCCGCAGCCGCCTTGCCGAGCAGCCGGTATGGCGGCACCTCGCCCCATTCCTTGTCGCCGCCATTCGCGAGATCGAAGAGAATGACACCCGGGACGATCGGCACGCGCGGCGCGCCGGGCGCAATCTGAAATCCGCGGCCCTTGGCACGCAAATAGGCCTGCACGCCCGACGGCGCATCGAGGCCGAAGGCGGAGCCGCCCGACAGCACAATCGCATCCGCTTCGCCGACCAGAGACGCGGGATCGAGCACCACGTCGCGCATCCCCGGCGCTCCGCCGCGCACATCGGCAATCGCCGCGACGGGCTTGTCGGCAAGAAGAACCGTGACGCCGGTTCGCGCCGCGAAATCCTCGGCCTGCCCCACGCGCAGGCCTGTCACGTCGGTGATGAGATTACGCGCGCCCTTGCGTATCATGCCGGTGACGCTAGCCCTTGGGAGCCCCGACGAAAAGACACGCCTCGACGAAAGAGGGCGACCCGGCTATCGGACGGCGACCGCGAACAGCCGGCGGAAGGGATACAGCGTCATACCGGACGCACGCCTGGGATAGGCCTTCGCCACCCGGCTTCTGTATTCGCCGAGAAAGGCTTCGCGTTCGCCTCCTTCCAGCGCGGCGGCGAAGGGGCGCAGCGCCGTCCCGCTCATCCAGCGATAGACCGCGTCCTCGCCTTCGAGAACCTGCACGTAACGCGTCTCCCAGATATCGACGCGCCCGGCATGCGGCTCCAGAATCGCGAAATAGTCCTCCCGAGCCAACACGCCGCGCCGATCCGGGATATTCTCAAGAGCCCCGGCCCACGGCCCGTCCCGCGCCACGTCATGAAGGAGAGTGTGGCACGGGTCGTCGAAATTGCGCGGGATCTGGAAGGCGAGGGTGCCACTGTTGCAGAGAAACGACATCAGCCGCGGCAGCAGCCGGTCGTGACCGGTCAGCCATTGGAGCGCGGCGTTCGAGAAGATGACGTCCGGCGGCCGCGATGGCGTCCAGTTTGCGATGTCCGCTTCCACCCAATCGGCTCCTATGCCGGAGCACCGCGCCTTGGCCAGCATGTCCGGCGAGGAATCGATGCCTTCGACCTTCGCCTTCGGCCAGCGCGCGGCGAGCAACGCCGTAGAGTTGCCGGGCCCGCAGCCCAGATCGACGACGGAAGCGGGATGTTCGTTCGGCACCCGTGCCAGCAGCTCTGCGGCCGGCCGCGTACGCTCCGCTTCGAACGAGAGATATGTCCCGGGATTCCACGCCATGATCGCGATCAGCTCCGGTCGGGAATAACAACGCGAAAGACGGTGCCGCGGGCGCCCGTGGAAACAAGCGTCAGCTCGCCGCCGTGACCGCGCGCCAGGTCACGCGCAATCGCGAGCCCCAGCCCCGTGCCGCCGACCCGCGCGGCAGAGACGAAGGGCTGGAAAAGCTTGTCCAGGATGGCCTCGGGAATGCCCGGGCCGTCGTCGGCGATGTCGATCTCGACAGCTTCACCTGCCCGCGCGGCCGACACCGCGATCACGCCGCCCGCACCGTGGATCGATAGTGCCTCGACCGCATTGCGGATCAGGTTGAGCATCACGCGGAACAGCTGTTCGCGATCGGCGGCGACCGCAAGGCCGGCGTCGACGCGGTCGTCGAAACGGATTCCGGTCGACGGAACAGCCTCAAGCGCGGCCTGCGCGGTTTCCTCGACGAGATCGCGAAGCGCCACCGCCGTCCGCTGCGGCGGCGGCTCCTCGCTGCGCCCGAATTTGAGCATGTTGGTGGCGAGGGCGATGGCGCGGTCGATCGAGACGACAAGACTGGGCGTCAGGCGTTTGACCACGGGATCGTCGCTTGCCGCCAACCTGTCGGAAGCAAGCTGTGCGCTGGCGAGGATGTTGCGCAGGTCGTGCTGAATGCGCGCCGCCGCCGAGCCGAGCGCCGCCAGCCGAGCCCGCTGCCGAAGAAATCCGTAAAGTTCGCGCTGCATGGCGGCCAGCTCCTTTTCGGCCAGCCCGATCTCACCGGCGCGATGCGAGGCCGGCAGGATGCGGCTCGCATCTTCCGGATTCTCCCGGAACACCACCATCGCCTGCGTGACGCGCCGCATCGGACGCACCAGGAAAAAATAGAGGCTGGCGAACACCAATGCGGCGGTGACGCCCGAAATGAACAGCGCCGCAGCAACGACGCGCCTGGCATAGACGAGCAGCGCATCCCGGATGGAGGCTTCGTTCAGCACGATGCCGATCGTCTTCGCGCCCTTGATGCGGGTCGGAGCGATGACATGGAGCGTGCGGCCGCCGCCATTCAACAGACAGTCCAGGCCGTTGAGCATGTCGGACGCGAGCGAGTCGGAGGTCAGATCGATCGTTCGGTCGATGTGCGCGGGCGTGCTGCCAGCCAGGAAAAGCTCGCGCTGGTCGGGGCGCTCCAGAAGGACCGCGTCGGCGTTGGCGTGCCGAAGAAGCTCTTCCCGCAAGTTTCTGGATAAATCCTGTCCGCCAGGTTCGGTGAACGGCAGAATGGCCAGTTCGGCGGACAGGATGTGGTCGTCCAGAAGCTCGCGGTCATAGAGGCCGATCGCCGGTACGAAGATCAGCACTTCGCTCGCCAGCACGTAGAGAACCGTCAAAAGCAGCAGACGCCCCGACAGGCTGTGAGCCAACAAGCTCCAAACCCCACCCAGGCGTGCGCCAAAAGGAGCCCGCATGCCCCGCATAAGGCCCTATCCCCGCGGCAAATAACAAGATACACGCCGGGTTTGCCCTTCGCATTGACAGTCCAGGGTCAAATGCTTAGAAACCCGGCTCTTTTCGCGGAAAACGGGCCGGAGACCAGCCATGAAGCGCACCTATCAGCCGAGTAAGATCGTGCGCAAGCGCCGCCATGGGTTTCGTGCACGCATGGCGACCAAGGGCGGACGCAAGGTCCTGGCGCGCCGGCGCGCCCATGGCCGCCAGAAGCTGTCGGCCTGAGCGATTGCTCCCGACGTCCGCCGGCCCGCGGCCCTTGGAACGGTTAAGCGCCGATCACCTGAGAAACAGAGCCGATTTCCTGCGCGCCCAGCGCGGCGTGCGTAAAGTTTCCCCCGGACTGACGCTGGAAGCCTGCCCGACACCGACCGTTGCCGCCCGGTCGGGCCATCTGCGCGTCGGCTTCACCGCCAGCCGCAAGATCGGCGGCGCGGTCGAACGCAACCGGGCGAAACGCCGCCTGCGGGCGGCGGCGGCGGCCGTCCTTCCTCTTTCGGGGCAGGAGTGTACCGACTATGTTCTGGTCGCCAGACCGACGACGCTGAGCCGGCCCTTCGACGGTCTTCTCCAGGACCTTGCCGCGGCGCTGGCTTCGGCCCATCTGAAGCTGAATGGGACAAAGACGGGAGGCCGTCCGTGATCGATCCGATGAGCGAGCGTTTGCGGCGCTTGGCCGTCGCGGTCCTGGTCGCGCCGGTTCGCTTCTACCGGCTTTTCATTTCGCCCCTGCTGCCGCCGTCCTGCCGCTTCACGCCGACGTGTTCCGAATACGCCATCGAAGCGATCAAGCGGCACGGACCCGCACGGGGATTCGTGCTAGCCATCCGCCGGCTTGCGCGCTGCCATCCCATCACCTGGCTCGGCGGTTCGCACGGCTACGATCCCGTTCCACCGCGATAGGAATTCAATGAACGACAATCGCAATCTGATTTTGGCCGTCGGCCTGTCGGCGCTCGTGCTGATGGGCTGGCAGTATTTCATCGCCGCGCCGCAACTGAAGGCGGACCAGACGCGCCAGGCGCTGCTCGCCAAGCAGGAAAAGAAGCAGACGGGATCCGAGAGCGCGCCAGCAGGCGCGGCAGCGCCGCAGGCGTCCAGCGGCGAGCCCGCTCATCTGACCCGCGCCGAGGCGTTGAAGCGCGGCGGCGCGCGGGTCCTGATCCAGACACCGACGGTGGACGGCTCTTTCCTGCTCAAGGGTGCGCGCTTCGACGATCTGAAGCTCAAGAAGTACCGCGAGACGGTCGACCCCAAGAGCCCGGAAATCGATCTGCTGGCGCCGACGGGCACGGCCTATCCCTATTTCGCCGAATTCGGCTGGACGGCAGCCAATCGGAAGATTGCGATGCCGGACGACCAGACGCCGTGGCGGGTCAAGAGCGGAACCGTGCTGTCGCCCGGCAAGCCGGTGACGCTCACCTGGGACAACGGCCAGGGGCTGATCTTCACCCGGACCATCTCGGTCGACGACGAGTACATGTTCAGCGTCACCGACAGCGTGACGAACACCTCGACCGAGAAGACGACGCTTTATCCCTACGCGCTGGTGGTGCGCGACGGCGTGCCCAAGCATCAGACCTATTGGGTGCTGCATGAAGGCTTCGTCGGCGTGGCCGACGACAAACTGCAGGATCCGACCTACGCCGACTTCAAGGATGCCGGCACGCCTCCGAAGACGTTCAGTTCGACTGGCGGCTGGCTCGGCATCACCGACAAATACTGGATGGCGGCGCTCATCCCGCCGCAGAACGCGAAATTCAACGGCGCGTATCGCGCCACGCCTTATGGCGGGGACAAGTCCTATCAGGCCAATTACAGTCTGCCGGGCCGGACACTGGAACCCGGCCAGTCCACCACCGTGACGCAGAGGCTGTTCGCCGGAGCGAAAGTCGTCGACACGCTGCGGAACTACGAGCACACGCTCGGAATCCAGCGTTTCGATTACGCCATAGACTGGGGCTGGTTCATTTTCCTCACCCAGCCGTTGTTCTGGCTGCTCGACAAGTTCTACCGTTACCTGGGTAATTTCGGCCTCGCCATCATCCTGGCGACGGTCGTGATCCGCCTGCTGCTGTTTCCGCTGGCAAACTCGTCGTTCAAATCGATGAGCAAGATGAAGAAGGTTCAGCCGGAGATGGAGCGCATCAAGAAGCTCTATGCCGACGACCAGGCGCGCCAGCAGCAGGAGATGATGGAACTCTACAAGCGCGAGAAGGTGAACCCGCTGATGGGCTGCCTGCCGATGCTGGTCCAGATTCCCATCCTCTTCTCGCTCTACAAGGTGATGTTCGTCACCATCGAGATGTACCACGCGCCGTTTTATGGCTGGATCAAGGACCTGTCCGCGCCGGACCCGACGTCGATCCTCAACCTGTTCGGCCTGCTGCCCTATCACATTCCCAGCTTCGTGCCGGTGTTCCTGTCGGTCGGCATCTGGCCGATCCTGATGGGCATGACGCAATGGGTTCAGACCAAGCTGAACCCGGCGCCGGGCGACCCGGTCCAGGCGAAGATGTTCGCGCTGATGCCGGTGGTGATGACGTTCATGTTCGCCGCGTTCCCGGCCGGACTGGTGATCTACTACACATGGAACAATCTGCTCTCCGTCACCCAGCAATATGTGATGATGAAGCGCCAGGGCGTCCCGGTGCACCTGTTCGAGAATCTGAAGCCGCCCGCCTTCGTTCGGCGGTTGTGGGACCGTTCCAAGACGCAGGCGAGCGAGTGAGCATCGCAGGCGAAGACGAAGCCCTGACCGCGGCGCGCAAACTCTTCGCCGGCCCGTGCGAATTCGTCTGGGGCACGGGGTCGATCGACAGCCTGCCGCCGCAGAGCCTGCCGGAAGTCGCGTTCGTCGGCCGTTCCAACGCCGGCAAATCCAGCCTCGTCAACGCGCTCACCGGGCGCAAGACGCTGGCGCGCGTCTCGCAGACGCCCGGCCGCACCCGCGAGATCAATTTCTTCAGGCTTGGCGAGCGACTGATGCTCGTGGACCTGCCGGGATACGGTTACGCGAAGGCCTCCAGAAGCCTCGCGGCCGAGTGGCAGCGCCTCATCTTCGCCTATCTGCGCGGGCGGGCGAACCTGCGGCGTGTCGTGCTGCTCATGGACGGGCGCCGCGGCGTCATGGACCTCGACCGTGCGGTCATGGATTTGCTGGACTCCGCCGCGGTCTCCTACTGTCTTTCGCTCACCAAGATCGACAAGGTCCCGCCGTCGGAGCGCGCAGGACTGCTGTCGGACATCATGGCGCAGGCCCGTCAGCACACGGCCGCCTATCCGGAAGTGTTCGCAACCTCGGCGCTGAAGAGCGAGGGCCTGGACACGCTCAAAGTGGAACTCGCGGCGTTGGCGGCGCCCCGGGCGTAGGCTATAACGCCAGCGAACCCGCAAAAGGCGCGCAGATGGCCCTCCAGGACGATCTCGGTCAGGACAAAAACCTGCGCGTCATGGCGCGCTGGCGCTCCACGGCGCGCATCCTGGTCGAGGCCCTGCCCTATATTCTGCAATACGACGGCAAGATCATCGTCGTGAAGTTCGGCGGCAATGCCATGGGCGGCACCGTCGCCGAGGATTTCGCGCAGGACATCGTGCTGATGAAACAGACCGGCATGGAGCCCATCGTCGTGCACGGCGGCGGACCGCAGATCGGCGCGATGCTCAAGAAGCTTGCCATACCCTCGACGTTCATCGACGGGCTCAGGGTCACGGACCAGGCCGCCATGGAGGTCGTCGAGATGGTGCTGAGCGGCACGATCAACAAGCAGATCGTCACCGGCATCAATGCGGCTGGCGGCCATGCCGTCGGGCTCTCCGGCAAGGACGGCAATCTCGTCATCGCCAGGAAACTGGAACGCACGAAGATCGACCCCGAGACGTTGGAGAGCAAGCCGATCGACCTGGGCTTTGTCGGCGAACCGGAGAAAATAAATCCCGAAGTCCTGCGCACCTTCATCAAGTCGGACCTCATTCCCGTCATCGCGCCCGTCGGCGTGGGACGGCGTGGAGAAACCTTCAACATCAACGCCGACACGGTGGCCGGCTCCGTGGCCGGTGCAATGCAGGCCGAAAGACTCGTGCTGCTCACCGACGTCGAAGGCGTTCTCGACCGGGACGGAAAGCTGATCCCCCGCCTGTCACTGCGCGAGGCCCGCGCCCTGATCGCCGACGGGACGATTTCGGGCGGCATGATCCCCAAGATCGAAACCGCGATCGATGCCGTCGAAAGCGGCGTCAACGCCGCCGTCATCCTCGACGGACGCATTCCGCACGTGCTCCTGCTCGAACTGTTCACTCAGCACGGCGCCGGAACGCTGATCACCGCCGAATGAGCAGACCGCTGGCGCCGCTCGCGGCGGCTCTTATGCTTGCCCTCACCATACAAGCGGCACATGCCTCGTTGAGGCTGTGCAATCGCACCAGTTATGTCCTGTATGCGGCGACGGCTGTCGCGGAGCCGAGCGACGTTGCCGTAAAAGGCTGGACGCGCATCGCTCCCGGCGGCTGCAGCACCGCGATCCATGGCGATCTGGCGGCCTCGGCGTATTACGTCTATGCGCGCGTCTCCCAGGCCTATGCGGACACCTCGCGCGCGTGGGCGGGCAACACGAATTTCTGCGTCAAGGACGCCGACTTCTCGCTGCGTCTTCCGCCCCTTTTCACCTATTGCCCGTCAGCGGACGCCTACGAGATTCCGTTCGCGGCGATCGACACCCATCACATGCGCTCCTGGACAACGACGTTTCGCGAGTCGCCCGATTTCGACTCCATGAGAAGCGCCGAACGCGCGGGCCTGAAACGCCTGCTCAACGACAACGGCGCCCGAATCGATAGACTCGGTTCGGGTTCCGACAAAGCGGAAGCGGTGGCGCTCGCCGCGTTTCGCAAACGCATGCACCTGTCGACCAACGCCGGCGCGGCAGACCTGTTCAACGCGCTGGAGACGGAAGCAATGCGGACCGCGATACCTGTCGGTTATTCCGTCTGCAACGACACGAACAAGCCCTTCTGGGTCGCGCTAGGCCAGAAGAGAGACCGCAAATGGGTGTCGCGCGGCTGGTGGACGGTTGCCGCCGGAGGCTGCGCCAAGGTCATCGCCGGTTCCATCGCCGGCGAGAAGATATTTCTCTATGTCGAGCGATCGAAGGACAAAGCGCTGGTTTCGGGGCCGACGGGTTTTTGCGTCACCAACATCGAATTCGAAATCGAGGGACGCGAGCGCTGTGCCGCCCGTGGACTGACCGAGGACGGCTTTGCGCAGACAAACGTCAACGGTGCGCGCGGCTTCGTGGCTCACGTTTCGGAGGACGGACTGGCCCTTTCCGCCAGCATGGGAACGCCGAAATAATCGAGCATCCACAGCATTTCGTCCTCGGTGAGCGGAAAATCCTTGCCGCCGCGTGCCGCCAAGCGCTCCGACGGACCGAGCTTCATCACATGAATCTGAATCTTGAATGCCGCGCGCATGCCCAGACGCGCCCGCCAAGCGAGCGCGGTGATGCCTTTCGCCGATTTAGTATCGATAACGCGGGCCACGATTGCCGGCGGCACCCGCGCCAGTGTCGCCAGGGCCGCGATCACGGCGTCCTTGTTCCCGGCCTCCGCCACCTCTTCCAGGAATTCGTCGTTCAGACGCCCCTCCTGCGCGGCGAGAGAGACGGCCCTGGCGGCGTCCTCGGCGACAGGGCCGCCGTCACCGTCCTTTTGCAGCCGTGCGCGAAGGCGCCGGTTGAGCAGAACACGCGTGCGCTCGTCAAGGTCGCCGCGCGCCGTCAGGCTTTCCAGCAGCGCGGTCCCGACGAAAGAGGCAAGCCTGCGAATGGTGCGCGCCGAAAGATCGGTTCTCAGGGTCAACGGCACATGCAGGGCGTCTATGCGCTCCGCCGTGTCGACGAGTTTATCGAGCGTCTGCTCCCGGATCGCGGCGTGCGGATTGGCGAGCAGCGTCGCCACGGCCGAGATATCCAGAGACGCGACGATCGCATCGCTGACCGTGTTGTTCAGAGGCCGGCGCCGGGCGACCGCGGCCAGGACATGCTCCGCTTTGGCCCCGGCGATGATCTCGAGCAGATCGGCATCCGACAGAAGCGGCGAATACTCCAATATCGGAGCGGCGACGATCTCCTCGACATCACGTGCAAGCTTGTCGACGACGGCCTTCGGCACGCAATCTAGGTGTTTGATCTCGTCCGCGAGAATGGCGCGCACGCGCAGGGCCTGATCTTGCGCCAGCTTTTCGAGCATCTCGATCGCGATGGCCCGCAGCTGCAGAGCTTCGTCACGCGAGAGGTCCGGCATCAGTCGAACAATTTTGCGGGCAAGCTCGGCGCGGACGTCGTCGTCTTCGTCGTCGCAAAGCAACCTGTTGGCGTGAACGGGCGCAGCGAGGTTGGCCGCCACCGCACGCCGCGTGGCAACTCCGCCATGCGTCGCAAGATAGCTCAGAACATCATCGCCCGCGTCGACCTGGCGCGCGAGTTCGTGCTGAGCGGCGTGTGCGCGCTCTTCGAGTACAGCGAGAACTTCGTCAGGATGCAAGCCCGCCTGTGCGGCCTGCGCGAATCTCTGCTGGAGATTCCTCATCGGCGCGCCTTGATACCATACGCCGCAATTGTCCCGCTCGGGCCTTAACACATGATCAAGATAGTTGGCTAAGAATGCTTAACCTAGCTTGCGCAAGCCCGGCGCCTGACCCATGGTCCGCTCATGCCATCCTTAAATCAGCCAGAGACAGCCGAGCCCGGACCGGATTTCCGCCACGTGAACGCCTGGATCTTCGATCTCGACAACACGCTGTATCGCGCCGACAGCAACCTGTTCTCCCAGATCGACGAGCGGATGACGCGCTACATCGCCCACCATCTGGCGGTGTCTGCCGAAGAGGCGTGGCAATTGCAGCAGACCTACTACCGCGAGTACGGCTCCACCTTGAGCGGATTGATGCTGCTCAACGGCGTCGATCCGGAGTCCTTTCTCGCCTATGTGCATGACATCGACCTGTCCGCAATCGCACCCGACGCGGCACTCATCGCCGCCATGGAGCGGCTGCCCGGAAGGCGCTTCGTCTTCACTAATGGCTGCCGTCACCATGCCGTGCGGGTGCTCGACCGCCTGGGACTCGCCGAATCCGTCAGCGAAATTTGGGACATCCGGACCGTCGATTATACGCCCAAGCCGCAGACGGAGGCCTATCACCGGGTCGTCGCCGCCGGGGCCTTCGATCCCAAAAGCGCCGCGATGTTCGAGGACATGGCCCGCAACCTGATGCCGGCCTATGCGCTGGGCATGACGACCGTGTGGATCAACAATGGCTCGCTATGGTCGCATCAGGGCCCGGAATATCCGCTGGTGGCGCGCCGGCATATCCACCACGAGATTGACGATCTCTCCGAATTCCTTCATGCCATCAGGCTCTGAAACCCCTCAGAATCCGACATGACGAACGAACTTGCCCGCATCATCGATCAGGCCTGGGACGTGCGCGACACGCTCGGCACCGCCACCAAAGGCGAAGTCCGCGACGCCGTGGACGCCGCCCTCACAGGCCTGGACGCCGGACGCTGGCGCGTGGCCGAAAAAAATGCGGACGGCTGGCATGTGAACCAGTGGCTGAAGAAGGCCGTGCTGCTGTCCTTCCGCTTGACCGACATGAAACGCATCGAAGGTGCGCCGGGCGGCGCGTCCTGGTGGGACAAGGTCGATTCCAAGTTCGCCGGCTGGGGCGATGCGCAATTCCGCGACGCCGGCTTCCGCGCCGTGCCGGGTGCCGTGGTGCGCCGCACCGCCTTCATCGCCAAGGGCGTGGTCCTGATGCCGTCCTTCGTCAATGTCGGCGCTTATGTCGACGAAGGCACCATGGTCGACACCTGGGCCACCGTAGGGTCCTGCGCACAGATCGGGAAGAACTGCCACATCTCGGGCGGCGCCGGCATTGGCGGCGTGCTCGAACCGGTCCAGGCCGGACCTGTCGTCATCGAGGACAACTGTTTCATCGGCGCCCGCGCCGAAGTGGCGGAAGGCGTCATCGTGGGCGAAGGCTCCGTGCTTTCCATGGGCGTTTATCTCGGCCAGTCGACCAAGATCGTGGACCGCGCGAGTGGCGAGGTGCTTTACGGGCGTGTGCCGCCCTACTCCGTTGTGGTCTCCGGCACGATGGGCGGCGGCGACGGCAAACCGGCGCTCTACTGCGCAGTTATCGTTAAGCGGGTAGACGAGAAGACGCGCGCCAAGACTTCGATCAACGAATTGTTACGAGATTAACATCGTCCGGACATCACGCGACAAGGTCGTTTATGCCACAAAGCGGCGAGGCCAGGGGTCGCCACATGCGCTGGATCAGCTATCTGTTCGGTTTCCGGGGGCGGATAAGCTGCGGAAGGTTTTGGGCTTTCCTGTCGGTCACGTTCGTCTGCCAGATCACGCTCGCCGCCGCCGCCGTCTGGAATATCGATTTTTCCGGCATCGACTTTTCCCAATACAATCTTGGCGACTGGAGCAACTTCACGACGCTCCACTTCGGCAACACGCCGGCATTCGTGGCGTTGGCCGTCTTCGTGATCATGGATCTCACATGGCTCGCCGCGGGCTTGGCGCAGACGGTGAAACGCCTGCATGACCGCAACAAAGGCGCGGCCTGGCTTCTCGCCTTCATCGTCCTGCCGCTCGTGCTCGAATTCGCGGCCATGTTTCTCTATGTGGCGGGCGGCTTCTCCAAGTCGAGCCTGGCGGCGGCGTTCTGCAATCTCGCGGGACTGTTCCTCTGGATATGGGCCTTCGCCGAACTTCTTTTCCTGCGCGGCACCGCCGGGGACAACCGCTTCGGCCGCGATCCGCTGGCCGGCAAGGGCTAGGAGGGCTTCTCGGCCAGCGCCTGCAGCGCCGCCATGTCGAGACCGAGTGCCTGAACGATGGGCGCAAAAGCCATCATCTGCGAGGTGACCGACGGCCCGAGCGTCAGCCCGCCGTCAACCACCAGCGCATGGCCGGTGACGAAGGACGCTCCGTCGCTCGCCAGATACAGCGCCGCCTCGGCGATGTCCTTCGGAAGGCCGCCCCGCGGAATGAACTGCGCATTCTTCGATCCTTCGGCGATGGCGCCGACCGTCGCGTCGGCGACCTGGCGCGGAAGGCCGAGACCCGTGCCGAAAATCGAGGTGGCGATCAGGCCGGGACAGAGGCAGTTCACGCGGATGTTGTGGGGCCCGAATTCCGTTGCCGCGACGTGGGTCATGTGGATGATCGCCGCCTTGGCGACGGAATAGAGGAAGGGCCCGAAGCCCGTGCGCAGTCCCGCGACCGACGCCGTCGAAATGATCGAGCCGCCGCCCTGCGCCTTCATGAGCGGCACAGCGTATTTCATGCCGAACATGGCAGCCCGCACATGCAGGTGCATGACGGCATCGAAGCTCCCGGCGGTGACGCCGTCGGAGGTCTCGCGCGGGCCGCCGGCGCCAGCATTGTTGAACAGACAATCCAGCCGGCCGAAGCGGTCCTTTGCAGCGGCGACGGCGGCGGCGACGTCGCTCTCCCGCGTCACGTCGCAACGGACATAGACGGCTTTGCCCTTGTGGTCCTCTTCAAGCCGCGCGCCCTTGTCGTCCTGGACGTCGGCAGCAATCACCCGTGCGCCTTCAGCCACGAACAGATCGACCGCGCCGCGCCCGATGCCGCTGGCCGCGCCGGTGATCAGCGCCACTTTGCCGTCCAAACGCCCCGCCATGACCGCCTCCCTCTGCCCATTGATTGACCCTAGCCTAACCGCGTCCTAAACCCCGGGCCATGGCCATGCTCGATCCGCTCCCGCTCGCCCAGGCGCTGATGCGCTGTCCTTCCGTTACGCCGGCCGATGCCGGCGCACTCGGCGTGCTGGAAGATGCGTTGCAGCCGCTGGGCTTCGCTTGCCATCGCCTGATCTTCACGGAGCCGGACAGCGAACCGGTAGACAATCTTTACGCCCGGATAGGAACGCGCGCGCCGCTGTTCTGCTTCGCCGGGCACACCGACGTCGTGCCGCCCGGCGACGCGAAGGCTTGGCGCAGCGCTCCGTTCGATGCGGAAGTCCGCCACGGCGTGCTGTACGGCCGCGGCGCCGCCGACATGAAGACGGCGATCGCCGCCTTCGTCGTCGCGACCGCGCGACATCTGGCCAAGGGCGATCTCAAAGGCTCGATCGGCCTCATCATCACCGGCGACGAGGAAGGCGAGGCCATCAACGGCACGCGCAAGATCCTCGACTGGATGACAGAGAAAGGCGAGCGTGCCGACCACTGCATCGTCGGCGAGCCAACCTCAGTGGCGGCGGCGGGCGACACGCTGAAGATCGGCCGGCGCGGCTCGATGACGGTGCGCATCACCGTCAAGGGCACGCAGGGCCATGTCGCCTATCCCAACCGCGCCAACAACCCGATCCCGGCGCTGGCGGCCTTGGTGACCAAGCTGGCGAACCTTCCGCTCGACCAAGGCACCGGGCATTTCGATCCCTCGACGCTGGCCTTCACCACCGTCGACGTCGGCAACCCGGCCAGCAACGTCATCCCGGCGGAAGCGCGCGCCACGTTCAACATCCGCTTCAACGACCTGCACACGCCGGACTCGCTGATGGCGTTCCTCAATGCCGAGGCCGCGGCGGTCGCCAAGCAGACCGGCTGCGAGATCACGCTGACCAACAACGTCAGCGGCGTGGCGTTCCTCACCACGCCGGGCGCCTTCACCGACCTGGTCGCCAAGACGGTCGAGGGCGCCACGGGACGGCGGCCGGAATTCTCCACCAGCGGCGGCACCTCGGACGCCCGCTTCATCAAGGACCATTGTCCGGTGGTGGAACTCGGTTTGCCCGGCACGACCATGCACAAGACCGACGAGTGCGTGCTGGTCTCCGACATCCAGAAGCTGACCGACATCTATGCGGCGCTGCTCGACGCCTATTTCGCGAACCCGCCGGGATGAACGACGCGCCGATCGGCATCTTCGATTCCGGCATGGGCGGACTGACCGTCATGCGGGCGCTCGCGGCGCGACTGCCGGACGAGCGTTTCCTGTATCTGGGCGACACGGCGCGGCTTCCTTACGGCACCAAGAGCGCCGAAACGGTGCGGCGCTACGCCTTGCAGGCGGCGCAGGCGCTGACCGCGCGCGGCGTCAAGCTGCTGGTGGTGGCGTGCAACACGGCGTCGGTCTCGCTGCCCGCCTTGCAGGAGGCGCTGGCGCCGCTGCCGGTGATCGGCGTGATCGAACCGGGCGCGCAGGCGGCGCTGAAGGCCGCGCCGAACGGGCCGATCGCGGTGATCGCCACCGAAGGCACGGTGAAAGGCGGCGCCTATGTGCGCGCCATCCAGGCGCACGGACAGACGCCGGTGGTGCAACAGGCCTGCCCGCTGTTCGTGCCGATGGCCGAAGAAGGCCTGATCGACGGACCGATCGCGGATGCCGTGGCGCATCGCTATCTCGATCCGCTGATGGCGACCATGCCGAGGCCGCGGGCGCTGGTGCTGGGCTGCACGCATTTTCCCGTTCTCAAGAACGTCGTGGCGCGCGCCGTGGGCGACGACGTGACGCTGGTCGACAGCGCGGCGACGACGGCCGTCGCGGTGGCGCAACTGCTCGAAGAACGCGGACTGGCGCGACGCACGAAAAGCACAGAGCCGCAATGCTTTCTCGCCACGGATTCGCCCGACCGCTTTGCCCGCGTGGGGGAGATTTTTCTCGGAAAAGCGATCGATCCCGGCAGCGTCGAGCTGGTCGATCTTCAATAATCCACCTTCACCAGGTACAGCCCGTCGGGCGGCGCCACCGGGCCGCAGCGGCTGCGGTCGCAGGCGGCCAGCGCCTGGCCCACCTCGCGCGGATGCAATTTGCCTTCGCCCACCAGCTTCAGCGTGCCGCCCATGGAGCGCACCTGGTTGTGCAGGAAGGAGCGCGCCGAAGCTTCGACGCAGATCTCGTCGGCAGCACGGCGCACCGTGAGCTTGTCCAGCGTCTTGACCGGCGACTTCGCCTGGCATTCCGAAGCGCGGAAGGTGGTGAAATCATGCTGGCCGACCAGCGACTGCGCCGCGAAGTGCATCGCTTCGGCATCGAGATCATGCACCACATGCCAGGCATGGCCGCGTTCCAGCGCCAGCGGGGCGCGGCGGCAGACGATACGATAGAGATAGTGCCGCGCCTTGGCGGAAAAGCGGGCGTGGAACTCCGGATCGGCGACGGCGGCATCCAGCACGGCGGCGGGCGCGGGCCGCAGGAAATGGTTGAGCGCGTCGCGGATCTTGTCGGGCGCGAACGCTTTCACCAGATCGAAATGCGCCACTTGGCCATAGGCGTGCACGCCGGCATCGGTGCGGCCGGCGCCGGTGACGGTGACGGTCTCGCCGCAAAGCTTGAAGATCGCCTCTTCCAGCGCGCCCTGCACCGACGGCCCGTTGTCCTGGCGCTGCCAGCCGACGAAGGGCGCGCCGTCATATTCCACAGTGAGACGATAGCGCGGCATCACACGAACTTCGTGCCGGGCGGCAGTGAGAAGCCGCGCAGCAGTTCGGAAGCGCTCATCGCGGACTTGCCGGCACGCTGCAGACGGACGAGGCGCAGCGCACCGCTGCCGCAGGCGACCGTCAGCGCCTCGTCGAGCAATGTGCCGGGCGGACCGCTGCCGTCGACGGGTTCGGCGTAGAGAATCTTCAGCCGCTCGCCGTTCGCTTCCGTCCAGGCGCCGGGCACGGGCGACAGACCACGGATATGGCAATCGATCTGGTGGGCGCTCTTCGTCCAGTCGATGCGGGCTTCTTCCTTCAGAATTTTCTTCGCGTAGGTCGCGCCGGCCTCGTCCTGCTTGTGCCCGGCGATGCTGCCGCGTTCCAGCGCCGCGAGCGCGCGCACCATCAGCGAGGCGCCGACCCGCGCCAGTTCGTTGTGCAGTTCGCCATAAGTGCGCCGGCCGATATTCTCGCGCTCGGCCATCAGCACCGGCCCGGTGTCGAGGCCCTCGTCCATGTGCATCACCATGGCGCCGGTCTCTTCGTCGCCCGCCATGATGGCGCGCTGGATCGGCGCCGCGCCGCGCCAGCGCGGCAGCAGCGAAGCGTGCAGGTTGAAACAGCCGAGCCGCGGCGCGTCGAGGATCGGCCTGGGCAGGATCAAGCCGTAGGCGATCACCACCGCGGCATCGAGCTTCAGCGCCGCGAACTCGGCCTGTGCTTCGGGCGTCTTCAGCGTCACCGGCGTGCGCACCACAAGGCCGTGGGTGGCGGCGAGATGGGCGACGGGCGACGGCTCTTCGCCGAGGCCGCGACCCTTGGGGCGCGCGGGCTGGGAATAGACGGCGGCGATGTCGTGGCCCTGCGCGATCAGTTCGGCCAGCATCGGCACCGAGAACTCGGGCGTGCCCATGAAGGCGATGCGGAGGGTCACTTTCTCCCCCCGTTTACGGGGGGAGAAAAGGAACGAGCCTCATTCATGCCGTTTCCTTTTGCCGC
>VFSW01005748.1_pt1 | contig 18302 bp, 16 predicted proteins | sample 5358111 | NCBI WGS metagenome assembly VFSW01 (sample SAMN11554181, study PRJNA540505) | mine drainage metagenome | isolation source: sediment from site ElyBrook_90M | place: USA: Ely Copper Mine, Vershire, VT | collected 2017 | reverse complement strand
CCTCCTCCACCCCGGCTTCGGGTTCCGTCTGAGCACAGCGGCTCCCGTCGCCGCCGCGTGTGCGGCACTGGCCGTGGTGCTGTTGTTGCGGACGCCGCCGAAGCCCCCTGCCCCGGCGCCATCGGCTCCGGCCGCGGCCACCGTCGAGCAGAAACTCGATCCCGATCAGGTAGAGCGGACACTCGATGACCTCGACATGTTGCGTCAACTCACGGCTCCGGTGGTGGAGGCGAGCAACGCCCGGTCCTGACCGTGGAAAAGAAAAACCGGTGCGTGTAGTTTTCTTCGCCGGGACGGTTCTCGCGCTGCTGCTTTCGCCTGACGCCGGGTTTGCCTGGGGACACCGGAATCCGCCGCCGCCGAAACCTCCGCCCGCCTCACGTGGCCAGCGCGGCAAGCGTAAGGGCTCCGGCAATCAACCGCTTGGCCCCGCGCCGATCGAGCAGCTTCGCCGCATGTCGCCGGAGCAGCGCCAACGGTTCCTCGACAGTTTGCCGCCGCAGCGCCGCGCCAACATCGAGCGCCGCTTGAACAACTACGAGAACCTGCCGCCCGCCGAGCAGCAGCGTCTGCAGCGCACTTACGACCGCTTTCAGAAATTGCCGCCCGAGCAGCAGAACGCAATCCGGCAAGGCTTCCGCAGCTTCGCCCAGCTTCCGCCGGACCGCCGCCAGGCGTTGCGCGAGGAGATGCGGAACCTCCGCTCGCTCAACCCCGCCCAGCGCCGCAAGCGCATCTCGAGCCCCGAATTTCAGAACCAGTACACTCCCGAAGAGCGGCAGATCATGGATCAGATGACGCACCTCGCGCCGAACCGCTAGCGGGCGGCTCGCCCACCGCCCGCGACAAAGGCGAAGCGAAGGCTCGCCTCCGCAAGCTCCAGCAACTCGGATTCGCTGAAACCCAGCGACGCCGCCAACTCGTATTCGCTCGCCAGCGTGCAGCCGAACAACGCCGGGTCGTCGGTGTTGAGAAGAACCGGAATCCCGGCCTCGTAAAGTCTCCGCACAGGATGCGCTGAGGCCGACCTCACCACACCCGTGCGCACGTTACTTGTGACGCAAACCTCCAGCGGAATCGCGCGCTCGCGCAACTCGGCCATCAGCGCCGGATCGTGAACCGCCGTGACCCCATGCCCAATTCGCTCCGCCCCGATGGCGAGGGCTTCGCGAATTGATTCCGGACCGGCGGTTTCCCCGGCATGGCAGGTGAGCCGCAGTCCGGCCTCGCGGGCGGCACGAAACACCGTGGCGAACTCCCGCGCCGGTCCCCGTACCTCATCGCCTCCGATGCCGAACGCCACCACGCCGCGGTCCCGGGCGCGCGCGGCGAACTCCGCCACCGGAACGGCCGCTTCCGGTCCAAACTGGCGCACCGCGTCGAGAATCCACCTCAGCTCGACCCGCGCGCGCAGCGACTCCTCCCACAGCGCGCTGTAGATCGCATCGAGATCCTGACCTTTCCACAAAATCACGCCCGCCGACAGCGTAATTTCGGCATACACCACCCCTTGCGCAGCCAGTGACACGGCCAGCCTCCGCAGCGCCAACGCGTAGTGCTGCGGTGTTTCCAGACGCTTGTTCACCCATACGTACGCGCGCAAAAAGCCAGCAAAATCCTCGTAAGTCGTGTGAGCGGTGATCTCGGCCAGGCTCAGCGAAGGGTCGATCTCCTGAAGCGTCGCCGGCTCGATCGAACCCTCGAGGTGCAGGTGCAATTCCGCCTTGGGGACTTCAACGAAGCGCATTGCTGCCATAATATCTGCGATGAACGGACGCCAACTTGACTCCGTGGTCCATGGATACTGCTCGGATGCCTTCGCCGTGCTCGGGCCCCACCAGCGCGACGACGGCGCCTGGGAGGTGCGTGCGTTTCTGCCGCGCGCCACCGAAGCGTGGGTGGTCGTCGGCGGGCACATGACGCCGATGACGAAAATTGACGGTGCCGGCTTGTATCTTGCCGCGCTCCCGGATTCGCCGGGCCATTATCTGCTGCGCCAGTTGCGCGACGGCGCGGTGGAAACCATCGAGGACCCCTACCGCTTCGGCCCGCTGCTCACCAGCTTCGAGCTGCATCTGCACGGCGAGGGCTCGAACAACGAAAGCTACCGCACGCTCGGCGCGCACCCCGTGCATTTCGACGGCGTGGCCGGCGTCCGCTTCGCCCTCTGGGCGCCGAACGCGCTGGTGGTCTCCGTGGTCGGCGACTTCAATGACTGGGACCGCCGCCGCCACCCGATGCGCCTGCGCGACGGCGGCATCTGGGAGATCTTCCTCCCCGCCGTGCAGCCCGGGCACCGGTATAAGTACAACGTCAAGTCGAAGTTCGCCGGCTACGAGGTACAGAAAGCGGACCCTTACGCCTTCGCCTCGGAAGTCCCTCCCCGCACCGCATCGGTGGTGGCCCTGCTCGACGACTACGAATGGTGCGACGCGAAGTGGATGGAGGAGCGCGCGCAGAAGAACTATCTTAACGAGCCGTTCTCGGTCTATGAGGTGCATCTCGGCTCCTGGCTGCGCGCCCCGGGCGACCAGCCGCTCGGCTATCGCGAACTGGCGCGCACGCTGGTGCCCTATGCCAAGCGCATGGGCTTCACCCACATTGAGCTGATGCCGATCATGGAGCATCCGTATTCAGGCTCCTGGGGCTATCAGGTCACCGGCTTCTACACACCTACGGCCCGCTTCGGAACGCCGGCCGATTTCAAGTTCTTCATCGACGCCTGTCATCAGGCCGGCCTCGGCGTCATCGTCGATTGGGTGCCCGGGCACTTCCCGAAGGATTCCCACGGCCTGGCTTACTTCGACGGCACCGCGCTCTACGAACACGCCGACCCGCGCAAGGGCGAACACCGCGAGTGGGGCACGCTGATATTCAACTACGGCCGCAACGAGGTGAAAACGTTCCTCACCTCCAACGCCCTGTTCTGGCTGAAGCAGTACCACATCGACGGCCTGCGTGTGGATGCCGTGGCATCGATGATTTACCTCGACTACTCGCGCCGGCCCGGCGAATGGATTCCGAATGAGTACGGAGGGAACGAGAACCTGGAGGCCATCGGCTTCCTGCGCCGCGTCAACGAACTCGCTCACCAGGTGCCCGGCGCCGTAACCATCGCCGAGGAATCGACGGCCTTCCCCGGCGTCTCCAAGCCCGTCTATCTGAACGGCCTCGGCTTCACGATGAAGTGGAACATGGGCTGGATGCATGACATGCTGCGATACTTCGCCACCGATCCGGTCTACCGCAAGTATCACCAGAACGACATCACGTTCAGCATGCTCTACGCGTTTACGGAGAACTTCCTGCTGCCGGTGTCCCACGATGAGGTCGTGCACGGCAAACGCTCGCTGATCGACAAAATGCCGGGCGACGGCTGGCAGAAGTTCGCCAACGCGCGCGCATTTCTGACTTACATGTTCGCCCACCCCGGCAAGAAGCTGCTGTTCATGGGCGCCGAGGTCGGCCAGTGGGACGAGTGGTACTGCGAGGGCAGCGTGCGCTGGGACCTGCTAGAGCACGAACTGCATCGCAAGCTGCAGCACTTCGTCTCGGACCTGAACCACTTCTACCGCTCGCGGCCGGCGCTGTATGAGGTCGACTATCATTGGTCGGGCTTTGAGTGGGTCGACATTCACGATTACGAACAGTCGGCCCTGTCGTTTCTTCGCCGTCCCGCCAAGTCCAGCCCGGCGCTGCTGTTCTGCTGCAACTTCACGCCGGTGCCGCGCACACGATACCGCGTCGGCGTACCGTCAGCCGGCATGTGGCGCGAGGTGTTCAACTCCGACGCCGCCGCTTACGGCGGATCGAACCTGGGCAACGCTGGAGTTGCGTTCTCCGAACCGAAGCCCCATCACGGAAAGGACCACAGCGTCGTCATCACTCTTCCCCCACTCGCGGTGGTGGTGTTCGAGGAACCGCGAGAAGGTTGGCAGGCGTGAGAGCCATGGCGGTTCCGGCCGCCAGCCTCGCCCTCGCCGTGGTCTGCATGGGCGGGGACTGGACGCTCGGCCCTTTTGCCCGCCCGGCCGCCGCCAACCCCGTAATCGCGCCGCGGCCGGCGTCTCTGTTTGAATGCCCGATCCGCCACGCTCCGGTGCACTGGGAAGCGCTGCACACGTTCAACCCTGCGGCCGTGGTTCGCGATGGCCGCGTCGATGTGCTCTACCGCGCCGAAGACGATACGGGCGCCATGTCTATCGGCGGGCACACATCACGGCTCGGGCTGGCTGTGAGCACCGACGGCGTGCACTTCGAGCGCGAGGCAGCGCCGGTGTTCTATCCCGCTCCCGACACGCAGCGCGAGCGCGAGTGGCCCGGCGGCTGCGAAGACCCCCGCCTGGTGGAAGCCGAAGACGGCACTTACTATCTCACTTACACGCAGTGGAACGGAAAGATCTGGCGCGCCGCCGTCGCCTCTTCCAAGGACCTGCACACCTGGACCAAATACGGACCGCTGTTTGCCGCCGCTGGAAGTAAGTACGCGGAGCTGAAGTATAAGTCCGCGGGCATTGTCTGCCGCACGACGCGCGGCCGGCTGATCGCGGCGCGCATTCGAGGCCAATACTGGATGTACTGGGGCGAGGGTCACATCCATCTCGCCTCCTCGAAGGACCTGGTCCACTGGAGCCCGGTCGAGGATCGCGAGGGAAACCCGGTGGCCGTTCTCGGGCCGCGGCCGGGCCGCTTCGACAGTGAATTTCCCGAAGTCGGACCACCGCCGGTCCTCACGCCGGATGGCATCGTGGTTGTCTACAACGGCAAGAACGCCGGGCACGGCGGCGACCCCTCGCTCGACGCAGGAGCTTACGCTGCCGGAGAGGCGCTATTTTCGGCCACAGCGCCGTCGCATCTCATCGCTCGTCTCGATCATCCGGTCCTGAAGCCGACGGAGCCGTTCGAGAAAAGCGGCCAGTACGCCGCCGGAACCACGTTCTCCGAAGGCCTCGTATGGTTTCACGGACACTGGCTGATCTACTACGGCTGCGCCGATTCGCTTGTCGGTGTCGTCGTCTCGTCGCCGGCAGTGCATGGCGCTAGCGCGGGAACTCGATAAACCGCGCCTCGGTGACTGCGGGATTTTCCAGCAGCCGCTCGAGCACCGCCTCGCTCACCGGTTGATCCGACACCACCACCGACACGGCCTCGCCCATTGCGTCGCGCCGGCCGAGAGCGAAGGAAGCGATGTTCACGCCCTGCTCGCCCAGCACGCGCCCCACATGGCCGATCACGCCCGGCACGTCCTGATTCCGCAGGAAAGTCACGTTGCCTTCGAGCGGCGCTTCACACGGGATGTCGTCGACGCGAATCAGCCGCGGCTTGCCGAACACCACCGCTCCATCCACGCGCGTCGGCCCCGCGCTCGCCGCCAGCTCGATCCGGATCGAATCGGTGTGCGCGCTTCGCTGGTCGTGCGTTTCCGAAATATCGAGCCCGCGTTCGTGCGCCAACTGCATCGCGTTGATCGCGTTCGCCCGATGATGCAGCGCGCGGGCCAGCACGCCCGCCAGCACGGAATTGCGGATCAGATGCGTGTCCTGATCTGAGAGCTTGCCGGAGTAATGAATGCGCACGGCCTGAGGATTGCCGTGCGCCAGGTACGATGCTAGACGGCCCAGCCGCTCGCCCAGGTCTACCCAGGGCCCGAGCGTCCGGTGCTGGTCGCGCGTCAGCGCCGGCATGTTCACCGCGTTGAGCGCGATGCCGTTCTTCAGGTAATCCACGATCTGCGCCGCAATGCGCACGCCGGTCACTTCCTGGGCCTCCTCCGTCGCTCCGCCGATGTGCGGCGTGGCGATGACGTTATCGCGCGCCAGCAGCGGGCTCCCCTCCGGCGGCTCGCACTGGAACACGTCGAGCGCCGCGCCGGCCACCTTGCCGAACTGCAGCGCCGCTTCGAGCGCCAGCTCGTCGATGAGCTCGCCTCGAGCGCAGTTGAGAATCCGCACGCCGGTCTTCATCCGCGCGAAGGAGTCGGTGGAAAGCATGCGATGCGTTTCCGGCGTCAGCGCCACGTGAAGTGTCAGGAAGTCGCTCTCGGCGTAAAGCGTTTCAAGCGATACCAGTTCGATGCCCAGGTCCGAGGCCGCACCCACATGCGCATACGGGTCCGTCGCCAGGATGCGCATCTCGAACGGACGCGCCCGTCGCACCACCTCGCGGCCGATCGTACCGAGCCCGAGCACGCCCAGCGTCTTGCCTCGCAACTCGATGCCGGTGAACTTCCGCCGCTCCCACTTGCCCGCCTTCGTCGAGGCATTGGCCAGCGGAATCGACCGCGCCAGGCTGAGCATCAGCGCGAGCGTGTGCTCTGCCACCGATACCGCGTTGCCGCCCGGCGTGTTCATCACCAGCACCCCGGCCGCGGTCGCCGCCGCAAGGTCGATGTTTTCCACCGTCACCCCGGCGCGGCCCACCACCCGCAGCCGCGGCGCCTGCGCCATCACCCCGCCGCTCAGACGAATCGATCCGCGAACGATCAATCCGTCCGCCTCCGCCAAATGATGCATGTACTCGCGCGGATTCGATTGCACCACTTCCCAGCCGGTCTGCGATTCGAGCAGCCTCACTCCGGCCGCGGCGAGGGGTTCGGCGATGACGATCTTCATGCCGAGTATTGTCTCGAATTCGGGCTCGAAGCGAGTACCCCCACTCTCCGGAGACCTCGCGCGCCGTTCTATAATTCAGATAAGACGAACGAAATGGACCAACGCATCCGGGTTCTGGTGGCAAAGCCGGGCCTGGACGGGCACGATCGAGGAGCCAAGGTGATCGCCCGCGCCCTGCGGGACGCCGGCATGGAAGTCATCTACACCGGACTCCGGCAGACGCCCGAAATGATCGTGAATGCCGCGCTGCAGGAAGACGTACAAGTGATAGGCTTGTCGATTCTGTCCGGCGCCCACAATGCCATCGTCCCGCGTATCATGGAATTACTGCACCAACAGCGCATGGAGGACGTGATTGTGATCGTTGGGGGGATCATCCCGGACGGCGACGCGGCCCAGTTAAAAAAACAAGGAGTGGCCGCTGTGTTTCAGCCCGGCGCCTCGCTCCACGAGATCGTGGAATTTATCCGGTCCCAAGTTCGCCAGACGGCGTGACGCGGCCGGGAAGCGGCTAGCGGGCGTGAGCGCTCGCCTTCAAGGCAAAGGAAAGTGTGACCGGAGGCGAATACACCCCCGCGTGAGGGAGGCTCCGGGATAAGGATCCGGGACGCCCTGCGTGTACCAAGGAGAAGAAGTGCAAGAGAAAAACAACATCGCCGTTTTCGTGGATTACGACAACATCGAAATCGGCTTGAAATCGACGCTGCGCCGGGAATTTGACGTCGCCATCGCGCTCGATGCGCTCAAGGAACGCGGCGACATCGTCGCCAAATACGCCTATGCCAACTGGGCGCGCCAGGAGGGCGCCACGCGGCAGATGGCGGAAAATGCGGTGCAGATGGTGCAGCGCATCCCCTCGCCCCGCGGCGACAAAAACGGGGCCGACATCAATCTCGCCCTCGACGCGCTCGAGATGGCCTTCACGCACACCAACGTGAACGCTTTCGCGATCGTCAGCGGCGACAGCGATTTCATCCCGCTGGTGAATAAGCTCAAGGGCTACGGCAAAACCGTCTATGTCGTCGGCGGCCGCGCCTTCACCAGCACCATCCTGCAGCAGAACTGCCACGAATTCATCAGCTATGAGTCCCTGCTGTCGGAACCCGAGAAGGCCGCCGATAGGGTCGCCGAGAAGCCGCGCGAGCAGCGCCACGAAGTGAAGGTCGCGGCGCAGGCAGCCCCGCAGAGCGGGCAGGGAGGACATCCGCCGCAGCATAGACCGCAGCAACACGGCGGTGGTAGTGGCAGCGGACAAAGGCCCCCGCGGCCCGCGCCGCTTGACCTCTCCCAGTCCATGCCGCTCGTCGAGCGCGCTCTTCAGGTGCTCGAGCGCCGCAACGTCCAGCCGCAGCTCGGGCTGCTTAAGTCCACCATGCTCCAGCTTGACTCCGCCTTCAGCGAGAAGGCCTACGGCGCCAGCAGCTTCTCCGATTTCGTCGAGCGCCTGAAGCGGGCCGACTACGTCAACGTCAGCGGCACCGGCGGACGTTACCTCATCGAGCGGAAAGGCCAAGGCGCGAACGAGCGCCCTTCGCCGAAGCCCGAGGAATCGCTGCCGCTGCTTCGTGATGTGCTGGAAACCCACCGCCTGGAGATGGAAAACGGCGTGCTCGCCGAAGATCTCGCGGGCTGGGTCCACGAGGACCATCCGAACTTCGCCTCGAAGAACTTCGGGTTCCAGGAGTTCACCGAATTCCTCAACTACGCGCAGGACAAACTCGTAGTCCGGATCGAGCCGGACGAGGAGAAAGGCCTCATCGTCTTCCTCGGCGCCGAGTTTTATCCGCCCGCTCTGCCGGAACCGAAGGAATCCGAGTTCCCCGAAGAGGAAGACGAGAAGCAACCGATCGTCGAAGGCCAGCCCTCGCTGCTCGAGCCGAATCCCCCACCGGCGAAGCCGAAGAAAATCGCCTCACGGCCGCGGAAAGTGCCTCTCGGCCCCGACGGCCAGCCGATTCGCCGCACCCGCAAGCTGAAGGGCGCGTAAGTGATCGAGCGCGTCTTCCCGCCGGGCGGCGCGCCGCCCCAGGGTCCGTACGCCCCCGCCGTGCGCGCCTGGGACTTCCTCTTCGTCTCCGGCCAGGGCCCGATGGACCGCGCCACCGGCAAGTATTCCTATGGAGACGTCCGCCACGAGACGCGAATCGTGCTCGAAAACATTCGCGCGATTCTGTCGGGCTGCGGAGCCACGCCGGCCGACGTCGTCAAGTGCTCCGTCTTCCTGGCCGATGGCGCGGATTTCGCCGCAATGAATGAGGTCTACGGCGAGTTCTTCGGCGAAACCAAACCGGCCCGCACCACGGTCGCCTGCCGTTTCGCCAACCCGAAGATGAAGGTGGAAATCGACTGTATCGCCTACCGCCCGCGCGACTGAGAAGCTATTTCTTGGCTTCAGCCGCGGGCGGGGGCACCGGCTCGGAGAGAACTAGGCGGAAGTACGGCTCCGGACGCGTGTCATACTTGCTAAGCTTGCGCATCGGCGACTGCATGCCCTTTAGCTCCGCGAAAACCGAGTAGTCGTCTTTCGGGCTCAAATAGTCAAACCGGTAGACTCCGTCCTTCCCTGCGATGTAGTTGCGCACCTTGCCGGTGCGAAGATTCTTCAGCCGCACCAGCGCCATCGGGACGCCATTGTCGCTCGCGTCATGCACAACCCCGACCAGCGACCGCCCGTTCGGGTCGTCCGGCGCATCGTCCTTCTTCGGAGGTTCGTACTTCTTTCCGTCAAAGCTGGCGTGTGGCTGCACCTCCTGGCTTTCTTTGGACTGCGCCACGCTTAAGGCGGGCAACGCGAAAGCCAGCAGGACGACCGATGTGAGTTTCTGCATAGTGAAGCCTCGATCTCTCCATCATCGCGCACTGGGAGCGGACCGGGGCGGCCCGAAGTGTTCCGAAGGCTCTATCGTGTGGCGGAGGACCGATGCCGGAGCAGGTGGATCAGACCGAGCGTGCAGGCCCCGCAAAAGGTCAGGATCGAAGTCGCCGCTTCGGGTACCGGTGCGGGATCGCTCGGCGGGTCAGCCGGGGGCGGATCGCTTGCCAGCAGTGGCTGCGGTTGCGCCAGACTCAACGCAAAGGCGTGCTCGGCCCCGCCATAAAGACCCGTGCCGACAATCTCATTGCTCCCGTTGATGCCGTAGGCGTCCAGCAGTTGCCAGCCCGAGTTCTGCGGCAGAATTGCGTTCAGGTCGATCATCGTGCCGTTCATGTAGAGAAACGCATGGCTCGCTCCATCACCCGTCGTCGAGTAACCAACCACATACCCGTTGTCGTTGATGCCGTACGCGTAGCTCGTCGTGCCGCCGAGCGTACCCAGATCCAGCATCGAGCCACCGCTGTACAGATAGGCGTTCATGTAGCCGTCGTGCGTCGCCGAACCACCGACGATAGAGCCGTAATTATTCACGTCGGTAGCGTAGCTGGTCGCGCCGCCGAGCGTGCCGAGAGGCACCAGAGCCGATCCGTTCCAGTAAAAGCCACGGAAAACACCCGGCGCGATGGTGCCGTAACCCACTACTTCACCCAAATTGTTGATCCCGTACGCCGCGCTCCAGTTTCCGCCCGGAAGATAGCCGAGCGTCTGCATCGAGCCGCCGCTGTAAAGGAACGCCTGCCCGTCTCCGCCTACCACCGTGCCGGAGTTGTTAATCGCCTGGCCGTAGGTGTTTACGCCCAGATCCGTCACCGAGGAGCCGTTCCAGATCGCCCCATGGCCCTGGCCATTCACGTAGTAGGTGCCGGTGACCACGCCGGAATCGTTCACCCCGAACGCGTAGCTCTCGGCGCCGCTCAACGAATTCGACAGATTCGACAAGCCGCCCGGACCGCTGAGGAACGCTTGCGTCACGCCCGTGCCCGTCGTGCTCCATCCCACCGCCACACCGGCGTCGTTGATCGCGTAGGCCGTGGCATTCCCTCCGCCCAGCGTGCCAAGGTCCTGGATCAGGCCCACCGGCCCCGCGAACCCAAGGCCCACGGTAATGCCCCCCACCAAACCGGCAATGCACGCGATTCGCATAGCGCCAAAACCCAGAATTCCCGTTCTGGAAAACTGAGTATGGCACAGCAAATCGTGTTGGGGAATCCAGAGAAAGTTCTAATCTTTGAAGGATTTAAGTACTACAACCCTGGGAACTCGGGGGCCTAGACCGCCGCTATCCCCGTGATTATGTGGCGCTTTCTTCCAACTCGAGGGCCTGCGCCCGCGCCCGCTGCCACCGCAGCCTGCCCTGATACTCCTGCCACAGGGTCGTGAATCCGGCCCAGTAGTAACCACCAACAAAAAGCAGTAGGAAAGGAAGCGTCAGATAGTTAAACGTGTCGATCGCGTACGCCATCATGAACACGAAATACGTCCCAGCAGCGATCTCGGCGTAGGGAAGCCACCCGCTCCGCCTCTGGTACTTCGCCGGCCGCAGTCTCATCTTGTCCGAACTGTTTACGGCGTACTTCGGAGTCCGCGCGAAACTCGTCTGGATGCCCAACAGCGCCTCGATCACCGCCTTCGTGTTGATGATCGTCAACGCCACCCCCGATGCCATCAGCGCCGGCAGCAGGAATACTCCACGCTTCCAGTCCTCGCGGAACAACTCCCGTCGTGCCATCAGATAGAACGCCGAGATCGACCAGAATGAGGCGATGATTAACGGCATGTCGATCACCAGCATCTCGAACCAACCCATGTAGAAGCGGACGATCATCACCGGTAGCATCAGCGCCGCAACAACTACCATCATCGGGTAGGAAATGTTCGGCGCAAGATGGAAGAACGCCTCCAGCTTCCGCCGCCGCGAAATGTTGGATCGGAGAATCGCCGGCAACAGCTTCACCGCCACCTGCGTCAGACCCTTGGCCCAGCGCGACTGCTGCACCTGGAAGCCGTACGTGTCCACCGGCAACTCCGACGGGCAATCCACCGAAGGCACGTAAACAAATCGCCAGCCCTTCAACTGCGCCCGGTAGCTCAGATCCGAGTCCTCGGTGAGCGTATCGTGCTGCCAGCCGCCCGCGTCGTCAATCATCTTGCGCCGCAGGATACCCGCTGTGCCATTGAAATTAAAGAACAAACCGCCGCCGCACCGAGCCCCGTGCTCGAGTACAAAATGCGCATCGAGCAGCATCGCCTCGACCTCGGTGAGCAAATTGTAATGGCGGTTCAGATAGCTCCAACGCGTTTGAACGACCCCCACCTGGGCGTCGGTGAAGAAATCGACCGTGCGCTCCAGGAAATCGACCGGCGGCACAAAATCGGCGTCGAAAATCGCAACCAGCTCTCCCGTCGCGGTTTCGAGCCCTTCCTGCAGGGCGCCAGCCTTGTATCCATGGCGGCTCCTACGGTGCTTGTATTCGATCGGGTGACCCTGGGCACGATATTCGGCCACAAGCCGCTCGGTAAATGGGTGAGTCTCGTCGGTCGAGTCGTCAAGCACCTGAATCTGAAGCAGATGCTTCGGATACCGAATCTTCGTCACCTGCTCGACAAGCCGCTCCACCACATACCGCTCGTTGTACAGCGGAAGCTGAATCGTCACCCGCGGCAACTCGCCCTCGACAAAACGGTTCGTCGGCTCAACCGGCAGGTTCTTGCGGAACTTCAGATACTCGTGAATCAACTTGTAGCGGTGGATTCCGAAGGCGGACAAAACCACCAGAACCACGAAGTAGGGGATCATGAGCGCCCAATCGAAGGGCTGTAAGTGATAGATTCCCGAGAACGTAGTATCCGTGAGCTGATTCACCAGCCGGTTGGCGAGCGAAGCGGCCAAAAGGAACGCGGGAGCGAACATGTCAGCGAGCATCGTCCGGCGAAGATAGTACGCCGCTTCTTAGTTTATCAGAAACGTTCCCTGTCCTATGTTAAGTTTTGCTCATCTGCGGCACGCGCCGGGCGCTCAATACGGGTTGATTCCCAACTGCCGAAGCTTCCTGGTCGCCGCAGGCCACCCTCCGGATGCCGCGGCGGCCACCACCTCATACGGCTCCCGCGCGATGCCGCCCCGCGCCGTCCGAATCACCGGGTTATCCACCCAGTCCCAAAGTCGCCCCGGATGGGTGTCTACGCTCTCCGGCATCAGATCCCATCTCCCGTTCGGATAGCAGTAAACCCCCAGCGCCTGGATGAGGCATCCATATAAAGCAGCCCCGGCGAAGGCCCATCTCCAACCGCCTCCTCGGAGCGACGGCAGTCCGGCCGCGATCAGAATCATCACCGGCGCGAGAATCTCGGTGAGCAGCCGCGGCCCCCAGCAGTAGCCGCCCCACCAGGTCGGCCAGAGCGCAACCCCCGCAACATGAAAGCTCGAGAAGCCGCCGGCCGCGGCCACGACGAAGCGATGTCGCCCGGCCGCGGCGCGGGCGCAGGGCGCGATTGCGGCCAGCGCAAACATCGCCACGGGGGTGTAGAAGAACAGCCCCCGTCCCGGGCTGATAAGGATGCCGGCCAGCCCGCTGGACATATGCCCGCCGAGTTGGACGCCATAGCCGCCGGTGAGGCGACCGAACACCGCAAAGTTGTATGCCGCGGTCAGAACCGCGCCGGCGGCCACCGGCGCCAGAACGCGGACCCTACCTGCAACATGCGCCCGCCGCAGCCACAGAACCAGCCCGAGTGCCGGCAGAAGGGCGATGTTGGTCGGCCGGATCGCCACGGCGCAGGCGGCACATATACCGGCGGCCCAGTCCCAGCGGACGCCGGAATCGGGTTCTCTCCATCGCTCGATCGCGTATAGACAGCCGATGATCGCCAGTTGCCCGTACGTGTGTTGCCAAAGCGCTTGGCTTGCCGTGGACCAGTTCCCGGTTCCAAGCGCGAACACAAGCGTCAGAAGCCAGGCATTGCGGACCGATGTAATCCGGCGAAGCAGAAGCAGCAGCGCCACGGCCGCCGCCGAGGCAAGTGCGACGGCGACAAATTTCTCAAGGATGCGGGCGACCGCAACCAGCGTGGCGGGATCCTGGCGGCCGATCCACGGCGCCCACGCAACAGGCAGGTATAAGGGCGTTGCCAGAACAGGCCCGGCGATCGGGTACCAACTGTACCAGTGCCCTCCTCTCTGGTGCAGGACGGCCGCGCCGTACCAGACGCGCTCGCTGACGAAAGGACCAAAGCGGTCCAGCGTGAGCGAGTGATCGAGCAGGATCGAGAACGGAAGCAGCGCCGCCGGCAGGGAATCACCGGAGGCGACCGGCCGGAGATTCGAGTGATACACCAAAGTGAGAAATATGAAGAGAAGAACGTAGGGCCGCGCGGCGGCGAGCGTGCCTGACCACGGCCCGCCCTCCCGGCGGGCGATGGAAGAACCTGTTTCCAACCTACTTCACGATACCGGACGCGGGGCGCCCCCTGGCGATCCGCCCGTCGGACTCACCAAGCAGGAGCGCTGATACACTGTTGTGGTCGAAACCGGCTTTCATGGCACAACGGCTCACGCTCGAAAATCGAACCGCGCTCGTCACCGGGTCAAGCAAGGGAGTGGGGCGGGGCATCGCCGTCGCGCTCGCCGGCGCGGGCTGCGACGTCATCGTCAACTACCACAACGACCGCGAAGGCGCCGAGGCCACCGCCGTCACCGTCCGCTCCCTCGGCCGGCCTGCCTGGGTCGTTAGGGCCGACGTCGGCAACGCCAAACAGATCGAGCATATGTTCTCCGAGATCGCCGCCTGGCAGGCGCCGGTTGACATCCTGGTGAACAACGCCGGCGTGCAGACCTGGAAGCCGCTCCTCGAGCTCGCCGAATCCGACTGGGACCGCGTCCTCTCCACCAACCTCAAGGGCTGCTTCCTCTGCACCCAGTTCGCCGCCCGCGGCATGAAGGAGCGCGGCTGGGGCCGCATCGTCAACATCGGCTCGGGCTGCAATAAACTCGCCTTCCCGCACCTGGTGGATTACACGGCCAGCAATGGCGGCATCGAGATGTTCACCAAGGTGGCCGCCGTGGAACTGGCGCCGCACGGGATCACGGTGAACTGCGTCGCCCCCGGCGCCATCGAGATTGAGCGCACGCGGATGGAAGCGCCGGACTACGCCGCCACCTGGGCCGCCGCCACACCGGTGCCGCGCGTCGGCCAGCCCGAGGACGTCGCCAACGCGGTGGTGTTCTTCTCGAACCCCGCTTCGTCGTTTATCACCGCCCAAACCATCTGGGTCGATGGAGGACTCTTCGCCCGGCCGTATTGGCCCTATCGCGAGTAGCCGGAACGGACCGTTATCGAATGCCGAAAACGAAAATGGACACGGAATCCGATCCGGCAGACCGCGACCTCTACTCCGGCCTCATTCCCCTCTACGTCCTGCAACTCGCCGACGAAGCCCCGGTCTTCGGCCTCGGCATCATCGAGGCGCTCGCCCAGCGCGGCTACCGCATCAGCCCCGGCACGCTCTACCCGCTGCTGCATACCCTCGAAAAAAAAGGCTATCTCCGCTCGGAGGGTGAGCGGGAAGGGCGCGCCGTGCGCCGCCTCTACCGCACCACAAAAACCGGCCGCAAAGCTTTCGCCGCCGCCCGCCGCAAGGTGCGCGACCTGATCGGCGGGAAATGACCCCGGCTCCCGGCCCGCCGCGCTGCGCCTGGCCGCGGCGCCCGCTCGATATCGCCTATCACGACACGGAGTGGTGCGTGCCGGTGCATGACGACCGTGCCCTGTTCGAGTTGCTTACGCTCGAAGGCGCGCAGGCCGGCTTGGCCTGGTCCACCGTCCTCGCCAAGCGCGAAGCCTACCGCAAAGCGTTCTCGAATTTCGACCCCGCCGAAGTCGCTCGCTTCGATTCGCGCCGCGCCGCGAGGCTGCTCGAAAATCCCGGCCTGATCCGCAACCGCCTCAAGATCGCCTCCACCATCACGAACGCCCGGGCGTTTCTCGCCCTGCAGGCCGAATTCGGCAGCTTCGATGCCTACCTCTGGCGCTTCGTCGACGGCGTGCCGCTTCAGCCACGCCGCCGCGCCTCCGAGCCGGCCGTCGCCCGCACGCCGCTCTCGGACCAGCTCAGCAAGGACCTGCGCGCCCGTGGCTTCCGCTTCGTGGGCTCAACCATCTGCTATGCCTACATCGAGGCCGCCGGCCTGCTCAACGGCCACGTCACCGAGTGCTTCCGCCACGCCGCGCTCAGTGCGCGCTGAGCGTCACCACCGCCTGGTTGTCATATTCGTCGGTCACTCGCAGCGCCACCACGTGCTGGCCCTCGGGCGCCGGAACGAGGTATTCTTCCTCGCGCGCATCGGAAATGCCGCTCACCGGCTCAATCACCTGCCAGTCGCCGCCATCCACCGAAATCTCCGCCTTCACAAGAATGCTCGCCGCGTCGCGCGCCGTGCAGCGAATCTTCGCTCCCGTCGCCTCGCGCACCGCCTCGCCCCGCATGAGCGTGGGTGGCGTGTTGTCGATCGTGAACGGATCGCTCGCCAGTGTGTCGCCAAGCGCCTGAGCCGGAGGGTTCGACGGCTCGTCGCTCGCCGTCACGCGCAGCACGTAGTCGCCATCGGGGAAAGCCCGCGAATCGAAACTGTATTCCTTCTCCCGCAGTTTGTCCTTGAGCAGCCGCCAGACCGTCTCATTGGCGCCGCGAATCTCCACTTTGTACGACAGCGTGTCACCGTTCGGATCGAGCGCCGTCCAGCGCAGGCCCAGAAAGCCCTTCGTGTAGCTCATCGTCACCGCGGGGGAAATGTCGATCAGCGACGCCGCCGCCGCCGCCGCCGCGTGACGCCCGCCGAGCGGCGGCAGAGTAATATTCGCCGACGGGCTTACCACCAGCATCTGCGGCGGGAAGCGGTAATTCGGAGGCGTGATTTCCAGCTCCTGCACTTCCGGCGGCAGGTTCTTCGTCAGATACGCCACCGTCACCATCGACACGCGCGGCCCGTCGGCGCCAGACGCGCCCCGCCCAAGGCGCAAACGGTATTGCAGAAAGCGAGCCGCCGGCGAGGCGGCTCGCCCGCTGTCGCCGCTGAGTGGAGCCGTCTGCCATTCGCTCCAGTTTTGCTCCGGCCGGTCCGTGTTGCCCGAACGCGTCTGAACCTCAATCCCCTTCGGCTTCGGCTCGAGCGATACCGCGCCCCAGTGGGTGAACGTGCCCGCGTCGCACACGCTGCTTTCAAAGGTCCCGGTTTCAACCAGCGAGGGCCCGACACGATACACCTTGCCGATATTTCCGGTTACCGCGTAGAGGCCGCCGTCTCCGTCCGGAACGAACGCCGTTACTTGCGTCGGGGCAAGCTCGGCAAGTTGCGTGCTCAGCCAGCTTGTGTCGACACGGTAAATGACGCCCTTGTTGCCCGAGCCGAGCAGCGCCTTGCCCTGCTTATCAAACGCGATGGCATAAACCATCGCCTGCGTGTCGGACCAAACCTTGCGCGGCGCTCCGTCCGGCGAGATCCGGATCACCTCCGAGCCGCCCACGAGCGGGCCGCCAATGCGAGCCATCGGCGCCGTGGCCGGAACAACGGGCCCTGCCTCGCCTGCGATGCTTAGCAGGGGGGGTGAGGCAGGCGGCACGGTGAGCGCGCCAGGCGCTGGATGCGCCTGCGGCTTGGCCCCGGCCGCGGCCGCGTAAATGTCGCCGCTCGGCGCTACCGCCAGCGCCGTGATCTCGGTCTTGCCCGCCTCATAGAGCACAAACGCGCGGCCTGCCCCTGCGCCCGAAGCCGGCGCCAGACGCAAGACCAGCCCGCTCGGCGCAGTGCCGGCAATGAGGTTCCCGCGCCCGTCGAGCGCGAGCGAGCGCACGTTGGCCTCATCCGTCGTGAAAAACTCCGAGCTTTTACCGTCCGCGGTCACGCGGAACACCCGCCCCGGATCGCCCGTCGCCACGAAGAGCGCCCCGTCCGGCGCAAAGGTCAGCGCCCAGATGTAGCGCGCGTGGGGATCGAAAAACGCCTCACTGTGCCCGTCGGCCGAGATCCGGTACACCTTGCCCGAGGGCGATGTTGCCGCGTACAGCCGTCCTTCCCGGTCCACCGCCAGCGCCTGAATCGCAATGCCCGCAAGATCCGCCAGCTTGCGTCCCTGACCTTGGGCGTTCACCACGAACACCCGCGCCGACCCATCCTCGGAGCCGCCGCCTCCCAGGTACAGATTGCCCTTCGCATCCCGCACCGCGGACCATAAATACGGCAGCGCCGCGTCGAAAACCTCCTTCACTTCAGGCCCAAGCATCAGCAGACCATCGCTGCGCAACGCCACGCCTTTGCGCGTGCCCTTCTCAAAATCAGACTGTTCCGACTGCTGCCAGAACTGGGTGTCGACGGCGGACGCCTGGACCGCCAGCGCCAAAAAGGCGGCAAAACGAACACGGGAAATGAACATGGAATAAGGGGACTTACTTCACGTGAATCCGCAGGCTGTAGCTGCCATTGACGACGAGATCGAAAGGAATGCTTCCCTGCTCGACCACCGTCGCACCCGAACTCGGCAGATGATGTGCGCCCGAGCGGCCCGTCTGCATCACATTCCTCACGCTCGGCGGCAGGTCCGGCAGCGCCTTGTCGGCGTAGTAGAGCGTCGGCGACGGCTGGATCAGCGATACGTACAGCCGGTTGTTCACACGTTCCTGATTCAGCAGCGAGATCGTTTGAGAGATTCCTATGTTGTGGTCGGCGAACCGCGCGCTGTTATGCGCGCGGTCGAGCGTGTCGGCGTCGCTGAGCAGAATCTGGTAGTCGCCCCTGGCCAGCCCGGCTGGCAGCGTCACCGCGA
>VFSW01005747.1_pt1 | contig 18305 bp, 35 predicted proteins | sample 5358111 | NCBI WGS metagenome assembly VFSW01 (sample SAMN11554181, study PRJNA540505) | mine drainage metagenome | isolation source: sediment from site ElyBrook_90M | place: USA: Ely Copper Mine, Vershire, VT | collected 2017 | reverse complement strand
CACCGACGTCCGCGATGGCACGGTCACGGGCGGCCCGGGCGGGCGCGATGGCGCGTTCGAAGGTGTCCCAGATCGCATTCTCGAGCTCGGCGCGGGTGGGCGTGGAAGGCGTCACTGACCCTCCATCTCCAGCGCCTCGAGGGATGCGTCTAGGGCGGCCCGGGCGGGCGCGATGGCACGGTCGCGGGCGTCCCGGGCGGGCGCGAGGGCGCGTTCGTAGGCATCCTCGGCGGGCGCGACGGCGCGGTCGTAGGCTGCCCAGATCGCATCCTCACGCTCGGCGCGGGTGGGCGTGGTCGGTGTCTCGGTGTGGTCGGTCATTATGCCGTGCCAATCGGTTCTACGGTAGGCACCTCATCCGCCGTGATACGGACGATGAACAGGTGATCCCGTGGGTGCCGTGGGTCCTCCTCCTCGGCCAATCGGTTCAGCACGTCCCGCGCCTCCTCGACCGACGCGCACTCGTATCCCTCGTCCCGGTCCGGGTCCTCGCACCGCCACCACTCGGCGCCGCGCTCCGTGACCCACTCGCGGACCTCGTACCACGTAGCGCGGATGGGCTCGGGCGCCATCAGTTCCCCCACGAATCTTCGAGAGCCTTCGCCGCCATCAGGAGGTTGACGCGGTGGCTCGTTAGGGGGGACGCCTCCAGATACTCGGCGGCATCCCGCATCGTGCGGATCGCATCCCGGACGGCCTCGTCGAGTCGCATCAGTCCTCCACGCTGTCGAGGATGGCTTCCAACGTCACCGCACGGTCGGCGTATGCCTGCTCCCGACTCACCCGGAGGCTCTCGTTCGCGTCGTCCAACATGTCGTGGAGATGTCGCACGTCCGAGTCGGCCAGCGTCATCGTGAGACGCGGCATCAGTAGCCCTCGGGGAGGGCCACGTTGTCGATCCGCGCGTCGTCCTCGCTACAGGAGAAGTCCCAACCGTCAGGCGAATCGGGATCGGGAAGGCCGCCGTGCGCCTCTGCGAACACCTTGATCGCCCGCCGTGCCGCCTGCTCCGATACGCACAGGATCGGCTCCTCCGGGACCCCCATCTCGACCGTCGTCAGCACCCACACCGTTCGCGGCTCTCCCGCGTCGTCTCCCATGCCCAGTCTCCCGCGCTTCTACGGTTCGCCGTTTCCGGCGACCTCCTCTGGTGAGTCGGTCGATACGGAGAGGATCCGGGGCCCGAACTCGCTCCGCAGGACCTTGTCGATCAGGTCGGCGAGTGGGGCGGTGTCGTAGTGGCCGTGACCCAGGACGCGGATATCGTCATCCGTGGGCCGGATCTCAACGTGGACGCGGACGCGGAGGGTCACGGTACGACTACCTCAGTTGGCAACGCATGGCTCAGAATTACCGCCATCGCCACTTTGAAGTGGCTTCTACTGTCGGAATGGGAAGGGGTTGTCCTCGGGGGGCTGTCGGATCAACTAACTGAGGTCCAGGGTGATGCTCACGTCTCCGACGAAGTTGGCGTCCGGCGCCTGGATGGTGACGCTAACCATCACGGACCCGCCACCCTGAATGACGAGGGGCATGTTGGTTCCGGTGTAGGTCCATGCCGCAGACGACCCGTTGTCGCCGATGCCGACTACGGATCCCATCGACACGGTTTCCGACGGGTTACATCCGAAAAGACAGCCAGGGTATCCCACTACGAGGCTCTCGATCACGGGGTCTCCGGCGATCATCTCCATGCCCGGACTCGTGCCGAGTTGGTAGTGCGACTGATCGTACCATGCGAGTTCGTGGACATCCACCTTGAACGCCGACGGCGGCGGGGTGGTATGGGACCCTGCGGCCACCACCAGATACAGGCCGAGGCCCAGTAGGACTACCGCCACCGCAACCGCAACCACGACTCTGACGGTTCGGCGGCGCCTGCGTGGCCCCCCCGTGTCGTACTGGGCGCTCCCCTTGGGTGCGGGGTCGGTCGGGTTCGGCGGCACTGGCGCGGTTGGCGTTGCCGTATCGCTCATGGTCCTCTCTGTATCGGTGAGGGTTCTACGGTCGTCGGCCGACCTGGGCTTGCACGACAGCCTTGAGCCGCAACTCCTTGGCGATCCGCCGTGCTTGGGCCTTGGTGGCCGTGCCCAGGGATTTGCCGCCGGTGACGAGGGGGAACGTGAAGGGGTCGGTCGGCGCCCTCTGGGCCACGTAGTCTAGGACCGCTGCGAAGTTCGCCGCCGCCTGTGCCTCGAAGCGCACGCGGGTGCCGTCCACGTAGAGGTCTACCCCGTAGTAGTCGTTGTACCGGACGTTGATCTCGGACATCACCCCTCACCTGCCCGTTCTACGGAAGCAAGTGGAAGGAGTGCAGGTACACGACTTGCTCGGGGCGATAAGCTCCCTGCCCGTAGCACCGCTCCCATACCTCGGCGAACTCATGGGGCGAGTCGCACCCCTCCAGGTTGAAGGCCTGGGCGGCCACGTCCCGCAGGGGGAGGGGGCGGACCGACTCGATCTCGAACTCGAGGCCGAAGGCGGTAAAGGTGTCGCCTGCGACGCCGTGACGGGACCGGCGGGCCGTCGCCAGTTTGCGCCCCTGCCGCAACTGCTCCGCCGCCTCGGGGAGGAACGCGAGCTCGCCGAGGTCCGTCACGGCTCCTCGTTCGTGTCGCCCTGCATGTTCGGGCCGCCGTAGTACTGGCCGAGCGCGCGGTCATCCAGCGCGGCCTGCCTCGACCGCTCCTCCGTCAGGCACGGGTCAGCTACCGAGAGTTCGACTCGCATGAGCGAACCGTTCTGAACGTAACCGATCGCCGGGTAGCCGCAGGTAGGACACTGTGCCTCGCCGAGCTCGAACGCCTCTCCATTCTCGAAGGCCCAGGGCGTCACGACTCCTCCTTTGGATGAACGCGCGGAAGCGCCTCGTATTCCTCGTAGTCGATGCCGATGTATTCCGCAGGCCGTCCGCATTTCGCGCACGCCAGTTCCGGGTCTCCCCGAAACGTGCTGTGTTCTGGGCCGGCGCAATCGCCGCAGATGGGGAACCATCCGTGGCAATCCCCAGCCCCAGCCGGCGGCAGGCCCACGAAGACCCGCATCGCGCGGATGAACTTGGCGCGGTTGTCGGGGTCGAAGCGGCGGGGATCCGTCCAACGGAGGCGGACATGCCCGCTCCACAGCCATAGGGCGATCCGGAACTTCGCCTTACGCGAGTCGGAAGCGAATGGGTGGGAGTCGATGGCCTGTTCCACGTTCTCCAGCACGGTGCCCCGGACCGTGCGCCGAAGGTCGCCGAGTTCCTGCTCGTTGAGCAGCTCGGAGATGTAGCGATACGCGTCGGGGTCGGAACCGAAGAAGCGCCGCGCATCCTCGATATCCTCCGCCGAGGGCTCCACCGTCTTGAAGTCGGCCATTTACTTGCCTCCCTGCGCGGCCTGCTGTCGTGCCTGTACCACGTCGCTGACGCGGTTCGCCTGGCGCATCGCCATCTCCGTCAGTTCGTCGGCGAGGGCGTCCCACGTACGAAGCCGCTCTCGGCTGAGCCACGAGTCGAAGTCGTCAACTGGCACGGTGTTGGGAGGCCCCCGCACCCGCCGGCACGCCCTCAAGCGGACCGTAGAGTAGCCCACGGCAGTCGGCAGGGTCAGCTCCATCTCGACCATGTTGGGGTCGTCCATGCCCCCCATGCCGTGGTTCTACGGTTCGGGTCAACTGTCGATCTTCCGCCGCAGATCGTCCCGCAGGGCCTCGAGGGCTGGGAGTTTCTCTGGGGGCACGGCTCTGGTGCTGATGGCCCCCATGAGATTGAGGCGGTCCTGTATCATGGCGTCCGTAGCGGCCAGAAGGGCGCTGTTCCCCCGTACGAGGGGATCCGACATCATGTCGTGGATCTCGTCAGCGACCATAGTGACGTCCCCCGCCGTTGGGGCCCTCGGGCCCGTAGGCGGCACCTGTTGGCTGCCCGGAGACGTATACGTGGGAGGAGCCACGGGGGCGACTACACGAGCCTCGGCCTCCACCGGCACCTGCTTCGTAGGGACTGGATCTGACCCGGATCCCACGGAGTCGCTCACGGTGTCGTGATGGTCGCCCATGAAGGTGCCGACACGGCCACGGGCGGCTGGGGTATCGGTGTCGTCCGTGTCGCCCTCGTCTACCGGGCCGAAGAGGGTGGGAAAGGCGTAGCGCATCGCCCTACGGATCGCGGCGTTCTCCGTCATGTGGCGGGGGGACTCAGGCCACAGGCGCGACCTGGGCGCCCTCGCCCGTGCCTCCCGGGTCAGCACCGTGACCTCGACAGGGTGCCCCGTGTCCTTTCGGTACACCGTGCAGACCGCATGGGTAACGGGCTGAGCCGTGTCCTCTGGATAGGACTTGACGGTGAAGCCGTCGTAGTGAGGGTCTTGCTGGGCCAGGGCGATGAAGCCAAAGACCCCGATGATGATGCCGGTCCTATACCCGGTGCCATCCCGGTTCTCGAACCTGGCGAAGTGGACGAGACCCGGGACCAGGGGATCGAGACGAAGCCGGTTGCATACGCCGACGTAGAGCAGGACTTCGTAATCGGAAGATCCGGCCGGAGCCAGGGCGGTCTTGATCGTGTCGAGTTCCATGCGCGTCAGCCCGTAGCGCTTGGCGAGGATCTCGTCTGGGATCTCCGCCAACGTCGTGGTACTCGGTCGGGTTGCCATAGACCGCTCGGTGTTCGTCGCCATGTTGACCTCACTCCCCCGTCATCGGTTCTACGGTCGGAGTGCCGTCCTGGGCCACCCCCATACGGGAAGGTAGCGGAACGCCATCGGGAGTGGCCCGCTCCCACCCTGCTGGCCGTCGGAGGGCGATGTGCTCCGGCGCCGCCGGTCCATCGCCTGCTGGCCGTGCGGGCTCGTGGAGCATGAGGAAACTGCCGAAGTAGAACTCGGAGGTCGTGTCACCCCCGCCGACACCGTAGCTCACGTAGTCGGCGAAGTAGACGTAGACATAACCGGACCGATGTCTCCGCATGGCCTCCAGGAACCGGCTCAACTGAGACGGCTCCCTTCGGGCCAGCTCCTCCACCACGTCCCGAATGATCTGCCGCTGCGAGATCCCCGCCAACCCGTCGTACACGAGATACACCTCGGGTCTCGGGGTTGTGGCTACCAAGTCAAGTCTCGACACTCCTAGTACTGCCTTCGTCCGCAAGATGTCACCACCATCCCCGCATCGGTTCTACGGTCCTGCCGTCCGAGCCTTCTTAGGGTGGTGGAACCCTGTCGCAGACGTGCCAGAATCTCCCGAGCGTTTGGGATACACCCGTATCCCCGTAGTCAGCTCGGCACGGTCCCTCTACGGGCGGATCGAGCCCTCTCGGGGCAACCTGGTCGTCGTACTCGAGGCCACGGCGCAACTCGAGGCACTCCGCCGCAGCCGCCCCACCGGGTTCATCACCCCGTCCCAGACCCGCGGGATCCCAGGCGCGACACCCACTACCTTCCGCGGAGGCGCCGTAGAAGGGCTTTCCATGCCCCGCGCGACCTTTCCCGAGGAGGAGACTGAGAGTCTCGCCCAGCAACGTATGCGGCTCTCCCGCAGGGGGATTTACTCTCACCCCTCCGTCACCGAACTCCCCCTCAACGTGCCCCCTCGCCCGCTTCAGTCGACACGGGTCGAGAGGGAGGATTACGCGACCCTCATCATCCCCGCCGAGGTCCTCGGGGCGCTCCGGGAATACTACGCACGTCGCGGCGCGACTCGTGTGACCCAAGCCGAGGAGATCAATGCCGCCGCCTACGCCATCTTCACGGCGAAACTCACCTCCCTGCCCCTTGGCCGTAGTGTCACGGCCCGCGCCGATGTAGGCTCGCCCCGTTGGGTGCTGGAGCACCTGGCCGCATCAGAGGTCCCGGGACGAGGGGTCCGCGGCGAGTCCCTGGCCCCTGGGCGGTTCCCGGAGAACTGGTCTCCTCCCAACCTGCCCGGAGAGATCCCCGTGACGTACGAGACCATAGTTGCCGTGCTCTTCTTCGTGCATGGCCCGCTCTACCTCCGGCGGGAGAACTTTTCCAACATCATACGGGACCAATTGGGGTGGCACCCCTGCGGCACCTCCGGCGTATTCTCCCTGCCACGCACGGGCATGTTCTTGCCCGCTACGAACTCGGTGATCTGGTGCCCGCCGCCTCGCTCGTTCCCGATCCAGCCGCCATCCGGCGGGCAGCGCACTTTCGGTGGGGCGCCTCCGCCCTTCCCGCAGCACACTCGGCCCATCGGCAAGGCGGCTCCTCCACGGTATCGCGGATTCTAATACCCCACGAACCATGAGTCTCTCGTGACGCCGAGTACGGCTGCGAAGGTCGCGGTTGTCGGGATGGCCGCTGCCGGCCTCGCTGTCGGGGGCTACTTCCTCCTCAAGACGGCGGCGCGTTCCGCCCTTACCACCCGAGTCAACGGGTCGACGGGGCCGGTGACGGTGTATCCCGGCAACATCGTGGTCGCCGCCTCTGGCGGCACGCCCAATGGGCCGGCCTCGACTTACGTGTGTCCGGCGCAGTCGACCGCCTCCGGGTGCTCAGTGACGCCCCTCTCCTTCGACTCGAATGGCAACCTCTCTGTCTCCTTCGGCGACGCGGTAGTGGGCTCCACCGTCTATGTCACCGTTCTCGACAGCACCACGGGAGTCCTATCCAACTACGTGGCCGTGACGGTGTCGTCCTCACCGCCGGCCTCCTGTACCTCGGTAGAGGTCACTTGCTACGCGAATGGAGCGGTAGCCGCCTGCTGCCCCTCCGGCGATCTGTGTCCCGACCCGAGTACGGGTGCGTGCCCTGTGGGGTCGGTCCCGGACCCGAACCACCCGGGGTGCTGCGTCCAGCAAGCGGCCAGCAGCTACGCCGCCCACTGGAACGCTCCCAACGGGGGAAACGTGTCGTGGCAACTGGCCGTTTGCCAGCCTACCACGCTCTACCCAGCAGGTTGCTGCGGGACCCCAGTCATTTCTGGCGCCACGTTGTCGTTCCGCATCCAAGTGCTGGACCAGAACAACCTGCCGATGACCGGCGTCACCGTGCTGTGGCTCATCCCTACCCTTGCGCGTATGCCCTTCACCCTCGACGCGCAGAGCTACGTGACGGATGCCACGGGGTCGATTTACCCGAATGTGTCATGGCCTGACCCGCCGACCGAGTGCTACGGCAACAGCCACTCGGACAATGGACAGGTACAGTTCTACGTCCAAGGCCAGGGACCCGGGACCGGGGCTGCCGTTGCCACGGTCAACTTCACGGCTACGGCCTCCTACACCGAGCACCTCGGTGTCCTCGGCTCCTGCGGGAGTTGCCCATGACCGTAGTCCTCGGCGCGCCCCAGGCAACGCTCACGCCCATCGCCTACGGGAACGCCCTCCTAAGCATCACGGACCAGTCCCAAGCCTCCTCCATCAAGGCATATCTCGACCCCACAGAGTTCGGGACGGGGCCGAATGACGGGGCACTCATCTACCACGACTACACGAACAACCAACTCGTTTTCTTCCACCCACGCTACTTGGGATCTGGCGTCACGGGCATCGTCTCCACCGCTACGCTGGGCCAGGCGGCGGCCTCCTCCCTCGCCATGAGACTCGCGCAGAACGCGCCGGCCGGGCACCCGTATCAGAATGTCTCCGTAGCGATGGCTGCGATCAACAACGGCCTGATCCTCGTAATCATCGGAGTCGCTCTCGCGGCGGCAGCCATTGCCATCACCTTCGCCACTGGGGGTACCGCAGCCCCTGCGATGATCCTACTCTTCAAAGCCGGGGTCGCCATCGCCATCATCGGTGCGGTCACGGACCTTGTGACCTCGATCTTCTCCCCCCAACTCGTTCCCGGATCCCTCCAGAGCAATGGCGGAACCACTTGCTACACGATTGCGAGTGCCATCGGCGGGCAGCAGACATGTATCTACCCCAACGGGACTACCGCGATTACCCCAACCGCAGGCTTGGGCTCCTTCCTTACTGACGTCGCATGGGGTGTGGCGGCGGTCGCCGTTGTTGGAATCGGGTCCTACGTCATCTGGAAGTACGTTTCCCGTCGTCCGCAACAGAGCCCCCGCTCCGGCCTACCCCCATCCGCTCGGCTGCCCCCTGCTGCCGGCCCATCGCCAGTCGCACGACCGCCTCCCGTAGCCAGTCGCACCCCGTCCATCGGCCAGCAGGCTGGGCTCACGGTGCGTCGCGGCGCTTCCGCTGCCTACCACGGTGCGCGGGGCTTGGTCTCGGACTTCTCCAGAGGGCTCCGCGGTTCCCCGCCGCTTTGATAGGGCCGACCCCTACGGGCTTCCGTTCTTCAGTCCCAGACCCCTTAGCGAACGGTTCTTAACCCCCTCCAACCCTGACACTCAAGGAGGGAACCCGTGGCATCAACAACCAGCACCAGCCCGAGTCTGAGCATCACCCTGACGAGCACGCAACTCTACTGGCTGTACTTCTTCCTGACAATCGGCGACGTGGCCCTCGCCTACGTGGCGAAGATCCTGCCGACGAGTTACGGAGTCGCGGGCCTCGGCGTCCTTGCCATCGCCTTCTTTGGGACGGTGGCCCACGACTACAGCTCCGCCCATACCCCGAACGGGGTGCCCGGGTGGGTCACTTACGCCGTGATCACCGTGGCAGGAGCCGTAGTCGGCGCCATCGGCTACTTCACGGGTGACACGGTCCTCACCGTGACCGCCTTCGTGGCATGGTTCATCATCGTGCTGTCGGCGATCATCCACGCAGTGACGGAGGATGCAGGAGCGAACCTCCCGACCTATGCCGAGACGGTCATCACCACCGTGCTCGGCGCCGCAGTGACCTTCCTCACATGGTACGGCCAGAACCCAACCGCCACCCTGGGAGCCATCATCGCGACGCTGATTGCGATCCTGTCGTCCTACGTCCACGTCTCGTCAGTGGTCGTGACGGCTCCGTCAGCACCCGCCCCATCAGCCCCGTAGGTCTGGGCGCGACAGGCCCACAACCCCTTCCAGCCCTTTCTTAGTCGCGGTACCACCAGCGGCGCTCTGGCGCCTTGGGCTTCGCCCTGGAGACTATTACCTGGGCCAGCACGGGCAGGCCAGCCGTGTCGCCGATCTGCACCCGCCCGACCCACTCCTCGACTCCGATGGTCGGTGGCACCCATGAGAAGGGAGGCAAACTGTGTCCTGCGTTACGATCCGCTCTACCGCTGGACGACTCGAAGGGGTGGATGGTGGTCTGGATCCCGACCAGAGCGGTCGGCAGGCCGTGGTAGATGGCGACGTGGTCGAAGCCCGCCTGTCCCGTCTTGGGATCCGAGAAGAGGTCGTGGGGGACGGTGACGAGTTTCCCGGGGCCGATGTACCGGGCGAACTTGAAGTTCCCCTCTACGCGGAACCCCTGCTCCACCCACCAATCGGCTTCCTTTTTCTGCGCAGCGGCGCCGAGTTTCCGCGCCCTACGCCCTGCCTCGACCTTCGCGGGATCCTTCATCGCCTTCCGGGCTCAGGTTCTACGCTTGGTCGCGTTACGGCTTGGGGGTCGTCTGGAGCGCCTTTGCGGCGCCGAGGGATCCTCTAAGGTCGTTGACCGCCGCCTCGAGGGCTTTGTCGAACTTGTCGAGTTCGCCGACTACGTCGCCGTAAGCGGCCCGAATAGCGGCGTGCTCGGTCTCGAGCGCCGTCAGCCGCGTGGCGAGGGCTCCGTAGACCTCGTCCACCTTTGCCTTGAACGTGTCGGCCAGTTTCGCCAGGTCCTGCTCTACTGCTGCCATCTCTTCCGTTTCCTCCTACTTGGTGTCTGGGGATCGCTCCCCTGGACTGTTAGCGAGGCGGACCGCGATCGTCCACCGCGACTTCGCCTTCGCCATCTGCCGCCAAACGGTGCCGTAATCCTTCCGCAGAGCCGATGCGTCGACGGTTTCGTGGATGTAGTTCGGCGCGTCGGCGAGGGCCTCGCGCAGTTTCACCGGGTCGATCTTCGACTGGCTCGTGGTCCACGTCTTACGGACGGCGTCGCCTGAAGACAGGCGTATTCCATGTAGCATCGGCACCTGGTCCCATTTCTCGAGGAGCTCGTCCCGAAGGCCCTTCTCCTCGTGTTCGAGAGCCTCCTGCTTGCGCCGGTTTCGGGCGAGGTCGGCGGCGACCTCTACAAGGGCCGGGAAGGTGACGGCGACTTCTTCCTCGGGCGTGTCGGGTGCTTCTTGCGGCTCCGTATCGGTTTCGGCCATCGTCTACCCGTTGTGGGTTCTACGGTCCGCTCCAGAATCGGCGGTGAAGGCGGCAAGTCGTCTTTGGGCCGGGTGATGGGCCGTCTCGGTGCGGGCCTCGGCCACACGGTGAACGGCCATGTCGACGTAGTAGGGCGAGAGGTCGATTCCCACCGACCGTCTCCCGAGTCGCTTCGCTACTGATGGTGTCGTGCCGCTCCCCGCGAACGGGTCGAGGACCATACAGGGAACTGGGGCCCTGCACGCGCACCCGGGCCACGACACATCTACCTCCACCAAGCGGTAGTTCTCCGGCTTGGCGTTGTCGGCGCCCCCGTAGGCGCGTATCTCCTCCTCGGTAGCGTCGGCGGCGTAGCCCCCGAGACCCGACTTCTGGCCGAGGATCCCCTTCTTCGCGTCACGCACCCTGACGTTCATCGTGGAGACTCGCTTGTGCACGGTCGAGTGAGTCCATGCCACCCCGCATCGGTCGCAGGGATCCGGGTAGCAGGAGCAGGTAGGGGCCCAGCCGACAGTGTACTTCTCGACCATGCCGGCGAGGATGCGTCGCTTGACGTCCGAGGCGTTCTCGGCGCCTGTCCCCTCGTAGTCCTTCACCGCCTCGCCGGAGTACTCCCCGTCGGCGTTACCCCCTGATGCGCGTTGCCAGTCGCGGTCCGCGCCGCCCATGCTGACGATTCTCTCGAAGGGGGCGCCGCACTCGGGGCAGGTGCCTCGTCCCGACGTTCCCGCGAGGATGGCGATCTCGGGGATGCGCTCCGGGAATGTCGCGTAGTGCTTGCCGGGAAACGCATGGGTCGGGATCGTCCACACCGATAGCAGGTTGCGTCCCGCCTCTGGGGGCGGCTGGGAGACCATCGCGGCGTTGTAGCTCTCGTTGAACCTGATGCCGGTCCCAGGCTCGGCGAGTGGCTTCTGCGTGCTCCCGTTTCCCCTCGGGTGTGCGTTGCCCGTCTGGGGCTGGCGCACCGCCTGCCCGTCGTAGAAGTACCCCGGCTCCTTGGCAAGGAGGAAGACGTAGGAGTGGGCACGGGTAGGGCGGTTCTTGACAGATTCTGGCATGGGATTGGGTCTTGCCCACACGATGTCCTGCCTGACGATCCACCCATCCTCCTGTAGTGCGATGGCGACCCGGTGAGGTATCAGCGCGAGGTTTCCCTCGCGGATCAAGGGCTGGCGCTTGTCGATCGAGCCGGCTTGCTCGGCGCCCGTATGGTCTCGATTCTTCAGGCCAGAAGCCTTCCACCGTTTCGCGCCCGTGAGGCCCGCTGGATGGGTGAGGTAGGTGTCGCCGATCTCCATCCAAACGGTCCCGTCGTCGCGGAGGACACGACGGATCGCACGCAGGACCTCGACCATGTGCTCCACGTAGAGGTGGGGGGTGGGCTCGAGGCCGAGGGAGCCGAACCAACACCCGCACTTCGAGCAGAGTCTGCCGCCGGTGGCGTCGTAGGCAGTCCCGCGATTGCCCTGCTGCAGCGGAGAGTTCGGTGCGTCGTTCGCCCCACGCGGGCGACGCGGCGGTGTCGCCGTCCATTCGTGGGCGCAGGACGGGTCGCCACCCCACGTCGTCTCCATACCGGGGATCTTCCCCGTCCCGCCGCACCATCGGCAGTTCGGGTCGGGTTCCTTCGCGTGGATCGGGCCGTCGGCGAGCCGCGGCATTGCACCGCCATCCTCCGAGGAGCCAGGGGACCGCGTGTAGTCCTGTGCGCAGCCGCAGACGTCGTAGCGTCGAAGCCCCCAGAAAGGCGGAGAGGTAACGACGCAGTGGACCGACTCCTCCGGCAGGGTCCGCAGGACGTCGAGGACGTTCCCCTGAAGGACGGTCTGGGTCGAGCTGCTCATGGCGCCCTCGTGAACTTGGTCCGCAGGGAGGCGTTTGGCGCGGTCCGCCCGAGGCGGTTCGTCCATCTGCTGGTGTTGACCTGCCGCTTGTATACCATGTGCCAATTGTCCGCTCGATACGTGACCCCGGTGTGATGCGTTTCATCCACGTAACTGATGAGTCGATTGACGTCAGGTCGATGCTCCCGGATCCATCGGCGGCAGCGGGCCATGAACCATGTCGGGGTGTTCTTTGCGCGGCCGGGTGCGAGGGCCATGCGGGTGTGTTCCCAAGTCCCGGGGTCGTTCTCGAGCCGCCCCACGGGCCGCCCGAACGTGCAGACGCCGGTCACTCGCCCTTCCTCGCGCAGTAGGAACGCGACCTTCCACCCCGGGATCGGGCCCAGGGTGCCGTGCCACATCGAAATGGCGGTGTTCACCGTCAGGCGGTCGTGGGTGAGCTCTACCTCTCTCATCGGCTCACCACGCGACGGGGCATCCGCACTCCGTCGCGCAACTCGAGTGATCGTCGATAGGGCACTCGCAGACGGGGCAGGTGTCGAGGTTTGCTCCGCTCATAGGCCCCTTCGGACCGTGCGAGGCTTGTCGTATGGCTCACGAGGCGGGTTAGCGGGCCGCTTCGCCGGGTCGTCTCCCTCGCGCCAGATGACCTCGCCGGTCCGGCGGTCGGCGACAGAGTTCCCGTAGTCGATGTATGGCCCGATGGACCGCTCGGCGGAGTCCGACAGCCATCCTGGCCTGACGTCCTGCGGACCCGCCGAGCGATTGAGTCTGCGTCGGCCATACTTCCCGCCCACGTCACTCATGCTCTCAACCGCCCCCTTGTTCCCCGAAGGATAGGAGGACAAAGCCATCGACCCCGGTCACGAGACGCAAGTCGTCAACTCGACTGATGGTCCTGCGTACGAATCGACCCGTGTAGGTGTCCTCCTCGGCGTCGAACTCGCGCAACAGGAGTACGTCTCCGACCTGAAAGTGTCGGTCGTTCCTGCGGACTTCGGCGGTCTTGGTCCCGTCCATCAGCCCAGCGAAGAATCCGGGCCACGTCTTGAGGCGATGCTCGCTCATGTGCTCAACCGCCCCGTTCTTTCACGCGCCGCATGGTCCCCGTTCCGTCGCATCGGTCGCATGGGACGTACTCGTACTCGACCGGCGGGAACGGGTCGGTGCCGTCTCCCCACACCTCTTGGTATCCATGCCGGTAGGCGCCCGCTTGGAACTGGGCGACGTGCTTTGTCGGGTGGCCCTTCTTGAGAACGCAGATGTATTCCCGGAGCACCCCTCGCGCGACTCTCGCGTCGCATCGTTCGGACCGCTTGGTTGCCCGAAGATTCTCGTCGGCGAGCCGGTGCTGCCCCAACTTGAGTTCCTTCACACGTCCTCCCGACACCAACCACGAAGGTGGCCGTAGCCGTCGCCGTACTGCTGTAGAAGTTCGCCGCACTCCTGGCAGATGCTGTCGGGCCTGGGTTCGCCGTCGGGGTCATGGCGGCAGATCGAAAGTGGGTGGGTCAGGAGGTAGTCGCGGGAATGGGCGGTCACGACTCCTCCTCCAGCGCCTTGAGGGCGGCCTCCCGGGCGGCCCGAGCGTCCGCGATGGCGCGGGAGTAGGCAGCCAGGGCGGGCGCGGTGGCGCGGTCGTAGGCGGCCCGGGCGGGCGCGGTGGCGCGGTCGAAGGCGTCCCGGGCGGGCGCGAGGGCGGCCCGGGCCTCCGCGAGGGCGCGTTCGTAGGCATCCTCGGCGGGCGCGACGGCGCGATCGAGGGCGTCCCGGGCGGGCGCGAGGGCGCGTTCGTAGGCTGCCCAGATCGCAGTCTCCTTCTCGGCGCGGGTGGCGGGGGGCTCGGCCTTCGCCGTCACGGAGATGCCTCGAGGGCCGTCACCTTAGGCGCGTAGCGGCAGGGGCAGTGGAGGGAGCACTTCGAGGGGCATACGGTCAGGGAACAGCAGTCGCAGCCGGCGCACGGTGGGACCGGGGCGGTGACGAAACTGGCGGGTTGACTCTTGCTCGTCACGGCTTGCTGCTTCAAGGGGGGGTTCTCGACTTCGCCCGTCGGGTGCGACCCGGCGCCTTCACGAGGGAGTTCACGGGAAGGATGGTGCCGTAGAGCACGTCACGCCGCATTCGGTCCGCCGGCAGCGGATACACCTCGATCGACACCTGGTCGCCAACCTCCAAGCCCAACTCGGCGCACACGCTCATGGGAAGGACGATCCGCCGCTTCCCGTCCAATACGGACAGCCGCATGGCCGCCCGGAAGGGTCCGACCTATTTCAGACTTGTGGGGTGCGTCCCACCTGCAGGTCGAGCCACGGCCACCCGGAGACGGCGGGGCGCGATGCGGGGGAAGGGGCCGTCCCGGTCGCCCTTTGGACGTCCTCGGCGAGCGACCTGGGGATCAGGATGGTCAACGACCACCGATTGAAATCGGTGGCTTGTAGCTGAGGTCGGAAACATGTCCCCACATCTCTTCACTCCCCGCTACGATGGGCCGATCGACTCCGGCCCTCGCCGCGATATTCGTCGCGGCGATGCGGTCGGCCGGCCCAGCGAGGCCGCACGACACGCATCGGAACTCGTCCCTCGTCGGTCGGTTCTTCTTGTCGATGGTCCCGCACGAGGGACAGGTGCGGGACGTATTCCGAGGGTCCACGAGGACCACCGGGACACCCTTCGCCGCCGCCTTGTACTCCACAAAGGCGCGGAGCTGGGCGAAGCTCCAGGAGAGGTGTCGTCGCCGCTGGGAGCGCCGAACCGTGGTCCGCTCGCGGATGCCCCCGAGGTCTTCGAGGGCGACCGCGCGCTTCGTGTCTTCGGCCCGCGCGACGATACTCTTGGAGATGCAGTGGTTGGTCTGGCGGCGGAAGTTCGCCTCGCGGCGCCCGACTCGTTGAAGGTGCCGCTTGGCGCTCGGGGTCCCGGCGGATTGGAGATGCGCTCGGAAGCGGTCCGTCCGGGTCCGCACCCGGTCCACCCCGTCGGCCTTGTAGGTCGTTCCATCGGAGTCGGTGGCGATGTTCACCACGCCGAGGTCGACTCCGAGTGCCCCCACAGGGTCGTAGGGCGTGGCCTCGGGCGCCTCGACCACGACTGCGAGATAGAAGGTCTTGTCCCGGTAGATGAGGTCGGCTTGCCCGCGTCGTGGCCGCTCTACGAGTATCGCCTTCTGGTAGTCTCCGAGGCGGATGGGCACGTTGACCCTTCCGTCGAGGGTCAGGATGGAGGCGGCGTCGAGGCTCTTGAAGGAGAGAATCCGCTGGTCGTAGGGAACGGCGCCACGGGGACGGAAGGTCGGTTTCCGCGTGCGGTCGCGCTTGTACGCCTCGACGACCTTGGCGATGGCGCGGACGGCCATCTGGGCCGAGAGGCCGAACTGCTCCCGGACCTGCCGGTAGAGCGTTCGTTGGAGTACCACTTTGCTGACGCACCTCTCCCGGAACGCCACGTCCGCGATGGTCGAGCAGGCGGCGTTGATGCGTTCCATAGTTCCCGCCAGTCGTCCCCGGTCTTCGGGAGAGGGATCGAGGCGGAGCATCAGGGTTTGGAGCATCGGTACATGGAGGCGCAACATCCATATAAGTGTCGCGGATTCCTCCCCCCAACAAGTTGGGGGGCTTCCTCCGCGAGGTCATCGTGAAGCCGACGACCGTGACGACGAGGCCCCCGAGGGCCAACCACCCCGAGTTGCGGTCGAGGAACTGCCCTACCGACATGGAGGCGGGTGGCCTAACGCCCACGGGGCCATCGGTTGGGCTTCTCCGCACGGAGCATCATCTCGCGGACCTCCGGGGAGAGGCCGTCATAGGCGCGGTTGATGTCGTCCACTGGGGGCCCGCCGAATCTGCGGAAGGCCCCGGCGCCCTCGGCGAGGGTGGAGGAGAAGCTCCTGGGGTGCTGCGCCAAGTCCGTGACGCGGGTTCCCATCTCCGTGGAGGCCCTTGGGCGGCCCATGAGGGCCCGCAACTCGCTCTGGGCGATGCCGAGTTCCGCCTTCTCGGCGTCCAGCGCACGGAGGAGGTCGGCGAAGTCCGAGGTGCCTCCCTGGCTGACGGCCCTGCGGATCGAGTGATCGGTCGCCAAGTCGGCGGCCCGGATCCGGCGGGCGATGTCGGAGATGGTCGGGGAAGCGGCCACGACCGCATCAGGGGTCTGCCCCTACTTCAACTGTTTGAGGTCGCCGTTCAGGCGCCAGTAGTGGATGCGCCACTTGCGGCCCCGACCCAAGGAGACCTCTTCCTCGTGGCAACTGAGGATCCCGACATCGTCAAGGGCGTAGAACCGCCCACGGTCCTCGGAGGCCAAGCGGGTGTCTACGACCTCCTCCCGCCCGCGGAAGTAGGCGAGGACGGTGCGGGCGAGGGGCAGGGCGTGCTCGGGCTGCACGCGGCCCTCCGGGACAAGGGTCCGCTCGATGGCCTCTACGAGTTCGGCCTCGGAAGGGGCTGCCACGTCGGCAGGGGAAGGCTTCGGGGCGTTTAAGCCGTGGGCTCCACTCCTTGACGGTCCGCAGACGCGTAACCCCTTGCCACCGGGTCGCACCGGAGGGGTAGCCCGCTGCGCAGGAACGACTTTCGGGCCCGGAACGGGTTCGGGGCCACCCGGGGGACGAAAAGAGGCTTGGCGGCGGGTTGCGCAGTGGCTCCGAGTGGGTTAAGAATCGGCCTCGAGCCCCGCCTCTTTCAGCGCCGCATCCAGGGCGTCCATAGCCTGTCGGATGTTTCGAGCGGAATACCCGTAAGTGCGGAGCAGGTCCTGGTGCTCGAGATACGCCTTCACCGCGGCGCCGATCCGGCCCCGGTCCCATCGGTCGAGCGTGAGGCCAGAAGCCTGCTCGAAATTGGAGACCCTGCCCCGGAGTTCCTCTGCCTGTGCCTTCGCGTCCCGCAAAGCCCTCCGCTCTTCCTCGTTGGCGGCGACCACCGCCGTCTTCCTTCCGTTCTCGTAGGCCACGGTCAGGAGGGGGCCGACCCCGTCTCGGTCGTCCAGAGCGCGTCTCAGGAGGAAGACCCATAGATCCCGCCGGACCGGGTCTGGTGCCCCGTCCTCCCGCCAGTGACTCAGTGACGCCGCCTTGACCTCGTGTAAGCCGCTTCCCTTCGGGACGTAGAGCCCCCAGCCGGCTGGAAGCTCCTCGGGCTCGACCACGGCAGGTCCCGCGCAGACGTAGAAGCGGTCGGCACGGGAAGCCCAACCTTCGGCTTTGGACGGCTTCGACCGCTCCATTAGCCAGTCGGCTCGGTCCGCCTTGACCTCGATCGCATGGACCTCGTTGCCCCTCGAGCGGATGCGCGAGACGGCGAGGGCGTCTATCTGCCGTACCTTGCCGCCGAGAGAGGCTTCGGCGGAGACGTGGTCGTAGTAGGGCACCTCGAAGGTCACGAACCACTCGGGAGCCGAGTAGCGGGCCGCGAGGAGGTTCTTGAGATGGTCCGTCGCCTCCCGCGTCATCCGACACCGCTCCAGAAGGCGTCCATGCGCTGAGCCCTTTGCTCCTGGCGCTTCGGGTCGACCTCGGCGCGGACGTAGGCCCTCTCGAGGAAGCCGAGGCGGGGGCCGTATTCCTCGAGCAACTGGTCGAGCTCGCGTCGGACGTGGCCGTTGCGCTGCGCCGACTCCTCGAGGATGGCGCGGAGCTTGTGGTTGTAGCCGCTCAGGATGAGCAGGGCCCTGTCCTTCTCCGCCATCGTCAGGTCGGCGAGGCGGATCGTGCGGGTCATGGGAAGTCTCCGAGGGTCGTCTGAACGAAGGTCCACAGGCCGTAGTGATAGTCCGGGATCAGGTCCATCCGGGGGAGGGGGACGGAGTCGACCGTGCGGTCCAAGTGGACCGTGAACGGGGCCAGGACCTGCCGATCACAGAACCCCTGCGTCGCCCGAAAGATCCGCTGCGGGCGGTCCGCCGACGGCACGATGCTCCGCACGATCGGCTCCACATCCTGAAAGGGATGTAGCTTGGTGGGAGTCGCCCGCCAGGCCCTTGCGAAGGCCCCGGTGGCGGCTTGGTCGACCTTTCGCGCCCTGGTGGCCCGCAACGTCGCGCGCGGTGGCTCCGGCGGCTTCACCTGCTCCCGCAACAGCCAACCCACGTACTCGCTCACCACCGCGGGCCTCCCCCTCTTCCCTGACGGAGAAAGGTGTCTCTTGGCCCATGCCCGGGCCTGGTCGGTCAGTAGGCGGTTCGTCTGCTCCGTAAGACTCAGTTTCCGCTCCATGCGACTTTCACCGCTGAATTAAGTCAGAAAAATGGGGGTTTAGGTGAGGAAAATAGGGGCCGGAAGAGGGGGTAGGGAGGGAGTAGGAA
>VFSW01005746.1_pt1 | contig 18307 bp, 12 predicted proteins | sample 5358111 | NCBI WGS metagenome assembly VFSW01 (sample SAMN11554181, study PRJNA540505) | mine drainage metagenome | isolation source: sediment from site ElyBrook_90M | place: USA: Ely Copper Mine, Vershire, VT | collected 2017 | reverse complement strand
TCCTTGCGCTCGGCACCTGCGTGCGGACGTCGCCGCTGTATGCCGCCCTGGAGCCGGGCGCCGAGGCGCCGGTGGTCACCACCCAGGCCACCCTGGCCGGCAAGCCCTTCACCTTCTCGCTGGCCGATGCCCTGAAGAAGGGGCCGGTGGTGCTGTACTTCTACCCGGCGGCCTTCACCCCGGGCTGCACGGTGGAGGCGCATGAATTCGCCGAGGCCACCGAGCAGTTCAAGGCCCTGGGCGCCACGGTGATCGGCGTCTCGCACGATCCCATCGACACCCTCAACAAATTCTCCGTGACCGAGTGCCGCAACAAGTTCGCCGTGGCCTCGGATGCCGATCAGTCCATCACCAAGTCCTATGACGCGGTGCTGAAGATCAAGCCGGAGTACGCCAACCGCACCTCCTACGTGATCGCGCCCACCGGCAAGATCATCTACGAGTACACCGCCCTGAACCCCGACAAGCATGTGGAGAACACCCTGGCGGCGGTGCAAAAGTGGCAGGCTGAACACAAGATGTAAGCGGCGCGGCCGGCCCCCGGCCCCGGGGGCCGGGCAGTGCAGGGCGGCGCGCGGCATCAGCAGCTTGGCGATGAGCGCGGTCCAGCCGGTTTGGTGGGCCGCGCCCACGCCGCGGCCGTTGTCGCCGTCGAAATACTCGTAGAACGGGATGTGATCGCGAAAGTGCGCATCCTGCCGTAGCTCCGGCGGATAGTGGCCGAGCACCGGCCGCTCCCCGGCGGCGTCGGCCAGGAACAGCCGCGCCAGGCGCCGCGACAGCTCCTGCGCCACCTCCTCCAGGGTGCACATCTTCCCCGAGCCCGTGGGGCACTCGACCTTGAAGTCATCGCCATAGTAGTGATGCGCGCGCTGCAGGGACTCGATGATCAGATAGTTGAGCGGCAGCCACACCGGACCGCGCCAGTTGGAGTTGCCGCCGAATTGCCGGCTGTCCGATTCGGCCGGCGTGTAGCGCACGGTGAAGGCGGCGCCGTCGAAGCGAAAGACGTAGGGGGCGTCGCGATGCGCCCGCGACAGCGCGCGCACGCCGTGGTCGGAGAGAAACTCGCTCTCATCCAGCATGCGCTTCAGCAGCATGGTGAGCCGATGGCCGCGCAGCAGCGACAGCAGCCGGCGCGCGCCGCGTCCCGGCACATGCCAATGCGAGACCCGTGCCGCGAGGTCGGGCCGATGCTCGAGGAACCACTCCATGCGGCGGCGAAAGCCCGGCAACCGCTCGAGCAATTCGGGCTCCAGGGTCTCCACCGCGAACAGCGGAATCAGCCCCACCATCGAGCGGATGCGCAGGCGCACATGACGCTGGTCGGGCAGGTTCAGCACGTCGTAGAAGAACTGATCCTCCTCGTCCCACAGGCCCAGGCCGTCGTGGAAGTGGCTGTCGATGGCCTCGGCGATGCCGAGGAAATGCTCGAAGAACTTGCTGGCGATGTCCTCGTAGACATGATTGTGCAGGGCGAGCTCGAGCGCGATGCGCATCAGATTGAGCGCATACATGGCCATCCAGCTGGTGGCATCGGCCTGGTCGAGATAGCCGCCGGTGGGCAGTTGCGCGCTGCGGTCGAAGACGCCGATGTTATCCAGGCCGAGAAAGCCGCCCTGGAAGATGTTGCGCCCGGCGAGATCCTTGCGGTTCACCCACCAGGTGAAATTCAACATCAGCTTGTGGAACACCCGCTCGAGGAACTCGAGGTCCCCCTGGCCGCCATGCTGCTTGCGGTCGATCTGGTACACCCGCCAGGCCGCCCAGGCATGCACCGGCGGATTGACGTCGCCGAAGGCCCATTCATAGGCCGGCAGCTGGCCGTTCGGGTGCATGAACCATTCGCGCGTGAGCAGGATGAGCTGGCGCTTGGCGAAGGCGGCGTCGATCAGGGCGAAGGGGATGCAGTGAAAGGCCAGGTCCCAGGCCGCGTACCAGGGATACTCCCATTTGTCGGGCATGGAGATGATGTCGGCGTTGTTCAGGTTGCGCCATTCGCGGTTGCGCCCTGCCTTGCGCGCCGGCGGCGGCGGCACCTGCTGCGGATCCCCGTCCAACCAGCGCGGCACGTCGAAGTGATAGAACTGCTTGCTCCAGATCAACCCGGCGAAGGCCTGGCGCTGCACCGCGCGCTCCTCGGCCGAGGCCATGTCCTGCTGCAGCTCGGCGTAGAACTCCTCGGTCTCGGCGCGCCGCGCGGCGAATACCTCGGCGAAGTCCTCGAACGGGTGCACCAGTTCGCGGCGCACCAGGCGCAGGCGCCACTCGCGGCTCTCGCCGGCCGCCAGGGTGGCGTGGTGCCAGGCGGCGGCCTTGCTGCCCTCCCGCTCCGGGTTCACCGCCCGGGGCTGGCCGGCGACGATGCGCTCGTGAAAGGCATCCTTGTAATAGCCGGGCTCGCCGTAGTTCCACAGCCGCGGGCCATTCGAGTCGTTCTCGGTGAACAGCAGTTCGGCGCCATCCTCCACATACAGGCGGCGCGCGCCCAGGGTGGCCGGTTCGAGGCCGATGCGCCGCGGCGCGCTGCGCCCCCAGCTCCAGGTGTTGCGCAGCACCAGCTGCGGGATCACATGGAGCGGCGCGGCCTCGGGGCCGCGATTGCAGGCGGTGATGCGCATGAGGATGTCGCCGGGCTCGGCCTGCGCGTATTCGACGAACACATCGAAGTAGCGGTGCTCGGCGAAGGCGCCGGTGTCCCACAGCTCGTACTCCGCCTCCCGCGCCCCGCGGCGTGCGTTCTCCTCCACCAGCCGCTGGTAGGGATAGGCGGTCTGCGGGTACTTGTAGAGCATCTTCAGATAGGCGTGCGAGGGCGCGGCGTCCAGGTAGTAGTAGCACTCCTTGACGTCCTCGCCATGATTGCCCTGGGCATTGGTGAGGCCGAACAGGCGCTCCTTGAGGATGGGATCGCGTTCGTTCCACAACGCGAGGGACAGGCAAACCCGCTGCTCGGCATCGGCGAACCCGGCCAGTCCGTCCTCGCCCCAGCGATACGCGCGGCTGCGGGCATGCTCGTGCGGGAAGTACTCCCAGGCGGTGCCGTCGGCGCTGTAATCCTCGCGCACCGTGCCCCATTGGCGCTCGCTCAGGTACGGCCCCCAGTGCTGCCAGCCGTCGCGCCCGGGGGCATGCCCGAGCAGGCGGGTGCGCTCGGCGATCATGCCGGGCCGCGCGGCGCGGCTGGCCGGCGCCGGGTGATGTCCAGCCAGGCGCGCAGCACCTCGGCCACGCTCCAGGCCTGCGCGAAGGCGCCCCGCGCGGCATGCGGGGCATCGCCGTCGAAGATCTCGCTCACCGAGCCGATGCAGGCATCGTCGAGGTGCGCTTCCAGCGGCGCGAGCAGCGCGAGCGCCGCGGCGGCATCGCCATGCACCCGCAGGTGGGCGCGGGCGAAGGGGCCGAGCAGCCAGGCCCACACCGTGCCTTGGTGGTAGGCGCCGTCGCGCTGCCACGGATTGCCGGCGTAGCGGCCGAGGTAGGCCGGGTCGCGCGGGCTCAGGGAGCGCAGTCCGTGGCTGGTGAGCAGTTCGCGCGCGCAGGTGTCGAGCACGCCGGCCATCTGCTCGGCGGTGAGCGGACACAGCGGCAGGGCGAGCGCGAGAATCTGATTGGGGCGCACGGCGGCATCCGGCGTCGGGCCGCCGTCGACCTCGAGCACGTCGTACAGGCAGCCGGCGGCGGCGTTCCAGAAGCGGCCGAAATTGGCGCAGCCGCGCTCGAGCAGCGTGCGGCACAGCCGGGCGCCGGGCGCATCGCCCTGCGCGGCGGCCAGCCGTTGGGTGAGGTCCAGCGCATTGAGCCACAGGGCGCTCAGCTCCACCGGCTTGCCCACCCGCGGGGTGACGGGACGCTCGCCCTGGCGCGCATCCATCCAGGTCAGATGCGTGCCCGGCTGCCCGGCGCGCAGCAGCCCGTCGCGGGCGTCCACGCCGATGCCGAAGCGCGTGCCGGCCACATGCGCCTGGATGATGGCCATGAGGGTGGGGTACAGCTCGCGCACCAGGTCCGGATCGCGGCGCGCATCGAGGTGCACGCGCAGCGCCTCGAACAGCCACAGCGTCGCATCGGCGGTGTGATACTCCGGCGCCTCGCCGCCGTCCGGGAAGCGGTTGGGCACCATGCCGCGATCGACCCAGCGCGCGTAGGTGAGCAGCACCTCGGCGGTGAGGTCGTGGCGGCCGAGCGCGCTGGTGAGCCCGGGGAGGCAGATCAGCGTGTCACGGCCCCAATCGCCGAACCACGGATAGCCGGCGATCAGGCTGGCCCCCGCGCTCGGCACGCCGCGCGAGTCGCGCACATCGCGACGCACCAGAAACTGCCCGCTGGCCGGCGCCAGGCGGGCGATCCAGGGCGGGGCGGTGGGCGGCAGGGCGGCGCACACCCGCTGTGCCTGGGTCTCGAGCACCGCGCGCACCGCCGCCGCCGCCGCCGGGGGCGCGCTCGCGGCCGTGGCGCTGAGGGCGAGCGGGGCGTGGCGCGCGAGTGGCGCCTCGAAGTGGCCGGCGAGGTACAAATCCTCCACCGCATCCAGCCCACGGGCCGCTTCCTCGCGATGCAGGAAATTCCAGTACCAAATTCCGCCCGGCACGAAGCGCCCGCCGGGCAGCGCCAGACGATAGGCGGGCGCGTTCGCCGGCGGATGCACGGTGCAGCCCTCGGCGTGCGCCTCCACCGTGAAGTCCCGCGCGCCGCGGCTTTGCTGATGATGATCGCGGGCCGTCACCAGGGCGGCGATGCGCACCAGCAGCGGGCCGCTGGCGCGCTCCAGTTCCAGGGTGAAATAGCTGGTGTTGGCGCCCGGCGCCATGAACACCCGCTGCACGATGAGCGCATCGGCCACCGCCCAGCGCCAGGTGGGGATGCCGGCGCGCATCGCGAAGGACTCGAGCCGCACGAAGCCCTGCGGGTCGACGGTGCCGTCGGCGAACTCATTGGCGAACAGGGGGTGGCGCTGTCCCAGATACTCGACGCTCAGTTCGAGCTTGGACACCAGCAGCCAGCGCCCCACGGGGGGCGCCAGGCTGGCCACCAGGAAGCCGTGATAGCGGCGGGTGTGGGCGCCGGCGAGCGTGCCGCAGGCGTAACCGCCGATGCCGTTGGTGACCAGCCACTCGCGCGCCAGGGCGCTCTGCCGGTCGCCGCAGAGGGCGCGACCGAGCATGTCAGGGGCACTCCATCCCCTCACCGTAACATCGGCCGGTGAGCGCTCAATTAAAATCGCCCCGGGGCCGCCCACCCGCGCGGCGGGGGCCCGAGGCGGGCCCGGCGCCATGAGGCGGATTCATCGGTGCGATGCGGCGGGCGAGGGTGCCTTAATTCGGCGTAAGTCCAGCGGCTGGCGCTCATTTGACGGTAGAATCGCCCATTGTCGTTTGCAAGGTAATCGGATGACCCAGTCTCGGCGCCCCGCGCGCACCGCCCTCATCTGCGGGTCGGTCGCCTACGATACGATCCTCGTGTTTCCCGATCGTTTCAAGAACCACATCCTGCCCGACAAGCTGCATTTGCTGAACGTCGCCTTCCTGGTGCCGGAAATGCGCCGCGAATACGGCGGCTGCGCGGCCAACATCGCCTACAACCTGCACCTGCTGGGCGATACCGCCCTGCCCATGGCGGCGGCCGGCCACGACTTCGCACCCTATGGGGCGCGGCTGCGCGAGCTGGGGGTGTCCACCGCGCATATCCGCGTGGTCGAGGACACCTATACCGCCCAGGCCTTCATCACCACCGACCTGGACGATAACCAGATCACGGCCTTTCATCCCGGCGCCATGCAATATGCGCATCTGAACCGGGTGGATGAAGCCGCCGACATCGCCCTCGGCATCGTCGCCCCGGATGGCCGGCAGGCCATGCTCGAGCATGCGGCGCAGTTCGCCGCCGCCGGCATCCCCTTCATCTTCGACCCCGGCCAGGGGCTGCCGATGTTCGACGGCGCGCAGCTGCGCGCCTTCATCGAGCAGGCCCGCTGGGTGGCGGTGAACGATTACGAGTGGGGCCTGTTGCAGCAAAAAACCGGCTGGAGTGCATCCGATATCGTGGCCCGCGTCGAAGCGCTGGTGGTGACCCAGGGCGGCGAGGGCTCGGTGATCCACACGCGGGACGGGGCGCTCAGCGTGCCGGCGGCGCGGCCGCGGGCGCTGGTGGATCCGACCGGGTGCGGCGATGCCTACCGGGCGGGGCTGATCCACGGGCTGCTGCGGGGCCTCGATTGGCCGACCACGGGACGCATCGCCTCGCTCCTCGGCGCGCTGAAGATCGAGGCGCGCGGACCGCAGAATCACCATTTCACCCGCGCGCAGTTCGAGCAGCGTTATGCCGAGAACTTCGCCGCGACTTTGTCGTTGAATTGAGGGCCGGGGCCCCGAGGAACATCGCCATGAGCAAGAGCTTCTCCTTCACCTCCGAATCGGTCTCCGAGGGTCATCCGGACAAGGTGGCCGACCAGATCTCCGATGCGGTGCTGGACGCCATCCTCGGCGCCGACCCGCGCGGGCGCGTCGCCTGCGAGACCCTGGTGAAGACCGGCGTGGTCATCGTCGCCGGCGAGGTGACCACCAGCGCCTGGGTGGACGTCGAGGCGCTGGTGCGCAAGACGGTGCTCGACATCGGCTACGACAGCTCCGAGATGGGCTTCGATGGCGCGAGCTGCGGCGTGCTCAACGTCATCGGCAAGCAATCCCCCGACATCGCCCAGGGCGTGGATCGCAAGGACGAGCGCAAGCAGGGTGCGGGCGACCAGGGCCTGATGTTCGGCTACGCGAGCGATGAGACCGACGTGCTGATGCCGGCGCCCATCACCCTCGCGCACCGCCTGGTCAAGCGCCAGGCCCAGGTGCGCAAGAGCGGCAAACTGCCCTGGCTGCGCCCGGATGCCAAGAGCCAGGTGACGCTGCGCTACGAGAACGACAAGCCGGTGGGCCTGGAGGCGGTGGTGCTCTCCACCCAGCACTCCCCGGAGGTCGCCACGCGGCGCCTGCGCGAGGCGGTGATGGAGGAGATCCTCAAGCCGGTGCTGCCGGCGCGCTGGATCGACAAGCGCACCAAGTTTCACATCAACCCGACCGGCCGCTTCGTCATCGGCGGCCCGGTGGGGGATTGCGGCCTCACGGGGCGCAAGATCATCGTCGACACCTATGGCGGCTTCGCCCGCCATGGCGGCGGCGCCTTCTCCGGCAAGGACCCCTCCAAGGTGGACCGCTCGGCCGCCTATGCGGCGCGCTATGTGGCCAAGAACATCGTCGCCGCGGGCCTCGCGGCGCGCTGCGAGGTGCAGGTCTCCTACGCCATCGGCGTGGCCGAGCCCACCTCGATCATGGTGGAGACCTTCGGCACCGGCAAACTGCCCGATGCCAAGCTCACGCAGATCGTGCGCGCGCATTTCGACCTGACCCCCTTCGGCCTGCGCGAGATGCTGGATCTGGCGCGGCCGATTTATCAGAAAACCGCCTCCTACGGCCATTTCGGCCGCAAGGATCCGGAATTTACCTGGGAGCGCACCGACAAGGCGGCGCAGCTCGCCGCGGAACTCAAGGGCCTGCGCGCCGCCTGACGGCCGCCGCCCGCCACCCCGAATTCTTTTCCCAAGGAGCCCAATGCCATGAATGCCGCCATCAAAGTTAAGACCGATCATGTGGTGAAGGACCTCGCGCTCGCCGACTGGGGCCGCAAGGAGATCAGGATCGCGGAGACGGAAATGCCCGGCCTGATGGCCATCCGCGAGGAGTACGCGGCGCGCCAGCCGCTGCGCGGCGCGCGCATCACCGGCTCGCTGCACATGACCATCCAGACCGCCGTGCTCATCGAGACGCTGAACGCGCTCGGCGCGCAGGTGCGCTGGGCCTCGTGCAACATCTACTCGACCCAGGACCATGCCGCCGCCGCCATCGCCGCGGGCGGCACCGCGGTGTTCGCCATCAAGGGCGAGACGCTCGCCGAGTACTGGGACTACACGCATCGCATCTTCGAGTGGCCGGACGGCGGCTACTCCAACATGATCCTCGATGACGGCGGCGATGCGACCCTGCTGCTGCACCTGGGCGCGCGGGCGGAGAAGGACCTGGCGGTGATCGCCAAGCCGGGCAGCGAGGAGGAGGAGTGCCTGTTCGCCGCCATCAAGGCGAAGCTGAAGAGCGACCCGAAGTGGTACTCCACCCGGCTCGCGCGCATCAAGGGCGTGACCGAGGAGACCACCACGGGCGTCAAGCGCCTGTACGAGATGGCCAAGGCCGGCCAGCTCGCCTTTCCGGCCTTCAACGTCAACGACTCGGTCACCAAGTCGAAGTTCGACAATCTGTACGGCTGCCGCGAGTCGCTGGTCGATGCGGTCAAGCGCGCCACCGACGTGATGATCGCCGGCAAGGTCGCGGTGGTCGCCGGCTATGGCGACGTGGGCAAGGGCTCGGCGCAGGCGCTGCGCGCCCTCTCGGCCCAGGTGTGGGTCACCGAGATCGATCCGATCTGCGCGCTGCAGGCCGCGATGGAGGGCTACCGCGTGGTCACCATGGACTATGCCGCGGACAAGGCCGACATCTTCGTGAGCGCCACCGGCAATCTGCACGTCATCACGCACGAGCACATGAAGCGCATGAAGGATCAGGCCATCGTCTGCAACATCGGCCATTTCGACAACGAGATCGAAGTGGCGGCGCTGCGCCAGTACGCCTGGGACAACATCAAGCCGCAGGTCGATCACGTCATCTTCCCCGACGGCAAGCGCATCATCCTGCTCGCCGAGGGCCGGCTGGTGAACCTCGGCTGCGGCACGGGGCACCCCTCCTATGTGATGAGCTCCTCCTTCGCCAACCAGGTGCTCGCGCAGATCGAGCTGTACGGCAACACCGCGAAGTACCCGGTGGGCGTGTACGTGCTGCCCAAGCACCTCGATGAGAAGGTGGCGCGGCTGCAGCTGTCGAAGCTCGGCGCGCAGCTCACCGAGCTCACCGATCCGCAGGCCGCCTACATCGGCGTGGCCAAGCAGGGGCCCTACAAGACCGAGCAATACCGCTACTAGGGGCCCGCGGGCGGCAGGGTGAGCCATGAACGCGACTTCCCGTAACAAGGTGTACCCGAGCGCCGCCGCCGCCCTGGAGGGGGTGGTGCGCGACGGGTCGAGCGTGATGTGCGGCGGCTTCGGGCTGTGCGGCATCCCCGAGCGGCTCATCCTCGCGCTGCGCGACACCGGGGTGCGCGGGCTCACCGTGGTGTCGAACAACGCCGGGGTGGACGGCGCGGGCCTCGGGCTGCTGCTCGAGACGCGTCAGATCCGCAAGATGATTTCCTCCTACGTGGGCGAGAACAAGGAGTTCGAGCGCCAGTACCTCGCCGGTGAACTCGAGCTCGAGTTCAATCCCCAGGGCACGCTCGCCGAGCGCATCCGCGCCGGCGGCGCGGGCATCCTCGGGTTTTTCACCAAGACCGGCGCCGGCACCCGCGTCGCGGAGGGCAAGGAGTCGCGCGTGGTCGAGGGCGAGACCTACATCCTGGAGACCGGCCTGACGGCGGATCTGGCCCTGGTGAAGGCCTGGAAGGGCGACACCGAGGGCAATCTGATCTACCGGCGCACGGCGCGCAATTTCAATCCCAACATGGCCACCGCCGGCCGGGTGACCATCGCCGAGGTGGAGGAGCTGGTGGAGGCGGGGCAGCTCGACCCGGATCAGATCCACACCCCGGGGATCTACGTGCAGCGCCTGCTGGTCGGCGCGCCGTATCGCAAGCTGATCGAGAAGCGCACCGTGACGCGGCGCGTGGAGGTGGCAAATGCCGTGGTCCCGTGAGGATCTGGCGGCGCGCGCCGCCCGCGAACTCGCCGATGGCTATTACGTGAATCTCGGCATCGGCATCCCCACGCTGGTGGCCAATTACATCCCGCCCGGCATGACGGTGATGCTGCAATCGGAGAACGGCATGCTCGGCATCGGCCCCTTCCCCTACGAGGGGGAGGAGGATCCGGACCTCATCAATGCCGGCAAGCAGACGGTCACCGCGCTGCCCACCACCTCGTATTTCTCCTCCGCCGACAGCTTCGCCATGATCCGCGGCGGGCATATCAACCTCGCCATCCTCGGCGCCATGGAAGTGGCCGAGAACGGCGACCTGGCCAATTGGATGGTGCCCGGCAAGGTGGTCAAGGGCATGGGCGGCGCCATGGACCTGGTGGCCGGCGTGAAGCGGGTGGTGGTGGTGATGGAACATGCCTCCAAGGACGGGGAGTCGAAGTTCAAGAAGCGCTGCGAGCTGCCGCTCACCGGCGCCAACGTGGTCGATCTGCTGATCACCGATCTGGCGGTGTTCGAGCGCGAGCACCGCGCCGCGCCGTTCCGCCTGCGGGAGCTTGCCCCCGGCATCACGCGCGAGGCCTTGCGGGCCAAGACCCCGGCGCATTACCTCGAGTAGATGTCGCGCCTCGATCACCTGCGGCGGCTCGAGGCCGAAAGCATCCACATCCTGCGCGAGGTGGTCGCCGAGTGCGAACGCCCGGTGATGCTGTATTCGGTGGGCAAGGACAGCTCGGTCATGCTGGAGCTCGCGCGCCGCGCCTTCGCCCCGGGCCGGCTGCCGTTCCCGCTGCTGCACATCGCCACGGGCTGGGATTTTCGCGAACTGCTCGAGTTCCGCGACGCCACCGCGCGCCGCCTCGGCCTGGAACTCATCGTGCACACCCACCCCGAGGGCGAACGCGCCGGGATCAGGCCCTGGAGCGCCGGCAGCGCCTACGCCGACCTGATGCTCACCGCGGCGCTGCGCCAGGCCCTGGACGCCGGCGGCTGGGATGCGGCCTTCGGCGGCGCGCGGCGCGACGAGGAGAAGGCGCGCGCCAAGGAGCGGGTGTTCTCCCTGCGCCAGGCCGGCCATCGCTGGGACCCGCGCGCGCAACGCCCCGAGCTGTGGCGGCTGTATAACGCGCGCCTGCATCCCGGGGAGAGCTTGCGCGTCTTTCCCTTGTCGAACTGGACCGAGTTCGATGTCTGGCAGTACATCCACGAGCAGCAACTGCCCATCGTGCCGCTGTATCTGGCGCGCCCGCGGGCCGTGGTTCAGCGGGCCGGCCAGCTCATCGCCGTGGACGATGAGCGCCTGCCGCTCGCGCCCGGCGAGGCGGTGCGGACTTTGAACGTGCGCTTTCGCACCCTCGGCTGCTATCCGCTCACCGGCGCGATCGAGAGCCGCGCGGCGAGCGTGGCCGAGGTGATCGAGGAGCTGCGCGCCAGCCGCACATCGGAGCGTCAGGGCCGGCTGGTGGATCAGGAGGGGGCGGCGGCGATGGAGCGCAAGAAGCGCGAGGGGTATTTCTGAACACCCTGTTGCGCCTGCTCACCTGCGGTTCGGTGGACGACGGCAAGTCGACGCTGATCGGCCGCCTGCTGTACGAGGCGAACCTGTTGATGGAGGATCAGCTGGCGGCGCTGGCGGCCGACTCGCGCCGTCATGGCACGCGCGGCGCGGAGCTCGACTTCGCGCTGCTGGTGGATGGGCTGAGCGCCGAGCGCGAACAGGGCATCACCATCGACGTGGCCTACCGCTATTTCGCCACCCCGAGGCGCCATTTCATCGTCGCCGACACCCCCGGCCACGAGCAGTACACCCGCAACATGGTCACCGGCGCCTCCACCGCCGAGGTGGCGGTGATCCTCATCGATGCGCGCCACGGGCTGCGCACCCAGACCCGTCGCCACAGTCATCTGGTGACGCTGCTCGGCCTGCGCCAGGTGGTGGTGGCGGTCAACAAGATGGACCTGGTGGATTACGCCGAGGCCGCGTTCCGGGCCATCGAGCGCGACTACCGTCAGTTCGCCGCCCAGTTGGGCATCGAGGCGCTGACGGTGATTCCGCTGTCCGCGGTGCACGGCGACAATGTGGTGACGCGCAGCGCGCGCATGCCCTGGTATGCGGGTGCTCCGCTGCTCGCGCATCTCGAGGCGCTGGAGGTGCCCGATGCCGCGGCGCAGGGCGCCTTCCGCCTGCCGGTGCAATGGGTGAACCGCCCGGATGCGGCGTTTCGCGGCTACAGCGGCTTGATCGCCGGCGGCCGGGTGGCCGTGGGCGATGCGCTGCGGGTGCTGCCCTCGGGCCGCCCGGCGCGGGTGGCGCGGCTGCTGGTGGGCGAGCGCGACGTACCCCGGGCGGTGGCCGATGAGTCGGTCACGGTCACGCTCACCGAGCCGCTCGATGTGGGGCGGGGCGATGTGCTGGCGGCGGCCGACTCGCCGCCCGCGGTGGCCGACCAATTCGAGGCCACCCTCATCTGGATGCACGAGGAGCCGCTGCTGCAGGGGCGCTCCTATCTGCTGAAGAGCGCCGCGCGCAGCGTCACCGCCACCGTCTCGCCCATCAAGTACCGGGTGGACGTCAACACCCTGGAGCATCTGGCCGCCAAGCGGCTGGAGATGAACGACATCGGCGTCTGCGGCCTGCAGCTCGATGCGCCCATCGTCTTCGAGCCGTATCGCGACAACCGCACCCTGGGCGGCTTCATCCTCATCGACCGGCTCACCAATCACACCGTCGGGGCGGGGCTGCTGCACTTCGCGCTGCGCCGCTCGCAGAACCTGCACTGGCAGGCGCTGGACGTCGACAAGAGCGCCCGCGCGCGGCTGGCCCGCCAGCGGCCCTGCATCCTGTGGTTCACCGGCCTGTCCGGGGCGGGCAAGTCGACCATCGCCAATCTGGTGGAGAAGCGCCTGCATGCCGAGGGCCGGCATACCTACCTGCTGGACGGCGACAATGTGCGCCAGGGCCTGAACAAGGACCTCGGGTTCACCGACCAAGACCGGGTGGAGAACATCCGCCGCGTCGCCGAGGTGGCGCGCTTGATGGCCGATGCGGGCCTGATCGTGCTGGTGTCCTTCATCGCCCCGTTCCGCTCCGAGCGGCGCATGGCGCGCGCGCGCATGGAGCCCGGGGAGTTCATCGAGGTGTTCGTCGACACCCCGCTGGCCACCGCCGAGGCGCGCGACGTGAAGGGGCTGTACGGCAAGGCGCGGCGCGGGGAGCTGAAGAACTTCACCGGCATCGACTCCCCCTACGAGGTGCCCGAGCACCCGGAGATCCATCTGCAGACGGCGCAGCTGGCGCCCGAGGAGTCGGCGGCGCGGGTGCTTCAGTACCTGCGCGCGGCCGGCGTCATCGACCTCGCCTAGGCCCTGGCGGACCCGCGCCCGGACGGAGCCGGGGGGGTGGCGACCGGCGGGCCGGCGGCGGCTGCGATGCATTTCATGGTTTGCACCGCCGCGGCGGAGTAGCATCGGGCGCGTCCATCGTGGACGGCAGCGCCCGGCGACCCCATGGCAGTGGCCATCAGCATCGATGATTACGCCTTGCCCGATTTTCTCGGCATCGCCCGGGATTTCGGCGAGCGGCGCTATGGCTTCGTGGTGACGCCGAACGTCGACCACCTGATCCGCTACCACGAGGATCCGGGGTTTCGCGCCATCTATGCCGATGCGGCCTATGTGCTGCTCGACAGCCGCTTTTTGTCCTATCTGCTGCGCGCGGTGAAGCGCATCCGCCCCCAGGTGTGCACGGGCAGCGATCTGACGGCGGAGTTGTTCGCCCAGGTCATCGCCCCCACGGATCGTCTGGTGATCATCGGTGCCCGCGCCGCCCAGGTGCAAAGCCTGAGCGAGCGCCACGGCCTGCGCGGCGTGCGCCACTACGATCCGCCCATGGGCTTCATCCGCGATCCGGAGGCGGTGGAGAAGGTGCTCGAGTTCATCGAGGCCAACAGCCCGTTTCGCTTCTGCCTGCTGGCCGTGGGTGCCCCGCAGCAGGAGATCCTCGCGCAGCGGCTCAAGCAGCGCGGGCGTGCCCGCGGCCTGGCGCTGTGCGTGGGGGCGTCGATCGACTTTCTGACCGGGGTGCAGCGCCGCGCGCCGCGCTGGATGCAGCGCATCGGCGCCGAGTGGCTGCACCGCCTGGCCGGCAATCCGGGGCGCCTGGCCTGGCGTTATCTGGTGCGCGGACCGCGGGTGTTCGGGCTGCTGCGCGCCACGCGCGTCGAGTTGCGGGCGCCGGCGCTGCCCGCGCCCTGAGGGGCGGCCGTCAGGTATTGGGGGCGGCGCGGCGACGCTGTTCGTCGCGCACTTCGGCCCCGGTGAGCCGGGTGCTGGCCGCGATCACGTCGATGAGGCGGTGCGCGGAATCCTTGGGCAGGGCGATGGCATGCACGCGCTCCCAGATGCGGATGCGCTCCTCGGCGCTCTTCAATTGCGAGGACTGGTCGGCCAGATCGGCGCGGCGGCGCGCGGCGGCTTCCGCCTGGTTTTGCAGCAGCCGGGCGCGAAAATCCATGAGCGGATCTTCGCTCCGAGTGCCGATCAGATTGGCGACCGACTTGTCCATCTTGTACTGCGTCATGAGAATCCCCCGGTAGGACTCTCACGGTACCACCCTATGGGGTGCGAGGAGCGACTATCGTCCTCCGTCCGGTCCCACGTCCGGGCTATCGCCCCCGGGTGCCCCAAGGCCGGCCAGGGGACCCCGGCGGTGGCATGGAATGGACCCTGAAGGGATGGTGGGCGGTACAGGGATTGAACCTGTGACCCCTGCCGTGTGAAAGCAGTGCTCTACCGCTGAGCTAACCGCCCGCAAACCGCGCATTCTACAGGGCGGGTAAGTTGCCGGTCAACGTCGCGCTCTCGCGCTCAGTCGGCTGAAATGTCGATTTTGTGCACGGCGTCCTTCGCCCATTCGACCGTCCAATGTTCTTGGTCAAAGATGATTGGCATTCCATGCTCATCCGTCAAATGACAAATTCGGTGGCTGCAATAGATGTCCGCCAACGATACATAGGCGGTCCCATGGGCCTTGGCCAGTTCGGCCAAACGCTCATCCAAGACGTAAATTGAGTCATCCAGGTGCTTGGCGGCGAATTGCGCATCGCCGGTGCGCAGAGCGCTGATCAACAGTCGCGGTACCGGCGAATCAAACACCGGAATGGGGCCGACCAAGGTGGCCGGAATGTCGTGGGCCTTGAGCCAATCCAGCGTGGCGGCGATCTGGCTCAGGTTGGGCTTCCAGCGCGCCACCAACAGCACCCGATCCACCTTGTGCTGGACCAAGAAGTGGGTGTAGATGCCGTTGATCAAGCCGACGCACTTGGCCGCTTCGGTGACGCCGTGCTCGATGGTCGGAAAGCAATCGCTCGCCGTCGCCTGCAGGAAGTTGATGCCGGGATAGGAGGCCTGCAGTCCGGCCCACATTTGCGCCGCATGGCTGTCGCCCAGCAGCAGATAATTCTTCATCGAGGTGGAAAGCGCGAGGCATTGCGGCGGAAACTCCGCCAACGAATCCTTGCCGGTAAGGAAACATTGATCGACTCGCCAGGCCTTGTCGGGGTCGTAATGGACATAGGCCGCGACGTCGGTCTCCATTTTTGAAAAGCGTCCCGGGAAGCCGTGGGCCGACCAGTCGACCGCCGCCGCGATCAGCACCAGAGCAATGCCCGTGACGGCCATTTTGGCCAGTTTGGTATCGGACGGACGAAAGCGGCCGGTGCGAAAGGGCTGCTCTATGAAGCGCCATGACACCGTGGCGACGCCCAATGACACCAGCACCACCAGGATTTTGTCTGTTCGTTCGGACATTCCGGAGAACAGGAATGCGTCGTTCTTTTGAAACACGGTGATCGGCCAATGCCAGAGATACAGCGAGTAAGAGATCAAGCCGATGAAGGTTATGGGTTTGAGGGACAGCAAGCGTCCCACCAACGAAGTGCCGTCCCGCCCGGCCGCCAGAATGAAGACCGCCCCCAGGCACGGCGGCAGAGCAGCCAGTCCCGGGAAGGGCATGTCGGCATTGATCCAGAGGATTGATCCCAGGATGAGCAGCGCACCGGCCGCGGCGAGCAGATTTCGGGGGATTGTCTTGATCGGCAGATGGGTGCGCGGCATGGTCAACAGACCGCCCGCCGCAAGCTCCCAGGTGCGGGTGAAGGGCAGGTAAAAGGTCGCTTCGGGAAACCGAAACGCCCCGATGGCGCTCACCAGCAGGGATGCCGAGGCGAGGTAGACCGTGGCGCGCAGCAGGTGCCGGCTAAAATACCGCTGACCCAATAGCAGGAATAGCGGCCAGAAAATGTAAAATTGTTCCTCCACCGCGAGCGACCAGGTATGCAGCAACGGCTTGGCCAGTGCGGTGCCGCTGAAATAGCCGGAGTCCATCCAAAAATACACATTCGACGCGGATAGGGCGGCGGCGATCGCGCTCTTGGCGAGCGCCACCAGTTCATCGGGCAGGCAGTAAATCGTGCCCAGCACCAGGGTCGCCAGGAGCATGCTGATCAGTGCCGGAAATATTCGCCGAATGCGGCGCTCGTAAAAGGCCACGATGGAAAATCGCCGGGCGCGGATGTCCCTGACCAATATCTCCGTAATGAGATAGCCGGAGATCACGAAGAATATGTCGACGCCGACGAACCCGCCCCGCATGGCATGCACACCCGCGTGGTACGCCACCACGGGAAGTACCGCGAGGGCGCGCAGCCCGTCAATGTCGGCTCGGTGCTTGGGCGCTCCGACGTTTGCTGGAGAGGACTCGCTCTGCATTGGTGTCATCAAACCCTTCTACGTAGTAACACTGCCTGGGACCCGTGGGGCGTGACCGTTGGCGAATATTACATGGCGTTACTCTGCTAAGCTGCGCAATATCCCCGAGGATCCACAAAGGAGTGAATAATCCGGTGAATGTGCGTACGCGGTTTGCACCAAGCCCGACCGGGTTCCTGCACATCGGTGGTCTGCGCACGGCGCTGTTTTGCTGGCTGTATGCCCGCAGGCTCGGCGGCCAGTTCGTGCTGCGCATCGAGGATACCGACCTGGAGCGCTCCACCCCCGAGGCCATCCAGCAGATCCTGGATGGCATGGAATGGGCGGGGCTGGTCGCTGACGAGGGGCCGTTTTTCCAAACCCGGCGCTTCGACCGCTATCGGGAGGTCATCGCGCTGATGCTGCGCGAGGGCAGCGCCTATCACTGCTATTGCACCAAGGAGGAACTGGAGCAGATGCGGGCCACGCAGATGGCCCGCGGCGAGAAGCCGCGCTACGACGGCCGCTGGCGCGATCGCCAGGACACCCGTCCCGGGGTCTCTCCGGTGGTGCGCTTCAAGAATCCGCGCGATGGCGAGGTGGTGGTGGAGGATGTGGTGCACGGGCGCGTGGTATTCCAGAACCAGGAGCTCGACGATCTCATCATCGCCCGCTCCGACGGCACGCCCACCTATAATTTCTGTGTGGTGGTGGATGACATGGACATGCGCATCACCCACGTGATCCGCGGCGATGATCACCTGAACAACACCCCGCGCCAGATGAACATGTTGCGGGCACTTGGGGTCACCCCGCCGGTGTATGCGCATCTGCCCATGATTTTGGGGGCCGATGGCGCCAAGCTCTCCAAGCGCCACGGGGCGGTGAGCGTGCTGCAATACCGCGACGAGGGGTTCCTGCCCGAGGCCCTGCTCAACTACCTGGTACGCCTGGGGTGGTCGCATGGCGATCAGGAGATCTTCTCCCTCGAGGAGATGATCCGCGCCTTCGACATCGTCGATGTCAACAAATCCGCCTCGGCCTTCAATGGCGAGAAGCTCGCCTGGCTCAATCAACAGCACATGATGCATGCCCCGGCTTCCCGGTTGGTGGCACCGCTGCGCGCGCAGCTGGAACGCGAGGGGCTCGCCATCGAGGCGACGGCGCCGCTCGAACGCATCGTCGAAGTGCAGCGCGAGCGGGCCAAGACGCTGAAGGAGATGGCGGTCAACAGCCTCTTCTTTTTCCGCGCCCCGGAGACCTACGACCCCAAGGCGGTGGCCAAACACGTCACCCCCGAGGCGCTGGGGGCGCTGGAGGAGCTGGTCGCGGCGCTGGAGCGGCTCACCGATTGGACGGCCGCGAGTCTGCACGGCCTGCTCAGCGAGCTGGCGACGGCCAAGGGGCTGAGCCTGGGCAAGATCGCCCAGCCGGTGCGCCTGGCGGTGAGCGGCACCGCGGTATCGCCACCCATCGACGCCACCCTCGCCATCCTGGGGCCGGAACAGAGTCTTGCGCGGCTACGCCGGGCGCTGGCCGCGTGGCGCCGCTAGGGCATTCATTTCCTTGACGAATAGGGTGCAGTCAGGTAACGTCCCGCGCCTCGATATGGGGCCATAGCTCAGCTGGGAGAGCGCTTGCATGGCATGCAAGAGGTCGGCGGTTCGATCCCGCCTGGCTCCACCAGACCCCCGGGTTCTTTAAAGCTCGGTAGATGATCGATTCGAGGCCTGCGTCCCCATCGTCTAGAGGCCTAGGACACATCCCTTTCACGGATG
>VFSW01005745.1_pt1 | contig 18307 bp, 17 predicted proteins | sample 5358111 | NCBI WGS metagenome assembly VFSW01 (sample SAMN11554181, study PRJNA540505) | mine drainage metagenome | isolation source: sediment from site ElyBrook_90M | place: USA: Ely Copper Mine, Vershire, VT | collected 2017 | reverse complement strand
TCATGTGAAGAGTATCCCGAATCTCCTTAGGGATCGTCGTTTGCCCCTTGCTGGTGAGTGTGGCTTCAGTGGTCATATTAAACTCCTTCAATCCTTACATTAGTAATTATAGTAAGGATAATGGTAAATTGCAATTTGAAAGAAATAGGGCCGTATCCTGTGGTCGATTATTTCTAAGTCACACTTGGCCGGAAGCGACACATTTTTGCGTCGCCCCCGGCCACCATAGTTTCAGACCTCAGTCTGTTCCGACATTTCAAGTGCATCATCGACCTCAATCCCAAGATACCTGACAGTGCTCTCCAACTTAGGGAACGTCTGATCAATTCACGCTGACAGCAAGAAACCAACCATGGTTACCAAAATTCATCATAACAGTGGAACAAAACAAGCCTTCATCCCGGTTTCTGTTGCCGTTAACGCCGTAACTTGGCGTCAACGGCGAACTGCAGACGCACCTCTCCTATGTCACGCGCAACAAGTGCCTGCGGGCCATGAACAGATTCGCCAAACCGCAGACGACAAACAGCCGGTTGGCATTTGTTGGCGCTGATTACGGATTGACTATTCCACGGACCATATGCTGGAAATTTACTGACCATCATATTCGCTCCGGAATATTATTGGTGTCATGATGATAAATATCGTACATATGGTCAGCCATCGATTGGCATAATGATCAAAATAAAACCAGCACCAACAGGCTGGTATCCCGCTTACCAACACTCACCGTTTGACAGCACGCCAAGCCGCTTCCAGCACACGCATCAGAGAGGGATGCAGCGTTCCCAATTTAGGTATCTGGCCGTGCGGTGCCGCCGGCGGGACGGAGAACCAGTCCGTCGTGTAAGGCAAGTCGAGCACCTGCTTCAGATCGAACTTGGTGTCATAACTGAGGCCTGCGGCTTCATAGGCCGCAGGATTGCGGTCGCGGAGAATGGCAAACTCACCCCGGTAGAGGCTGGTGGTACGCTGACTTGTGCCATAAACGACCCGGACTTCGAATTTCGGAGCGGCGTCGTCGAAAACAGCGAGGATGAGGGCTGGGCGCGGTTTAGCCTTCGGATGGATATCATCCGGGAAATGACACCAGACAATGTCACCCGCTGAGGGCTCCGCCCACCAGCGGGTCATTCGGTGGCTTCCGTCTCGATGAGGCTGGTGCGTGCAGAGCGTTTAGTGCCTTGCGGTACACGCTTTTTGATCTGTCGCACTTGGGCGGCCGACACTGGCCCATCATCCCGCTCATACTGTGGCAGGACCTTAGCGGCGAGGGAACGCAACGCCTGATGGATGGCCTGGGTTTCGTCCACACCCAGGTACTCGGCGAGGCGCTTCGCCGTTTTGCGGGTGACCCCTGTCGCGCTGTCCACGCTACGGTAGCGAAAAGCGATCTGGCTATTGGCGGTACGGCCTGACATCATAATGGCCCTCTCATGTAGATATCTGTAAGATATCTACACCCCGCATTGTTGTCAATCTCAGGTGAGACCTGGTGCGAAAAGTATAAAAAGTGGTCTGCGTGGTCACGCCACCAGAGTCGGCACATGTCGTTTGGTCAGATTATCGGGAAAGCGTCCCAGAATCATGTCGTTCCAGTCTCGCACCTTCATTAAAGCGAGTTTATTCTACAAGGATAACTTCGCTAATTTAGCGATAAACCTGCTGGCCCATGTTATTTTCCAACATCAGCTCACCCACTGCTAGCCATACACGGTCTGCAAATGAATGACCAGGACACTGTCTCAGCCCTGAAGGCTGAAATCGAGCGGCTGATTTCACTACTCGAATCACATGGCATTGAGTGGCGACCACCAGTCTCGACTGCCCCTGTCGTCCAAGAAACGGATCCTTCCAGGCTTTCCACCGACGAAAAGATCGCGCTGTTCCGCCGGCTGTTTCGGGGCCGAACGGACGTCTACCCGCTCCGCTGGGAGAATAAGACCACCGACAAGTCAGGCTATGCGCCCGCCTGCGCCAACGAGTGGCGCGCCGGTGTTTGTCAGAAGCCGCGCATCAAGTGTGGCGACTGCAATAACCGCCTGCTGATCCCGCTTTCCGATGCGATAATCTACAACCACCTGGCCGGGGATCACACGGTCGGCGTCTATCCTTTACTGGAGGATGACACCTGCCATTTCCTGGCCGTCGATTTCGACGATGCCGAGTGGCGGGAAGATGCACGCGCTTACATGCAGTCATGCCAGGAACTCGGCGTGCCGGCAGCGCTTGAGATTTCCCGGTCGGGTCAGGGCGCGCACACATGGATTTTCTTCGCCAGCAGGGTATCTGCCCGTGATGCACGCCGTCTGGGCACAGCCCTGATCAGCCACACCTGCTCGCGCACCCGGCAATTGGAGCTGAACTCCTACGACCGGCTGTTCCCGAACCAGGATACGATGCCCAAGGGCGGTTTCGGAAACCTGATCGCATTGCCGCTGCAGAAATGGCCGCGCGAAAAGGGTTATAGCGCATTCGTCGATTTCGAACTGAGGCCATATCCTGACCAGTGGGCGTTTCTAGCCGCGATCCAGCCGATGGCAGCTCACGACATCGAACCAACCATCCTGCGCGCCACCGGCGGTGTTCATCCGCTGGATGTCACCTTCATCGAAGACGAGGACTTGGCTATACCCTGGAAACGCGAAAACACAGTGTCCAGGAAGCTGGCGGGATCCATGCCCACTTCACTGACAGTGATGCTGGCAAACATGATCTATTTTGAGAAAGCCCAACTGCCGCAGGCGCTGGCCAACCGTCTTATCCGACTGGCGGCATTTCAGAACCCGGAATTCTACAAAGCGCAGGCTATGCGCATGTCGGTTTGGGACAAACCTCGGGTCATCGGCAATGCCGAGAACTATCCTCAGCACATCGCGCTGCCAAGAGGCTGTCTTGATGGGGCATTGGATCTCCTGAACGACAATGGCATCGCCTACAATGTGCAGGATGAGCGCATTGGCGGTGAGCCTATCGACGTTGTTTTCGCCGGCACCTTGCGCCCCGACCAGGAGGCAGCCGTCTCGACCATGCTGCGTCACGACACCGGCGTCCTCTGCGCACCAACGGCCTTTGGCAAGACGGTCTCCGCCGCCGCGATCATCGCACGCCGGAGAGTGAACACCTTGATACTGGTGCATCGTACGGAATTGCTAAAGCAATGGCAGGAACGCCTCCAGACCTTCCTGGACATCGGCAAGGGCGTGGTGGGCACTATTGGCGGCGGGAAGTCCAAACCTTCCGGCAAGATCGACATTGCCGTGATGCAGTCACTTTCACGGCGGGGGGAGGTCAATCCCCTGGTTGAGAATTACGGCCAGGTGATCGTGGATGAATGCCATCACGTCGGCGCCGTATCCTTCGACGCCATCCTGAAGAAAACCAAGGCGAGGTTTGTACTCGGCCTGACTGCGACGCCGATTCGGCGAGATGGTCAGCAGCCGATTATCTTCATGCAGTGCGGGCCCATCCGTTACACGGCAGCTAAGCCGGCCGGCGCGCCACACGATCTGGAGGTGCGTCCGCGATCTTGTTTCACGCAGATCGACCTGCCTCCCGAAGCCGGCATCCAGGATGTATTCCGGCATCTTGCCAATGACCACATCCGAACCGACATCATCGCCTCCGAAGTCCGAGACGCCTTCCGGCAAGGCCGCAAGGTGCTGGTTCTGACCGAACGCACAGAGCACCTCCATTCTATTAGGAATGCCTTGATTGGACAGATCACCGAAGCGTTTGTACTGCACGGCCGGATGTCAAAGAAACAACGCACGGCGCTGATCGCGGAGCTGAACGCCTTACCGCCGGATGCGCCACGCGTGCTGCTCGCGACCGGAAAACTGGTCGGCGAAGGCTTCGATCATCCACCACTGGACACGCTGGTCCTGGCGATGCCCGTGTCGTGGAAAGGCACGCTGCAGCAATACGCCGGCCGCCTGCACCGGGAGCATGCAAGCAAAACCGATGTGCGTATCATTGATTTCGTCGATACCGGCCACCCGGCCCTGCTAAAGATGTGGGACAAGCGGCAGCGTGGTTACCGTGCCATGGGCTACCGCTTGGCAACCAGCGGGGACGTTCAGTGATGGCGCATGCCTTGACCGGACCTAAGTCGTCGACAGCGATTAGGATCAGGAGTTTGATTGTTTTATTCACAACCGACTACTCTTTTGTCTGAGCTAATCATTTCGGGAATGGTTCCGCCTCTTGCGATAGGTTTTGCGGTGGGATTCTGCCGAATATTTTCTTCGTAAGCTACAAGGGTTTGGTGAAAGAAATGGCACGATCTTTCTTTTCGTTAAGTTTGTAAAATGTCCAAGCCATATTGTAATAGACGTTGGTTAGAGCATCGAAACGTTTCTCGTCACGCCGTTGTTTTTCAGCAATTACGTAGTAGTCGTGGGCTTTAGAGTAGTACTCTGATGATTTTTGAATTCGATTTTCTTTTGTGACCTTATCCCAATTTACGCCATAAAAGTTCCCTCCAATATCTAAATGGCGAACTACTGTAGTTGAGCGAAGAAGGTCTCCATATTCACGATTAGCATTCCCGAGTCCATGCGAATCGTTTTGTTCTTTGTAGATAGAGATTGCCTCTCGGATTAGACGCTCTGCGGGGTACGGTCGATCCTGTCTCATGAAGAGATCTTCTGCATCATTTAGTTTTGTGAGTGGGTCTGAAGTCGAAACGATACCAACGCCAGCACGCCCTGCCAAAAGTAGCAACCGGACAAGGGAATTAAAAGCATAAAATTGCGCATAGTTATTTTCCTTAGAGCATCTAACAAAATGAACAAACTGCTTTTACAATGCTGCGCATCTTACTGCTTGGAGGGACAGAGATGCCGCGCCAATTGGTGGATGACAAGCTATACCCTTCCTGCTCAGAACCGGTATTATGGTAGGCGCGTTATACGCGCCCTACAGGCATAATCGACGAGACCGGCGTGACACAGCGACTTGAACTGCAACATACCGCAACCGCAAGCATCCGCTACCCCCTAGTCGATGCCCTGCGCGGCATCGCCATTGTGCTGATGATCGCCTACCACTTCAGCTTCGATCTCAATTACTACCAGGTTCTGCACATCGATTTCAATCACGCGCCGTTCTGGCTCGGGGCGCGCGCCTGCATCGTCAGTCTGTTTCTGGGTCTGGTCGGCGTGAGTCTGCATCTGGCGACGGCGCGCGGATTGAATACCCGACGCTATCTGCATCGCCTGCTATGGCTGTTGGCATGTGCCGGGCTGGTGAGTCTGGCGAGTTACCAAATGTTCCCGCGCACCTTCATCTACTTCGGTATCCTGCACTTTATCGCCGCAGCGAGCGTGCTGGGACTTGTGTTCACGCGACTCTACTGGACCAACCTGCTGCTCGGATGCGTCGTGATTGCGGCGGGACTACTGTATCATGCTGCGGCGTTTGATTCGCGCCTGCTCGGCTCGATCGGTTTTATGACCTACAAGCCGCCTACCGAAGATTATGTGCCACTGGCACCGTGGTTCGGTGTGGTGTTGATCGGGATGTTCCTCGGCCGCCGGTTGTTCGCGCGCGAGCCGCTGCCGGCCTGGGTGCGCTGGCACAACACGCAGCCAGCGGCGCGCCTGCTGGCCTTTGGCGGGCGACACAGTCTGCTGATCTATATGTTGCATCAGCCGGTGCTGCTGGGGGTGTTGTATCTGATTTTCGGCACGGCGTGATGCGAGGGGTTGGTAGATTGCGCGTGCTCCGCGAATGGAAACTTCAAGGGGCGGGTCTGAGATCCGCTCCTTCATCAGTGCGAAATAAATAATTGCCATTCCTGTCCATGATTACTGAGGGCGGAAGCTCACGACAACCTCTGGATGCGTATCGATGCGCGGACCGCCGATCAGATCGATGCAGGTCGGCACGGCGGGGAACACGGCGTCCAGGCATTCGCCGATCGCGGCGGGTTTGCCGGGCAGGTTGATGATCAGCGCGCCGCCGCGGATACCGGCCAGTTGCCGCGACAGGATCGCGGTCGGCACCTTGCGCAAGGACACGGCGCGCATCTGTTCGCCGAAGCCATCCAGTATTTTGTCGCACACGGCCAGCGTTGCCTCGGGCGTGACATCACGCAGCGCGGGACCGGTGCCGCCGGTGGTCACAACCAGGCAACAGCCTTCCGTATCGCAAAGTTCGCGCAGCGTCCGCTCGATCAAGGTCTGCTCGTCGGGTATTACGCGGGCCACCGCTTCCCAGGGCGTGGCCAGCGCGCACGTCAGCCAGGCATGAATCGCCGGGCCGCCTTTGTCTGCATATTCGCCGCGGCTGGCGCGATCTGAAACCGTCACTATCCCGATGCGGGTGTTGGATGCATGCATGTCGCCGCCCTGCCTGTGAATCGTCAAAGGATTCATTATAAGACGACAGCGTGATTCAAACGATGGAGGCGCTGCAAATAAGCGCGGCACGATTCAAACGTGCTTTTGAAGCCGCGTATCTACAGAGCATAGTCCTGCATGCGCACCGGCAGTCGCTTCGCGCCCCAGTCGCCGGGACGCGTTTCGAAGACACCCGCGCAAGCTGTGCCGCAACTCGGACAGCGTCCTTCCGGGCCCAGATGCCACTCCGTAATCACATACCAGTCGCGGCCAATGAGTTTCGCGCCGCACTGGTGGCAATAGGTGCTGCCACCGTGCTCATCGCGCACATTGCCGGTGTAGGCGTAACGCACACCGTTCTTCACGGCGATGGCGCGCGCCCGGCTCAGCGTGGCGGCTGGCGTGTCCGGCCTGTCGAGCATCTTCCAGTCGGGATGAAACGCCGTAAAGTGCATGGGTACGTCCGGTCCGAGCTTCTCCACGACCCATTGCGTCATCGCCTCCAACTCGGTATCCGAATCGTTTTCGCCGGGAATCAGCAGCGTGGTGAGTTCGAACCACACGCGGGTTTCATGCTTGAGGTAGAGCAGCGTCTCCAGCACCGGTTGCAGATGACCGCCGCAGATCTTCCAGTAGAAATCCTCGCTGAAGGCCTTCAGATCGACGTTGGCCGCGTCCATGTACTGATAAAACTCATGGCGCGGTGCGGCGCACATGTAACCGGCCGTCACCGCCACCGATTTGATGCCGCGTTCGCGGCAGGCCCGCGCGGCGTCGATGGCGTATTCCAGAAAAATCACCGGGTCGTTGTAAGTGTAGGCGATGCTGCGGCAACCGAGTTCCTGCGCCACGCGCGCTAGCTTGTCGGGCATGGCGTTGTCGGCCAGCGTGTCCATCTCGCGCGACTTGCTCATGTCCCAGTTCTGGCAGAATTTGCAGGCCAGATTACAGCCGGCCGTGCCGAAGGACAGCACCGGCGTGCCGGGCAGGAAATGATTCAGCGGTTTCTTCTCGATGGGATCGACGCAGTAACCGCTGGAGCGGCCGTAGCTGGTCAGCACGATCCGGCCACCCTGATTGGCGCGCACGAAACACAGGCCCTGCTGGCCGTCGTGCAGCTTGCAGAAGCGCGGACAGACATCGCATTGCACACGCCCGTCGTCCAGGGCGTGCCAGTAGCGGGTAGGGAACGCGGCGGGCGGTGCTGTGAATGTTTGCGTCATACGCGCGGACTGGTGCTGGGCGACAGTCGATCCTGCCTACGGAAGTATAGGTCAATCCGGTCCGCCGGACTGATACTAGCCCGTGCTCTACCAATACAGTAGGGTGCATGTCACCGTAAAGGCACAGAATGTTCCGGAAGCAGACATTCAGCGAACCCGTAGTGAATCATCATCTTCCAAAGCAAGGGGCAATAGATATGATGATTTGTGCGGCAGTATGGCCACACGATCTTCACCCGGACTCAGGATAGACCCGCGAGAAACCCTGATCTGTTTTTGAACAAGGCTGCCTAATCGACTCCAAGGGCTGTCGGCGTACTTGACAGCTTCAGTCCTTTCCAGGTGACATACCATCCTCTTGTATCTTAAAAGGAAACCTCTTCCCGCTCGCAGAACACATGCACTGAGCCTGTCGACACATTTAACACTCGCCTCATCCAGCCCCCGCGGCGCGCGATCTAAGTGCTTGGACCAAAGGGCAATCGACTCTACGGTACACATGTTGCTGGACACTTCTGAGGCGCGACGCCTGTCGCCCGTCGGGTTATGTAATATTTGTCGACTTAAGTTCGGCAATTTCAGTGTTTATATCCAACCGGCATATGTCAATGACATCCAACATGGAGAGCTTGTTGAACCTTTTGACCTCTCATTATTAATAAACTTGATAAGGAGATTTCGATGAGAAATACAAAGTACTTCGGTGCTCTAGCAAGGTCGGTCGCTCTACTAATAGCCGCTTTTCTTCTCAGCCCATCTCAACAAGGTGTTGCTGCCACCATTTCACCGGTTCAGCCCGGTGCGACGAACTACAACCTCACATCGGGACCTGTTGGCTGCGGCGCAAACCTTTCTTGCACGACAACACTTGTACCGCCAGGAGTCGTCGCTCATCCGGCTGGGCCCGTGCCGGCGGGATTACAAGCCTCTTTCAATGCGCAGTTCCCAGGATTCACGTACGTCAATGGGGGAGGCCTCAACATCACCTATAACATTACGACTTACAGCGCGTTCAACAATGGCACGAACGGCGGTGCAACATTCACTATGGACATCACGAATCCCAATAATGTCGTTTTGCCCGCCAACCTGCACTGGGTCCAGTGGGTCACGGATAACTGGAACATCACGGGGAGGAATGGAGCCAACCTCAATGCTCCCACAGGGCTAGGAAATCCCGAAAACACGATCGATGGCGCGTATCCAAGCGCGGCTGGCCCGGGGAATAACCCACCGGCCTTTGCTGGTTCGCCGTTTTACGACGTCTTTGGACCGACAGAGACACCCTTCGCGACATCGCCGCCTCATTTCACGGATACGCCGCAGCGGGGTGAGCCAACACTGGCAAATCCCGTCATCAATTGGAATGCGTGGCTCTTCCTGGTGTCTTCGCCCGCCACTCAGGGAAATGCAGCTAATCCGGTGCAAGTTACCTTTTACGATGGCGTAGAGTGGGGCTGGCAAACGACGATCACCGCCGTGCCGCTGCCAGCCGCCTGGCCAGTAATGCTCTCTGGTCTTGGATTACTCGGTTGCTTCATGCGCCGTCGTACCGCCGCTTAGGCTGCGTCAGCCTAAATGGTGACGGCGTCTCAACCAGAGAACCGTTCCAGCGCGTGCTGTTAAGCTCAAAGCCGCCATTGTTTCGACCATCTGGCACGAAACAATGATGGGCCACAGCAAGCGAGGTGCTGTTGCGGCGGTTTTTTTCGCCCTCGCCGTACTGGGGGGTGGCGCTAATATGACCGCACAGTCGCAGAGCAACGGTGTGATATTTACGGGCGTATTCCCGGTTCCGTTGGTGGCTGGCGGTGCGCTTAAAACAAAAGCCGGTACGCTCATTCATGTGAACTTGAAGATAAATAACGGCAGCAGCCCGCTCCGATTCTCCATTTACCGTTCCACGCTTCCGGAATTGCTGGATGCCGCTGGCGCGGTGGTGCCGTTTGACTACGGTGCGAACAGGTCTCGCAGCCCGCGCGAGTCTGATTATCCGCTGCTCGGTGCCGAACAATCGCTCATTATCCTGCTGGACGCCACCATGACGCTTCAAGAAGGGCAGCTCCATTGGAAAGGCAGCGACGGAATTCTGGGTTTCTGGAAGATTACGCGATCGGCCGGCCCTTACCGTTTCCGACTCCGGTATCGTCAAACGCAACAGACCGTAGGCCCGCGTGAAGGACTGTCTGGAACCTTGAGTGGGATATGGGTCGGAGAGTCGACGACAGCCACCGTCGAACTACCGCTGAAGTTTGCTCACTGAACCGTTTTTGCAAGAGCGCTCTTTTGGCTCCACAAAAGTCACTGTCCGTCACGCTTAGCCAATTTCGTTTTCCATTACTCTACCCGCGAAACGCACGCACACTCGCGTGCGCCTGCTTAATCGAGCCGTACGCTTGGCTTTCCTGCTCCACTGTATGTAAAGACACCGGGAGCGCCGGTAGACGCAGCGCGTCGCGAGACACGCTTGCCAGGATTTACGGTTTATTTCATTTTCAGGCTATGCGGGCTCGACATTGCAAAACAAAACTTTTACCTTGAGGCCACCTGTTGGCACGCCTGCGAGAATCACTTTCGCGCCATGGCGTCCGGCGATGGCCTTGACGATCGCAAGTCCTAGTCCCGTCCCGGACTCATCCGTGCCAATATGACGATAAAAGCGATCGAACACGCGTTCGCGCTCGTCGGCCGGGATGCCGGGACCGGTATCCGCGACTTCCAGCCAAGGGCTGTTGCCCTCCATTCCCGTCGAGATGTCTATGCGTCCGCCACGGGGCGTGTAATGAATGGCATTCTCAAGCAAATTGGCGAGGAGTGTTTCCAATGCGACGGTATCCCCGGACACTACCGCCTGTTTGTTTTCTGCGGCAATGCCGAGGTCCAGGCCCTTCGCCTCGGCCAGCGTCAGATACCGCGATGAGACAACACCCACGAGATCGGACAGATGCGCTGTTTGAAAACGTCGCTCATCACCGCCGGGCTCGCTCCGTGCTAGGGTAAGCAGTTGTTCCACGACATGTGTCGCCCGGTGCAGTCCCGCCTTGAGATCAGCCAGCGCTTCGCTGCGCCCGGTATCGTCTTTGGCCCGTTCGATGAGCTGGGTCTGGAGGGCCAGCGCGGTAAGCGGTGTACGTAATTCATGAGCGGCATCGGCAACGAAACTGCGTTGCGATTCGAGGGATTTGCCAAGACGGGCGAGCAAGCTGTTCAATGCGTGTATCAGCGGCAACACTTCCCGGGGAGTGCCTTGCAGCGGTAAGGGTGTGAGGTCTTCCGAGCTGCGATCGCCGACCAGTACTGCTAAACGTGAAAGCGAAGCCAGCCCGCGTCCGACAATGAGCCAGACCATCAGCGCTACTACCGGAAGCAGCACCAGAAAAGGTGCGACGGCCCGCAGGGCGGCGGTGGCCGCGAGTTCTTCCCGATCACTCAAGGGTTGCGCCACCTCGATAACATGGCCCCGAGAGTTATCGGAATACACACGCCAAGCCTCATCACCGAATTTCAAATAATCAAAGCCCATGTGTTGCGGCCGAGGCAGCTTGCTGTGGGAGTCGGACAGGTAAACACGGGTACCGTCGGCCGCAAAAACCTGCACGACAAAATCCGCGTCCTCTTCCGGATCGCCTGACGCCACCGCATTTCGGAAATCTCCTCGGCGTTGGGCGATCGCGATCTGCCGCAACTGGTAATCAAAACTCTCATCCGCCTCCTCGCGTGCGAGGCGATAAGACACATAGGCGGCAGCTACCAATGCCAGGATCAATGCGATGAGCAGCGCGACCAGCAGTTGGCGGCGCAGTGAGATCATGGCGCGAGCGGCACCAGCCAGCCGACGCCGCGCAGGTTGCGTATCCATTCCGCCCCCAGCTTACGGCGCAAAGCATGAATGTGCACTTCCACCGCGTTGCTGCCCACCTCTTCATCCCAGCCGTAGAGTCGCTCTTCCAGCGCGGCACGGGAAACCGGGTGACCGGGCTGCTCCAATAGAATGCGCAGCAGTGCGAATTCCCGCGCCGATAGGTCCAAAAGATTCTCGCGCAACCACACTTCATGCGTGGCAGGATCCATACGCAGCTCGCCTACCTCTATGATCGGGTTGGGTCTGCCGGTCTGGCGTCGCAATAATGCGCGCAAGCGCGCGGCGAGTTCGTCAAGGTCGAATGGCTTGACGAGGTAGTCGTCGGCGCCGGCGTCCAGTCCTCGGACGCGATCGGATACGCCATCCCGTGCCGTGATGATCAATACCGGCACGGTGTTTTTATCACGGCGGATATCCGCCAACAGTTCAAGGCCGCCTTTACGTGGCAGGCCCAAATCCAGAATCACAAGATCATAAGTTATGTCCTTGAGAGCGAAGGACGCGGCCTGTCCGTCCTTCGCCCAATCCACGGCGTAACCTTCCTGCCGAAGTCCGCACTGGACAGCCGCACCGATCATGGCGTCATCTTCCACTATCAATAGGCGCATGTTGTGTCCGTAACGGCCCTCGTTGTCTTACGTCCAGGTTGACGTCGCGGTCTCATTGCATACGCACACGCTATTCACGTCAATCATTTTCCACTAATCGGTTGCGGAAAATGACACGAGTAAGACGCGATCCTTTGCATCGGTATGGCGCAAGGCATCAATCAGGGTGCGGTCCTTCTTTGGCATTTTCCAACACCTTGCCCGTTTTGGCATCGACCCCGACTTCTTGGGTGACATTGCCATGCTTGATGTCGAAAGAATAACGCTGACCACTGCCACCCTTCTCGCTTTCCAGTTCTTCGTCGGTTATCTTGCCGGGGAATGCTTTGAGGGCAATCGCACGGGCCTGCGTCATGGTAATGCTGGCGTCCTTGGCCAGATTCTCACCGGTATAGGCCAGCGCCGATATACTCGCCACCGAAATCGCCATGCCCAGTATCAGGCCGGCGCCAATCTTGTTACGGTTGCTGCTGTTCATAATGTCACTCCTCAATGGGTTTAGGGGTGACGGTTGGAATGCTTCCCAACCGTCACAAACAGTGTATCCAACGCTTAGTTAAGGCTGACTTAACGACACTGCCGATGTTAAGCCTGACGTCTCTTCCGGCGCTTTTCCAAGGCATGAAACAATGCCGGCATTACCAACAGCGTCAATGGCAGTTGCACTACCAGCCCCGAGATGATCGCCACAGCCAGCGGTTGCTGCATGGAAGAACCCTGGCCCAGGGCAAAGGCCAGTGGTAACAAAGTTAGAATGGCGGCCAGGGTGGTCATGGCAATTGGCCGCATGCGGTTTTTGCCGGCAGCCAGCAAGGCGTCTTCCCAATCCATGCCCGCGGCGGTCAGATCCTGATACTCGGAGAAATAAAAGATGGCAACTTCCGTGACGATGCCCACGATCATGGTCATTCCCATCATCGCGGAGATATTGAGTTCGATCCCGCTCAGCCATAGACCGATAAACACTGCCGCTACCGACAGCAATGGAATCGCCAGCGTGGCGAGCGCCATGCGCAAGTGTTCGTAGAGGAACAGTAACAGCAGGAATACCAGCGCCACCGACGCGGCGAACACGGCAAGCAATCCCTGGAAGGCGATGCGCTGTTGCTGGTACAGCCCGCCGAGTTCGTAGTACACCCCGCGCGGCAGGAACCCGCCCTGATCCATGATTTGTTTGACCGACTTGACCGCTGAGCCCATATCGCGGCCGCTGATGCGGGCGGTCACCGCCACCATGCGTTTCAAATTATCGCGGTTGATCTGCGGCTGGCCGGACACGCTCACAATGTTGGCAATACGGCCAACCGGCACGCTGTGACCGTCTGCCGCCCGCAGCAGCAAACGCCCGATGTCGCGGTCGATCGCCCGATCGCTCGGCGTGATCCAGACCCGCACACCGATCATCTTTGGGCCCTGCTGAATCTCGGTGGCAACATTGCCGGATAGATCATTGGACAGTTGTCGCGTCACCGCATCCGGATCCAGCCCTTCCAGCGCCGCTTTATCCCGGTCCACGCTGATTTGCAGGGCGTCGCCCGCCGGATTGATGCCGTTACGCACATCGACGACACCGGGGATTTTGCCAATGGCCGCCGCCGTTTTGTTCGCTAGAGCCGAAAGTGTCGTTGCATCGTCGGAAAAGATTTTCACTTCGATCGGTTGCGGCACCGCGGTAAGATCGCCGATCAGGTCTTCCATCAATTGCAACAGTTCGATGTCGAGTCCAGGGACAGTGCTCTCTATCTTGCCGCGCACCTCGTCCATCACCTCTTCGATGGGGCGCCGCTGGCCGGACTTGAGGCGGACGAAGAAGTCACCTTCATTGGCTTCGGTGAGGCCGCCACCCAGCTGTGTGCCGGTGCGGCGGGAATACGTTGCCACATCCGGCGTGGCTTTGATGATGGACTCTACTTGGCGCAACAAGCGGTCTGTTTCGGCGAGTGAGGTACCGGGCTGGGTACGGTAGTCCAGGATAAATCCGCCTTCGTCCATCGCCGGCATGAAGCCCGAACCGATCCGCTGATAGGCGATTATTCCCAGTGCCAGCAGGGGCGCGACCAACACCAATGCCAGCAGCGGTTTCGCTAGCAGACGGTGCATGATCAAGTCGTAGTAATGGTGGAACCGCTCCGTCAGCCTGCCGTGTTCCTTTTGCTGGGCGTCTTTGGCATTGAGGAAATGATCGGCGAGCAACGGCACCGCCAGCCAGGTAATGAGAAAGGATAAGACCAGCCCCGACGCCATGGTGAGAGACAGCGCTTTGAAGAAGGCACCCGTGACGCCGGAAAGAAAGGCCAATGGCAGGAAAATGATGATTGTCGCGGAAGAGGAACCTGCCAGCGGACGGATGAATTCGCCTGCGGCCGCCATGACGCGGCCATGATGATCGTTGGGTGCGCCGCGCAAGCGCCGGACGATGTGTTCGATCATGACAATAGCGTCATCTATGATAAGACCCACGGCGGCTGCCATGCCGCCCAGGGTCATGATGTTGAAACTCATCCCCAGTACATGCAATAACACGACAGTGGAGGCCAAGGCTGCGGGCACTACCATCACAGCAATCAAGGTGATTTTCAGATTGCGCAGGAATAACAGCAGCACCAGGGCGGCCAGGACAATGCCGATGAGAATGGCGTCGCGCACGCTGGCCGCCGAGGCTGCCACCAGTGTGCCCTGATCGTACCAACCGGCGATCTTGACGCCTGCCGGCAGCTGCGCGTGATAGGCCGCGAGTTTGGCCTTCACATCGCTGGCAATCTGTACACTGTTGCTACCCGGTTGCTGATAGATGTCGAGCAGAACGGCGTCGCGGCCGTCGGCGGTGACGCGAATCCACTGCGGGATGGACGAATCCGTCACGAGTGCTACGTCACTCAGTTTGACTAACCCGTTATCACCGGTCTTCAGCACAGTGTTGCGGATGTCCACCAATGATCTGAGGCGCGTGTCGGACACGGCGAGGTAGAGCTTGTAATGGTCTTCCATGCGGCCCACGGCCGTCACCACATTGGCAACGGCGAGTGCGTGCGATACGTCATCCAGCGTCAGTCCGTAAGCCGAGAGCCGTGCCGGATCCACGCTGACCCGGTACTCTTCCGGTGCGCCGCCGGTCACCTCTACACGGGCGAGTCCGTCGATACTCGATAACAGCGGCCGTAATTGGTACTGGGCAAGATCGTAAAGTTGCGTGAGCGAAAGATTCGAAGCAGTGAGGCTGTAAGAGAGAACCGGAAATACCGTCGGGTCCATGCGTCTTGCCTGGATCGCGGTGCCGGCGGGTAGGCTAGGCAAGAGTTGCGTCACGGCCTCGTTGATCTGCGTGGTCGCGAGTCCCATGTCGCTGCCCCACGCGAAATTGATGGAGATGTCGGCGCTGCCTCGGCTGGTGGTCGAGCGCACGTTCTTCACGCCAGGCACGCGACGCACCGCTGCTTCGACCGGCACGGTGACCTGCGTCTCCATCTGGTCGGCAGGGCGGTCACCGGCATCCAGCGATACCCTGACGCGGGGAAAATCCACCGTCGGGAACAATGTCACCGGCAAGTTGAGGGCGGCGGCAAGCCCGGACAGTGCCAGCACCGCCATGAAATATAAAATCGAGAGGCGGTGGGCCTGCGTCCAATCGGTAAAATTCACCGCGTTTCCTCGCGTACCGCCATGCCGTCTTCCAGTTCGTAATTGCCTTGAATGACGACGGGCAGAGTGGTATTGAGCGCTCCGGAAACGGCCACCAGTCCCTGACTTTCCAAACCGGGCTGCACATCTACACGCGTTGCCTTGCCGTCTTTCACTTGATACAGATAAGCACCCTTGGCGTCGTTCAGGACAGCCGCGCGCGGTATGGCCACAACATTGTGCATGGCGATGGCAATTTCGCCGCGCACTCGCATTCCCGGGGAAAAGCGTGCTTTGCCTTTGTCGAGTCGGATCGCAATATTGATCAGCCGGGTTTGTGGATCGAGCGTGCCATATACCGCCGACACCTTGGTCGCGGTGCTGATCGTCGGATTGAACACTGAAATGATCCGCACCGGCATCCCCACGCTAACGCGCGATGCATCTTCCGGCTCAACGCCGATCTGGACCTGCTGTGGTCCGGCCTTTTGCAGTTTAAGCAGCGGTGCGCCTGCGGCGAGAAAGTCACCCTGGCCGGCAGACACGGTCACCACGACGCCATCATAAAGCGCGGTTATTTGGTCCACGGCTTTTGCGGATCCCAGCCGGACCTGCGCGGCGAGGCCGTTTTCAGCATCGCGCAGCGTTTTACGCGCGGCGTCGAGTTGCGAGGCGGTGACGAGCTTCTGTAAAAAAAGGCTTTCAGTACGTTGCAGATCGCTGCGCGCCAATTGCACGGTGGAACGGGCCTGCTGATAGGCCAGACTGTCCGCGGCGTCGGTGCCAAATTCAAACAACTTGTCGCCCTTCTTCACCACTTGCCCCGCAGTGACCTCCAGTCGCAGCAGCCGTCCGGCACGCGGCAAGGCGATGCCGGTCTCGTCGCCGGTAGCGGCGCTGACGACGCCATAACCGATGAGGTTCTCGGTGAGCATGTGGCGCGCCAATGGCACGACACGTACCATTGCAGTTGGTGCTGCATCAGCCGCTAGGGCGACGCCGGTGATGGCAAGCGCGCGCAGGGCTGTGCCCAACAGGGATCGAATCAAGTGCATGTCTGTTTCCTTAGTTTTTGGGATTCCCGATGGGAACCTCGGCACCGAGTAGAGTCTCCAGTGCAATATGCTGTTCGGCCAACGTCTCATCCAAGGTCAGCGCTTCCAGGCGCTTGTCCGCGGCCGCGGCACTGAATTGCACGTAACCGGTTTCATCAAGATTACCCACGGTGAAAGCCGCCTCGGCGCTCTTCGCCGTGTTGGCGGTATCGGCAATGCCGCGTTTAATGTCGTTCAACTGCGCCTCAATGAGGTGTCCGTCGTCGAGTAACTGGCGCACCTCGGCGTAGGCACTGGCGAGCCGTAATCGGAATTCATCATGCAGCCGCTCGCGGGTGGCCTTTTCCTGTGCGATCGGCCCCTGATTGCGGTTCAGCAGCGGCAAAGCAAAGTTAAGGACGATTCCCTGAGTGAACAAAGCGAACGTGTCGCGCGCCCGCGTCAAGCCAAGATCGATGGGTGGAAACTGGGCCAGTACCGCTTGCCGCAAACGCGCTTCCTGCGCGTGATAACCCCATTGCAGGGCCAGCAGGTCGGGCCGGCGACATGCAAGGCCAGGCAGCATTTTTTCTACCTGGGCGGAATCGATCGGCGGAATTTCCGCAGCATGGTTCAGTGTGAGCACGGCCTCCGGGTCGAAACCCAGCAGAGCATTGAGATCGTGCCGCGCACGCAGAGCCTGTCGATCGAGATCGTTGAGACGTTGGCTTACGACCTGAAGCCCTGCAAAGTCTGCACTGCTCGCATCCAAGCTCCGATTGCCCATTGCCAGAGCCGCTTGCGAATGGGCATAACGGGAAACAAACAGTTCGCGCTCCTGTGCCAGAATGGCGCGCGCCTTCTCCAGAGTCGCCACACGTACGAACAATAGCCGCGCCTGATTGGCGGTCTGCCATTCCTGCCATAAGAGTTCCAGGTCAGCACGGTGCGCCTCGCCACCGGCAGCCTCACGCGAGGAGGAACGCAGCAGGAGCGCAGTCAGGTTGAAATTGACACCGAGATTGAAGGCGCTGGTATTGCCCGGCACGCCATTGGTGGGAAAGTCCCGGGTGAGGTTTATTTGCGGGTCGGGCAGCAAGCCTGCGGCGAAGGCCTGCGCATGCGCCTCGCCCGCCTGATCGCGCGCGACCTTGAGTTGTGGATTGTTGGCGACGGCCAACATCGCGACTTCATCGCTATCCAGCCCATCACGGGGATTGAAGACATGTGCGCGCAACGCCGGCAGTGCGAATATCGCGGGATCGGCGGTGAGGCGTACGATCTTTGGAAAGTCGATGCGCATGTCGAGCGGTTTTGGTTCGTAGGTTGCGCAGCCCGCCACGGTCACCATCAAGACAGTGACCATCATCAGATGATGTTGCCTCGTTATCGTGATTTCTCTCCGCTCGCGTGGGGTTGTATTTTTGTTCATGGGGAATGCGTTGACACGGAAGCGCCAGTGCCATGGTGGTATTCTGCCCAAGTGCTCGAATGGAATCGCCGTCGGGAGTAACGGGGCAAATTGTGGTGTTGAGACGTTACCGTAGGGAGACTTAAAAGAGACTTAAGGCGAATGGCACTGACTTAAGGTTCTACGGATGACCATGAACTGCAACCC
>VFSW01005744.1_pt1 | contig 18308 bp, 10 predicted proteins | sample 5358111 | NCBI WGS metagenome assembly VFSW01 (sample SAMN11554181, study PRJNA540505) | mine drainage metagenome | isolation source: sediment from site ElyBrook_90M | place: USA: Ely Copper Mine, Vershire, VT | collected 2017 | reverse complement strand
ACGTTAATGCCGTACATGCTGTCGGCAGTGAAACTCGTATAAGCGATGGTGCCCGCAGGCGACGGCACAACATTGTAGTACGGCGGGGGAGCTGGGTTGGGCTGAATTTGTGGCACCCCGCCAACGACTTCCTGCGGAACCAACGCCTGCCCGCCCGAACTCGCGCCGTAATAAGGTTGCAACAGCAGCGAGAACCGGCCTAAATTGAAGCGGTAGAGCATGTCCACGCCGTTCATCGTCGAGATCGGATTGGAGTAGTAAACCTCCTGCGGCGGACGTATCCACGGATAGGCGTAGCCCACTTCAATATAATCAGAAATGAGGAAGGTCGTAAGTTTCAGCTTGCCGGCACGAATCGCCAGCGGGTCTGTCAAATGGTAGGTGACAAACGCCCAATTGGCCTTCATGGCGTAGTCATTATTGTCACGGGCACGCGACAACAACTGTCCAGTGAGATCCACCTTGGAATTGATCTTGGCGGATATCTGCAGGCCAAAACGACTGTCGTTGGTGAACCCAACCTTGTTGGCGATGTTCCCGTCCTGACTCACCAGACCGCGACCGGGTGCCACCGTGCAAGGAGTGTTGCCTAAACACGGTGCCGTGTCGGCGTACGTCGCGCCGGCAGTGAGAAAACCGTTCACTCGGACTCCCTCTACCCCAAACACCTGACCAGCGCTGAGGATCGACAACACCCCCAATGCGCTAACTAACCATTTCTTCATCGGATGATCCCCTCACAGTTTGCGGAGAATTTTTGGCTCTTGTTATGCCGTCCTAAGCAACCGGAATAGGCACGATTGCAGCCAACGCGGACCCCACTTCGCAATCCACTGTTTTTACTATAGTCCGGTACCAGTGCGGTGCAAGGAACCCGTAAACCGGCCCCGCGTGCCCCGACCCCGGCCGGCTTTGAAACCATACTGCGGCCACCCGGCCGCGGGAGGCGGCGCCGGACCCGAAGCGCAGGCAGCACGCCACAGATCATGCAATGCGCGTTGCCTAATACAAAACACTTTGCGAGGCGAATGGGTCACCCAAATGCCGGGGATACACCGCCTACTTCGAGGTACTCGACGGCCTGACCAGCACCTTCAATCACCGCAAACCCTCCCGCTCCCGCGGAAATGATCGTATGCGAACCTCATCGCTTCGAGCAGGTACCGATCCAGATCGATGGCGGTGGTATATGCCGTCCAGACGACCGATGGCACGCACGGGATCCTCATTGATGCCTTTTGGGTCCATGTCGACCCGAAACTGGGCAAATTGATCACCACCGGCCAGATGCGCCAATACAACCACTCTAACCGAACATAGCTGTCCTGCCCCCTTGCAAAACTGGACCGGACGGCAGCAGGTTTTCATTGGCCAGGGCGTAGCACAGAAATGGGGCTTTCGCCAGGAACGGAGCCATACGGAAGCAGGGCACCACTTGTCCGCTGGAGGTGGCTGATCGTCTGACTCAGGTGTCTGGATCAGCATCTGCGTGCCATATTTGATGCGAGGATCAACCCCAACCCGGCTTCACTGATCACCCCAGGTACGCATGGCTGGGGTACGTTAGCTAAAGGACGAAAGCGTGAGCATCTTCTATAAGGACTGTCCCCAATGTACGGCCACTCACGCTGCAAATGCGATCCGCTGTGGTTGTGGCTATTTCTTTGTCCCCGAAAACGAAGCGGGTCCGGAATTAAGCCCGGAGCTGCGCGCCCAGGAAGAGAAGCTCTATGAGGCCTATCTTGCAGCACGACGCAATCAAACCGCCGAGGCCTTGACGGCCGCACGCGTTGCAGCAGCCCGAGTCCCGGGGAATGCCCAGGCTGCCGAACTGCTGGCAGAGGCGGAAGCGGCCTTGAATGCGGCGGAAACAGAACTCGACACCCAGAAAAAAAAGAACTCCGAAGCCCGCAGATTGGTCGAGGCGGCCGAAGCCACCGCAGAGGGTCTCCAGACTACTTCCACCAACAGCCAGACAGTGGAACCTGCCGCCGAGGCCATTCTGACCCCGAATTCTGCTCTAGCGCTCGCCCAGGGCCCGGACAGCATTGCCACCAAACCTGCCAGGGCTGGTGGGCGGTCCGCGGACGAAGCGCCCTTGAAAACTGGCAAAACCGCTAGAATCACCCCGCTAGTTGCCGAACAGGGTCCCGCCAGCGCCCGAGCGAAAGCCGAGGCACGCGCCCAGGTTAAGGCCCAGAAAACAGCGCGGGCGGCACTCGCCAAAGCGCGCGTCGAGCAGATCGCCAAGGCCGAGGTCGATAGCCGAGCACATCAGCGCGCTCAGGCCGAAGAGGCACTCAGACTGGCTCAGACCAAAGAGGCGTTCAGGCTAGCTAAGGCCAAAGAGGCGCTCAGACTTGCTCAGGCGGAGGCCGACGACCGATCAGTGCAGGCAGCCCGCGTCCAGGTCGAGGCGCAACAGGCAGCACGGGAAGACAAGGAAGCGCTGACAGTGTCGATCGCGGAGCAGGCACAGCTTATTCGGCATGAACTGGCTGAACAGGCATTCCGCGCAAAGCAGGTCGCCAAGGCGGAGCATGCCCTGGCTGCCGCCAAGGCTGAACAGCTCATTGGACAAACCGAGGCCGGCGCGGCGTTTCGGGCGGCGCAATCGGCACGCGCCGCGCAGATCGTTGCTAACGTCAAGGCTGCGGATTCGAAGGAATGCCCCAGCTGCACCGCCACCGTAGCGCTCGTCGTCAGGGCGTGCCGATGCGGATTCACTTTTCCCATGGGATCCACTGAACTGCCGGCGCTGACGCTCAGTGCGGGTGAACTTGCCGAGCTGTTCGGCACCCCGCCGTCCTGAACCTAGAGGCAGTACACCGGCACAGACGTCATTCCGCTGCCGCCGGCATTCGCTTCTGCGGCGTGAAAATGCATCGTCAGGTCGCGGCCAATACCTCGAGCAGCTGGTTCAAGCGTTGCACAAAACCTGCCGGGTCGTCGAGCTGCCCGCCTTCGCTGAGTAGTGCCTGATCGAAAAGCAGGCGACTCCAGTCGGAAAAGCGGCCGGCATCATCCTCGGACTTGAGCCTGACAACCAGGGGATGTGCGGGGTTGATTTCCAGAACCGGCTTGACTGATGGGCCGTTCTGACCAGCCGCCTTGAGCAGGCGTTCCATGTTGACGCTGATATCCTGTTCACCCGTCACCAGACAGGCAGGCGACGAGGTCAGACGGTGGGTGACCCGCACGTCTTTCACGCGCTCGCCGAGCGCGTTCTTGATTCTGTCCACCAGTTCCTTGAACTGGGTCACCGTCTCCTCCTGCCGCGCTTTGTCTTCCTTGTCCTCCAGATCGCCAAGGTCTAAGTCGCCCTTGGTCACGGACTGCAGCCGCTTTCCATCGAACTCGGTTAGATTGGTGACCACCCATTCATCGATGCGGTCATGCATCAGCAGGACTTCGATGCCCTTCTTGCGGAAGATTTCCAGGTGCGGACTGCTTTTTGCGGCGATGAAGCTGTCGGCGGCGATGTAATAAATCCTGTCCTGACCCTCCTTCATGCGCGCCACGTAGTTGCCGAGAGAAACATCCTGCGCGTCAGTATCCGTATGGGTGGAGGCGAAACGTAGCAACCTCGCGATGCGTTCACGGTTGCCATAGTCTTCCACCACGCCTTCCTTGAGCACCCGGCCAAACTCTCTCCAGAACACGGCATATTTTTCGCCATCCTTCTGTGCAAGATCATCAAGAAGGTCAAGTGCCTTTTTCACCGAGCCGCCACGCATGGCATCGATGTCCTTGCTGTGTTGCAGGATTTCACGCGAGATGTTCAACGGGAGATCGTTGGAGTCGACCACACCGCGGACAAAACGCAGATACGCGGGCAGCAACTGCTCCGCATCGTCCATGATGAACACCCTGCGCACGTACAGCTTCACGCCGTGGCGCTTGTCTCTGTCCCACAGATCGAACGGAGCACGCTGCGGCAGGTAGAGCAATGAGGTGTATTCCTGCTTTCCCTCCACATGACTGTGGATATATGCCAGTGGCGACTCGAAGTCGTGCGCCACATGCTTATAGAACTCTTCATATTCTTCCGCCGAAATCTCGCTGCGCGAGCGCGCCCAAAGCGCGGAGGCACGGTTGACGATCTCATCTTCTGCCTTCTCCTCGTTCTCGCTCTCCTTGTGCATGCGGATCGGGAGGGTAATATGATCGGAATACTTGCGAATGATGTTGCGCAGCCGGTAAGGATCCAGAAACTCCTCCTCACCCTCGCGTAGATGCAGCACCACTTCCGTACCGCGGGCAGGCCGTTCGAGCGTCTCCAGCGTATACTCCCCCTTGCCGTCAGATTCCCACCGCACCCCGTGCTCCGGCCCGAGGCCAGCGCGCCGCGTGTACAACGTCACCTTGTCGGCGACAATAAACGTCGAGTAAAAACCAACCCCAAACTGGCCGATCAGGCGCAGGTCTTTGGCGCGGTCTCCGGTGAGCGAAGCCAGGAACTGGCGGGTACCGGACTTGGCGATGGTCCCAATATTGTCAACGACTTCCGCGCGACTCATGCCTACGCCGTTGTCCGAAACCGTCACAGTCCGCGCCTTCGAATCGAATTGCACCTTGATCCCCAAATCGGTGTCGCCTTCGAACAGGCCGTCATCGGTCAGGGCTTCGAAGCGCAGCTTGTCAGCGGCATCCGATGCGTTGGAAATCAGCTCACGCAGGAAAATCTCCTTGTTGCTGTAGAGCGAATGGATCATGAGATCCAGGAGTTGGCGGACCTCAGCCTGGAATCCGAGGGTTTCCTTGTGCGTCTCAGTGGTCATGGGAAAAAACGGGCTCCTTTGTGAGTTTCCAGAAACTGCGAGGTGGGAATCTAGGGTCTGTGCGGACACGTTTCAAGGGTGCCGGTCCCTCCTTCGGGATAAACATGGTATCAATCTTGCATGAATTATTGTGAGGAATCTTCAATATCTTATGGAAATGACCTTGGGGATGGCATGAAAAACAAGTCCATCCGGGTAGCCAAATGGGGTCTATGTGAGCCGCGAGATCATGCGTGGCCTAAAAACGTTATCTTCATCAGCACGGAAACTCTATGAAACTAAAGCATGATGTAGCCGCAAGAATCTTGGCAATCTCGGTCACGGCTTTATTTTCGGTGCCGGCAAGCGCCTCGCTAGTCACAGACAATTTTGTCTTCACGAACAATTCATCTGTGGTCGCGAATGGCTCGTTCAGCTACGATTCTTCAAAATCCGGGCAGCTAACCTATGCAGACCTAAGCTCTTTCAAAATCAACTTGGTTACATCAGCACGTTCATACAACTTGGCATTTTCCCTCAAAAATACGAACTATAACTATTTTGGCTACAACACAAACCTGAATACGTTTGTTCCTTCTTTGGTCTCTGGAAACCAAGGACCCTACGCCGGAATTCTATCAGCGATCAACAGTAAGTTGACCAATGGTTTTTTCTTCGACCCCCTTTTGAGCCAAAGCAATCTTGGTGTTACCGGCTCCAATGATGGCGTATTTGCGGGTTATGCACCTTATTCGCTAAACACTGCAACAGCTTTCTCTGTTTCGCCTGTGCCTTTACCCCCGGCTGGCATCCTGTTGGGCTCAGTGATCGGATTGTGGGGGGCGGTTGGTTTTCGAAAGAGAAAATCTGTGGTCTAAGTTCTCTTCAAGTCAGATATCTTCTAGGTTGAAAATAAAGGTCAAAGTTCGGAATTATCCCGGATTTTCCATTAGACCTACGCCATGAAGAATAAGGGCATAAAGCGGACCGGCTGGGAGAAAGCTTTGGAGTGATCCCAAATGCCCTCGAACCATTGCCGTTGGCGCATGACGACCGCAGCTTTCGGATATCTTTGCGGCCGGACGTCGTGATGTAACCAGCTTCGGCGAAGAATTGATAGCCCAGGGTCTTCAGGGCGTGCGGGATTTCCTTGCCGCCGCTGTGCAGGACGCCCGCTTTCAAGCCCGTTTATTGAGGCACACGACGACGATGAAATCCAGCGTTTTTGCCCATATTCCTGAGAAAACGCCTGATCGCAGAAACCGCTGTCGGTGCGCAGCAGGGCCACACGCCTGCTGCCTTGCTTATCGAAGGTGCTATCGAGAAAGACGCATGCATTGTTGGTAGTGTGACTGTTGCCGGAGGCGGCCAGCAGTTCGCTACCAAGCGCGTATCGGACACGAAGGTCCCGGGATGATGGGAGAGCCGTCCCGGCTTGAGGGGTGTAACCGCGTGCCATATACCCTGCTGTTCCCCATAACGGGTCATCACAGCGGAATCGAGATCGAACGTCAATCCATCGACTACCCTCTGTGCAAACAACCAGCGATACAGGGCACCCGATACGTGCGCGCTGGTAACTTGCGAACACTTCCGGAACAGCCGCACCACCGCCTTAAAGTTCACCCTGCGTTGAAAGCCGAACAGGCATTTCAGCACCGGGTCATAACGGGTGACCTCGCTGTGTTCAATACGATTGGTCCCACCTCACACCGACAGCATGAGTTACCAGCAGCTCGGGGTATAACCCCGATTACTTCCCGCTTGCGCGCAAGGCCCCATCGAAATCCAGGTGATCGAGCAGACGTTTCATCAAGCCCCATGCCACCCCAGGCGGTGATCTCCCGGTCGGCATACTTCAGCTTGAATCCCGGCGACCCCGTACGGAAACTGGGCACCAGCTTGCACGCTAAAATCTACCCATTAATCTACATTAATTCAACAACTTACCGTAATTGCTACCATTAGAAATGGGGCGCTATTGGGAAGTCTGGGTTTATTAATTGGCACGATATATGCTCGTTGTCGGAACGGGGCTCACCTATCACATCCTGGACCGGGGAAGCATATGTATCCTCGCAATAAGCAGGACTTGCTCATGCACGTCATCTATCGTGATTTCGCCGTATCTCGCATAGTACCGAGACCATGCCCTCCAGCGTGACTCCGTCATTGCAACGCGATGCTTCCACGGCACGCCTGCAGGCGCTGCATGAAGCGATGCTGAAGCTGCAGGCACTGCCTGCTACAAACAAATGTGAAGAGGAACTGCTGCGCTATGGCATCGAGTCCTTGTGCGCCATCATCGAGGCACGCTATGGCGCAATCATCATTGTGGATCATAGTGGCCAGCTCAAGCAGTTCATCTACACCGGCATAACCGGTGAGGAGGCCAGCCGCATCAACCACCCGCCCATCGGAACCGGGCTGCTGGCCGAAGTCGGGGACGAAAACTGGGTCTCGCGCCTCGAGGATCTTGCCCGGGATCCCCGCTCGATCGGGTTCCCGCCCCATCACCCGTCCATGAAAACGCTGCTCGCCGTGCCGATCGCGCACCAGAACCACAATTACGGGCGCGCTTTCCTGAGCGAGAAAACTAATGGGGAACCATTCAACGAAGACGATGAAATCCTGACGAAGTATTACGCGGACACGCTCGCTCTGACCCTCGCCTATCACCGCGCCGAGGCTGGGCGCACCCAGACAGCCGAGACTTTGCGGGAATTATCGCACGCGCTGTCCGCAACCAGCGGTGATAATTTTTTTCAAAATCTGGTACTGGTTCTCTCGCGCGCGCTCGGCGTCGACTATGTCTTCGTCGGTGAACCTAAGCCGGGGTACCCCGAGGTAATCCGCACGCTTGCATTCTGCGATCACGGCCGGCTCATTGACGATATCGACTATCATCTCGGGCTGGATACCCCCTGCGGAAGCGTGGATTGTAAAACAATATGCCATTTCCCCGGCAACGCCCAGAAACTCTATTCTGGAGACGATTTGATCCACCGCTACGGCATCGAGGCATTTATCGGCCATCCGCTGATCGACTCAGCCGGGCGCCTGCTCGGTCTGCTCGTAGCGATGCACAAGGACGTGATTACCGACGAAGAGCGCGTTCAAATGATTCTGCGGCTTTGTGCCAACCGCGCGGCCGCGGAGATCGAACGCCGGCGCGTCGAGAAAACTGCGCAGGAAAGCGAGGAACGCTTCCGTGCAACCTTCAGCCAGGCGGCCGTAGGCATTGCGCATGTCACACCCGAGGGCAGGTTTCTGCGGATTAACCAGAAATTCTGCGACATCGTGGGCTACACGCAGACAGAGATACTCCAGCGCTCCTTCCACGACATTATTCATCCCGAGGACCTAGAGGCCAATCAGGCGTCCATTTCCAAGATGTTGTCCGGTGAAATTCAGACCTATTCGATGGAGAAACGCTACTTTCGCAAAGACGGCTCCATCGTCTGGGCAAATCAGACCATCTCGCTCACGCGGGATCCGCAGAACCATCCGAAATATGTCATCTTCGTGGTGGAGGACATCACCGCGCGCAAGACGGTCGAGGCCCACATGCATCAGCTATCCAGCGTCATCGAGCAAACGGCCGATTCCGTCATGATCGCCAATCGCGAGGGTATCATCCAGTACGTCAACCCGGCTCATGAAGCGGTAACGGGATACACGCGAAACGAAGCAGTGGGAATGAAACCGAATATACTCAAATCTGGCCAGCACGACGAGACATTTTACAAGCGGCTGTGGGAGACCATCCTGGGTGGCGAGGTGTTCCGCGAGCGGTTCATCAACCGCAAAAAGGACGGTTCGCTGTATTACGAGGAAAAAACCATCACCCCGCTCAAAAACAACCAAGGCCACGTCACACATTTCGTCTCCACTGGCAAGGAGATCACTGAGCGCGTGCACGCCGAGGAGGCTCTGCGAACAAGTGAAGAGCGTTTTCGTAGCGTAGTGGAATACGCCCCGATTTGCATCCACACCATCGACCTAACTGGCCGGATCACCAGCATGAACCGCGCTGGTTTGCGCATGCTCGGTGCGGAAAACGAAGATCAAGTCCGTGGCAGGGAAATGCTTGAGTCAGTCAGCGAGCCGGACCGCGCACGTGTTCATGATCTCATGCAGGAAGCATTTCAGGGAAGATCCAGTCGATTCGAATTTGTCACGGACGATGGACAAATTTTCGATTCAAACTTTATCCCGGTAAAGGACCGTTCCGGGAATATTCAATATCTTCTGGGTGTCACCGAAGACGTCACCGAACGACGTCAGACACAGGAGCGCCTGCGCTATCTAGCGCACTACGATGCGCTGACCGGTCTTCCCAATCGCATTCTGCTGCGGGACCGTCTGAGCCAAGCCATGATTGAGGCCGACCGACGCGAGCGGCTGGTGGCGGTACTGTTCCTAGATCTCGACCACTTCAAGATTGTCAATGACACGCTCGGGCATGAAACGGGCGATGCACTGCTCAAAGAGGTGGCTATGCGTCTGACCGACTGCGTGCGGAGTGGGGACACAATCTCGCGCATCGGTGGCGATGAGTTCACCGTCGTCCTGGCCAACATTGCACATGTGGACGATGTAGCGCGCATAGCACAGAAAATCATCGAAAGCTTCGTCCGCCCTTTCAACATTGCCGGACGCGAGCTGTTCATCAGCACCAGCGTCGGTATCACACTGTATCCTTTCGACGACAACAACCTCGACAGCCTGCTGCGCAACGCCGACGCCGCCCTGTACCACGCAAAGGATTTGGGTCGAAACGCCTTTCAGTTCTATACCGCTGAGCTCAATCGCCGCACTGCCCAGCGCTTGCAGCTCGAAACCGCACTGCGTTACGCGCTCGAGCGCAACGAGCTGCAGCTGCACTACCAGCCGCAGGTGAATTGCAGCTCCGGACGCGTCTTCGGCGCCGAAGCGCTACTGCGCTGGCAACATCCCGTAATGGGATTGGTACCGCCAATCAAATTCATTCCGCTGGCCGAGGAAACCGGGCTTATCATCCCCATAGGCGAATGGGTTCTACGCACCGCCTGCCATCAGGCCCAGGCATGGCATTTGGCGGGTTTCCATCAATTCCAGGTCGCAGTGAATCTTTCCGGGCGCCAGTTCCAGCACCACGATCTGGCGAAACTGGTGGAAAACGTGCTGAATGAAACCGGGCTGAGCCCGCACTATCTCGACCTGGAGCTAACCGAAAGTCTCTTGATGCACAACACCGCGGAAACGCTCGCCACCATGGAAAAGCTGCACAGCTTGGGTGTCGCCTTTTCCCTGGACGACTTTGGCACCGGTTACTCCTCGCTCTCCTACCTCAAACGCTTTCCGATCGAAACGCTCAAGATCGATCAATCGTTCGTGCGCGACATCCCTGGAGACCCCAACGACGCCGCCATCGCACAGGCCATCATAGCAATGGCGCACGGCCTCGGGATTCGGGTTATCGCCGAAGGGGTGGAAACATCCGAACAGCTCGCCTTCATGCGTACGCACCAATGCGATGGCATGCAGGGTTATTACTTCAGCAAGCCGGTAACTGTCGACGGAATGACCAAGCTGCTGCGGCAAGATCACGGGATCGCGCGGCGCAAGACCCGCTCTGGCGGGAAAACACTTCTGCGGAAAAAAAGATAATCCTGTGAATGGTGACCCATTTCCGCGTAAATCTGGCGGCGAGATTGGAGAGGATAATAATCTAAAATAAAAGCGGCCCGAGGGTCACTCCTTGTTGCGCTGACAACAGCTGACTGGTGTTTCTTGGCGCTTTAAATAACCCGGCTGCGCCACCTGGATCCGCTCCGACGAAGGCAGTCTACCGTCGGGCAGCGTGCACGTCGGCCAGGGTATCGATGTCTCTAACAACACCCGGATCGTCCACAGAAATGCGCACGACGCGCTTGGCATTGCGTGTGATAAGGCCGCGGGCACCAGTATCTCCACGCAGCTGCAGCAGCTCCGCACGGAATTCGGCAGCGAATCCAACAGGGTGTCCGCGCTGTCCATTGAATTCCACAACGGCAATCGCAGCACCGCGTTCAATGGCCCCGGCCACCGCAGCGAAGGTGGCAGACCGGATATACGGCATATCCGCCAACGCCATGACCCACCCTGCGGCATCGGCGCTGGCAGCCACGCCACAGGCGATACTGTGGCCCAATCCCTGCGCCGCCTCTCGACAAAACACCACGACCAGTCCTTCTTCTTGCAACTGCCGCGCCAGTTCCTTATCGCCTGTCCGGACCACCGCCAAAGATCGAGGCAGTCCCTGCACCAGACAGCGCGCCGCCGATATACCGATAGCGCGGCCATCCACGAGCGGGTAAAGCAGCTTGTTCGCCCCGAAGCGCGACCCGGCGCCGGCCGCAAGCAGCAGACCCGGAATCATTTCACACAGCGGTTTCGCGCTCACGCGCGATGGATTCTGGGGACCGAACACCGCCGGACCCCGGCGCGGGCGCCATGCTCCGACGCACAGCTATCATCTCCGCCAGAATCGCGACTGCGATCTCCGGTGGCGTGCGGCTGCCAATTCTCAATCCTACGGGCCCGTGGAGCCTCGCGACCGCCGCCGGCGGCAAGCCAAGCAACGCCAAACGTTCGCGGCGTCGGGCATTGTTGACCGCCGACCCCAACGCGCCGACATAGAAAGCCGCTGAAACGAGCGCCTCCATCAATGCCAGATCATCAAGCTTCGGGTCGTGAGTCACGGCGATGACCGCACTGCGCGCATCACACGCCAGAGCCGCGACAGCGTCATCCGGCATGGATGCATCGACTTCGACACCGTCGACCGACCAGGCATCGCGATATTCCACGCGTGGATCACACACGATCACGTCGTAATCGAGGGCCAAAGCCATCTGCGCAAGATAGCGCGAAACCTGTCCCGCGCCGATGACGAGCAGGCGCCAGGCGGGGCCGAAAACCTTGATCATGTCCCGGCCGTCCCAGGAAAAATCGCAGTCGCGCCCGGCCGCATGCAGGCTCGCTTCGCCACTGGCGATGCACAACCGCCGGGCAATGAGAGTGCGCGCTTCGATTGCGCGCTCGATAGCCCGAAACGGCTCGATGGAGCTTATCCTTTCGGTGATGAGATCGAGACGTCCTCCGCACGGCAGGCCGAAACGACGAGCCTCTTCAGCGCTGACACCATAACGCACGATTTCGGGCAATCCGTCAGTCGGCAATTGCTCCCGCAAACGGCGCGCAAGGTCTTCCTCCACGCAGCCGCCGGATACTGATCCAGCCATACGACCGTCGGCGCGCAGCGCCAACAACGAGCCTGCAGGGCGTGGCGACGAGCCCCAGGTAGCAGCCACGGTCACGAGGCTGACGCTGTGGCCCTGCTCCATCCACGCGACGGCATTGCGCAGGACTTCCAGATCAGGGGCTTCCATGGCTATAGACGCCAGCTCAGCCAAGCCGTATCGGCAGACGCCGCACGGGCTTTCCGGTGGCGGTGAATACCGCGTTTGCGACAGCCGGCGCAATCGGCGGTGTCCCCGGTTCACCGACACCGCCAGGGGGCTCGGTGCTGCGCACGATATGTACCTCGATCTCGGGCATGCTGTCCATGCGCAGCACCGGGTAATTATCGAAATTGCTCTGCTGGACACGACCATCCTTGATCGTGATTTCGTCCGCGAGCGCAGCGGACAGGCCGTAGACAATGGCGCTCTCCATCTGTGCAACCACTGTATCGGGATTGACCACCATTCCGCAGTCCACCGCGCAGACCACCCGGTGCACGCGCACCTTGCCATGTTCGGAAACGGAGACCTCCGCAACCTCCGCAACATAACTGCCGAACGACCCGGCCACCGCGATGCCTCGGTGCCGGCCTGCCGGCGGCGGACTGCCCCACCCGGCGTTCGTGGCTGCCAGATCCAGCACAGCGCGGTGCCGCGGATGCTTCTTGAGCAGCTGTCTACGAAACTGGTACGGGTCCTTGCCAAGCGCGTGCGCGATCTCGTCGAGAAAGCACTCAGTCACAAAGGTGTTCTGCGACGAACCGACCGAACGCCAGAAGCCTACTGGCACTCCCGGATCATCGAGGACGTAGGTCACACGGATGTTCGGTACTGCATAGGGCAAGTCGGCTGCGCCCTCGACCGAGGTGCGGTCTATGCCATTCTTAACAGATTCCGGGAATACGCGCGCGAATATTGAAGGTCCGACGATATGATGGCGCCAGGACACGAGCGCACCGTGGGTGCCGATCCCAGCAGACAGGCGGTTATAGGTCGCAGGACGATAGAAATCGTGCTGCATGTCGTCTTCACGCGTCCACAGGAGCTGCACCGGAGCGTGGACAGACTTCGATATCTGGACAGCCTCCGCGACGAAATCCTGCTCCGAGCGCCGCCCGAAACCTCCCCCCAGAAACGTCGTATGTACCTTGATCCACTCCTCCGCCAATCCCGTGATCTTCGCCGCAGTTCTCTGTGCGCCGGTCTGGGCCTGGGTCGGTGCCCAAATCTCGCAGCTGTCCGCACGCACGTCGGCGGTGCAATTCATCGGCTCCATGCAGGCATGCGCGAGGTACGGAACCTCGTATATGGCATCGAGTTTCCTCGCTGAGCGCGCCTCAGCCGTATCGGCGTTTCCGAGGCTGCGGGCGATGGCGCCCGGTCGCAGTGCCGCGGCCTGAAAACGCCGTTCAATGAGAACGCTGCTCAATCCGGCATGGGCGCCCTCGTTCCAGTGCACGTGCAGCGCGTCGCGACCGACTTTTGCCGGCCAGAAACCGTCGGCGACCACAGCCACACCCGATTCGATGGCGAAAACCTGGCGCACGCCCGCGACTGCAAGTGCTGCGGAGGCGTCAAATCCGGCCAGCTTTCCTCCAAACACCGGACAACGAAGCACCAGCGCGGTAAGCATTCCTGGAAGCCGTACGTCCTGCCCGAAAACCGCCGCTCCTACGACCTTGGCGGGTGTGTCGACGCGTGGCACCGGCGTACCGATGAAGCGGAATTCCGATGGATCCTTGAGAGCAACCGATTTTGGCACGGGCCGGGTCGCCGCCCTATGCGCCAACGCGCCGTAGCTCAGCCGCCGGCCGCTCGTCCGGTGTATGACGGCGCCGGTATCGGTGCGGCATTCCACAACAGGCACCCGCCACGTCGCTGCTGCTGCGTCCAGCAGCATTGCGCGGGCGGTGGCGCCGGCCTGGCGCACGGGCATCCAGAAGGCACGCACCGCAGTGCTGCCGCCGGTGAGTTGCTGTCCGATCAGCGGATTGAAATATTCCCTGGCGGCGGGCGCGGTCTCGATGCGCACCTTGCTCCAGTCAGCATCCAACTCATCGGCAGCCAGCATCGGAATGGCGGTCATCACACCCTGCCCCATCTCCGAGCTCGCCACCATGAGCGTCACCACATCATCGGTGCCGACGCGTATCCACGCATTGGGTGTGAATGCGGCGGTGGCATCCGATGCGCGCCCGCCAGATCCGGATGCGCGCGCCGGCAGGTAGAAACCAATGAGCAATCCGCCGCCCGCGGCGGCAGTGATCTTCAGGAAGCTGCGCCGTCCGATAGTGACCATCTCGCCCATGTTATTCCTCCTTGACCTTGCTTTGCGCAGCGCGCCTGATGGCGCGGCGAATGCGCTGATAGGTGCCGCAGCGACAGATGATCCCCGACATGGCGTCGTCAATGTCCGTATCAGTCGGCCGCGGATTCCTGGCAAGCAACGCGGCTGCAGTCATGATCTGGCCAGACTGACAGAAACCGCACTGCGGGACCTCTTCGACAATCCACGCATGCTGCAGCGGATGGCCGCCGTCCTTCGACAATCCTTCGATCGTCGTGATGTGCTTTCCGGCGACCGAGGATACCGGCGTAACGCAGGCCCGTGCCGGCTCGCCATCGACGTGCACCGTGCACGCACCGCAGGCTGCAATCCCGCATCCATACTTGGTCCCGGTGAGTCCGATGGTGTCGCGCAGGACCCACAGCAGTGGCGTACCGGGATCGATGTCGACAGAATATTGATTGCCGTTAACGTACAGTTGGATCATACGTGCTCCTCCATGGCTAGTGCTTGCGGGGCTACGCGATTCCAGGCGGGTCAGCCCCAGGGCAGCGCAGTGCACTTCTTGTCGAGGCCAGCAATCGGGATGATACCCCAGACAGGAGTGTACGCAACTAGTCCGGGGCCGGAGCCCATGCACCCTGTCGCTCGGGCCGCTGTACGGCCCATCAATACCGCTACTGTTTCAGAGTTGCTGTCAGAACCCGCAGCCAGCCAACCGCCCGCCACATCGGGATGGTCCTCAGAAGCAGGGTCAGACCCCGCTCTGCGCCAGTGGAAACACGCGGTCCTAGGCCGCACTTCGGATACAGTTTCCGGCTCCGCAACCGTATCAGTACTTCTGCCAACAATCGGCAGGAACACGCCGTTAATCAGCGTTCCAAACCTCTGCCAAGACGCGGGGAAACGCGGGCTGAATTGCTGAAACTAACATTTAATTCAGTTACTTAACTGACACTGATATGGAACGTTCAATTAATTGGTATGAAATATGCTTTGAATCGTTCATCGGCCTTTCCTGGCGGCGGGCGCGGAAACCCGGCGCGACGTCGCGGAAAAACGAATCCAAGGAAAGGGCCAGGTGGGCACAGCCGGCAAGCGCACCCTGCGCCAGTACCCTGCAGCGGCGGGCATGCTGCTATACCGGTCCGGGATGAACCGACATCTGAGTCACGACAGCAAACATGATAAGAATACTGATCGCCGACGACTCGCCAGACGACGTGGAACAGTGCATTCAAGCACTGCGCCAGGCAAAGGAACCTGTGAGGACCTGTCGCGTGGCGGATACCGCTGATCTCAAGGCGGCGCTGTCGGGCGCCGATTGGGATGCTCTGCTCATCGGGCACGAGATGATGCAACTGAGCGTGTCCAAGGCACTTGCGACACTGAAAGACCAAAGCCGTGACATTCCCGTGATCGTCGTGACCCGCAAGATTGCCGACTCGGACCTGTGTCAGGTCATTGCGGATGGCGCGCGGGACGTGATTATCAAGGGTCAATGGGCACGTCTGTTTCCGGCGTTGCGGCGTGAACTGCAGTCAGCCGCCGAAAGACGGGCATCGACAAGGATATCAGAGGCGATGCGCCGCCTTGAGGACCGGTACCGTGTGATGATAGAGGGATCGCGTGAGGCGGTCTGCTACTGTCACGACGGCATGTACGTGGACGCCAATCCGGCCTATCTCGCACTGGTGGGCTACCATGACATTGGCGAACTGAAAGGCGTACCCATTCTCAATCTGGTCGACAACAAAGACCGGGCCCGCTTCAAATCGCAGCTTCGCAGTCCCGATAGATTCCGGGATTCGCGCGAATACTCCGCTGTTACAAACGCGGGCGAGCATCTGCCAATCGAAATTGCCGTATCCGCGGTCAACATCGAAAGCGAACCGTGTGTGCAGGTCATCGTCACTGACATATCAAAACGCAAAGCTCTCGAAACCAAGCTGCAGTTCCTGCATCAGCGCGACGTCCTTACCGGGCTTTGCAACAGGCCGTATTTCCTGCAAGAACTAGGTAAGGCTATGGATCTGATGCGCACCAACGGCGGATCCTGCTTCCTGATCGGTATGGAGTTGCGCCAGCTAGCGGAAATCAACGAAGTCTTGGGCCATGCGGCGTGCGATCGTCTGCTGCTCATGCTGACACGCCAGCTTTGCGAACAAGTGACCGAACAACAGCTCGTCGCCAGGGTAGGTGGCGGCCAGTTTGCTATCCTTCTGTGTGCAACCCCGCGTGAAGCGGCCGAAACCCTTCTGGAAGCGCTACAGCGGACGACCGCCGACTTTCGGTTCACCGAAGGAGCGGAACACTTCGATTTCCGCTTCGGCTTCAATCTGGTGGAGATCGACAAGTCCGCCGAGGACCGGCAGCAATTGCTAGCGCACGCTTTCCGTCGCAATGACCCAGCGCACGAGACACCGAAAGCCGCAGAACCGCAAAGCGTCCCGATGCCGATCATGGCCGAGCCCATCGCTCAGGTCACGCGTTTGGTCGCGCACGGCCCTGCACTGCAGGACGCAATGTCGAAAGAGCGCTATCGACTGCTGTTCCAGCCGCTGATCAATCTGCGTGGCGAGCCTCGCCAGTACTACGAGGCATGCGTATTTCTGGAAACCGCAGATGGGGTCCTGGTGCCGGCAGAACAGTTCATGCCGGTCGCCGAGCAAGCCGGGCTGACAAGCAGGGTCGACCGTTGGGTTGTCCAGCAGGCGATCACCACGCTGGCCAGGTGCACACATCAGCAGGCACGCTCCGAGCTTTTCATTCCGCTGTCGCAGTCCGCTGCAGGCGATCAGATGCTTCTGCCGGCCATTGAGCAGCACCTGAAGGCGATGCGCCTGAGCCCGGCCAGACTTCACTTACAGATCTCGGGACGGACACTGAAACAACAGGGCGCGGCCGTGCGCCACTTTCTGCATCAGGTGACAAAAACCGGCGCTGGAGTGGTACTGGATGATTACAGCCCGAGGCAGTTCACCGCGCAGGAGCTGGCAGAAATCCCCGCCGACTTCATCAAGGTCAATTGCGCGTTGCCCGAATGCGCAGATGAGTCGGTACTGCGGCACGCCGCTGACGATGCCAAGTTGTGCAGCAAGCAATGCATTGCAACCCGGGTCGAAGACATGGCGGTGTTCACACTGCTGTGGAATTGCGGTCTCGACTACGTACAGGGAGATAGCCTGAGCCCGCCTGGCATCGACATGGATTACAACTTCGAGAGCGAGCAGACCCTGACTTCTGATAGACCCCTGGCTAACCCGTGGCAGGCGGCCGCCTTCTGACCCAGATCATTGGGCGATCACATAGTTACAGAATGCTGCGGCCAGTCCGGATCGCTTCCTCCTGCGATTCATTGGAGATGCGCTCCGTCTTGGCAGGTACGGCTAGCCCGCGTCTGACTGCCGGTCGCGCAGCCATGGTATCAAGCCACCGGCGTACATTGGGCAGACCATCAATCGACAGCCCCGCCCACTCGTAACTCCGCACCCAAGGGAAGGTCGCAAAATCCGCGATAGATATATCGTCGAGCAAAAACCCACGCCCGTCGAGCTGGCGCTCCAGCACCTGGTACAGCCGCAAGGTCTCCTTCAGGTAGCGCTCAATGGCATAAGGAATCTTCTCCGGCGCATAGCGATAGAAAACGTTAGCCTGACCCTGCATCGGTCCGATTCCGCCCATCTGAAACATGAGCCACTGGATCACCCGCGAACGCCTTTTGGTATCGGCCGGCAGAAACCTGCCCGTTTTCTCCGCCAGATACATCAGAATCGCCCCTGATTCGAACACGGCGAAATCGTCCAAATCGTGGTCAATGATCGCTGGAATGCGCCCGTTGGGATTGATGTCGAGGTACCAGGGTTCCTTTTGCTCCTTGCGCCCGAGGTCGATCGGCCGCACCGAGTACGGCAGACCCAGTTCTTCCAGCATGATGGATACTTTGTACCCGTTCGGCGTACCTGCTGTGAAAAGTTCGATCATCGTTCGACC
>VFSW01005743.1_pt1 | contig 18309 bp, 20 predicted proteins | sample 5358111 | NCBI WGS metagenome assembly VFSW01 (sample SAMN11554181, study PRJNA540505) | mine drainage metagenome | isolation source: sediment from site ElyBrook_90M | place: USA: Ely Copper Mine, Vershire, VT | collected 2017 | reverse complement strand
GTTGCTGACCGAGGATACCGTCACCCTTTAAGCGATTTTGTTCAGCCTGCGCATGCCGCGCACAGCCCTGGTAGCGATGACCGGGGCAGCTTTAGCCGGCAGCGGCACATCCTACCAGGGCCTGTTCCGCAACCCCCTGGCAGACCCTTACCTGATCGGGGTAGCTTCAGGCGCCGGCCTGGGCGCCGTGCTGGCAATGAGCTATCGATGGCCTTTTACGACCATAGGCTTGCTGGGTGTGCCCCTGGCGGCTTTTATTGGGGCAATCTTGACCGTGGGAGCCGTTTACCAGTTAGCCCGGGTACGGCGTACAATCCCCACCACCAACCTGATCCTGGCCGGGGTGGCGGTCAGCTCGTTTGCCACCGCCATCACCTCCTTCTTGATGATCAACTCGACTGGGGAAATGCGCCGGGCGCTGGTCTGGCTGTTGGGCGGCTCGACCATGACCGGCTGGCAGCCAGTGATCGCCCTGCTGCCTTACATCACGCTGGGCCTGGGCACGCTGGTCACCATGGGACACGCCTTGAATGTGTTGCAGTTCGGTGACGAGCAAGCTCAACAGCTCGGGCTACCGGTTCAGCGCGTGCGCGTGACCATCATTTTGGCGGCTTCACTGACCACTGCAGCCGCCGTCTCGTTCTCCGGGGTGATCGGCTTTATCGGACTGATCGTTCCCCATATCGTGCGCATGGTATGGAGCAGCGATTACCGGCACATGCTGCCCCTTTCAATGATCAGCGGGGCCGGACTGCTGCTGATCGCAGATGTGCTGGCGCGGGTGGTCATGGCCCCGCAAGAACTTCCGGTGGGAATCATTACCGCCCTGGCAGGCGCGCCCTTTTTCTTGTGGGTGCTGCGCCGGGCCAAACAGCAAAATCTATGGTGAGCCTATGTTAGAAATCAAAAACCTCTGTGTGGCGTATGGCGAGCGACAGGTCTTACGCAAATTAACCCTGGATCTGCCGGCCGGGCAGATCTTGGGGGTGATTGGCCCGAACGGCGCCGGCAAATCCACCCTGATCCGCACCTTGAGTGGGATATTGACGCCCCAATCCGGGCAGGTTTATCTGATGGGACATAACCTGCCCCAACTCAACCCGACCCAGCGCGCCCGGCTGATCGCCGTGGTGCCGCAGGCCAACCAACTCCCACCCGCCTTCACCGCCTGGGAAACCGTGCTGATGGGCCGCACCGCTCACCTCAACTGGCTGGGACAGACCTCAGCTCACGACGAAGAAATCGTGCGCCAGGCCATGCAGCGCACCGATACACTCGAACTGGCCGACCGGCGGGTGGGCGAACTATCCGGCGGCGAACAACAGCGCCTGCTGCTGGCGCGCGCCCTGGCCCAGGCAGCCCCGCTGTTATTGATGGACGAGCCGACTGCCCACCTCGATCTTCAATATCAATACAACCTGCTGCAGCAGGTCAGAGACCTGGTCAAACGCGAAAATCTGGCAGTGATGATCGTGCTGCACGATCTCAACCTGGTCTCGCGCTACACCGACCGGGTGGCGCTGCTGGTTAAAGGCGAGCTGCGCGCCCTGGGCAATCCCAAAGAAGTGCTCACGGCCGAACTGCTCAGCCAGGCTTACCACACGCCTCTGCAAGTGTTATCATTGGAAAAGAGCGGCATGCCATTCATCCTGCCGCCAGTTGGTTAAAAAATTCACTTTTTTTTGTGTGAAAAACTGCGTTTTTCACACAAAAAAAAGTGAACCCTACTGAGGATCAATGCAAGTCAACCTGTACGCCAATTTTCGCCTGCACGCCGGAATCAAAACTTTTACGCTCGACCTTCCCCCAGGGGCGAACGTATATCAAGCAGTGCTGCAAATCGTCAGACAGTATCCGGCGCTGAGGAAAGACTGGCTGGATGAAAACGACTGCCTGCACGCCCACGTACACGTCTTTATCGATGGGAATGAAATTGGCACTCTTCCGCTGGGCCTTGACACGCCCCTCCAACCAGAGAACACCCTCGATTTCTTCCCCCCAGTCGCCGGTGGGGAAAGCTGAAAAAATAATTACATCAACACCCCCTTCGGGGGTGTTGATGTAATTATTTTTTCAGCTTTTTACCGAAGGCCATCAACAGGAATAAACGTGACTTCAGCCATTTTTCCAGGCGCGAGCCGGTTTTTTCGTCCTGGGGAGCGTAGGCTGGATCGCCAAGGATAAGGTAGAGCACGCGGGCCACCCCGTGCGGGATGATATCGCCGGCCATGCCGTAGCCGATACAATCGTAGCCGACCAGTAGCAGGTTCTCGACCGGCGATTTGGGGTCCAGCCGTTGGTTGCCGCTCTGACCTTTGCGGTGCGCCATTTCGGCCGTCCAGGCGCCGGTGAAGAACATGGGGAACTGCAGATCGACCACTTCGTCAAAGTCCGGGAAAATGTCGTGTAGCTGAGCCCTTACCAATTCCAATTCTTCGCGCCGGTGGTAAGGCGGCTTCATCGCCCAGAAAACATCCAGCATGTGCATACCCTTCGGCGCCAGGCCGGGATCGAAGAAGGTAGGGGCGTAACAGTTCAACGTGCGCTCCCAGCCCATACTGTGTAATAAAGAGTGTTCTTTCCCCAGCAGCTCTTTCTTCGTGCCCAGGATGATGGCCGCCACATCCGCCGGGACGGCCGAGTGCAGGCGGGCCACATACTCTGCCGGCAGGTTCTCTTCACCGACCAACCTGGCCAGGCGGCTCAACCCTGCATTGTGGACTATAGTGCCGGCCTTGACCACGCGCCCATCCGCCAGCCGCACCCCGACGGCTTTGCCATTCTCCAGTAAGATCGCCTCCACGCGCGTGCGCAGGGCGAACTCCCCGCCGTGCTGGCGCACCACCTGCTCGACCCCGGCGACGATTGCCGACGTTCCGCCAATGGCGGTCCCCCAATCCTTCATTTGCTCGATGGAATCGACAATCGCCCGCTTGGTCTCAATCGCCGGGAAGTCATCTACCGTTTGTGAAGCAAAACAATGTGTGATGATCGCCTCCACGTAACGCATATACTCATCGTTGCCGGGGAAATAGGTTTCAACGTATTGGCGGGTGGTCATTTCTGGGGGATAAGTTTTTCCAGGGTCGTACATGTCGGCAATCCACTGGTATACGCGTGCCATACCGGGGTCGCCACCTACCAGGGTAGTCTGAGCTTCATCCAGAGAAGCGAACCGCCGCCCATCCTTTGTCACCACCCAGTGCTCACCGGTTGATTTCACATCGCGCGTGGTGATCCATTTGATCTCAGCCCCCAGGCGCCTGGTCATCATACCAATCCGGCTTTTCACACCCGGGCAGGTCCAGGCGGCGGTGCTGATCGCATACCCACGGTGGGTCAATTGAGTATATTTCCCACCCACAAAGGATAACTGGTCGAGGGTAAGCACTTTTTTACCGGCTTTGGTCAATCCGGCGGCAGTCAGCAGGCCGCCAATCCCGGCGCCAATGATGATGACATCGTAATTTTCTTTTAGCGCCAGCGGGGCAACCTGCAGGGTGGGGTCAGAAAAAACATTGTTAGGACAGATATATAAACAATCTCCGCAGCGAATACACTTTTTCTCGTCAATGAGCGGCCAGGCGGACGCATCGATTTCCAATTGGATGGCAAGCGCCGGGCATTCTGCCACACAGTAGCCACAACCCGTACAGCGATGATTTTCAGTTTTGATCGACATGGAGGTATCCTTTTGGACCAGAATGAGAGTGGTCAGCGGCCGGTTTTGACGGGCTGTTTTTCAACCTCGCCGTCCAGCCATCCGGCGCCCAACAATGTAGACAAACCACGTTGGATCAAGTTCACGTTCGTCAAAGCAATCACGATGAACGGGCCCATGGCCAGCAGCCCAATCAACGCCACTTCAGGTCGCAGCAAAACGGTCAACGTGACCCCAAACGAGGTCAAGAAAAGGACAGAATACAAGGTCAGCGGCCCATAGATCGAAAGGTACAAAGACCGGCGCGGGGTTGGTTCCCCGTCGACCACCAGGCGGTAGATCATATTGATCACAAACGCCACGCCCAACCATCCCAAAAAGTTCTGGATGGGCACCCCGTTTGCCAGGTAGGGTAAATAATTACCCCCATGCTCCCATACCCACCAGCCCTGGCTGACCGCAATCGGGTCGATCATCATATCCCAGGCGGTGGTTGCCAGGGCGCCGATGACCGCCATCCACACGTAGGAAGGGAAACGCTTCAGCCAGGAATCGGTATGGTCGACCAGTAAAGGCGCCAGGATATCGGTGATGGAAAAAGAAGCATAGACGATCGGTTCCCAGGCCAGCGCCGCCAGGAATGGCACGCCAAACAACTGCACGCCTAAAGCCGGAGGATAGTAATAATTCCCAAAGATCAGCCCAAAATTTACCCCCAGGGCTTCGGCGGTAAAAGCGACCAGGAAGGAAAGCAAAAACATGCCCAGGCTGCGTCGCCAGCCTTTGGTGAGAATCGAATGCCAGATGACGAACACCAGCAGCGCCCCGACAAAGCCAATCAGGAAATTTACACTAAAAGGAATGTGTAAATTAAGCAGCGCATTGGCAGTAATCAGGCATAAAGATAGGAGGGAAACTGCTGCCAGGAAAATAAACGAGGCGCGATCTTGTTGGTGGTGGTTCATATTCAACCTCCCCGCAGCGTTTGCAATAAAATGATGGGAAGGTGGCGGACCAAAGTATGGTTCACCTGCCGGAAAGTTTTATCGCCGCGGATAACACCAAAAATAATCTGCTGCATCGCCAGGCTCTTGCTGAGTAAATATGACCCGATCCACGGAAACTGGTAAATAAGGCGGGCCAACACTCGCGCCTGGCTGAGATGGCTGACCATTTCCAGATTGATGCGGCTGGTGTAACTGCTAAGGTCGGCCAGATTACCTTTCAGGAAATTGATCATTTCCTCGGCAGCAATCCTGGCGCTGCGGATGGCGTAGAAAATACCTTCTCCCAGCCACGGATCGGCCAGGTTAGCAGCATCGCCCAGGAGTAGAAGGCGCCCTTTATGTATCAGAGAAGGCCGCCCTCCCAGTGGGATGAGCTGGCCGCGCAGGCTGATAACTTTGCTATCGCCCAGCACCGGCTGGCTGGCGATGAACCGGGTCAGAGTATCCTTCATCCCAGCCCCTTTTCCCGGATAAGCGCGAAAAATCCCCACCGAAAGGTGATCCCTTTTCGGGAAAATCCAACCATAGCCATGCTGCAGCGCCCCGAAGTCGAAGGTGGCAAAATTTTCCTGGGCCTGGATGGCAGCCTCAGTGACACTGACCTCTGCCTCCAGAGCCAGGCCGACCTCACGCTGTAATAACAGGCCGGCCAGCGAAGCAATCATACTGTTCACCCCGTCTGCGGCAGCCAGCAGGCTGGAACGGAAAGCGCCTCGCGTGGTACGCACCAGGATGCAATGCGGCTCTTCTTCGATGCCGGTCACCTGTACGCCATCCAGAAGCTGTACCTCCGCATCGACTGCCTGCTGCACCAGAAAATGATCGAACCGATCGCGCATGACCAGCCAGGCAAACGGCTGTGGCACCTCGGTTTTCAACAACTGCTGCCCGTGGTATGTGACAATGCCACCGCCTGCCTCAATTTCCACGGCAGAACGGACGTCAAAAGGCAGGTCGCGGATGGCTTTAAACGTCAACCCCCCTCCGCAGGTTTTATACCTGGGAAGGTTGGCTTTTTCCAGGAGCAGCACCCGCAGCCCACTCTTACCGAGAAGGTACGCCAATATTGCCCCGGCTGGCCCGGCTCCTACCACAATCGCATCGTAGATCAACGCCACCTCACCAATCTCCGCATGTACCCCCAATTCCAAAAATTCGAAAGGATTTACTTTTTTATAGTTGAAAAGCTGCGCTTATCAACTATAAAAAAGTGATTTCCTATTTTCGGATAGGTTCATATTATATTTTATGTCATCCTGGAGAAAATGTCATAAATTTAAGGTCTTTTGGGGACATCATTTCGGGTGATTAACGTCATCACTTTGATGACCTTTTCCACTACAAAGCTCAGCATGCTTTCGTTATGATGACTTCAATGTTCAGACAGGAACTCAGTCAGGTACCCATTTTCCGCGGGTTAGACGAGATACAGTTAGAATTTCTCGATCCATTTGTTGAACTTTGCCATTTTTCCAAAGGCCAGGTGATCTTCGAGCAGGGCCAGGCTGCTACATTCATGTACATTTTACGCCTGGGTGAAGTTATAATACAATATAAGCCTTACGATGCTCCCTTGTTGACCGTGACGCGCATCGAGCCCGGCGGTGTTTTCGGCTGGTCGGCTGCCCTGGGCAGGGTGGAATACACTTCCGCCGCCATCGCTGCGGTGAACAGCGAAGCCTACCAACTGCGCGGTGAGGGTCTTTCCCGTATCTGTGCCCAGTATCCCGAGACCGGGGTGGTCATCCTGGGACGCCTGGCAAGTGTGATCGCCGAACGCCTGCAAAGTACCCACACCCAGATACTTTCGATGCTCAGCCAGGGATTACACGGAGACTGCGAGAAGAGGAATGGGTCAAATGGAAAAAAATAATCTGGAATTTTCAGTCCAAGAGCAAATGAAAGGACTGATCGAGCAGTTGGATGCTTATATCAACACTTACCACGGGGGAACCGTAGAAATGATCGCTTTCGACGGAAAAGTGCTCAAAGTTCACCTGGGTGGAGCCTGTTTAGGCTGCCCCCTATCCCCGTCGACGGTGCACGGTTGGGTGGAAGGCACAGTCCGGCAGTTCTTCCCGGAAATTGAAAAGGTCGAGTCGGTCTAAAGTCTTAGAACCTATCCGAAAAAAAGTGGTTTCCTAATTTTCGGATGACTTCCTTACTCTAGAAACACCTCGACATGTTCGCCGTCTTTTTCGTCGACTACGTCGACGATTTTGCCAATTTCGCCGGCTTTGATCAACGCCATCAACTGGTCCATATCCAGGCCCTCGACCTCCGGTGAAAAGCGCGCCCCCATTTTTACCCCAGCAGTAATCAGGTTTACCGGAAGGCGCACATTTACCCTTATCTTTCCGGTGTCGGTATCCGTAACGCTGACTCGAAACCAGCGCGCCGCCTGGACAACTTTTGGCTGGCTGGATGGACTTTCAGTTTTATTCTTAAGTGGGTCCTGCAGCGCTTCCAGAAGCTGAACGCCCTGGTCAGCGTTGATCTTTCCGTCCTGGACAAGCTTGAGGATCTTGACCCTTTCTTCAGTAGTAGCCATTGCCGCTCCTTGATATCTATCCGGAAATTTGAAAGGGTTCACTTTTTTATGAGTGAAAAGCTGCGCTTTTCACTCATAAAAAAGTGAATTCCTTCTATTGCGGGTAGGTTTTTAAGATTTCCGCCGGAGAACGAAAAAGGTACCGGCAACGATCACTAAAACAATCACGCCTCCCATGATCGCAATGCCATCCGTTTGGGAGTGGTTGGATTGCATTTCTTCCAGGCTGGGTGTGTTGACCAGATTGGTATGGGTGGGCACGAGGGTATGCGTCGCTTCAATCCGGAATGGTTGGTCTGGTCGGGAAGAATCGGGCGCGCTCCAGGCTGCGTTCAACAAGAAGAAAAACAATATGGCCAGCAGCGCAAAAATCTTACGCTGCGGCCCGGGGAAAAAGAATCCCCTCGTGGAAGAATGAGAGTTATTTTTCATCGCGATGTGGTTGAGGTTGCCAATCTTTCCGCTGCCGCCTGGGCAGCCTGTACTGGATCAGTCTGACCTTTGATCACCTGGAGCGTGGCATCGGCTAAAACCGGCCCCAGGCTGGAGGTCAAATCATTATTAGGACGTAGTTGGGCTGAAAGAACGATCTGGCTGAGTAAAGACTGGATGCCCTGGTTAGGCCACATCGCCAGTGCCGTCGGGCGAGTGGGCAGGTAGCCTGCTGCGGCAGTCCAATTGGCCAGGAAATCGCCCTGTACCAGGTATTCGGCCAGGCGCACCGCCAGGCCGCGCTGTTCGGGCACGGGATCCGAAAGGGCCCATAACCAGGAAGTCGCCAGCGACACATGCTCCGTTCCCAGGGACGGCAGCCCCATAGCGGTGCTATCAGCCGGCAAATCGGCCAGGTAGTGCGAACTCCAGGTCACCAGCCACTGGGCGCTTTGTTCGTGGTAGGCCTGCCAGGCTTGCCCATCCGTCTGGTACTGCGCCAGCCAGGCTGGAAAAACGCCTTGCTTGTTACCATCCGAATACAATTTTAGCACCTGCGCCAGGATCTCGGGCTGTAAAACCGGGCGGCCTTGTGCATCGGCGACTGTGCCTCCCAGGGCCTGATAAAGGTCGAGCGTCAAAAGCGCCTGGGGATCGGCCGCCGGCATGGCGACTGGCTGGCCCTGGCGCAAGATGCCAGCCCATTCATCCGTGGGTTGATTAACGTGCGCCGAGCGGTAGACGAGAAGCAAGGCATCCCCGGCAAACGGCAGGCCAAAGGTACTGCCTTGAATCAAGGCTGCCTGTCGAGCGTAGTTGTACCAATCGACGTTGTCGATAGACTTGCTCAACAGGCTATCCAGGGGAAAAACCAATCCTTTTAGCGCGGCGGTTTCCAGATCAGAACGCGGTAAGGCGATCAGAGAAGGTAAGGCATTCGGCGCGGCCGCGCTGGCAGCCGACAGGGATTCCAACAGGCTGCCCGGACCTGAGGAAGCCTTGATACGAACCTCGACTTTCACATCAGGGTTTTGATCCATGAAAGAATTAAGCCGGTCTTTCAGGAGCTTTGCTGCAGGACCGGGTCCCGCAGGGTCGAACTGGGGCGGCAGCCAGAGAATGATGACCTGTGGACCGGCAACCGGTGGGGCCGCTTTGGTCTGTGCGGGAGCGGGCACAACGGGTGAAGGCCGGGCTCCCGCCGGGATCTGGCTGGTAGGGCTGGCCTGGGCAGCCAATAGAGGCAGTTGAGGCAGGCTGCTGCATCCTGCCAGCAGCGCCATCACCAACCAGCCCGTCAGAGCAGCCCGAAGTCGCCTGGAAATCATCATGCGAGTTGAATCGGCTGGCTCAGAACTTTTACCAGCAGGGCAACTGCATTCTGGACGTCCCGGTAATCCACCATCTCAGATGGGCTGTGGACATAACGGCAGGGGATCGAAATACAACTCACCGGCACGCCTGCCCGGGCAAGCTGGATCGAGCGCGCATCGGTGGTGCCGCCTTCCAATACTTCGAGCTGGTACGGGATCCCGGCTTTCTCGGCCGTATCGGACAGCCAGCGTACCAGGCGCGGGTCGGAGAGCATGCCCCCGTCGCGCACCTTGACGGTCGGGCCTTTGCCCAGGCTGACTTCCATCTTCACCCCCTTGGGGGTGTCGCCGGTCAAAGTGACGTCTACCGAAATACCCAGATCAGGATCGATGGCGTAAGAAGAGGTGATCGCACCACGCATGCCGACCTCTTCCTGCACGCTAAAGACAAAATACACCTCGTGCGGAGTATCTTTGAGCTGTTTCAACGCCTCAATCTGCACCGCCACACTGATGCGGTCGTCCATAGCCTTAGAAACCAGGCGGTCACCCAGATCGAGGAACGGACGCTCGAAGGCAGCCACATCGCCTACGCGCACCTTGCAATCCGCCCGGCTAGAGGCGCCTACGTCGATATATAAACGGTCGAAGGAAGGAATTTTGTCCTGTGTTTCCATCCGTTCGCTGTTGATGGTCCCCTGGGCGCCGCCGATAAAGCGCACTCGCCCGCCCACGCAAGTAATCGGACGTACCCCGCCGATCGTGGTAAAACGGATGAACCCGTTTTCGTCGATGTGCGTGGCAATCACACCAATCTCATCCATGTGTGCAGAGAGCATTACCCGCATTCCGCCGGGTGTTTTTTTGCCTTTACGCGCGATCAGGTTGCCCAGCGCATCTACTCGAATTTCGTCAGCATACGGCTTGATCTCGGCGGTTACCAGCTCGCGCACGGCATCTTCATACCCGGAAGGGCCAAAACTCTCTACCAACTTTTGGATCAATGCTTTCATGGATTACTCCTGTTTTGACATAAGCTTCACTTTTTTGGGTGTGAACGCTTCGCCTACGTCTTTCACACCCAAAAAAGGGATTTTCTAAGCTACCGTTTGAGAATATCCGGTTTGATCCTGGCCAGGGCGCCGTACAGCAGCGCCTGCGTGTTCTGCCAGTCCACCAGGCGGCATAACAGCACCGCCGTATGAGCGTAGCGACCCGGAATGGAAACGGATACACTGGGAATGCCGGAACGCTGGCGGTGGATCGCCCCGGCGTCGGTGCCCCCACCGCCCGGTTGGCGGAACTGGTAAGGGATACCCAACGCATCACCGGTTTCCGCCAGGTGGCGGACCAGGCGTGGGTCAGATAGGGTACCCGCGTCGCTGATATAAATTGCCGGCCCTGCATCCAGGCGGGTGTTGTAAAAAGCATTTTCAGATTCATCCCATACCGGCAGGTCATAGGCAGGCGTGCTGTCAACCGCAATCGCCATATCCGGGTTGAAGGCATAAGCCGCCACCCGCGCTCCTCGGGCGCCGACTTCTTCCTGGACGGTAAAGGCGGCCAGAAGCTCGACGTTTTCGGGAGCATGCTTGACCAATTCGATCAGGGTAGCCACTCCCAGCCGGTTATCCAGGGCTTTCCCACGCAGGCTGGGGCCGACCTGTTCGAAACGCGTGGCGTAGCAGGCCCGATCGCCCACTTTGACCTTATTTTTACCGCCCAGTCCCACATCGATACGCAAGGCATCGATAGGAATCTTATGCTCGGTTTCACCCTCTTCGGTCAGATGGATGGGTTTGGCGCCGATGACTGCCGGTACGTGATCTTTGCCCACCAGCACCGGTTTGCCAACCAGGGTACGCAAATCGATCCCCCCCACCGGGGCGAAGGAGAAAGTGCCATTGTCGTCGCTGTCGACCAGCATAAAGCCGATTTCATCCATATGGGCTGCCACCATCACGCGCAAAGGTTTTTCGATTTTCGCTTTGCGGGTGACCAGCACATTGCCCAGCGCGTCGACTTTGATCTCATCGGCTACCGGTTTCAATTGTTCGAGGACAATCGCGCGTACCTCGGCCTCTTCTCCGGAAACGCCACAGGCGTTGGATAACCGCTCTAAGAGCTTAATTTGTTCAGCGCCGATCACCGGCGCCTTTTGCAGGATCTCGTTTTCGTTACCCATTGGCTATTCGTCCCACCGAATTTTTTTTACAAAATCTGGTTCAAGGCTGGCGATAAATTCCGCCATCAGGTGGCCCGTTCGGGAAATATCCTTCAGGCAGATCTCCTCAACCGGGGTGTGCATATAACGCAGCGGGATACCCAGCACGGCGCACGGGATACCTTCGGCCACAATCTGCATACCCATCGCATCTGTCCCGGAATGGCGCGGCATGGCTTCGAATTGATAAGGGATATCCAGGCGTTCAGCCAGGTCTTTCAAGGCTTTATGGCTCGCCGGGTGGATGTTCGGGCCCCAGCCAATGGTTGGCACCTTGTCCATCGCAAAAGTGCGGGGAGCAGAGCTGCCGGGCCCCTTGGCAAAGGTGACATCGACCGCCACGGCAATATCGGGGCGAATCGCGAAAGGAGAGGTGAGTGCGCCGCCCAGGGTTTCCTCTTCCTGAACAGAAGCCACCGCCCACACATCCCAATCATGCTGCATGTGCTGGAGTTCCTGCAGGCACAGGGTCAGCGCCGCCACCGCTGCCCGGTCATCCATCGAATGCCCTGCCAGTGTCCCGCCTTCCATTTCAATCGGCAGGCTGGCAAAAGAAACCAAGTCGCCCGGGCGCACCAATTGGGCGACTTCTCCCGGCAGCAGGCCGGTGTCGACAAACAGGAATTCCATCTTGACCGGCACTCCCTGCTGGTCAGGTGGCAGGAGGCGGTCCGGCGGTTGGACGACGATGGCGGGCAGATCACGCCGCCCGTGTACAGTCACCAACTGCCCGGGCAGGATACGTGGATCGATCCCGCCGATTTCGGTCACGTGCAGGAAACCATCCACAATCGTAGTGACCATCAGGCCGATGGCGTCCATATGCGCCGAAAACAGAATGCGCGGCCGTGGGTCAGAGCTGCGCCCACGCTTCAGACCGTGCAGGCTGCCCAGCCGGCTGACTGAGAGCTCGTCGACCAGTGGACGCCACGCCTCGGCGATCACCTGGCGGGCGGGCTCCTCGTAAGCCGAAAGACCAGGCAGGGTAATCAATTGTTTGAGAAAAGGGGTTAGTTCAATCATCCGCAAAAGATTCCTGTGTCTCTAAGGTGTAGGGATAGGTGTGTCTGAAGAAGTCGCTGATGGGGTCAGCGGAGTTACCGAATGGGTGACCGTCGGCGTGATAGGAGTGTCCGAAGAGGTCGGGGTCGAGGAGGGTATGGGGGTTGAAGACGGCACAGGCGTGTCGGTGGGCGTGCGTGAAGGCTTGCGCGTGGGGGTCATGAAACGCGTCCGGGTGACGGTGGGGGTAAAGGTGTCGGTAGCAGTCCCGGTCTTGGAGGGGGTAAGCGTGATGGTTTGCGATACCGTCCCCGTGATCGTAGGCCGGGGTGTGACGGTAAGCGTAACCGTGCTGGTGGGTGTATTGGTGCCTTTTTTCAACTGCGCCTGCGCTTTTTGGAGAACAAAATACCCCAGGCAATAACATGGCAAGGTCGCCAGGATGATCACCACCAGTATCGTCCGGATGCCAGCGCGTTGATCAGGCCGGGGTATCAAGGTTTTCTCCTCTCTCATTCCATGATATCACCAGCCTAAACGGCTGGCAAGTGAACTATCAGAAACTTGCCGGTGCCCCGGCGTTGACCTGACGCATTTCCTGGCGCACGGCCATATACAGGTTTTCGGCTTTCAATTCAGTGATGGTGTAGCAAGGTGCGTCCAGGTTATCTGCCAGGGCTTGCGCCAACCCCTGGTCGAAGGCAGCATGTTCCATATTGATTACCACGCTATGGACGTGCTCTTCGGCAATCTGGCTGGCCACCTGCTTGGATTCCTCCAGCGGCGGAAGCTGCCCCATTGATACGTTCCCGGCTCCATCCGTCAGTACGATCAATAAAGGCATCACATCCGGGTGGAGGACGTGTTCCTTTTGCAGTACGTCGTGAGCCATCTGCAGGCCAGCGGAGAGAGGCGTTTTCCCGCCCACTGGAATATCTGCCAGGGCGCGCTGGGCTAAAAAGATCGAACTGGTGGGCGGCATGACCAGCGTAGCGCGGTCCTTCTGGAAAACCACCAACCCGACCCGGTCACGCCGCTGGTAGGCGTCGGTCAATAAAGACAGAATGGCGCCTTTCGTGGCAGCCATACGCTCGGCCACTGCCATCGACCAGGAGGCATCCACCAGGAAGAGCACCAGGTTGGCCGCACGCCGCACGCGCACCTTACGCATGTAATCGCTGGGATGCACAGCAAAGGCCACGCGTTTGCGCTGCTCATGGCGTTCCTTCTGGAAGGGAGCCGCGGCGCGCAAGGTAGCGTCGAAGGCCAGGTCTTCGGCCTTGCCAGGAGTCGGGCGCGCCTGCACATAGCGCCCGCGCTTGCGGTCGGTGCGGGTGCGCGAGCGGCGCCCGGAGGAACGCCGCATGATCTGGTCCAGCGGGGTATCCAGGCGGCGCGGCTCAAACTTTTCGCCTACCCGCGCCTTTTGCCCGCCTTCCCACCAGCGCGAGTTACGGTCATCGAATACATCCTGCTGCGAGTGCTCGACCTGTCCCTGGGGAGGCTGCTCCTCAGTATTCTCACTTTCACTTATTTTTTTTTTGAGAAGAGGTCTTCGCCTCTCCAGTCTCTTCCACAATTTCAGTCTGGTTATCGGGAGAGTTTTGCCCCTGAAGCTGCTCGATACGCTCCTGCAGCTCCTCCATGCCCATCTCCGACTGCTGGAAAGGCCCCCGCTTGAGACGGTGCGGTAGTGCCAGCTCGGACGCCAGGGCAATGTCGCGGTCGTTGATCAACGTGCGTCCATCAAAGGCGGCCTGGGCGCGAGCGGCTTTTAGAATAACCAGGTCGGCGCGGTGCCCGTCCACATTCAAAGAGGCAGTCAGGGCAGCAATCGAAAGCAGGTCACGCCGTGAATAGGTAACTTTATCTACCAGTTGCCGAGCGCGCTCGATCTGGTGGGTTAATTCGTCTTCTTTCGGCAGCCAGCTGCTGCGGAAGCCTTCAGAATCGGCCTCGAAAGCCAGGTTACGTTCCATGATCAAGACCCGCTCGCGCGGGTCGCGGATCCCGAAAATATCCACCGATAGAGCAAAACGGTCGAGCAGTTGCGGGCGCAGGTCGCCTTCTTCGGGGTTCATCGTCCCCACCAGGATGAAACGCGCCGGGTGAGAAAAAGAGATACCCTCACGTTCGACAATGTTCATGCCCATGGCAGCCGAATCGAGCAGCACGTCCACCACGTGGTCGTCCAGCAAATTGACCTCGTCGATGTACAGCAGACCACGGTTGGCAGCCGCCAGCACCCCCGCTTCGAAGTGACGCTCGCCCTTCTGGATAGCCTTTTCGATGTCCAGGGTGCCGACCACACGATCTTCCGTAGCCGAAACCGGCAGGTTAATGAAAGCCGTCGTACGGGTTGCAATCGGCAGAACCTCGCCGCGGGCGACGCGTTCACGGCATTCGGTGCACCAGGTCGCGGGGGCATCCGGGTCGCAAATGAAGCGGCAGTCGCTGACCACGCGCACGCTGGGCAACAAGGCAGCCAGGGCGCGGGCCGCCGTCGATTTGGCAGTGCCGCGCTCGCCGCGGATCAGTACCCCGCCGATGCGCGGGTCAACTGCATTGAGAACCAGGGCGCGGCGCATGCGCTCCTGACCGACTATCGCTGTAAATGGAAAGATGACGGGCATAAAAGATCGAGCTTCCTTATCAAGGCCAGGGTTATTGCCTTGTTAGTTTACCACCAGACAGGTCATCAGGCAACCTGATATTTAACCTTACCCCAAGAAAAAGAAATTTCACAGCAGAGACGCAGAGAAAGAGGAGAAGAAATTTTAAGGGAAGAGGGGTCGCATCCGTGAGTTCTTTTCCCGGACCGCCTGTGAGACGCAGGCTTGAAGATTCTTTAATTAATTCAAAGAAGAGCCACACCTATCATTTGTGCAACACGCTCCTAACCAATACATGAATTTGAAGGATACTATATAATTGACCCAAGTTGGGTTTCGAATTTTTTAAATAAGGCGTATCGAGCTGAAATATTTTCTCTCCTTTCTTTCCCAATTCTCCTCTTCTCTGTGTACTCTGCGTCGCTGTGGTGAATTATCTTTGATGGAGAAATCATTATGACAACATCATCACGCGAACGAATGCTGGCGGCTTTTGCCTGCCAGGAACCAGACCACGTGCCATGTAGTTTCATGCTTTTCCACCTGATGAGACCGGGCAGCAAAGATTACCAGCAATTCATCGAAAGGCAGGTGGCGTTGGGGTTAGACACATACGTCCAGGTACCGCCACGGCCGCCCGTCGTGGTCAATGACTGGTACGACCTGCACGGGCTGCCGGTATCCTACGACCCGCGCGTGACTACCCAGGAATGGGTCGAAGAACGGGCGGGCGAGCGCTATCCCATGCTGGTCAAACAGTACCATACCCCGGGAGGCATGCTGCAGGTCGAAGTTGCCCGCGACGAGGAGTGGACCTGGGGCAACCACGTGCCCCTGTTCAACGATTACCTGGAAACTCGCTCGAAAAAATTCCTGGTCACTGAAGAAAAAGACCTGGAAGCCTTCCAGTATCTGCTGGCGCCGCCCAGCAACGCCGAGGTGCTGGCCTTCCGAGAAGACGCCCGCCAGTGTAAGGCCCTGGCCGGTAAACACGGCCTGCCCCTGACCGGCGGATGGGGCGTCGGCGCCGATATGCTGGGTTGGATTCACGGCCTGGAGCATATGGTCTACACCGCCGTCGACCAGCCAGAATTCCTGGCAAAGCTGCTCGATATGATCGCGGTCTGGAACCGAGCGCGTATGGAACTGGTGTGCAGCGCCGGCGTCGACCTGTTCCTCAAGCGCGCCTGGTACGAGAACTGTGATTTCTGGTCGCCGCGCACTTACCGCAAATTCATCCTGCCGATCTTGAAAGAAGACGTGCGCCTGGCGCACCAGGCCGGAGCTAAGTTTGGGTACATAATCACCTCCAACTGTATGCCGCTGCTGGATATGATCGCCGAAGCCGGAGTGGACGTGATCATGGGCGTCGACCCGCACGCCTGGGATATCGCCGCGGCCAAACATAAGCTGCAAGGCAAAGTGTGCCTGTGGGGCGGCGTCAACGGCCACCTGACCATGGAAATGGGCACGGAAGAACAGGTGCGCGCCGAAGTGCAGCAGGCCCTGGGCGTGCTGGCCCCCGGCGGCGGTTTCATCCTCTCCCCGGTAGACAATGTGCGTGAAGATACCCCGCAGGCACGCCGCAACGTGGGCGTGCTGCTGGACGAGTGGAAGAAAAGTTTCGCCTGACCCGAAGGGGACTTATGGAACTTGAGACCTGGATAAAAAGCATGCCCAAGGTGGAGCTTCACGTCCACCTGGAGGGCTCAGTGCGCCCCGAGACGTTGCTCCTGCTGGCCAAACGCCACCAGGTTCAGCTTCCCGCCAGCACGGTCGAAGAGCTGCGCCAATGGTACACCTTCACCGATTTCGACCATTTCATCGAAGTTTATTTAACCATCTCGGGCTGCCTGCGCACCCCCGACGATATGGAATTGATTACGCGTGAATTCCTGGCCGGGCAGGCAGCCCAGAACATAGTCTACAGCGAGGTTACCTGGACGCCGCTCAACCAGTACCACACCAGCGGGATGGGCTTTGCAGAGCAGCTATCCGCCATCAACCGGGGGCGCGCCTGGGCCGAAAAAGAGTTCAATGTGCGCATGGCCCAGGTGATCGACATCCCGCGCGGCGTGCCGGTCGCCGAAGGCGAGCTGGTGGCGGATTGGGCGATCCAGGCCAAAGATGACGGCGTGGCAGCGTTTGGCCTGGGCGGGCCGGAAATCGGCAACCCACCCGAAGTCTATACGCATGCTTTTGCCCGGACGCGCGCCGCCGGCTTGCCGGGCGTGCCACACGCTGGCGAGACGGAAGGTCCCGCCAGCATCTGGGGCGCGCTGCGCGCCTTGCAGGCCGTGCGCATTGGCCACGGTATTCACTGCCTGGAAGATCCCGCCCTGGTGGTCGAGCTGCGCGCTCGCCAGGTGCCGCTCGAAGTCTGCCCGACCAGCAACGTGTGCCTGAAACAGGCCCGGCGCATCGAGGAGCATCCCCTGCCGCGCCTGCTGGCGGAGGGGCTGTTTGTGACCCTGGGTTCGGACGACCCACCCATGTTCAATACCACCCTGACGGAAGAATACTTGATAGGTGCCAGGGTGTTTGGGCGGGGGCCGGAGGCGATCCTGGCGCTGGTCCAGAATGGCGTGAAAGCCTCCTTCCTGCCCGAGGCGGAAAAACAGGTTCTGTTCAGCCGGATCGACCAGTCGTATATCAGGCTGGCTGGTAAGTAAGCAGCACGCAGCCCGACTTAAAAGTTTGTGAATTGGTCAGCTTCAGACTGGCCTTTTTTTGCAGCCCTTTGAACAGGGGCGTGCCCTCGCCGAAGATGACCGGGTTGACCACGATCTGGAATTCGTCCATCAAACCGGCCTGCATCAAATCGACCACCAGCTGGTTGCTGCCAAATATAATTATGCCTTTGCCGGGCTGTTGTTTGAGCTGCCGCACCTGTTCTATCACGTTCCCGCTGATGACGGTGACTTTGTTCCAACCTGGCTCAAAAGGCGCATGGCTGGCGACCAGCTTGGGCGTTTCATTCATCGCCCGGGAGATCTCCGGCATGCTTTGCATGGCTTGAGGGGTTGTCCAAAATTTCATCCCTTCGTAGGTGCGGTGGCCGAACAGCATGGTATCCACGGCTGCCTGCCCGCGAGAGGCGAAGATTTCGGGATCGTTGACGAACCCGGTGATATCGTGTCCCGGGCCTTCAAAGTATCCATCCAGGCTGACGTTCATGAACAGGGTAATTTTACGCATGGTATTTTCCTCCTTATACCGATAAAAAACGCATTGCCGACAAGAAGGCCAGTATAACAACCCCGACGGAGAAAAACAAACCGCTGTAGGGTCTACACACCCAGTTGTAAAGTAGGTTTTGGACAAAAAAACCGGTCGAAAATGACGATCTATCAGACCGTCCCGATTTTGGAAACCGCCCAACCTGAAGGTAGCGCACACGTTCAGGCTGAAGATGGAAGAAAACCTACAATTAGCCTAGAATGGGGTGAAGGTATTATTCTTGCCGTAAGATGAAAATGGCAATCTGACAGCGATATTCCCTAATAA
>VFSW01005742.1_pt1 | contig 18313 bp, 31 predicted proteins | sample 5358111 | NCBI WGS metagenome assembly VFSW01 (sample SAMN11554181, study PRJNA540505) | mine drainage metagenome | isolation source: sediment from site ElyBrook_90M | place: USA: Ely Copper Mine, Vershire, VT | collected 2017 | reverse complement strand
CGGTGAGGAAGGGGCCACAAGGTAGGCCGGCGGAGTGTTTGAGAGTCTGATGTAAGGGGGCGGTGAGGGGGATGCGCTGCCACTGCATGTCGGATCAGAGACGGTTGTGGAGATGGCACCGCAGCTGGTTGTGACCGAGACCTCAGCGTTGGGGGAGGATACGCAGCCGCCTGCGGAGAGGAGGATGAGGGACGTTGTGGGCGCCTACAAACCCGTCACCTCATCAGCTAATCTTCACTCTTTGATATGGGTCCACACCTTGGATCTGCAGGGCTGCGAAGAAGGCGACCTGCATGATAGGACTGTTGACGTTTCCGACCAAAGCCGGCATGCTTGCTGCATCGACGGCCGTTGCTGAGAGGAGAAGAGAGGGCGCACCGACGGCCGTGGCGCTGCAGGCCGGGGTGGTGGTGGCGACGTCCATGAGAAAGGTCGAGACGGCCGCAGAGCTGAAGGATGGACACTGAGGAACAGCGGAGACGGACAACGGCCACTTCAGGAGAAAGACCACGGTGCAAGATCCGACAGAGGACAACTTCCGCTGAAACGAAGAGGGAGAGGCTAGCGTGGAAGTGATTGTCGTTGGGTGGACGACATTGTCCTCAGCATGCGCCGCGGTAACCCTCTCATTTGATGGTCCTGCGTATGGACTGCAGAGCGTCGCTGCAAGGAAAGGGGAAGGGTGAACGGACCGAGTTTTGGATCCGATCCGCAAAGCGTGAGAGGCAGGAGACTCACTTTTGATCGAGAGCCTCTTATCGGCGGCAACAGTGAAGCACGTCGGGGTCGCGACGCCCCCTGCCAGAATCTGGCAGGTGAGATTCGCTGAGGCTAAAGATGAGGCCCTTGAAGCCTGATGGCTCCGCCTGTGCAGCGAGGGAAACAGCGAGTGGACGCATCTCAACTGCGAACCCATCTGTAATTTTCGTAACTGTCTTGCTCACCTCCACTGGATCTGCCTCGACACCATCTGACCAATTTCGACTTCGAGGCGGAAAACACTCCGTCCCGCATCGTCTCCCGGACTTACGATTGCAGCTGCCAGAAAAAGCACCTGTTTTGGAAGCTCGTCCTCCTCCTCATTGCCCCCATCGTCCACCGAAGCCATCGCTGCTTTGAAATCAAGGTCATCTTGGCACTGCAGCTGCCAAAAGCCTTCTTCCTCCGCTGCTGCTGTGTCTGAGACGGGAATGTCCGTCTTGACCTCGAGCCTCAGTGCCACCCCCTCCGCTGCTTCCACACTCCTCAGTTCCACCTCTTTCAAGACGAAGAGGCGCAAGGCTGCCGCCGACGGGAGAGGGCGCCTCAGAACGGCGACGTGTTGCTGTTGCAGGACGCCGCTATCGACGTCCCCGCAAGTAAGGAGGTGGACGTCCAGGATCGAGCCGGAGGGAATGGCCATGCGCGACAGATCAAGCAGAGTCTGGGGGCCGAGAAAGCATTGGATGACGGTCTCTTGTGCAGAGGATGTGTCGACGATCACAGGCAGCAGGGCCATCGGACCGTTGGCGATGGAAATTACGCAAATTCGGTCGTCGTCCGAGGTCCTCATCCGCTCATGTGCAACATCGATATCGAACATCAGACCCACATCAGGATAAATGCTGAGACCGTCATCCGCACCCGGAATGAAGAGATGGCGATTGCGAGAAATGGCTAATGATGATGCCAGAAACAGCAAGGCGCACAGGATGAGCCCCTGCATCTCCTTAGGCATCTCCTTCCTCTGCGTCCGAATTCTGGAGCCGTACGTGAAATGTGATTTGCGCAATGCGCGATTGTGTTGATCAATCGTGTTGATCAATAGAACACTACTAGTGTATAAGTCTCATCGCCGCGACTCGCGCTCATCAGAGCAGAATCAGCCAGAATCTCTCTCACGAAGTCGTCTGCGTGGTGCCTCCGCCTCCTGTGAACTCCTCCTCGCCGACCTTGACCGTCACGTCCTCCTTCTCCTCGTCCTTCTCGTCCTTGGCGCCCTTCAAGTTCATCGCAATACCTGATGAGAGGGGCGTGACATGGTGTATCTAGCAGCAGACTATCAAGTGAATTGTCGATCATCATATGCACCTGCACCGGCGGCCAGCAGCGAGTTGACGATCGCGCCGAGCGTGCCCTGCCCGGTGAAGGCCGCGACGCCCACAAAGATGAAGATGAAGATGAGGATCAGCAAGAAGACCGCGTAGGAAAGCAGCAGGATGATGCGCCCCTTTGTGAACCCGTAGTCGAGCAGTGTCCTCTCGACGATTTGATTCTGCGGCCAAGGAGATGAATCAAAAGCAACTCCGAGAAGACAGCTGTCGGCAGATGAAGAACCCAAAAAACAGACCTGGATGGTCGCGTAAACAGCCTCAAATTCCTTGTACCCGATAACATTGTTGTGCCCGCAGTGCTGGGCAAACAATTCGCGACGTTTGTCATCTGAATTTGTCAACCGAAGAAAATAGTTTATTTCAGCCATCGGGAATCCACGACAAGAAAGGATCGCATCCACATGCCCATCCCCTCTCACGGTTGAGCTTGATCTCCAAGTGGTCGAGCAGGCGCATGAAGCCGGGGTACTGGAGGCCGTCTTCGGCGTCCGAGTACAGCGTGTAGATCTTGTACGGCTTTAACGCTGCTGTCGGATCCTCCATCAGGCCTGCATCGGCAAACACTTGCGCTTGCGCTGGCTGTTGCTGCTGCTGAACAAACGGCGGCTGGAATCGTTGCAGCTCCTCCTCGGCTTGCGGCGAGTACCCATCGTTTACTATTTGCAACCTTGGCTGCTGCTGCTCCTCAACCTGCCCCGGAAACCTGGACATCCAGGACGGCATCTTAGACATGAACGAAGAGCCCGACTGGCGATCGTCCTCGTGCAGAGTGGGCATGCTGGGTCCTCTCGCGGAGTCTTCAGTCGTCGCAACGCGCTCGTACTGGCCGCGGCCGACGCCAAACTTGGCGGCGAGGCCGGCAAAACCGCGGCTTCCGGGTCGACCATCCTGTCCACCTCCCTGATGGCTGCCGGGGCGAGAGGCGCCCTCCTCCTCTGACCCAACTGCCATGTCGTCACGCGCTGTGGCCGAGCTGGGCCGTGCCGTCGAGCTGGGCCGTGCTGCTGAGCTGGGCCTGCCCGCTGAGCTCGGACGTGCTACCGACTGTCCTTGTCCCAGCATTGGGACCGGGAGCCGCTGATCCTTTCCGAATCTTGCCATCGCCTTCATCAGGGCGGGGTTCAAAAATCCCGGCGGGGCTGAAGCGCCTGTCGCATCTTTCGCAGCATCCGTCCTTTCTTGGAACGAGGGGCGAAACTGCAGATACCTCGGCCCTAACTTCCCCGCTGCCACTGCTGCTGCGCCAGCCATGCCTTCAGCTCTCGCAGCAGCGCCTTGCGCCGCGGTCTGGAGCGACTCCGCCTGGCCCCTGAGCTGCTGAGCTGCCTCGTTGGCCTGATCCTGAGCCTTGTCCATGAACTCTTTTGCGGCACCTGTGCACGTTCGGTTGGGAGAGATGAAGACCGGGGGGCATAGGGTAGCATCTGGGTGAAAAGGGACGTTTGGAAGGCACGATCCCAGCATCCCTTCCCAGCACACACAATAAAAATACAGAAAATGAATGTGCTACCTGCAGCCTTTTTGGCAAACTCCATGGCCCCCCTCAGCTTGTTGGCGAAGATGTCCATCACTATGGCCTGGACCCTGGACCTGAAGCTCTTGACCTCTTTCACAAGCCTGCGTGCAAAGGAAGGCAACAGCGCGTGGGAGGCTATGCAACAATTTCAGCCACTGTGGGTGTCGCCCACACACCTGTTGTACGTTGTGCTGGCGTGGACAAGCAGTGTGATGGTGGCCACCGAGTAGGGGAGGTACTTGTTTGGGTTTACGACGCAGCCGAGGATCAGCCACGTCACGATTTCGAACAGGTAGGCGACCAAGATGCCCAGCATGATGATGAGGTAGAACCAAAACAAAGAGCGGATCTGCAAGGTGAAAAGCAACGACTCTGATAAGGAGGTGCAACAAATTTCTTGTTGTTCTATCACTTTTTCCGATTTTCCCTTATGCATATGACTTCAGCTGGAACTCACGAAGACTCTCCACGGCTTCTTCTCCCACTTTTCACCCAAGATGTAGTACATGCCCAACTTGATGTAACAGAAAACGATCCAGACCAGAGCGATGATCAGAAGGGCCTGACCACGGCACAACAACAATTGCTTCACTCCAGTGATTAGGGGGAGCGGTGACAGGGAGCGCAAACAAAGGATTTCAATAAGCTCCCACCTGCAAGTAGCTTGGGATCTGCAGACTCTGAAACTGCCCGGGGTTCTGCCGAAAGCTAGAAAAGGTCAGGAGTTGGTCGATCGACGTCGAGCTTTGGTAGACGTCTTGGTGAGCGATGACGGCAAGGCACAACGGAATGCTGAGGGCCCAGATGAATATCGTGTGCACCTGATTAATATTGAACAAGAGCGGGCATCAGAAAATGGACCATCATGCAACGACCCCGAAGAATCAGGGCAATTATCATGTTTTTAGCAACGAGGACTTGCCGTGACGTTGATTGCATCCAGCGCAAGCCACATGAGCCGGTTGGAGTCCTGAGGGTCGTCGTCGAGGTCCTTCAAGTCGACCATCATGCCAACCTGTCAGGGCGAGGTCAAATGGTAGAAATCAATTGCACATCTCATTGGGGGACACGACTTCTAATTCATCTCCTCCCGTCCCTCTCGCCCAGGCAGATCAATAGGGTCGCATTTCTAATGCCACTTGCAATGTCGTAGTTGTCCTCATCCATGATCTTCAATCCGAAAGATTCCAGGTCCTCTGGGAATATCGTCACTTCTTCAGCTGTGCTCGAAACATTTGCGACAGCAGGAGCACCTTCAACGAAGTCGTGAGGCTCTGCTGAAAGAGGGAGTGATCAAAGCAGTATCAGCAGGTATTAAGCAAGCCTTTGTCAATCTAACAATCACCTCCAGAGGGTTGAGGGTCATTGGCTTTGAGAGGTGCTTCGATCTCGGGGGGGACGGAGCGAATCACGCTCGTACCTTGCACCTACACGAGCAGCGACAATCATGCAATCACGACTCTAGCAAAAGAAAGGCAGGCAAACGGAGATGTATGCTGAGCACACGGATTCTGATTGTGATGAATAATAAGCAATTCATCTCAGCTACTACCCGCTGAACCCGCGCACCGAGGGGATCTGATGGCTGAGATCCTGCTGAGCGTGATCCAAACCTGGATCGGCATCGCCTTTGGTCCCCATGATGCCGTCAAGCACTTCTCCAGTGAGAGGGGAATTGAGCGGATTGCTCCACGGCCTATCAGAGCTCCCGGCGGATGAGCCACCGTGCGCCTCCTGGTCCTGCAGGGGCAGCTGCTGCCGGTTCTTGAGGCTACTGATGTCCCGCTCCAGAGTCCTAAGGTCCGCCATGCGGCGTTGGAAGCGAGTCCAGGCACGGTAGTTGTTGATCAGGGAGTCCATGTCGATGTAATCCCCAGAAAAATTGGCTGTGTTCAGAGAGGCAGAAACGGAGGAGGGGGATTCAAAGACGCAATGGCACTCATTGAAGGTGAATTTCAGAATGTGCGGACAAATGGGATTGTACATTAACTACCTGTGAGCTCGCACTCCTCACGAAGGAACTTGGCAAGAGGAGTTTGGCTCCTCAAAGCAACGTCGAACATAGGGTTGTGGCGTTTATAGATATCGTCGCCGACAGGATGGCCGGCATTGATCACAGCGGCAGCAGCAGCTGTAGTGTCCATGGTATTCATCAGTGGCATTCCATACATTGTGTCAGCGCCAAAGCTGCCGTTCCTTCACAAAGAGATAGAATTAAGGTTAGCGATCAAATAAAGTTGGGTTAGCAGTTGCAGCATAATGACTCACTGTCCATCAGAATCATTGCGAAGGGTCGCCGTAGATCTGGGAGTGTGGCTCTCATCGAGCCCCCCATTCACGGTACGGTCCATGCTGTTGCGGAGGATCGAGGGCTTGATGGGAATATTGCCTGAAGTTGTAACAGAGGAAGGGCGAACGCTGCCAGGGGTGGGAGTCATTGGCTGAGACGAAATGCCCCCCGTAGGTATTGAGATAGGCCGTGGCGACTCATGGGTTGGGGGCCTCGAAACCTGCTTCGTCACCGAGCCGAACCCTGTTGCCGTCAAGCCCGCCGGCGTGTGTGCTTCGTTTCCCTGACAGTACAAGAGAGATGCAGTCGGTTAGGGAATGGAGAGGGACATTGATCGTGTGGTGAGAAGCAAGGACTTACTGTGATCTCCTGCCCCTCCTCCAAATGATGCTCCAAATGTCGGCACAAGCTTTTCATTCTCATTTCGTGGTGAGACTGAGGGCGAGATTGAAGATCTGCAAGGTTGTTGCCTGTAGGGATACGACGATGAAGTCATCAGAATGTAGATCGCCCTCAACAAAAAAGGCTCAAAGAGTCAAGGAAAAGAGCAGCGATGTTTTTGGCAAACATGCCCAACACTGCCACCCCCCTGGGTCTCCCACCGGCCGCAGCCGCCATCAGCTCGACATCGTCCTTGGCCTCCTCTTGGTCAATGTTGTGCTCCAAGGCTGCGAGGAAAGCTGTCCTGCGGAACTTGATGCCCTTGGCCCTCCGCACCATGCGCTTGATGATCTTGATGTGCAGATCCTCGAGGTAGCTCTGTTCCTCCAGAACCTAAGTCGGGTGAAGGGAGGAAGCGTGATTGAGCAGACTGCGATAGCGGCAGGGGCGAAAACCACTCACATCTCTGAAGGCGAGGTTGTTGTAGCTGCACCATTGCTCATAAGTGGCATTGAAATTTCGACGCGATGTCCGAAACTCGATGGTCGGACGTGAGTCCTAAGAGTAGCACGGGGGTACACGATTCATAGATTCCAGGCCTAAATAAATGCTTGATGAACCACTTACAAGCTCATTGCCGTTGGCCGTAGGCCGGGTGTCAATGGTGAGGTAACTCGGGCCGTTCTTCTCAGCGATGACATAGCTCCGAGCCATCCCCTCTTCGCTCCCTAGGAGACCTTTGAGTGCCGGACATGGCAGAGCGTACGTGCGCCTTTCCCACGTGGTATCCGTGACGGGGCTTTCCGAGTGGCAGAACCCTGCAAAGAAGGGCAGTACAGATCAACTATCAACAGTTAACTTGTTCTTCTCATCATCTCATCATTGATCGAATCACATCATCAAATGCATTTTTCTTGGCCGCGCGCACCGTATTGCTTCTCATCGTCCGCTCGGCTGTAGTCGTCGGTGAGCATTGCACCCATGCCCTCTTGCACAATCACGACATAGGCGAACTCCTCTTTCCTCTCATCGGCCGCTGAGGCGTGGGTCGCGGGAGTCTTGCCAGCGGCGAGACTGGAGATCGCCTTGTAGACCGTATCGTACAGACCCACGACGGCTTTCCCCACGTCCTCGGCCTGCAAGTATGAATCACAAGTAAAGTCTCTACCCTGCAGTGAGAAAACATAGTTGAAGCACTCACGGCTTGAATCAGCTCATTTTCGTCATCGTCGCTTTGTTCGGGTCCAAGCAACGGGATCTTGTGCACTGACACTCGGACATACTTCACGGCGTATAGTTCTTGCCTGCAGTGGAAGACAAAACAGTGGATAGGATGTGATGCGTCACAAAGTTTAGATCATCTCCCTCCATTTCAGCCAAAACAACAGGTTTATCTGCCTGGGAAGACCTCAATGTCTCGTGCATCAAAAACACCATGTCAAACTCACTTGAGGTCATCCCGCACTGCCACGATGCCAGCCTCAGCAACACCGTCGATCTCGATGCGAGGGGGGGGATCCTCTCCAAAAAGATCCTCTGGCACAACATCCTTTTGATCCACAAGGAACGGATTCGCCGCCTCTGATTCCTGGCCCTCCCCAACGGGCCGGCCGCCCTGAGACTTTGAATGCTTGCTCAAAAACTTTTTTGCCGTGAAGGACTTCCTTGCCGTCACAGATTGAGCACAGTTGTTCCTGTTGCTGGACAACACCAGCCCGTGTTGCAGAGAGTCGATAGCAGCCTTGCGGACCTCAGCGTTGTTGGATTGAAGAAGATTGATGGGAACGAGGACCTTTTGCAGCTCTGAGAGGCAAACCTTCTCCTCTTTGAAAGAATGCTGCATTCAGACGGTAAGTGTTGTGAGAACTGAACTTGCAACACCATTAAGGAATAGAGATGCTAACGCAGTTAAAAGCTGAAATCCATCCTATCCTTCACGAGGTTAGTTCTCAACTCACCAACCCCAAGATGATCTCCTCCCCGTTAAGCAGCACGTGGTTGAAGATGCCCTTGACTTTCATGAATGTCGATAGCGAGTTGATGAGCCGCACACGGAACTCGTTCACAATGACAGCATCGAGGACCTGGGTTCATGGAGATGACAACAATAGCGGGTTGCGTATTCTGTTCCTTTGTCAGAATGAAAGAGAGCAAAACTGGATACCTTGAAGGGAGAAGGAAAATTTTGCATGAAGACGTTTCTGAACGTGGTCCAGGAGCGCTTCACTCTCTTCCAAAATGCATAGGTCTGGCGCTTGACAAAGTTCCCAGACTGTGAATGGGAACAAATCGTCGTTAGTGCTTGATCATCCTTGATCCACCAACATCAGAGCAAAAGCAACGCACCATCATGATGCGCTTCTCTTCCATCTCCTCCTTCAGCTTCTTCTCCCTCTCTGCCTCTTCGGCATCCAAAGCCTTCTGAGTAGAGCTGACAACGCGCTTTTTCTGGGGCCCCGAAGACGCGTCGTTCGAGTCTGACTTCATTGCTGCCTGATCAGACAAGCCCTCTCCTCCTGAAATGAGAGGAACTTGAGACGATGAATCCCGCCTGCTCGATATACGCCCTGACGTCCGGCCCTGCATCAATGCAATCTCCCTGCACGAGGGCGAGAAAAGCGTTCCATTTCTGTTTGCTTGTATCATTGGAAATGGGGTGTACACAAAAAATCACGAGATTCGGATGGCACTCACTTGGGATTGCAGCCGGGAGACACCTTTCGCGAAAAAACCCTGGACAGAGTCAGCTTCAGAGATTCCGTCCACGTCCTCTTTGATGCCGCGGATGGCTCAGTTGTTGTCGTGGCAAAGGCCATGCCAGTGCTTGGATCGATGCGGTTGCTCTCCAGAATAGTGAACATTTCCTCAACAGTGGCACCATCCCTGAATGCGTTCAAGGACATCGACTAAAACTGACCTCATCACGTGATCTCAAGAACTCAGTACTCACCAACGAAGGGTCTCCTTCCTACTCTTGACCTCATTCATCCATATCTTCAACATGTCGTTCAGAGCCCAACGGTAGACGTTCTCCACCGTAAACCCCTGCGGAAAAGTCAGACGGAGGAGGAAAGAGGGCGAGCAATAATAAGAAATAAAATGATTGAGCAAACACTCTGCGCCAGCCCATGCTCACGTTCAGGTCCATCACAAACAGGATCTCAGCCTCCTCATCCTTCGAAAGCTTGAGCTCCTCCCCCTCCTCCTCTTCGTCATCATCATCAACTTCCTCCTCCTCCTTCTCCTCGATTGTAGCCGCCTTGTCCGCTTTCTCAGCTTTCAGCATCTTGCGCCTGTAGTGAGTGAATTGAAGATTCATCGCCAGTCAGAGCTGGGGCTTGAGTGATGAAAAAGGTATCAACCAGAGCATCGAGCAACTATTACCTATATTCCTTCATCATTTCGATCTTGGCCTTGACGATCAATGCAAAGAGATCATGAGTCCTCTCCATGATCCGCTGCTTCTGAACCTTCTGCAAGGTCTCGAGGTTTGCGTTGACTTTGTGAAGATACCTAAAAAACAAACAAGAAAAATGAATGTGCGTGGAGAAAAGAGAGCACAGCCCACTCACTTGAGTCCGAAGAAAATGATTGCAACCATGGCACCAAGACCACAAGCTATGGCAACCAACAAGCTGAGGATGATGCACAACAACAAAGTATTGTTTCCAGACGCCGGGACCTCGCCAACATCCTACGAGAAGCGCAACAATGACCGATTAGTATTGCGTCGAATAAAAGAATCTGCTGACATCCATATCTGTCAACAACTAAAACTCTTCCATGCATAGCTCGCTCGCACGTACCATGAAAATGACCTGCTGGTTCTCATTGAGGCGCACCGATGCCTTATCGCTGGACAATTTAGTGACGTTGTAGGCGCCGGGACCAAGAAGATAAACCAGAATGTTCCGCGACAGATGTTGAACAGCCGTCATTGTCTCAACCCATCCATACCACCTGATTCCACGAAAGGATGGATGGATTGCATGCGATCTCATGCAGCCTAGATACAAAAATGGCTGCTCACGAGTACTGGAGAAGAGGAGTGGGGAACTGGCTTGCGTATGAAGTTTCGTTGAACGTCGCCCCAAGTTCTCCTAAACGGGGATCTGCAAACGCAAGGCTGCCATTTGCAAAAGCGCATGGGCTCAATTGCCATCCGCTGTCATTGCTGCCAGCAAGCATGAGCCTCCCCAGACCGCCTCCCGGCTGCCCTGCTGGGATTTGTACTCCGTATCTCGCGGCAAGGCAGTTGTCCCTGGATAGAAAACGGGAGAATGCATTGAAACTCCTCTGTATGAATCTCAGCAAGACCAGACTTCAGATTGCCAGCGCAGAATGACAGCTGAATCTCACAAGTAAATGAAAGATAGCTCATCGCAAGCGGACGTTGGGCAAACCCGCTTGTGGCGCCAAAACTGCCCTGCGCCAAGTAGCTTGCCGGTGGTCTGATCAATGTAGCCAGACGACGTGTCAGATACGCCTGCGGCGAGGCGGCAACTTTATTCAGCCTCGGCATATGGATGAGAACATGCATAGAAAGCATGACCGCATCATCAGAAGGCATAAAACAAACTCACCGTCAGCAGTCGCGTCGTCCCAAAATAGTGTCTCGTTTGTGTAAGCCTCACGGTAAATACTCTTTAGATACCATCCAACGTTTGCGCCCGAGAGATTCCCAGAGTTAGGAATGGCAGAGTTGAACCTCTTTGATCACACCAAAGAGAGCAGGAGGGGAACGGGATACTTCAGAGGAAACGCAGCAACAAAGGCGTTTCTTCAGTTATGTGAGGAGCAACTCACAGAAAATATGACAGCATTTCTCTGGTCTCGGAGTGAAGTTTGAAGTTCGGTGCTTGCTCCCCTCAACTTGTTGCGCCAATCAACGTACTCCACCGCACCAACGCTAGCATCACAAAACCCTGGACTGAACCGAAGGTAAACGTGCTTGATGTCCGGGACCAACGTTCCTTTCATCGGCGGTAGCGAAGCAAACGTCGGTCAACAGATTTTGATTTTCTGACATGTTTCACGACAAGGACATTTCAATGCGTATACCAACCTCCAGAAATAAGGTAGAAGATGGCCGGCTCCACATCCATGTAGACGTGTCTGCTGACCCAAAACCAGAGGTGGTGAGTCGGAACTCCTTCGCCGGTTGCGTGGAAGACGATCAGCTGGTCGGTGCATGAAGTGTCGCCGTTGACGCAAGGCATGATGGCGTCAGTGTACTGCTTGAGGTCAGATGCGTACAAACTCGCATCAATATCGTTGCCGTACCCCTGCGCAAGGGAAATATTCACATTCAGAGGGCATGTTTTAAAAACCCATCGGTGGATAGCACCTTGTAGAAGCACTTCAGGGTGTTGTCGCTCCCCAGGCAATTTGAAACCATTGTTTGGTAGCTGCCCGTGGTGTTTCTTGAATCCATTGTGAAAGGCAAAACCTACGTTGTTTTAAAATATTACTTCTCATTCAGAGCGGAAGACAATTGATATTTTGAACAAATGAATAGACAAACCTGTGCATGGATCGAGCCCTGGCCGTTATTGACGTTGTATGTTGGGAGGCAGGTTGCTGGCTCACATCCAGGAAGGATGGGCTTCCCAGCGAGGGGGCCATAGTAAGTCGAGTTTGGATACAGACCATGAGTCCCGTTCCAGATGCCCCCATCCGGCCACCTACAATGAATAATTGTACAGGGAACATTTGGAGAGGTTGAGAACTCATCGGACACTTGTCAATTTTTCATGCAAGCAGCAATACCTCTCATCGTAGCAGTGACTGGGAAGGGCCCGTCCACACTTGTAGCCAATGACGCCGGGTATCGCCCAACCAAAGTAGCTGAAGTTCGTGCTCCCCTGCGCGTTTAAGATCAGAAAAACAATCCTTTTCGTATACATTCGTAGATGCTCCTACGTGGAGACTCACTTGTGTGCCGTTACCCCAGTCTGGTGGACATGGAAGTAAAGACGAGGACATCGTCGTGTTGGTGCCTAATTGGAACCCAGGCAGACGCGTGTTCTCAACAATGCCGGTACCAAATGCGTTGTAAAGGATCGAGCTGCTCGCGATTGCAGCCACGTTGGCCGATACGTTTTGAGCCACGTACTGAGGTTGAAGCTTCAAAAACAGCCCGTCGTAGCACCACGGATTGAATAAAAACTGCCTGAGAACTCAAATTTGAATAAAAGCAAAATCAGAAGGGGAAAACATGGACTTACTTCTTTCCAAGGAAGGCCAACTGGTCCAACGACTGGAGATTGAGATCAAAAGTCACATAGTCGACCCGGTCAGCCCTTTTCAAAGGGTTGAGAAGCTTCTGAACAAATATCTTCCACTGCAAGCAGCGCAGGAATTGTGAGGTTTGAAGAGTTGCTAATTGCAGTTTGCAATCAACTGAGGAGTTGAGACAGGAGATGAGCCCATTCAACCACCCGAACCAAATCATGCATGCATTCTGTCGAGCCTTCATTCAAAAGGAAAAGAATCAACGACAATCCCACCTGCGTCTCGTCAGATATGTTAAAATACGGAATCTGGTACTTTCCAATGTCGCCAGGGGTGAAGATCTGTCGTATGAAGCCCATCACTGCTTCATAATTTTCAGTGCTCCAAGTTGAACGGTTGTAATAATGGGGAGGCACTCTGCACTCAGGATAGAATGAGGAACATGTTGGCGATTGCGATCTAAGACCCAAGATCTTACCTGGTCCCATCCATGAAAAAACATTCAGGACAAGCGGCGCTGGTTACAGCAGGATCGTAGACCCTTCCGCTCAAGCGTGGATCGTAGTCGGGGAATGGGCGGCATTCCGTTGGAGTGACTCCAGCGTAACTCGAGCTCGGAAGAACCGTTGCAGGGATGTTGTGGATGCGCCAATCATTGGCATTCCCTTGACAAAATGCAAGCAGGGTTAGACCGACGGTTTTGCTCGATGTAGGGGAGATGCGATGAGTGACTGATGAGGGCTTCATGACCATTGTGCAGCAGGAACGCCAAGCCAACACACGCACCGCTCGTGTAGTTGCAGTTCAAAACAAGTGATGAAAGACTCGTTGAAGAAGTGCTTGGAATAAACTGTCCAGCGTTCTCCACCGCACAATATCGAAGAATGGAAGCCGTCTGCACATCGCTCTGTAGCACGCGGTAAGTGCAGTTAGAGAACAGCGTAAGCATCAAGCCTCGAATCTCAGCCTCTTCGAAGAGGCCGTCGTTGTTGAAATCAAACTTGCTGCGAGGCAGGGAGAGAGATGGGTATGGTTAAGAAGAGGCACTTGTGCAGAATAGCCTGACACCATCGCTACACCACCGCTAAACTCACTCAGCCACCAAAGAAAGAGCCGCAAAGATGTTTTGTGCACTGCTGTAACGGGTGAGGGGCCAGTCAGGGGTCCCGCAAATGCGACTGCATCCGGCTCCTGGGTCGCAAAGACCGTAGGTAGGTTCTGTGATGTTGATGTAGGTACCGTTGCACCTGAGCCGGAGACGGGCACCGATTCAATTAAGGAGTTGACACGATGCAGGCGCGCGTGCAGTCAGTCAGTCAGTCAGCCATCACCTCCAGCTGCAAGCAGCGTTACACTGCGACGTAGAGTTTCCGTTGCTAATGCATGACGAGTAGCAACTGGCTCGATCCCCGTTAGCTTTGTCATAGAACGTCAGAAAGGTGGGTCCAAGGCGGTCCAGGTTTTGGTATAGCCCCTCGATTGTTACTGCCTGCAGGTCACCAGTCAACTCGTAAGCGAGGGAACCGCAAAAGCGGAAGCGGAGATTCTCAGTCACTGTGAGACCATCAATCCTACACCGAAAATGGCTCAGCATGCACGCACCTCTGGGTTTTGTGTGACATCATAGGTGCTGAACACATGCTGGTAGACTAGATTCTCTTCCTCTGGGGACAAATTCAGCGAACCTGATCCAAAATCCAGACCGAGGCTGGAGAGACCCTTCTGGAATTCCTCCTGACAAGAGGGCGAGGTGGAGGAAACGAAAGGCAGCTTGCAAGATAGATATTGTCGTGGCAGTTATACTGCTAATTTCATGCCTGAATCAACACACCGTGTCGATATAACCATCCACAATCGTATCGTAGAAAATATGGGCTTGAAGAAGGGGGGAAGTGGGGTCAGATGCGTCACACTGCATGCAAACAGGGAGGGAATTTTGTAGAGCAACGCAATCAGCGCAGATTTGTTGTGATATTAGCAGTGGCTGTTTCATTATCACGGCCTCATGGCCAGCCTACCTTCAAAAAATCATTCGGAATCTGCTCGACTAATGGCGCAGCAGCACATATCAGGTTGCTCGGGTTGCGGTAGCGAAGCACCGTGTTCCTGTTGTCCTCAATCACAATGTCGTTGTTGGTGAAAACACCAGAGCTAGAATCGATGCTGGCAGCGTCCAATCTGTGCGTCAGGAAAAATGGATCAGAATGTCAGTTCAAGCCAGATGGTGCATTTACCGCTCATGAGCACCTGATAAATGAGGACGCAATTCGGCCGACTCCGGCACTAAATGTAAGATTCCCGATCCGGGCGTTGGCAAGATTCAGCGAGATATCCCCTCCTACTATGCTGAGATCTGGGAGTGGATTCGGGAGAGACCGCTGCCAAGGATATCGCGTGTCCAAGACGAGGAACCTGAGTGAAAGGGAATGAAATCACTCAGTCAACAAAGTTGCGAACTTGTCATGCATATCAGCAACAAGTTCATCGAAATCATAACCAAACTGGTCATCGATACGGAGCACTGAGGCATTGAAACTTGTATCGACAGTGGCCGCAATCCGAATTGGGACCCTCCTGGCATACTGCCCCTTCAACAGCACCTGCAACAAACGGGTGTTAAACAGCAGTGTGAGTAGGCAACAATGATATTGCTAGCCATGATGCTGACACCTCACCAAGGCACACTGATCCTCGCAGGATTGGTACACGCCGGGCACAAATGACGGGGGGCACGCTTTGCCTGTCACTGTGATTGTCAGCTCATAGGTCTGACAGCCGGATGTGCTGTTGGAAGTGAGGGCTTCCGTGACGTTGGCTGACACCCTGTGTGTACAAAGAATTTCACAACGACAGATGGAGCACTGACGGTTATTGTTCGAGTGGGGAGTCGGTTGACCGCCTAGAGGTTGCTCACATATTACTCACCCAGTTTTGCCTTGAGAATAAAGCGAGTACCCGTAGCCAGAATGAGAGGCTATCTGAACGTGGCAAGAAGACGTCTTGATGACGATGGCCGTGAGCCTCTTGCGAGGGGTCCCGATGTTGCAGATATACCTGGTGTGTCCAAAAGGTATGAGCAAGGCAATAAGATATGGCGCAACACCATTGACCGTTGTCAGACATATCACGCACCGATGTGAGTTGGGCGCCGTGTCTAAAATTGTTGTGTTCTTGCTCGATCCCATTCCGTAGTTCCCATACGAGAGGGCCTGGACGCTGTACGTCGGATGGTGTATTGCGGCGTAGAAATCTGGGTCGATCCAAGACAGCATCCAATCTCTGAGGCAGGCAGAACAATCAGTCATGAAATTAAATTAAAAAAACTTCTGTAGCAAAAGATTTTTTATAGTAAAGCAGAATCTCGTTGCATGAGATAAGATCTGTGTGCGAGAGGATCCTACCTGTCCAGGTAGAAGTCAGAGAGGCTGAAACCGTAAGGCACGCTCGTGTACGTCCGCGCTCCACGTGCCAGGTCCGTAGGCAGCGACCCAGACGTCGTGAGGCAAGAGGCTGAGCATACTCTGATTCAGAGAGAAGGTGATGATTTTCAGCATTGCTGGATTTTGCCGGCAATTGAAAAGATGGACATAGAATCTGCCTACTTGTAGTTTTGAATCATCCGCCGCCCCGCGCTATCATAGTATGTCAGCGCTTGATCATAGGTCCGAGAGACGTTGATGAAATCCTGTCGCAATCAATGATAAAAAGGTGAATAAGGGCCACCCTCCTCAACAAAGGGAGGATAGCCTCACCTGAAAATTCCAACCAGGATCGAGTTTTCCATCGCTCTGTAGGTAGACCTTTGACGTAAGACCAACATAGCTTCGATGGAAGGGATTAAGATTCCAAATCATTGAGCGAACAATAAAAATGAATGCAGAAATCACAGAGATTGAAGATCGAGTGTTTCCCCTCTAGCTCCTTTTCAGCCACTGACCTGTTTGATCCCCCTCCGCTAAGAGGCACGTAGTAATCATCCATGTTCAACTGGATCCCCTTTTCTGCATTTATCCTGCAAAAGAAAAATCCGCAAAATCAGTAACCCAGCCTGAAGGCAAAGGTCGGTGGCCTGCACGAAAACTTGACGCTCGCCTGAACCAGCTTGTCGTTGTACTGTACGTTGTGCCGCTTGCCGTGACAGTAACCTGAGGGAGCAATAATGATGACATAAATGACTTCTGGCCTGCAGCCAGGCAGATAGATCCGACGTCACTCCTCATTGCCCACCTGAGACTCCACCAAGTAGCTCATGTCGAACATTCCCAACACGAACAGGTAGATCAGCTGTGCACGTGGAAGAAAACAAACAAAGTTTTTTAAAGCAACTCGGTCAACCATGAGAAGTAATCAGGAGGAAGTCAGAGTTGTATCTCCGCCTGATGGTGACGGGCTACCGAGCGAAACTCACAATTGCGGCGTTGAGGACTAGAAAAATGAAGATCTTTGTGATCAAGGACAACTTGGAGAGCCACTGCGTGCGAGCCATCTATACGCACATTGATCAGGGCAGCGGGGCAGGTCATTGAGTGACGAATTGCATGGCTAAAGCGTTTGCCAACAACACAGGACGAGAAAAATGCCATACCTTGGCAAATTTCAGCGTCTTTTTATGCAGATCCCTCATCTCTTTCGCTGCCTGGTTGGCAGCCTTGGCGCCCTTGCCCGCCTGCTCGGCAACCTGCATCGCTTGCGCCATCGCGCCTTCCGCCGCAGATTTGAAATGCTTGTGCGCCATCGCCGCGCCCTCCTGCGTCTTGTTCGCGACATGCAGCATGCCCTCCTGCGTCTTGTTCGCGACATGCAGCACACCCTCCTGCGCCATGTTTGCCCCCTTTTGCGCCACGTCCTTGGCGCCCTGGACCGCGCTCTTAGCTCCCTTGATGAACGTATCCATCCCTGAGGAACAAACAAGCTGCAATCTCCTCGAAGGTTCATGATCGAGCTCAATCCGCTCACCATCTCCTAGGAAGGCAAAGGTCGTCGATTTCGGCCGTCTTTCGGTCGTCGCTGTGGTCGAAGCCAGCAAATCGCTCGCTGCCACGCCCTCTTCCGAGGAGACGCCCTGTGTGCGCGGGGCACGCGGTATCACGCGGTCGGATAAGAAATGTTTGCGCAAACGCTCACGCGCACCTCGCCGACAGGATGAACCTGGCTCCCCGGCATCCCTCTATTTCTACTCAAATGCTCTGTTCCTGGCACACGCGCGCTCTGATCGCTCTGATTTCTCTTCCCTTGCTGATTCGGTTCGATTGTTTCCCGATGCTTGCCTTCTACGCAACGCGTACACTTTTACCAAACATTTTTTATGGCTTGCCCATTTTCCCGCATGCAGCTATTTCCCTTTTCCCTTCTTGCCCTTCTTCTGCTGGTTGCGCAGTAGCTCGGCGTCCCTGCGCTTGAGGAACTCTGCCACGAATGCCCCGACCCCTGCTGCGAGGGATGGCAGGAAAGGCGATCAGCGAAGGCATCAGGGGGCAGAGGAACTGGCAGCCTCACCAGTTTTGTTGCCCATGATCATCTGGCAGGTATCCGCCACCTCGCTACGGCTCTCGAGCGAGAATAGGATCTCGATCACCATCAGGGGGTCGTCCGAGTCGGCCAACCGCTTGAACTCTGACTTGCACCACGAGCAAAAGTCTGGCGAGAGTGCAACATCGCCGATCACGAGCCCCTCCTCCTGAGCAGAGGACCTCGCCTGCTGCTGCTGCTGCTGCTGCACCGGAGGCGCAGCGGCTGCCGCCGGCAGAGTAGCAGCGACAGGCTTCGCTGCCGGCGCGCGCGCCGGGCGTGCCACCGGCG
>VFSW01005741.1_pt1 | contig 18314 bp, 13 predicted proteins | sample 5358111 | NCBI WGS metagenome assembly VFSW01 (sample SAMN11554181, study PRJNA540505) | mine drainage metagenome | isolation source: sediment from site ElyBrook_90M | place: USA: Ely Copper Mine, Vershire, VT | collected 2017 | reverse complement strand
TAGACCAGCCTCCGCACGTGGGCGAAGTGCATATGTTGACAACGCTGCCGCCGCCGGTTGGGCTATAGTACCATGCCGCTACCGTAAAATTGTGGTTGGTCCCAAGCCATGCGCCGACTTGGGCTGCCGCGTAGCTGCTCTGCCCATTGAACTGCATCGCGTCGGGCAGCGCTGCGTCCATCATGTTGAACGACGTAGTCTCGTTCATGAAGCCCATGCCAGCATGCTCCAAGGGCAGCGGGTTCAGGTAGAGGTGCTGCAGCGTCGTGTTGCTGCACTGGTTGAGATTGGCGCAGTTCAGCACCCCCTCTACGAGATCGCCTGAGGGGTCGTTCGGCAGTGAGCTGTATGCAATCGAAGATGGCGTACCGTCATAACCATGTCCGCTGTAATCGTTCGCATTGCCGTTGAGCGGCCACCACCCTGCAAGGTTTGAGCTTAACGGGCCCCCGTTGATGCCCTCATCATATATCTGTTGAAGCGACGATGCGCTCAAAGATGCATTATAAACCTGAACATTGGCAATCGAGCCGTTGAATAACCTGCCAGGGCTGTCGGTCGAGCCTATGGTGAAGTTTGTCGCATATCCGCCTGACAACAATGACATGGGCGTTCCTATGGTGCCGCTCATGGTTCTTCCGTCCGCATACAGGGTTACAGCTGTACCATCCACTGAAACTGCGACAAAGTTCCAGGCGTTGTACTTTATCTTCGGGCCTGAAGCCGGCACAAAGTCGTTGCTCCATGTTGCCATGCTGATTAGCCCTGTGCTGCCTTGTAGGCTCAGAAGTATGCCGTTTGCAGTGGTCCCGCCGTCAATTCGGACTATGCCTGCATACGTGCCATCTCCCTGTACCAATCTTGGGTATATCCATGCGGTTATGGTAGCCTCGCTGACGCCGTTAGGCAGCACCGGTTTGTACCTGTATATCCATGACGGGGACGCCGGGTTGAAGTTAGCGGCCATGCTGGTAGGGACTCCCGGAACTTGGCTTGAGAGCGGATCGGACGTGTACCCTTGAGGCGCCGTATAAATGGCATTTGTCGTGGTGCCGCTGTTGCCCTGCCCGCTAAAGTCAGTGGCATTGCCGTTGAGCGGCCACCATCCTACGAGCCCCGCGCCGCTTATCGGGGTGCCGGAAATGCCCTCATGGTAGAGCTGCGCGACCTGCCCTTGAGAAAGCGAAGTGTTGTAAAGCTGCACATTGCCCTGGCTTCCATTGAAATACTCGGTGCCTGTCGCAATGTTATACCCTCCCAATTCAACATTGTATGAGGGGTTGGTGGCGAATGTGCAACTGGACGAGGCCTGGACAGTGTTGCCGTTAACCGTAAGCTTGATATCTGTCGGTGATACTATGTCAAACGAAAAAAAGTTCCATGTATCCAATTGGATACCGGGCTCAAGTGGCTGTATATCACTGCTTGGACACTCTATCCCAAGCTGTTCCCTCCCTGCAGACGAGTTGTAAAAGGTATACATTCCAAAATTCGCATAACCGCTAAGTCCTTCCCTGAACAGCCACCCGGTCTGTTGGGATTGGATGTCAGCCCACGTAGTAACTGTGAGAGGCGGAACAATGTCTATCGAAGAGGCGATTGGCACATTGCTATAACTGCTCTTCCCGTTGAACTGCGCGACTTTTACATTTAATGGCGAGAAAGTGTAGAAGCCATTGGGGGACGTGCCGAATACGTCGTTCTGCGACCTCTGCAGGTACGTTGGCATGTACGGCGACCCGTACGAGTACCCTGCCTGCGCCGCCTGCTGCAGCGGGCTCGTGTTCAGGAGCGCGAGCCTGGAGCCCGCGAGGAGCAGGCTCGGGCTTCCCTGCAGGTATGACATGATGGAGCCGTTGGCGTAGAGCAGGTACGGAACCACCGGCGTTGTGGCGTTCGTGATGTTGGTGACAAGGCCCGCCATGCCGCACACGCCGCTGTTTATGTTGGCGGCGTCGGGCGTCGCGAGTATGTAATTGCTGTTCTTGTACTGCGAGGCTATGTTGCCGCAGTTCGGCGCGCCGCTGTAGTACACAACTGTCCCGTACGCGAACATGTACGGGCTCGTGCTTCCCGCCTTGGCGTAGATGCCGCCCACGAGCGTTGCGTTCGCGGGGGCCGACCCCGTCACCAGCGGGCCGTAGGATCCCTGCTCCGCTCCCGGCAGGTACTGCACGAACGCCGTCGTGACGTTAGCCACCGCGTCAATGGGGTAGCTCGACATCGAGCCGCTGGAGTTTATCGTGAGGAGCGCGCTGTACGAGGCCTCTATGCTGAACGGTCCGCTCTGGAAGACTGTGAGCGTGCCGTTCGTTATGCTGAGCGCGGTGTTCTGGAACATGCCCTGCCTCACGAGCGCGTTCGCGTAGCCGCTGACGGTCGTGCTCACGAATGCAGAAGCGTCGTAGCCGTTGTAGCTACCTGTGCTCATTATGGCGGCGAGCGCGGTGGCCGTGTTGTTCACGAAAGAGTCCTTCCTGAGCGATGGCGTAGACTCGTAGTACGTGAGCGCCGCGAGCGCGTTTGTCAGCGACGAGTGCAGGTAAGAGCCTATGCTGTAGTTGACGTCCTGCGCCATCGTGCCGCTGCTGTACGCGTTGCCTATCTGCGTCGAGAGGTTCTCGTAGTTGATGTTGAGCACCATGTACGTGACGAGCTCCCCGAGCATGAGCGTGAACAGGACTATGGTGAACAGCGTCAGCAGTATGCCCTTCCTGCTCCTCCCTCTGATGTTCATGAATTTCATCAGCGCCACATCACAACGCTCACGTTGTACAGCTTATTAACACCGCCGGCGTCAAGGCTCAGCGGCGAGGATGCCCTGCTCACAGAGTATGCGCCAGCCAGTCCTGGAGGCACTGGCCCCTCCTGCGTGTACTGCATCGCGACCGAGATCCCGCTGTTGCCGTTGCCGGAGTAGTCGTTCGCGTTGCCGTCAAGGGGCCACCACCCCACCAGGTCCGAGTTCGTGACCGGAATCCCACCCGCACCCTCTTTATAGAGGTCATCTATCTGCGTGCCGTTCAGCGACGCGTTGTATATCTGCACGTCAGCCATGTCGCCCTCGAAAAGGGAGTTGGGGGCTCCAGGGGCCCCGCGGGCCCCTATCCTGAAGGCGAGGCCGGTGCTGCCGACCGCGCCGCTGGCGGCCGACGGCGTTGCGTTCACGCCGTCCAGGTACTCCGTCGCGACGCTCCCGTTGTACGTCAGCGCGACGTAGCTCCACTTGCCCGCCGAAACGTATATCGGCGGGCACACCCACGTCCACCCAGGCGCGGTGTTGTTCAGCGCCCAGCAGAGCTGGCCCGTCGCGGAGAGGGACCACTCATACGAGTTCTCCTTGTTTAATATGATGCAGTTCTGCGTCCCGCAGCCTGAGAGCGTGTACGGGTATATCCACGCCGAGAAAGTCAGCTTGGATCCGAGGTCGAGGCTCGGCGTGCTGTTGACCTGCACGTACGAGCTCGTGCCCCCGAACCATGACAGGTTCATCACGGGCGCGTACTCGTTGTTTATGAAGATGCCGGTGTTGGCGGTGCCGTACATGCGATGCAGGAGCATTTCCGCGACCGCGGACTGGCCGTTCAGGTATAGGCCCGCGAGCATGCCCAGCACGCTCTCGTTAGAGCTCGCGTTGTAGCTCCACAGCGGCGTGTAGCTCGACTGGACGAGGGTCGTGTAGGTCGCCTGGCCGTTCGCGCTGCCGCCATAGTTGTTCATGTTGCCGTTGAGCGGCCACCACCCGAGCAGGCCGTATCCGTTCAGCGGCGCCCCTGCCCTTCCTTCATGGTAAAGCGTGTTCGCGGCCGCGGGCCCCACCGCGCCGCTGTATATCTGGACGTCGGCCATCCCGCCGGAGATGGGGTTGCAGCCGCCGCCTGCAGAAGTGGGGGTGGTGCCGCTGATGGTCGTTCCGTTGTATATTATGGTGCCGCTCGCTGCCGCGGCGGACCCGCTCTGCGCTCCGTTGCGGTAGATGATGAGGCCGCTGCCGTTGTAGACCCCTATAAGGTTCTGCCAGACGCCTGGAACGAGCCCCGAGCCGCTGGTTCCATACGGGGTCTTCGCGGTGTTGGTTATGCTCCACGAATAGCCAGGCGGGCTAGCCCCTGCCTCTATATAGAAGTAGTAGCTGTCCCCGCAGCCCTTGCTTCCGGAGAGCGCGTTCTCCCAGTAGTTGCCAGGGTTGCCCCAAAGGCTGTTGTTCACGGGGTCTATCCAGAAGGACACGGTTATGGAGTTGGTGTACTGCGGCGGCGACACTGCCCTGATGTAGCCCGCGGGGCTCTGCAGGAAGTTCGCATATCCGAAGGGCGTAACCGGCGCCGCTCCCGCCGCCGAAATGGCCATGCTCCTCCCCTGCGCGATCTGCCCGACGGTGGTGCTCAGCATTTCCTGCATCAGGCTCTGCGCCGCGTTCTGCTGCGCCTGGTACGACGGCGTGGCGAAGTTTATGTACAGCAGTATGGAGATGGCCGCGCTCGCCACTATGAGCGAGAAGATCGCATCGAGCGTGAATATGAATCCCCTGTACGCCGTCATCCCACCCCGAAAGGCTGGCTGGTCCAGACCTCCACCTGCACCTTGACAGGCGTGCTGCCTATGAACGCGTGCTCGCTGTTCACGTATGTCGTGAGCGAGCCGCCGGTGGCGGGGTTCTCGCCTATCGATACGTTGATGCCACCCCCGCTTATTGCTATGTAGTAGTCGTAGCCGATCCCAAGTACCTGCTTGGTCTCCTGGTAGCCGGTGCTGTTGGCCGCCATGGCCATGAGGGTGTAGAGCTTGCTCTGGGACAGCTCTGCGGTGTGCGGCCCAGTTGCGAGGCCCACACTAATACCAGACCACGTGCTGGGGTTGCTGGTGTTGACCATGCTGTTCCAGTAGGGAGGCGACCCCTCCGTCAGTATGCTCCTTGAAAGGCCCTGGACCTCCAGCTGCATTATCGAGGCGCCGTTGCCGTACACGAGAGAGAGCTGGTTGTTCACGTTGTACCACGTGTACACAAGCAGCGTGAGGGCGACGCTGAATATGACTATCGCGAAGATGATGTCGAAGCTCCAGAACTGCGCTCTCATTCCATTCATGGTATCAGCTCAGCGAGACATTCACCCTGTCGTAAAGCGGAAGCCCCTGCGCGTATAGCTGCTGCACCTGCTGCGGCGTAAGCGCCGCGTCGTACACCTGCAGGTCCGCCACGGAGCCGTTGAAGTAGGTTGATTCGTATGGGGACTTGCCTATGCTGAGGTTGTGTTTCGACGGGGCTCGGGGGCCGCCCCGGCTCTGGGGGCCGGCCGGCAGGCCGTCTATGTAGGCATCTACAAACGTCGCCCCCGACTGGTAGGTCAACACTACGTTGTACCATTTTCCAGTCACCAACGGTCCGCCGAACTCGTGGTCATCGTTGTACGTTATGAGCTTGAATATGTTGTTGTTGTCCTGGTACAGGACAAACGTGTTCCTCGTGCCCGCTACCGAGCTCCAGCCTACTATCGCGTGGTATGTGCCGCCGGCCGGCGCCGCGGCCTTGACCCACACGCTCATGCTTCTTGCACTGCTGCCCGTCGGGAGGCTCGGCACGTTGGCGCTGATATAGTTGTTGGCGCCGTTGAAGCTGGCCACAGGCGGCAACCCCGACGGTGCGGTCCCCGCCTGCATGTTACCGAACGCTATGCTGTTCGACGTGTCAGCGCTTGCGTACGCGGAGTAGTCGTTGATGTTCCCGTCAAGGGGCCACCACCCTACGAGGCCCGCGCTGCTCAGAGGCACTGACGTTATGCCCTTCGCGTACTGCTGCGATATCTGCTGCGCGCTGAGCGCTGTGTCGTAAACCTGCACGTTGGATATTGTCCCGTTCCAGTCGTCGAACCCGTGCAGGTTGCCTATCCTGAAAAGACCCGACGGCGGGTAGTAGACCAGCTGCGTGTCGGGCACGCTGCCGCTCAGCTTCCCGTCTATGTATATAGAGGCGTTGGTGCCGTTGTACGTGCCCACGACGTAATACCACTTGCCGAGCCCAATAGGCGTGCTGTTCGCGCGCACGGCTATGGAATTGTTGTACGTCCCGAACGTCATCCTCCCAGACGTGTCGCCGGTCATTGAGAGGTAGTAGGAGCCCCAGCTACCGCCGGTGTCCCCCCCTGAAACTAACATCCACGGCGTATCGGAGTACGCCTTCACCCAAGCGCCGACGGTCATGTGCTGCGGCTTCAGGACCGAGCTGCTGGTGGTGTTGACGTAGCTTCCCGTGTTTCCCAGGTACATTCCCGCACCGGCGCCGTTGAATTCGGCCGCACGGAAGGCGGCTCCCCCTGAGAACGGCGCCCACGCCGGGTTGGTGAACGCGCCGTTGTTGCCGTTGCCGCTCATGTCGTGGGTTACGTTGCCGTAGCCCTCGTCAAGGGGCCACCATCCCACTAGGCTGGACTGCAGGCTGGTGTTGTAATTGTACGCGTTGATGGTAACGTTGACTTTCCCCGCCGTCGTGTTCGAGGTGACGAATACAGTCGCGTTGCCATCCGCATTGGTGACGGGCGATGCGGCGAAGGCTTTCCCTATCACGCTCGCAGATCCTACGCTTGGAGCGGCGCCCACTATGGCGTTGTAGCTTCCGGCCGAGCTCCCGCTGCCGACATGGACATTGCCCTGCGCGACATTGCTGTAATTCAGGACATACGCCTGTACGCCGTTGTTGCCGTTCCCAGAGTAGTCGTTGGCGTTGCCGTTCAGCGGCCACCATCCCTCTATGCTGGAGGCGTTGACCGGTGCGCCAGAAATGCCCTCTGCATATAATCGGTCTATCTGGTTCTGTGTGAGCGCCGAGCTGTATAGCTGTACGTTGGCAAGCTCTCCACCTATGAGCCAGCCCCCGCAGCAGTCGTTGTCGTTTATCAGGAACGAGTAGCCGTATTTTGAGTAGTTGGACGGGCTGGTGGAGGTCCATGGCGTGTTGCTGCACTGCGCGTCTACGCATATCTCCACGTATCCTCCGCCTGCCCCATTGTAGTTGAAGGTCGAAGTCCCCATGACCCATGTGTTGTAGGGTATCGGACCGCTGGTTATTCCAACTGCGCCATCATTGGTGCAGACGCCACCAGAGCTGTACCACTGTATCGTATTTAGGCTGTAGTGGGTCGCACTAGTGTTCTGCAGCCACATCCCAGTTGTGCAGCCGTTGCTCTCCTCTATCAAATCCCTGCCCGTGCTGGTCTGTGGGGGATTGGTGTCCATGAACCACGTGTTGATGGTCCACGAGCCCCCGTCCCACGCCTTGTTCAGAGACGGCGACTGCGCAACCACCACTCCGTGCACCGAGGTGTTTAGGAAGTCGAATGCCTTGGTCTCTGATACGCCCTTCGCGGACAGGCTCTGCGCGTACGCCGCGAGCCCTGCCGTGGGCACGTCTATGTAGATGGTGCCCCCGACGTTGGAGATGCTTATCTGGCCGCTGTACGTCGGTATGTTGTAGAGGGTCACGCCGTTGTACGACGAAGCCTGCGTGCCGTTGACGACCAGCCTCCTCGCCGAGCTGTACGACGTCGCCCTGATGTCAGTCTTGCCCAATGTCTCGTTCGCTATGACCGCGCCTTCGGTGCTCACGAAGAGGTTGTACGGCTGCAGGTTGCTCGACGCGGGTATCGCGAGCGTCGCGTTGTAGCCCGTGCCGGCTATCAGCGCCTGGTCAATGTAGCCCGTTATGTCCTGCGTCACGAGCTGCATGGAGGCGTACTGCTGGGCGCTGAGCGTGGCTGCCCTCTGGCTGACCACTATGCCGAACAGCAGCACGAAGACGAGCAGCACCACCGCGTACACGATGACGAACTCGACCGCTATCTGTCCTGCGCTGCGTTTTGGCGGCTTCCCCTCCATCCAAGTCAGCTGATATTGCTATGGCAAACAATAAATACGTTAAAAGTCAAAAGGAGGCTCTGAAGGAGCGCCGCTGTCACCCGCCCCGGAGCGGCTGCCGGCCAAAAGTCTATGTCAATTAAAAATTGACATTTTGCATAAAGGCTTGCTTAAATAGAAAACTATTTAAATCTAATCCGCCATAAAGATAGCTTGCATGAGGATATTCATACGCAGCATCGAGATGCCCGACGCCAAGAAGCCCGATGACATAATCAGGTGGTTCTGCGAGGTGCTGGGCATAGCCGCCGAGGGCGGCGACTCCGATGCGGAGGGCCGCATATTCCGGGCTTTCGCGTACGCGGCGCGCGGTAGCAAGGGCATCTCCAGCTCGGACCTCACGCTCAGGCAGGGGATGGCGCGCAGCACGGTCATCTACCACATAAACAGGCTCATCGACATGGGCATCGTGACGAAGCGCGGACGGCTATACTACCTGCGCGCGACCAACCTCTCGAAGATGGTCGAGGAGCTGGAGTACGACCTCAACCGCGAGATGAGCCGCATGCTCGATGCGGCGCAGGAGTTCGACAGGCTCATGCTGCAGTCCCAGAAGCCGAGGCGCGCACGCGCGAAGGCAGCTGGAAGGGATTCAAGGTGAAACCGTGGCAGACAAAGACGAAGAGAAGAAGGCCGAGAAAGGCGGGAAGGAAGGGCAGGCGCAGCCTTCGGTCGAAGGCGCGGAGCAGGCGCCCGGGAACGACTACGACGAGATGAAGGAGCGCATGATGCGGATAGCGGCGGAGTTCGACAACTACAAGAAGCGCACGAAGGCCGACCTGGAGAGCGCGAGGAGCCTCGGCAGGGCGGAGGCCGTGAAGGGCATGCTGCCCGTGCTCGACGAGTTCGAGCTCGCCATGCTCTCGATGGAGAAGGCGGATCCCTCGCTCGCGAAGGGCGTGGAGATGATATTCTCCAACATGGTCGGCGCGCTCAGCGCGATGGGCCTGAAGGAGGTCAAGGCCGACGGCATGTACGACCCGTACATGCACGAGCCGGTGCTCACGATGGAGAGCGAGAAGAAGCCGGGCACCATACTGCAGGTCACGAAGAAGGGCTACACGCTAAACGGCATGCTGCTGAGGCCCGCGTCCGTCATAATAGCGGGCGAGAAGAAGGCCGTTGCGCAGGAACCCGCGGGCGGCGAGGGTATCGATAGCTCTAAGAATGCTAAAAACTGAAATAAGTGGTCTATATGAAAATAATTGGAATAGATCTGGGCACGAGTAACAGCGCGGCTGCGGTGCTGGAGGGCGGCAGGCCAACGATAATACCCAGCGGCGAGGGAACGTCGCTCTACGGGAAGGCGTTTCCCAGCTACGTGGCGTTCACGAAGGACGGCCAGAGGCTTCTGGGCGAGACCGCGCACAGGCAGGCGGTCGCGAACCCCGACGGCACGGTCACCGCGTTCAAGCGCAAGATGGGCACCGACTACGTGTACAAGATCTACGGCAAGGAGTACAAGCCGCAGGAGCTCTCGGCCATGCTGTTGCAGAAGATCAAGAAGGACTCGGAGGCCTACTTGGGTGAGGAGGTGAAGCAGGCGGTCATTACCGTGCCTGCGTACTTCAACGATAACCAGCGCCAGGCCACGAAGGACGCGGGCGCCATTGCGGGCCTGGACGTCGTGAGGCTCGTGAAGGCGCCCACGGCGGCGTGCCTTGCGTACGGCCTGGACAAGTCGGACAAGGAGATGAAGATCCTGGTCTACGATCTAGGAGGCGGAACCCTCGACGTCACAATCATGGAGTTCGGCAAGGGCGTATTCGAGGTGAAGAGCACATCGGGAGACACGCAGCTGGGAGGCACGGACATGGACAACGCCATAGTCGAGTTCCTCGTAGAGGAGGTCAAGAAGCAGCAGGGTATAGACACGAAGAAGGACCACCAGGCGCTGCAGAGGCTGCGCGAGGCTGGGGAGAAGGCGAAGATAGAGCTCTCCACGGTACTATCTACTGAGATAAACCTGCCGTTCCTGGCGCAGAAGGACGGCCAGCCGGTGCACTTCACCTACACCATGACCAGGGCGAAGCTCGAGAGCCTCGTGGTGCCGATAGTCGAGCGCTCAGCGAAGCCGGTCATGCAGGCGCTCAAGGACGCCAAGCTGGAGCCCACGGGCCTGGACAAGATAATACTGATAGGCGGGCCGACGCGCATGCCGATAGTGCAGAGGTACATAGAGCAATTGCTGGGCAAGAAGATCGAGCGCGGTGTCGACCCGATGGAGGCCGTGGCTCTCGGCGCAGCGATACAGGCCGGCGTGCTCACGGGAGAGGTCAAGGACATACTGCTCCTCGACGTGACGCCGCTGACCCTCTCGATAGAGACCCTTGGAGGTATATCAACGCCGCTGATAGAGCGCAACACCACCATACCCGTGAAGAAGTCGCAGGTCTTCTCAACGGCGGAGGACTTCCAGACCAGCGTGGGCATACACGTGACGCAGGGAGAGCGCACCCTGGCGAAGGACAACATAGACCTCGGGCAGTTCATGCTGACGGGCCTCCCGCCGGCGCGCCGCGGCGTTCCGCAGATAGAGGTGACGTTCGACATAGACAGCAACGGCATACTGCACGTGACGGCGAAGGACAAGGCCTCGGGCAAGAGCCAGGGCATGGACATAGTCGCGCCCCACAAGATGGACAAGTCGGACATCGAGAAGAAGATGGCCGACGCGAAGGAGTACGAGGAGGCCGACAAGAAGATACGCGAACAAGTAGAGACCAAGAACACGGCCGAGTCGCTCGTGTACACCGCCGAGCACACTCTCGAAGAGTACAAGGACAAGATATCCGACGCGGACAAGGAGAAGGTGAACAAGGCGAAGGACGAACTGTCAGCAGCGGTCAAGGCCGAGGACATGGAAGGCATAAAGGCCAAGAGCGAGGAGCTCAAGCAGGTCCTAGGCGAGGTCAGCGCCGGCCTGTACAAGGGCGCGGGCCCGGAGGGACAGCCCGGAGCTCCAGGCGAAGGCGCCGGCCAGGAGCCGGGAGCGGGGTCGTCAGGCGGAGCGGATGACGGCAACGACCCAGGCGTGACGGACGCGGACTTCAAGGTAGAGAAGTGAAATTGGGGTAACAACGCATGGCAAAGGACTACTACGACATACTCGGGGTCAAGAAGGACGCCAGCGAGAGCGACATAAAGTCCGCGTACAGGACCCTGGCCATGAAGTACCACCCCGACAAGAACAAAGACTCGGGTGCTGAGGAGAAGTTCAAAGAGATAAACGAGGCGTACGCAGTGCTCAGCGACGCGGGCAAGCGCAGGCAGTACGATGCCTACGGCCCCGACGCGTTCAACCAGCGCTTCACCGAGGAAGACATATTCAGGGGCTTCGACTTCGACCAGGTATTCAGGAGCATGGGCTTCAACGTCCGTGGCGGCGGCATGGGAGGCTTCGGCTCCATAGACGACATGTTCGACAGCCTCTTCGGCATGCAGGGGCAGAGGCGCGGCGGCCGAAAGGTTGACATGGGCAACGACATACTTGCAAGGACGACGATATCGCTGGAGGAGGCGGCGAAGGGCGTTACGAAGCGCATCTCGGTGCGCCACATAAAGGCGTGCTCCAGGTGCGGCGGCACGGGCGCAGAGCCGGGCACCAGCATAATAAAGTGCGACAAGTGCAGAGGCTCGGGCCAGGTGAGCATGACGAGGCGCACGCCATTCGGCATGATGCAGACGATAAGCGCCTGCCCCCAGTGCGGCGGCGCCGGCAGCGCTCCGGAGAAGCCGTGCAGGACGTGCTCGGGCACGGGGCGCATGCAGAGCGAGGACAAGGTGGACGTGAAGATACCCAGGGGCATAGCGACGGGCACCAGGCTCCGCGTCAAGGGAATGGGCGATTACGGCTCCGACAGGCACGGCAGCCTCTACATAGACGTGGGCGTGGCTCCTGACGAGCGCTTCGAGCGCGACGGCGACGACCTGCGCACTGTAGTTGACGTGCCGTTCTACACCGCGATGCTAGGAGGGGAAGTGTCCGTGCCAACGATATTCGGCGAGGAGCGGCTCAGCATCGACGCAGGCACGCAGAACGGCGAGACGGTGGTGTTGAAGGGCAAGGGCATGCCCCACTTCGAGCGCGACGGCGCTGGCGACGAGATGGCGACGATAAGCATAAGCGTTCCAAAGCGGCTGACGCCGGAACAGAGGGAGCTTATGGAAAAGTTCGCCGACGAGGCTCCCGAAGCGCCGCACAGCGGCAAGAAGAAGAAGTTCGGGATGTTCTGAGCCGTGCGTCGCAAAGCTACTCATTGGCTGACGGCGAATTTACAACTGCATTTTATTACACATTTATGTAATAATATGCGTTTACACATTCGAGCCTCGCTGTGCACGACTCGCACTGCAGGAGAGCTTCAAAACGAAGGGAAATCGATGCAGCTCACTTCAGCCTTATCGAGTCCAGGTTCATCGGCGCCCTTCCTTCCGCGTGCGCCACCTTGCCCAGCGTGCGCGCGAGGTCCTCGCACTTGTGCTCCTCGCCGTGCATCGTGAATATGCTCTTCGGCCTGATGTTCAGCTTCTCGACGTAGCTTATCAGCTGGCGCCTGTCGCTGTGGCCCGAGAAGCCCTCGACCGTCTTTATGTTCATGTTGACCTTTATGGGCGCCATCTTGCCGTCTGAATCTGGGAGCGGCACCTCGCTCACGCCGTTCTGCAGGCGCCTTCCTAGGGAGTTGCTGCTGTTGTAGCCCACGAACACGAGCGTGTTCCTCGCGTCGTCGGCGAGGCGCCTGAAGTACTCTACCGATGCGCCGCCGTTCATCATGCCTCCGCTCGCGAGTATTATCGCCGGGCCGTTCTCGAAGACCTGCTCGCGCTCGCCCTTCACGACCTCGAAGATCTCGCTCTCGAACGGGCTCCTGTTGTTGAGTATGCGGTTCCTAAGGCCTTCCTTGAGGAACTCCGGGTACGCGGTGTGTATAGCGCTCGCTTCCAGTATCATGCCGTCGAGGTACACCGGCACGTCGAACCTGTAGGGACTGTTGTCGCCAGTCATGTAGCTCTCCAGTACCAGCTGCAGCTCCTGGCTCCTGCCTACCGCGAAGAGAGGTATCAGCACCTTGCCCTTGTTGTCTATGGTGCGCTTTATCGTCTCCATGAGGTTGCGCTCGGTGTCGTGTCTGTTTGGCGTTATGTCGTTCGGCCCGCCGTAGGTGCTCTCTATGAACAGCGCGTCCACTCTCGGGAAGCGCGTGTTCGCAGGGTCGAACAGCCTCGTGAACCCGTACTTCATGTCGCCCGTGTGCACTATGTTGTACATGCCCTCGCCGACGTGCAGGTGCACCTGCGCGCTGCCGAGTATGTGGCCGGCGTTGTGGTACGTGAGCTTGAGCTCGTCGGTTATGTTGGTGACCTCGCTGTAGTCCCTGGTCACCATGTGCATGAGCATCTTCCTTACGTCCTTCTCGTCGTACAGGGGCGTGCCTCCGCTCCTGGCGACAAGCTTTATGTAGTCGTTGAGCAGCAGCGCCACGAGGTCTCGCGTCGCCGGCGTGCAGTACACTGGGCCGTCGTACCCGTACTTGTACAGGTATGGTATGAAGCCCGAGTGGTCCATGTGCGCGTGCGTGAGTATGACGGCATCTAGTTCGTTTATCGAGAAGTTTGCGCTGTCGAGGTACGGGAAGGCCTTGTTGACGTCGCCGCTGGCGTTGGCGTCGAGGCCCTTGATGCCAGGCTCGGGGCTTATCCCGCAGTCCACTATGACCTTGGAGTGCGGCGTCTCGAGCAGCAGCGAGCTCCTGCCCACCTCGCGGAAGCCTCCGAGCGCCGTCGCCTTGAGCCACTCGCTCTTCATCACAGTCTTGTTGATGTTCTGGCCGACCCTGTGCAGGAACTTCTTCCTGAAGTCGCGCTCGTTGTACATGAGCTGGCGCACGCCGCGTATCGTGTCGCTGTCCATCGTGGGCGTGCGGAGCACCTTCGGGCTCCAGCCAGTCTGCATCGCTATCGCCTTGAGCGTGCTGCCGCCCTTGCCTATGACGAGGCCGGGCTTCATCGCCTCGATGCGCACCTCGCTGAAATCCTCCTCGAACTTTATGTTGCTGGCTCCGGCCTCCTTCGGTATTATGCTCTCTATGACCTCCAGCGCCTTCTCCGGCCCCATGAGCACAGAGCTGTCGCTCCTGACTATGAGCTTCTTCTTGACGGCCGTCGCTATGTTCCTTATGACGGACTCGTCCTCGTATATCGCGGCTATCTTCTTGACCACGATCACTATGTCGGGACCCTCAAACTCCGCCTTGACGAAGCCCGCGTCCTTGGGCAGCAGGTCCTTTATCCTGTTGAAAAGCTCGTCGTTGCGCTCCTTCGCTTCGGAGCCGTTCTCTGTTTTTTTGTCTTCCAACAAATCACTTGACGAAATAGCAGCGCTTCTTATGCTAAGGGTGAAGGTCAGTATGATGCTGCGCGCGGTCGAGTCACTTGGCCTGGGAGGCCGTCGCCTTCTCCAGGTCCTTGCCGGTGTACTCCGTGTAGCCGCCCTTGGTTATCGCGGCTATGGTTATGTTGTTGCCCGTCGCCGAGTCGCGCTTCATGGCGATGTTGAGGGCCTTGTAAGCGACGCGCACCGCCTCCTTGACGGTTATGCCCTGCCTGTAGGCATCTTCCAGGTACCCGAGCGCCGTGAGCGAGCCGCTCCCCGTGCTGGTGAACTTCGGCTCCTCCGTGTAGCCCCCGGCCGCGTCGAGGTTGTAAAGCTGGCCGCCCTCGCTGTTTATGCCGCCGACTATCAGCTGCACGTAGTAGGGCATCATCTTGTTGTCGTTGAGTATTATTGAGAGAAGGGTCGCCGCGCTCCTCGGGCTGAGCGGCCTGTTCTCGTTCATCTTGTAGATCTCGTTCTGTATCTTGAGTATGCGTATGAGCTCCTGGGCGTCTCCCACGAGGCCCGCTATTGTCATAGCCACGTTCTCGTCTATCTTCCAGACCTTCCTCGCGTCTGTGCTGGCTATGAACGTGTCCATGGTCGCGCGCGAATCGGCGCCCATGACTACGCCGTCTGAACAGACGATGCCCACTGTCGTGGTGCCCTTCATGTACCTGTCGATGTCGGTGCGGTCCATATTCATCTACCTAGACAGCAGCTCGTCCGTCAGCGGCCCGGCGGGCTGCATCATACAATTCTGAAGTGCCTTGCCCTCGATTCATTGTCGCAAGAAAGCCACACGAATAGCGTGCCCACCGCGCGCTAGAAAAACAAAACAACCAGTCAGCACTATTGACACGCTTAACTATAAAAGGCTTGCTGTTCGCGACCCTCACAGTTCCACGACGCTGCCGTTGCCTATGAACTGGCGTTTCGCGTCAGTGAGCTCGGCGTAGCCGAAGGTCCTGTGCAGCTTGGTTATCTTGACCCTGTATATGTTGCCTATCCGGGTCTTCGCGTTCTTTATGAAGATCACGAAGTTGCCGGCCTTGCCTATGCCCTCGCCGCGGGCGCCCTTCGCGTCCACGCGCAGCTCGTATTCCATTCCCTCCGCTATCTCCTCCGCTATTGCGTCCATGTCTACCACCCTATCGTGCCCATCACCACTGGAACAACCCTATCCCAGCTCACCCGGCGATCAAGCAACAATACCCTTTGCCATGCTGCCTATTTAAAACTATTCTGCGAAAAAACCCACATTTGGCATCTGTCTAACATGCCGGCAGCCTTTTTAAGCTAGCGCACGCGCTTTCTGCCCTTCGCTACACCTCTGTAGCGACGCATGACGACGTAGAGCCACGCGGCCGCCGCCGCTGAAAGCACGACCATCGCACCGAGCGCCAGAGGCCTGTACGAATCGATGCGCGCCAGCTGCGAGGCCGCGTCTGTCCTCGCGTTCGCGATGTGCGAGTACGCCAGGGGCGCGTCTGTCGAGTAGTTCTCCCTCGCCATGTAGAGCTCGCCGTACGCGGCCGTGAGGTTCGGGTAGAACACGAGGTAGGCGCTCCTGTTCACGGTGCTTATGTAGGAGAGCGTGGAGTTGAACGTGGCGCTGAAGTTAGAGGGGGCGCCGCGCGGCAGCGTGAAGTTGTACGCGTGCGCCAGCGCTCCGCCTCCGGCCAAAAGGAAAAAAACAAAGAAAAGGAGCGGGAGCCTCATGCCAATCATAGGTTTACGTCTATGTTCAGCTGCTCCTTGAGCTCCCTGTACCTGTTCCTTATCGTGACCTCTGTCACGCCTGCTACATCGGCCACCTCCTTCTGCGTCCGGCGCTCGCCAGCGAGCGCGCCTGCGATGTACACCGCGGCCGCGCTGACGCCGGTCGGGCTCCTTCCGGACACGAGCCCCTTCTTCATCGCGTCCTTCAGCAACGAGGCGGCCTTCTCCTGCGCCTCGCCGCTGAGCTTGAGCGCGTTGATGTACCTGGGCACGTAGCTTATCGGGTCGGTGAGCGGTATCTTCAGCCCCAATTCGTGGGATATTGCCCTGTACGCCCTTCCTATCTCCTTCTTCGGGAGCCCGGATATGCTCGCTATCTCGTCAAGCGTCCTCGGCATGCCCGCCTTCCTGCACGCCGCGTATATGACGGCCTGCACGACGGTCTCTATGGGCCTGCCGCGTATGAGGTTGTTCTGCACGCACTTCCTGTAGAGCAGGGCGGCGTTCTCGCGGATGTTCTCCGGCAGCCCCAGGTAGCTCGACACTCGGTTGAGCTCCGGGAGCGCTATGAGGTAGTTCCTCTCGGACGAGCTCGCTATGCTTGCGCGCTTGTGCCACTTGCGCATCCTGTACAGCTGCGCCTGCCTCTTCGATGGTATGCGCACGCCGCGTATGTCCTTGTTGTAGAGGTCTATCTCAGTCACGAGCCCCTTGTTCGGGCGCGTGTACTTCATGGGCGCGCCCGTCCTGGCCCTGGCGTTCCTCTGGTCGGCGTCGAATGCCCTCCATTCGGGACCGGTGTCTGTCACGTTCTCCTCTATTACAAGGCCGCAGCTGTTGCACACGACCTCGCCTCGCTCGCTGTCGAATATGAGGTTGGTGGATCCGCAGCTCGGGCAGACCTTCGGGGTCGCGCCGGTCGACACCATCGAGTGCGACGGCGCGTGCTGCATCTCCGTGAGCGCCTGCTCATGCTCGCTGGCCTGGGAGCGCGCCCTCGCCATGTCGTCAGCCAGGCTTATCTTGTTGTCCGTGAGCACTATGTGCCTGACGCCCTGCTGGTCCTGCGCAGCCTGCTTCGGCGCAGCTGCCGCTTTCACCGGCTTCGGCTTCGCCTTGACGGCCTTCTTGCTGATCGGTACAGCGGCCTTCTTGATCTTCGCGGTCTTGGCCTTGGCCTTTCCTTTCGAGCTATTCGATACCATGACATCCCCTAAATATGCGTGTATATTTTATGCCTCCAAAAAGCATTAGCTTTATAATCCTTCCTAAAAAAAGGCACTAATATTAGTGAGTCAAAAGATATTTAAACTTTGCGGTGCCGGCGAAGCCGGAAAGCACCGAAACCGATTTAAAACGCTGGGGCCGCCGCGCCCGCCGCGCCCGCGCCGAATACCGGAAGACGAACAAAACTATTTAAAGTTTGACAGCGAATGGCTTCCAGGTGATCAAATGAAGGTTTCGGACATCTACAGCATGGACATCTACAGCGACAACGGGCAGTACCTGGGCGAGGTGCGCGACGCGATCCTCGACCTGGAGAAGGGTGAGGTGAGCCGCCTTCTCATGGAGGAGTGGAAGAGCTCCGGCGAGGAGGAGATGCGCAAGATACTCCAGCAGAAGAGCATACTATTCAAGAACATCAAGAACATAGGGGATGTGGTGCTGGTGTCGGCTGCAGGCGGCATCGCGGCGAAGGGCGCGAGCAGCAGCGCCGAAGTGTCCGACCTGGCAGCGAGCAGATAGCCGCCGCGTGCGCCGAAACCTTCCGGTCACAGCCTTCTTTTTCTTTTTTCAGTTCATTTCAGCAGCTGGGGCAGCCTGATGCCCCTCTGTCCGGAGTAGAAGCCAGAGTATGCGCTGCCGCTCTTGCTGTCCAGCTTCTCGAATATTATGTGGGCGAACCGCTGCTTCGGCCTGAGCATTATCCTGTAGGGCGCGTTGTTCACTACCTCTAGCGTTATAGTGCCGCTGAAACCCGCGTCTATGATCGTCGGCGGCATCGAGAGCCCGTGCCTCGCCCACGTGCTCCTGAGCTCCACGAAGCCGGCCACATCATCAGGCATACCTATGTGCTCGCGCGTCGAGAGCAGCACCTGCTCGTGGGGTGCCAGTACCATGGACTTCTGCCCCTTGACGAGGTCGTACGCCATGCCTATGCGCCTACTGTTCGTGGGGTCAATGGTAAAGCCGTCCTCCTGCCTCCTGTGGTGCGCTATCTCGTCCGTGAGCCTGCAGTCTATCCCGTTCTCGCGGACGATCTCCCTGACGAACGGCTTTATGATGCGCCTCTTCGTGCGCACCATGG
>VFSW01005740.1_pt1 | contig 18315 bp, 18 predicted proteins | sample 5358111 | NCBI WGS metagenome assembly VFSW01 (sample SAMN11554181, study PRJNA540505) | mine drainage metagenome | isolation source: sediment from site ElyBrook_90M | place: USA: Ely Copper Mine, Vershire, VT | collected 2017 | reverse complement strand
AAAGACAATCCTCTGAGAGTTTTGCCCTCCGGTAAATCCGGGGCGGTTCAGGTTGAGTGCTGCGCGGCGGCGGAAACTTTCGACATTCATTTCGAGAATCGTTGAGTGGTGGACGAGGCGGTCGACGGCAGCGAGCGTCATGGCCTGGTCTGGAAAAATATGATTCCATTCGCCGAAAGCCTGATTTGCGGTGATAAGAATGGATCGATGTTCGTATCTGCGGCTGATCAATTCGAAGAGCACTGAGGTTTCGGCTTGGTCTTTGGTAACGTAGGAGATGTCGTCGAGGATCAGCAAGTGGTAGCGGTCGAGCTTTGCGATCGCCGCCTCAAGTGCCAGCTCCCGGCGGGCGACTTGCAGCCGCTGAACCAAATCGGTGGTTCGGGTGAACAGGACGCGGTAGCCGGCTTCGACAAGTGCGAGCCCGATGGCAGCCGAGAGATGCGACTTTCCGGTGCCGGCCGGCCCAAACAACAACAAATTGGCGCCGGTCTCCAGCCAGGCATTGCCGGATGCGAGCGCCATGACATGCGCCTTGCTGATGACAGGGACGGCGTTGAAGTCGAAACTATCGAGGGTTTTGCCAACCGGTAAGCGGGCTTCGAGCAAATGGCGCTCGGTGCGTCGCATGGCGCGCTCAGCGAGTTCGTGTTCGGCGAGTGCCGCCAGGAAGCGCGCGGCTGGCCAGCCCTGCTTGTCCGACTGCGCGGCGATATCGGGCCAGAGAAGCTTGATGGCCGGCAGACGCAGTTCGTTCAGCAGGAAAGCCAGCCGGGCGGCATCGGCCGCGTTGGGATCTTTGGTCATGCGGCGTCTCCGATGTGACGGGAGGTGGCGATCTCGTCGTAGGATCCGAGTGACACGGCTCGAATGACAATGTCCGGCAGGCGAGAAAGGTTTGGGCGGAAGCGTTCGCGCAGGATGTCGAGACAGGGCAGCCGGCCGGCGTCGAGTTCGACATCGAGTGCTGCGGCCAGCTCAGCTTCGCAGGCATGGTCATGCGCCAGGCCGAGCAGTTCGACGGTGATTTTGCAGGCGGTTTTGTCGGACCTGCAGGCCAGCAAGGCTTCGAAGGCCCTGGCATAGACTGGCCGCGGGAAGAGCTGATCGCGGTAAACTAGGTTGCGCAACGCCATCGGTTTGCGGCGCAGCGCCTGGATGATGTGATGATAATCAATGACATGGCTGTGTTTGCCGGTGGCGTGGTCGGACCTGCCGCGGACCAGGCTGAGCACCGGGCTGGCGCCGAGGAAACATTCGAGCCGGTCATCATAGAGGCGCACGCGCAGCCGCTGGCCGATCAACCGCGAGGGGACGGTGTAGAAAACCTTGCGCAGGACGAACGCGCTGGTTGACGTGACATAGACGAGGACCTCCTCGAAATCCGTGGTGCGGTTTGCCGGCAGTGCGGCGAGGCTGGCGCGTTCGATGGCGATGGTTTTGGCGCGGTGCGCATTATGGCGGCCGAAAATATCGTCGATGAAGCGGCGGTAGTCGGCCAGGGTCTCAAATTGCCGGCTGCCGCGCAGCAGCAGCGCATCCTCAACGGTATTTTTGAGATGGCCGTGCGCACTCTCGATCGCACCATTCTCATGGGCAATGCCGGTGTTGTTGCGCGTCGGCTGCATGCCGAAATGTTCGCAAAGTGCCTCATACCGGGTGGTTAGATCCTCGGCTGCTACAGCATCGAGATTGCGGAAGGCGGCGGTGAGGCTGTCGGTGCGATGGCGTGCCGGCACGCCGCCCAAGGTGAACAACGCGTTCTGCAGCCCTTCGGCAAGCGCGGTGAAACTCTCGCCGCCCAGGATCACATGGCCATGCTGGAAGCCGGAGTTTGGCAACCGGAAATGGTAGATCAGATGGTCCAGTGCGGCGCCGGCGATGCTCACCTCGGCATCGGCCATATGGGTGAAATCCGACAGGCCAAGCTCACCGGGCGGATGAATTTGCCGGAACATGACGTCCTGCTCCGGACCGTGCAGGGCGCGCCAGAACCGAATGCGGCGTTCCAGGGTGCGGCGCACGCCGGCGTCGATCTCCGGGTGACGGCGGCGCAACTCCGCAAGGACCGCAACGGCGCGTAGGGCGGGCGCGGCCTTGAGAATCGGCACGATCTCAGCTTCCCAGACTGCTTCCAGCGGGTCCGGCCGGCGCCGGGTACGTGGTGGTTTTTTCTGTGATGGCGGCCGCGGGTCGGCCAACGTCCGGTAGGCGGTGGCGGTGCTGAAGCCGGCTTTGGCGGCAGCCTGCCGTGGTGTGTTTCCATGGTCGCGAAGGTTCATGAACAATCTCGTCTGCTGATCGGTGATTGGGCGACCGGTCAAAGTCCTGGTGCTCCTCGTGGGAAGCCCAGACCTTACCCGGCCGATCACGGCCAGCCAGACACACCCCAAAAAGGGAAATGCATCCCGTGTGGGGGGAGCCTGCTCGGGCTACGCCCTCCCAGCCTCCCCCCACACGGGATTCTCATCCAGATTGACGCGCGTTCTCATGTTGATTGTCGCGCGGCATCGCGCCATAACAACGCCTGGCGGCCTGGTGTAGACGGTATTCATACCGTTTTGGCACGCATAGAACGTGCGCTGAGCGAGGCGGCATAATGTACGATCTGATCCTGCTTGACCGGCATGAAGCGATCCTTCGGGAGATGAACGAAAAGGCCGGCGAGCAAGAGGTGGCAGCCTACGTTGCATTCGGGGTTGCCAGCCTTGATCGTGATCCTTGGAGCAATGCCCCGCGCAGACGCTTCGTGTCGCATGAGGTCATACCGATTGCGCCAGAGGATCATGTTTCTTCCTCGGCAAGGCATATCACATGGTTAACGCGAGGGCTAATCCGTGAATTGTCGCGGCTGTCGGCGGAAAAGCTGATACTCGGCATCTTCCATACCCATCCGGGCGGTGCGGCGGTATTCTCTGAGCAAGATGACCGCAACGAAGCTGAGCTTTTCCGGGCAGTTGCCAACAGAAACGCATCAGAGGCCCAACTGGTGAGCCTGCTTTTTGGCGCAGATGGCACAATAGCTGGGCGGGTGTGGCGTGGCAGCGGAGCCGTATCGCCGGTCTCGCGGATTTTGATCACGGGAGCGCACGTCCGGCTTCAGGACCAAGCCAATATCCCCGGCGGGGATGCCGAAGCGATTTGGGATCGGCAAACGCGCCTTTTCGGCGCGGCGTTCAACCACACTATTCACAATCTGCGAATTGGCGTCATCGGTGGCGGAGGCACAGGCAGCGCAGTCGCCCTTTTGTTGGCGCGTCTCGGGGCTGGGCACATGGCTCTGGTCGATCCCGACCCGATTGAAATGACGAATCTCAACCGTGTCTATGGTTCGCGGCGTGCCGACGCCGAGGCGGGCATAAGAAAAGTGGAAATTCTTGCCCGGGAAATTGATCTGGCAGGACTCGAAACCCAAGTGTTGACCATACCGGCCTGGGTTGGCTGGGACTCTGTTCGTAACGTCCTGAAATCGTGCGACGTGATTTTCGGCTGTACGGACGACCATGATGGCCGGCTGCTGTTGAACCGGCTGGCGTATTTCTACGGTATCCCGCTGATAGATGTTGGTCTCAGAATGCGCCCAGCCCAGCCGCCTGTGCCGTATAACATCGTCGCACGGGTCAGTACGGCGTTGCCTGGGCATTCCTGTTTGCTGTGCCGCGGATTGATTAACCCTCAGCGCGCAAGTGAAGAAAATCTCGCGCGGTCAAACCCGGCTGAATATGAACTGCGGAAGGCAGAAGCCTATGTTGAGGGCGGTGGCGATCCAGCGCCAGCGGTTGTAACATTCACGACAGAAGCGGCGGCCATGGCGGTCAATGAGCTTATTCAGGGCATTACGAATTTCCGTGAACGGCCCGGTATGACGCCAGGCCGCTTCAGGCAGTTTGAGCTTGGGCGAGATCGGAGTGTCGCGCCTGCGCCTCGCGCTGGGTGCCGCATCTGCGATAATCCAAAAGACTGGGGCCGCGCAGATGTTGAACCATTCCTTCATAGGATCAACACATGAATATCCTTCTTGCGGTCATAAACTTTGTTTTCCGCGTTCTTCAAACTCTCGGCCTTTTCCGTGCTGACCTTTCAAGCAGAGTCACAGACCGCATGCCCTTGGACAGTGACGTGAAAGAGGGTGAATTGGTTATTGTTGAGAACAATGGTTTACAGAAATGGGCGTGCCTGAAATGTCCCGGTGGGTGCGGTCTAAAAATCGCCCTGTCGCTTAATTTCGAGCGACGGCCACGTTGGCGGGTTTGCCGGGATTGGATTGGGCGGCCAAGTATAGAGCCGTCAATCCACCAGAAAAATGCTTGTCAATGTCATTTCTGGATACGTCGGGGGCAGATTCAATGGTGTCCCGATGGGCATCGCCGTCTTCATCGCCCCGCCATGCCGACCACTGGCCCGATCCCACGATAACTGGCTTCTGGTCAAGGATCGAGCGAACGGTATTATTGACCGCTGTAGTGACAAGGGCGAATATTCGTAGCATCCAGCTTTCCCCCTGAAAAGTGTCCCAAATGCCGGCGAACGTCATAGGGGATTGATCTTGTCACGCGAACCCTTCCACTTTCATGTCACGCTCCGTCTTGCCCATCGTAAGCCGCCATGCTCCAATCTGGCTATTATAATAAAACCGTAAGCAGGTGCTCTTTATGCAACTTCCACAGCCGACGCATGCAAAATACTCCAGCTTGCTTATGGACATCCAACGGGGTCAAATTAAAATCCCCCAGTTTCAGCGCGACTTTGTGTGGGGTATTCAAAAGTCAGCCGCCTTGATCGACAGCATCGTGAAAGGATTTCCGGTAGGTACATTTATCTTTTGGTCTACGAAGGAACGCTTGCGTCATATACGGGATATAGGTTCTGAAAGCTTGCCTCCGCCGAAGGACGGTGAGACAGCATCTTATGTGCTTGACGGGCAGCAGCGTATCACCAGTCTTTACGCAACCCTCAAAGGTCTTCCGATTGAAAGAGAATCTGGAGCAACCGAAGATTTTTCAAAAATCTTTATTGATCTTGATGCGGCTGAAGATGATCAAATCGTCATTACGGATGTTACGGGCAAAGAGGAAAAGACATTTATCCGTCTAACAGATCTCCTCTATGGTGGATTGCCATCACTCGCGGCTTTTGACGCCCGCTATCATGGCAAGCTGGAGGAATACAAGCGACGGATAGAAGGATATGATTTCCCTGTCATCGAGGTTCGTAATGTCGCTATTGATGTGGCGACGGAGATTTTTACGCGGATTAACGTCGGCGGCGTTCCGCTCTCGCTGTTTGAGATCATGGTTGCCAAGACGTATGACGAAACGCGTAATTTCGATCTTTCAGAGAAGTTCGATGAATTACTTGAACGCCTCGAAACGGTTGACTATGAGACGATATCGGATGCCATCGTCCTCCAGCTTATTTCCCTCATTCTAAAGAAAGAATGCAAGAAACAGGTCATACTTAAAATCAGCCGTGACGAATTCATCGATACCTGGCCCAAAGCTATAAGTGCTATGGAGCACGCCGTCGAATATTTCAGGAGCAGGTTTGGCATACCTGTATCAGCGCTCCTGCCGTACAACGCCCTTCTCGTTCCGTTCTCTTATTTCTTTTATCATCATTCCGACAACCCCACCGCCTCACAGCGCAAGAGTCTTGAAGATTTTTTTTGGCGCGTGTCGCTCGTCGGGCGGTATTCAGCCTCCGTCGAAAGCAAATTGGCGCAAGATATTCGGCGCATCGATGCGATTCTTGACGACAACCTTGCCGACTACGATTGGGGGATCGATATCTCGCCAGACTTCATTCTTGAGAATGGATGGTTCAACACCGGGCGCAGTTTCGTCAAAGCTATTCTATGCCTTTTTGCTCATAAGACGCCAAAATCTTTCAAGGATAATTCGCTCGTCAACATCAGCAATAGTTGGCTGAAGCAGTCGAATAGCAAGAATTATCACCACTTCTTTCCGAGGGCCTATTTGGTCAAGCAAAAGGAAGAGGATTGGCGTATCAACAATGTGGTCAACATCACTATCGTCGATGACTATTTGAACAAGCGCGATATTGGCGCGAAAGCTCCTTCTCGATATATGAAGACGTTTTCTAAAGAAAACGATGAAGTCACAGATACGATGAAAACGCATTTAATCGACGATCTGGAAAAATTCGGGATTTGGACAGATGATTATGAGAAATTTTTGACGATGCGATCTAAGGCTATTAGCCGCGAATTGAAGAAGAGGACAATTGCTCGCGACATCGACGAACGAGGCCAAAATACGACAACGAATGACTATGAGGAAGAACCGGCTACGTTTGAGTAGGTAGGGGAAAGCCTTCCCCTGACTGCGACCGGCCCTTGGCCGGTCTCCGTCAACCCTTCTGCGGGGTCTACCCCCGTAACGGTCCGATAATAGCGCCTTACAAGTTTTATCGTGATGCAAAGCATTTTTGCTAGCAAGTTTACGGACGTTGGCCAGCTTGTCTTTTTTTGCTGCATAGTCCGATATGCCGCGTATAACGAAGCTTGTGGATCGGCGCCGAAGTGGGACCCCTCCCTTTATCGCTTTAACCCTCTGATATAAAATTAGCCCGACGGATTTTCGAAATCGTCTCCACTATCAGCATCCCACACCAGGCTCCCATGTTCCCATGAAAGCCAATGTGAACCCCAAAAATGGGGGGCCTATTGGACGCGATTACCCCCATAAAGGGGTCCTTATTCCACGTCGATTCACACGCTGGCCACGTCAACATCGACCTTGAAGCCGGGGGAGGTCTGGCCACCCGGTATGAAACCGGAAGCCGCGACATTACGGGATGTTTTGATGTTCATTTTGAAGATCTCCGCGCCGGTTGACGGAAGACTCTCTCCCGAACCAAAAACCCGTCATAAAAACCTGTCCAAACTCTCACTCTCAATGCCGCAGCTCATGCGCTTGCTTCCGGCACAAGATTGAAATTTGGCCAGGTTGAGTCGAAATTTCCACAATTCGGCGTTGAAGCGGTTTTATGATTCCTGGCGGCAGTGAGTAACAAGCCACGCTGCAAGAGCGATGTCGTTCATCGCACTACTGGCAACCGCCAGCATCGTTGCCGTGGCATCGGCTTCTGTGGCATCGAGCATCTGCCCGTGCGCCTTCAGGAAGGCTACCATAACTGCAAAGGCGATGCGTTTGTTCCCGTCGACAAATGCATGGGCCTTGGCGACGCCAACACCGTAAAGGGCGGCGAGCTCCCCCAAGGTGGCTTCCGGCTTATAAGCCAACAGGTTTTTTGGCCGATCCAGGGCGCTTTCTAGCAGACCAAAATCCCGCACCCCTGGCGCGCCGCCAAACTCCTCAAGCAACCTTTCATGCCAGGCGATTGCGAGGTGCGGCGGCACCCACGCCCAGGTCATTTCGCGAGGTCGCGGTAGGTCTGCGGATAGCGGCCCAGGCTCCACTCGAATGCTTCGTCCAAGGCGGCCTCACCCGGCGCGGCGTGGCGGATTTCGATCACACCGTCATCTCTGGCGGTCAGGTACAGATCATCACCCTGCTTCAGGCCGGTCGCGTCCAGAACATCCTTCGGGATGGTCACGGCGAGCGAATTGCCTCTGGGAGTCAGTTTTGTAGTAATCTTATTCATGGTTATAACGTAGGTGACAACGCCGGTAGACGCAAGCTTTTTTCGCTCTGAGTGCGTCGATCGCAGACTCGCCAATAAAACGGTCGCGGTACGGCAACACTGGGGCACTAACCTCCGAAACGGCTAGTATTACATTCAGCTTCTTCTCATACAAGCGAATCCAATTTTTCTAACCGATCCTTCGCGACCACTAATCTCTGCCGCAAGCATTTCGAAAAGGCCATTTGCGTCGAAATCAACTCCAAGAACCTCGAATCGCTTTACGATCCGGCTGAAGTCCGCCGGCGTCAGGCAATCCAACCGTGCCAGTGCCGCTGGGGGCTCTAGTCCAAAGCTGCGCCGAAACAATAACGCAGCCTGATCCGGTCGCAGGAAATCAAAATTCAGCCGCAGCAAGAACCGCCGCAAACTGGCTTTGTCGAGAAGCTCAGCCAGATTGGTCGTACAGGCAAAAGGCAATGGGTGTTGCTCCATCCAGGTCAACATCTCGTTCACCTGCGAAACTTCCCAGCCGCGGGCAGCGCTGGACCGGTCAAATAGCAGGCTATCAGCTTCGTCAAACAGCAAAAACGCCCCCGTCGCCCGTGCTTCGGCAAAAGCGGCGGCGATATTTGCCTCCGTCTCCCCCACAAACGGGCCAAAAATATCGGAGCCACACTTTTGGATGACTTCTAGCCCCATCAGGCTCGCTAGGTGCCGCGCATAGGCGGTCTTGCCGGTGCCAGGCGGCCCAGAAAGCAGGATCGAGACAGCCCTGGAAGCGCCAGGACGTGTCAGCCGGGCGGTCAGGTCGGGCAGATCGCGGTCGGCATTGCTCAAGGCGGGATCATAATGCGTGACGATATCCGGCTCCGGCGGGAGCGCACGGCCATGGCCAATGGCGCGCGCCATCCCGCTCGCCACCAAGGCGGCCGTTTCAGCGGAACCATCGCCCAGGCGCGCGGCACGCAGGGCCGTCCGGGCAACCGAGGGGGCGGACGGGATAAGCCGGGCAAGCCGACCTGCCGTCTGCTCATCGAGTGCCACATTCTCGGCTTTGGCAAGTTCCTGCCAAAGCTCCGCCCGGCGCGCCTGATTTGGCAGTCGAACTTGGATGCACATGCTCATCCGCCGCAGGACCGCAGGGGTAAATGCGGTCAGGTCATTAGCCGCCCAGATCATCGGCACGCGAGCCGTCTCCAGCAGCCGGTGCACAAAAATCTTTGGGTCCGGTTCCTTGTCGCGTGAGCTGGGGCGGAACAGATCCTCGGCTTCGTCAAATAGATAGATAGCCGGTTGCGTGGCACCCACCCGTTGCGCCAACAGCAGGCTGCTCAAACGCTCGCCCCGGCTAGGCTCTTCACCGTTTTCGCTTTGCTCTCCAACGACATGAAGGGGCACCCCCAGCTCTTCTGCCAAGCTTTGAGCGCATTCGGTTTTGCCAGTCCCGGGCTCCCCATAGAGCAAGATATGAACACCGTGCTCCGGCCGTTCTGAATTAGCTGAATGCAAAGTCCGCTGCAGAATTGCAAAAGCGATATCGAGCTCCTTGCCGAGATGCCTGAATGCTGCAAACGGCAGTTTGGCTTCCAGCGGTTTGCCCAAAAGCTCGGTTCGAACATCAAAATTTCCTTCCGCACATTGCTCGACAAGCGACCGGAGGCGCGGCGCGATGCAAATATCTCCATCGTCATCGATGCTTATGGCGCCGGACAGAAGAAGCTGCGCGTCGGCCCGGAACCTGCTGTTGATCTGCATGGTCGGAACACCGGTGAATAGCGAAAAGACATCCGGATACCGGCGCAACATGCCAAATCTCCCGCGCGCTGATGCGAGCGAGTCGAAAAGTCGGTCAAACGCCTGGTCGCTGCGGTATCGGACGATAACGCCGAACAACGCAGAGTCTAATTCATCAAACCCTAAGGCAGCCGAGACAATGGCCAACCCTCGTTCCAGGGCCTCGGCTTTTGGCTGCGAATCATCGACCAGGGTTCCTGGGACGGAAAAGTCTGCATCATAATTTTCTCGAACAGCTTCGTAAAATGCCTGCCAACGAGCTTTGCCGATCGGCGCAACGTCAGAGGTTCGATCTTCCCTGCCGTTATCGTCTTTTGAGAATAATTTGTCTTGCAGTCCAAGCCGGCGCCGATTTCGAGATAGCCAGGTTACGAGGGCATCCGCCTCTTTCGACGCGGATTCGACATTGCGCATGATGTTGAGAACATAACCAAGGGTTGGCTTCTGGCTTTCAGCCGCGCAGACAGCGAACTCTTCGAACCCGCAATCTTCCAGCACAGACGCGAGCGAGGGCATTTTATTTCGACTCATAGCTTTCAGGTCCTCCAAGAAAGAGTTGCAAACAGCTGGAAATGGGCAGTACGGACTGACCATTTGCCAAGCAAAATTGAAAATTGTCGTGAGATTAAAGCTAATAATTCATGCCGCTGATCGTACCATTTTGGTACGACAGATTCGGACGTAGTGTGGGCAGGCAAGCCGGGTTCGCCGTAGATGAAAATCCGCCCGCGATCGAGCAAGCGAGGACGCGCTTGCCGCTGAAAGAAGATATGAGGGAATTTGGATTGGTAGCGTCGAAAATTTTTGAGCGCGCCAGATATAACGTTGGCCTACAACCCGTCAACTGGTTTTTCGTAACAATCTCACTGGTTCATTCGGCTTTGCGCAGAAGCGCTTTACCGTCGCAAGTTTGGTATGAGGTTACGACAAATCCGGACGTGCCTATAAAAAGCGGCCGTAGTATTCTGTTGCCAAAACAGCCTTGCCAGCCGACATTATCAATTCAAGCAACCCAACCAATGGCATGCGGTGATGATCCAGCCTTACCTTACAAAATCCCGGTACATGGCGGGCCTGCAGTGCGCCCGGCATTTATGGCTTTCGGTTCATGAGCTGCTTGAGTTCGACGCTCCGGAACCAGGTTCGACACTCGATTTCGGTCGGGCGATCGGTCAGAGGGCGCGCCTGTTGTTCCCTTCTGGTGTCCTCGTCCTCGAGCCTGCTTGGGAACATGCTAAAGCTGTTGCGCGCACAGTGGCACTGATGGCTGACGCTGCCGTCCCGGCGATTTTCGAGGCGGCTTTTACCTACCAGAATGTTCGCATTCGGGTGGATATCCTGGCGCGGACGCCCCGGGGTTGGGACATGATAGAGGTGAAAGCAAGCACCCAGGTTAAGGACCATTACCTTGACGATATGGCGCTCCAGGCATTTGTGCTGGCCGGCTCAAATATCAAAGTTCGTTCCTACACGCTGATGCATGTGAACAACAAATATGTTCGCGGGCCAGGTGAGATTGACTGGCGCGAATATTTCACCCGGGCCTCCGTAACTGCTGAGGTCAAGCTGCGGCTGCCGAGCCTGTCTGCGCAAATTCCGGCCATGCTCACCACACTGGCCGCCACCGCCAAGCCGCATGCCGAAGCCGGCGCGCAATGCAGCAAACCTTACGGCTGCGGGTACTGGGACCAATGCACGGCTGACAAGCCGGCTGACTGGATCTTCTACCTGCCACGGCTCTCGGACACGAAGGCTAAAGCGCTTGATGCGCTTGGCATCACAGCCATACCGCAAATACCATCTGATTTTTCCTTGACGAATTCTCAGGCGCTCATTCGCGACGTGCTGGCGAGCGGCCAGCCGTTTGTCGCGCCGGATCTTCCCCGCTTGCTTCATCGCTTCGGCCCGCCTGCCTGCTATCTGGACTTTGAGGCTATGTCGCCCCCTATCCCGCTATACGAGGGCACCCGGCCGTACCAGGCGCTGCCTTTCCAATGGTCGCTGCATATTTTGGACGGCGCGGGCCAGCTCACGCACCAGGAATTCCTGGCGGATGGACAAAGCGACCCCCGGCGGGCATTCGCGCAAACTTTGGTTGCGGCTCTTAAAAACAACAATCTGCCGATCGTCGTATACTCATCTTATGAGCAGTCGCGGTTGAAAGAATTAGTCATAGCTTTTCCCGATCTTGCAAAGGGGCTGAGCAAGATCATTGCCAATCTGGCTGATCTTCTCCCGGTCGTCCGAGGTGCTGTCTATCACGGTGATTTTAATTTCAGCCACTCGATCAAAAAAGTGGGGCCGGCTTTATGCCCGGATTTCACGTATGACGACCTCGAAGGGATCGCTGATGGCCAGGCTGCGGCGTCTGCCTTCGCCGAAATGGCAGCGGGCTTCATCACGGATACCGCCGCTGTCGAAAATTTACGGAATAGTCTTCTGGCTTATTGCAAGCGAGATACGCTGGCCATGGTAGAGGTGCATAAGGCACTTATCATGTTGAGCAGACCCGTTAAAACGATCGCCAAATCGAAGAGGAAATTGAATTGAATTACGTCGCCAAAAATCTCGGTCCTGGAGAGGAAATCATCTATCGCGGCCATATTCACGGCATCGTCTATCTGCCGGGGATCATCCTGTGCCTTACCGTCATCGGTGCGGTCATCGGAATTCCCATGCTGTTCCTGCAATGGCTCCGCTGCCGGACCACCCTGTTTGTGGTCACCAACCGCAGGGTGGTGATGCGCGTTGGCATATTCGCCAAATCCTCGATGGAGATGCTGACCAATAAGGTTGAAGAGGTTGACGTGGCACAAAGCATCTGGGGTCGGATATTTAATTTCGGGACGGTTCGTCTCATTGGCATTGGCGGCTCGCGGGAGCCATTTCGGTTTCTGGCAGACCCGGGAGCATTCAGGGCAGCGGTCCAGAATTCTGCGTTCTGATTAATCGATAACGGGGTAGAATGGGCGCCCCCAATCTTCGTCTGGATGGTCCATCATGATGTCGACGAAGACCGGCATCAGGAAACCGAGGATGGCGGCACCATCCCGCACCTGCGCCCGATTTATGCTGCCGTTCCAGGTTGATCCGCCGTGGACGAGCTGGTTGCGCAAAACGTAAAGCCGGTCGAACACGAAGCTCAAAACACGGGCGGTATCGCTGGCCTGTAGGGCCTTACCGAACATCATTGAAGAGTCTTTGAACCGGCTTTCCCAATCCTCAAAGCCGTCGATGCCGTTATGGAACTGCCAAAATGGACTGAATACATAACGGTTTTGCATGAGGGTACGTATAGGACCGGAGAAACGTTGCCAGATGGCGTTGTAGATACGCGTCTCAGAATCGAGCCGGACAATTTTGCCAAAATAATCAGCGAACGCGTCACGCTCGCCTGTGACGATAGTTTGAAACTCCCGTTCATCAGCGTAGGCGGCATTGAATGAGATCCAGAGAAAGATGAATGCCGCGTCTGGGTCATCGGAGCCGGCTTCTGCTCGACCTATCCAACTAATGGCGCGATGCACGCGCAATCCAAGCGTTTCGGAGAACGTAACACGCAGCCGTCGCTGTTTTGGCTTGAGCTCAGAGTCTGTTAGGTTTGCTTCTTTTATCATCCCTATCTAGCGATCATATATTGATGGAAATCTTCAAGTCTCCATTGCCAATCGTGCTCTTCAGATGGCGTCGCAAGAACGGCGCGATCAAGGGCCTTCTTCCAATCGACCATTTCATTACTCGACACATGAAAAAAATCGGTCTCTTTACAAAGTAACACGCCATGAACTCCATCAAACTGGAAAGGCTCGTGTTCTAAAACCTGCGTTGTTTCCGAGTAACGGAAGTTTCTACTTTTTGGAGTATAATCAAAATCTATTATGTAAGATCCAGGAAGGACTGAAACGTCCACAACATAATACCATGACACTGAATCGTTGCTATAACCTCGATTTTTAACAACGTTTTCTGCATATTTGATTTCTTGTTTTGATGGATCTTCATGTTCAAAGGCCCAGATTACGATATCCCTATCAAAGTAGTCTTGTGGATTCTGGGCGATCGATTTGTAAAGGTTTTTATATTCTGGTTTGGGGCGACCGAGGCGGCGTCTTTTCCATAATTTTTCTGCTCTTTTTAAATCTGATGGAGAAATATCTTTTGGCTTTAAGTTGTCAAACCATTTATCAATAGCATTCAGAGCCGCTTGGCTTTTGATAAAAAAATTAGCTTCGATTAAGGTGTTCGTTTCATTGCCTTCAAACCCTAAGCCATTTGCGGACGCATTTGACGAACCAATAATTGCTCCATTTTCTGTAAGCCAGACTTTTGCGTGTAAGCCATCGAGTTGCTTTACGGCATCGTTTCCTATGTGTTTACGAAGACAAGATATTTCTTTCGGATTGCACGCGCCACTCATTAAGTCGCAAATAACTGTAACCAACGAATTCGTTGGTAGCTTGTCTAGTCCGAGCTCTTTAGTAGCCCCCTTACCCCAATAGGCCACTGCAATTTTTAGGGTTGACCCTGATCCTACTAGATTTTTAATCTCTTTTTTAACGTTATTTCCGTCAAGGAACTTCATCATTTTTCTCCTTTAAATTACTTATTTTTAGCGAATGATTTTTGCAGAACTCATTCATCAAGTGTTGTAGAGAGGTCGGTTCTAATATTTTAACCTCACTTCCCCACGTAAATAAGTGCCAGCAGATCTCTCTGGCGCCCCCGGCTTTAAATTGGACGATCAACCGCCCCTCTTCATCCAACTTAGTCCTCTGCGTCGGATGGAATTGCCAATGCTCAGCATCCCTTGCCGCTTCAGCTGAGAACCGTAATACCACATCGATAGGCTCTTCCTGAAACACCCCGAAGGACCGCTGCGCGTATGTATTCAAATCAAACTCAATCCGCTGGAAATTTTGTTCCAGCATTTTTGGCGCAGAAATACGGTCGAGCCTGAACAGCCACATTTCGTTGTACCGGTCGGCATTCGCTACCAGGTATGAATAGCGCCCCCGCAATATACCATAGGGGTTTACAGTGCGGCTCAGTGGGGCCTCAGAATAGTCCGGCCGGTACTTCATCTTGATCTTCCGCATACTAAGAATGGCCTGACGCAGCACCTCCAGCACACCAGGCTCAACCATCGGCCGGGGGCCAGGCGCCATCGCAATCCCCTCGGCCTGCATCATCGCTTCGATATCAGGCTCGGCCCGGCTTAGTGCCGCCGGCGTCATAAGGCCCCGCAATATCGCCCCGGCTTGCCGCAGCAAGTCGGCCCGGTCCGCATCCCCCGCCGCCATTTGCGCCGCGATCGATTCCACGGCGGCCACCACCTCCGGCCGGACTGAGGGCGGGGGCCCGGCGTTTGGCGGCAACCGCCAACGCTTGATGCGGTCATCCCCATCCAATGCCTCCAGCTGGGGATATGTCTCAGCCAGCCGGTCCCTCATCCGCTCAACTGTCCGCCGATTGACACCAAGCTGGCTCGCCATCTCATCCAGTGACAAGCCAACCCGGCTCCCGGCGAGCAGGGTGGCAAGATGGAGCAATCGCTGGGCAGGGTCGTACCTCACGTAACGAGTTTGCGCAGAGTTGTGACTGTCAGCAATCCCAGTCAGGCCAGTAATCCGGCGGCGGCTCCAAACTTATTTCAGGCGGAGGGCCATATCCGACAAGCTCGCTTTGCCTAACAAGGTGGGTGAGGGTCGACGTTGGGAACACCTCCGGCTTTCGGGTCATAAAAAGCAGTCCGTTTTGGGTCAGCTTTGCATGTCCTTCGAAAGCATTGTGAGGATATGTAGTGTGCCAACTCGTTTCTAAATCCACGGTTCGGTATCCAAACTTATTGTCTAGTTTTCCACTCGGGCGATGTCATGACGCTTTGTAATAAAATGATACGACAGATACGGACGTAACGGACCATCTTCGACTCACCAAGGAACTATATTCGGTGAAAAACGCTAGCCGACAGCTTTAAGCTCCTCGGAGTTCCTGAATAACGCCGTCAAGGTTAAATAGAGTATCAACATGACAAATCTGGACGTTAAGCCGGTAGTTGCCGGCAGAATAACCCTTGCGGGTTTGGATTGACAGGTTGATTATCAAACGGTTCATGTAACAAAAGATCGGTTTGAACCCTTGAGCGGCTCTTATCTCACAAAATCGCGCTACGTGGCTGGCTTGCAGTGCCTTCGCCGCCGCACATCAGGTCATTGTCTCACCGTCACGCGCCCGCCTCTCGCTTGATATCACCGGCAAATACAAGAGCATGAAAATAGGCTTCCGGCTCGCGTTGCTGGATTAGCATCCGTCCCGATGCGAGGCGCATCGCCTCATTAGAATCCGGAGCAGTCGTTCCTAGCGAATAAGCACAGCCTCTCTCGCCTCTGCGCGGGGGACGGCTGTGCCGTGCCCTCATCTCCTCGCTCATCGCTCATCTGGAGTTCGCCCATGCACCCGCTTACCACACTCGTCATAAACTGGCATATCTCCGAAGCCTGTAACTATGGATGCTGCTACTGCTATGCGGAATAGAACGAGACCGCTTCCTCTTCCGAATTGATCGGCGATCCTAAACGGACACAAGCTTTGCTCGCGGAACTCTTTAACTTCTTCGAGCCCGGAAACACCGCTGGTTCAATTCGGCTGGGTGTTTCAGTTACAAGCCTCATGGCAATCGTCTAGCACAGAAAAGCAAAGATAAAATAAGGTATCTTATCGATTTCAGGGCCAAAATTGCCGATGTTGCCGCCGATCTACGTTTTGCAAATATCCCATTGATATAAATTAGGTTTTGAGCTTTTTTGTTCCCTTTCATGCCGATTGGCTGATGGAACCGGTCTTTATGACTTGAGATGGCTGTCGTTTTCGCTTCGCCACCGGCGCATCGGAAAGGGCTTCCTCTGCCCGGCGCTCCAAAAGCTGCTCGAACATGCAATCTCCAAATCTGGCAGATTGAAATCTGGTCGCACTCGGCAGCAAAGAGCGCGCGGATTTGACTCCCTAATTTTTTTAGAATGGACTTAGGCGGCATCGAAGTCCGCAAGAACCCGGAAATGGGCATCCTGCACCATTTTCATGGAGTCTTTCGACACGCCGGCATTCTTCGCCTGGGTTGGCCAATCTGCGACGGCCGCGGTGACGTCCTCGATGACAGCCATTATGCGCTTGGCGTCGATGCCGTGTCTTTTACCAATGCTTGTAACCTGAGATCGTGTCGGACGGCGGCCTTCGCCCTCGATATCGAGATAGTGCTCACCGCCGGGACCGGGTGCATAAGTGAGGTCGAACGCCGGCGCCAGGCGCCACTCGCCCGCCGGCCGCATAAGGTAGGCGTGCTGGCGCGTATGGTCATCCCGGTTGCATGCCAGCACGTTGAAAACCATCCGCCGGAAGGCGGCAGCGACGTCATCCGCCCGCCGCGTGATGGCGCGCGTTGCGCGCAGGAAGAGGTCGTAACTTGACGGTGAGTCGGATGGCGCCCCGATCGCACCTGCCAAAGACACCATGTGTAGCCGTCCACCGCCATCCGGACGATCGAACCGCTTTGTCGCGAAATAGCCCGGGCCGGATTTGGCCGGTAACAACCGGTGGGCGCTGATGGTCAAACCAACTGCCTCCGCCATACAAGCGTAAGCCTCCTCTATGGGGCCGATGTCGAGAGGATCTGATGGCGCTCTAAATTTCACGAGCCAGGCAGTGTGGCCTGCGGGTATTTCCGCCTGGCCTACCGAGATGTGGCCCTGGCCGTCGAAGCCAACATGAACCTTTGGCCTTGCGCCGCCGGAACCCCCAGCCAACCCCGCCAGCGTGTCGGCAAGTCGGCTCTCTTCACCCATCAGCAGCGCCGTGGCATCGTGGGCTAGGGCGTCGAGATCAAGGGATTCCACCTCGTCGGCGGGCGTTGTGGCTGGCTTGAACACCAGAGCACCACGACCGTGATCTCCGACCAGCGCCAGACGCTCCAGGGGCGTGAGGGCCGCAATATCTATGCCCAGTTTCGCCAGGCGTTTGCGCATCAAAAGATAGCCCCAGCCATCGGGAAGGCTATCAGCCAAAAATCCGTGCAGTCCATCGAAGGACCGGGTCCGAGCCGGTATCAGGCCGGGTTCCGGTGGATAATAGAGTGGCGACACCGGCAGCTTGCGGGCAATGACCTCTCTGGACCATTCGAGTTGGGCCAGGCCGCCATCCATCGCGAGGCGGCCCGCGGCCAAAGGTTCGCTAGCTGGCTCGAAAGCAAGAGCGACGGAGAGAGGTGTGCCCGGCGCCAGCATCATGGCGTCGGCTTGCGTCGGGGCGCCCGCTGACGGGGTTTAGGCACCGTAACAGCCTGCCGCTGCAAAAGTTCATCGAGGCTAGACGCAGCCGGCGCCGGGAAGAGTTGACTGATACCGTCTTCACAACTCAGGGCAAAGGCGGCGTTGATCATGTTCTCGACGAGGCTCGGCCCGTGGGCCTCCATGCGCTTCCAGGTGCTGAGCCCCATACCCGCGCGGGTCGCGGCTTCCTCTTGAGACCAGCCGCGCCCGATCCGTCGGATGCGGATAGCTTGGCCGAGCTCCAGTCGCAATTCTTCAGGGGTCTTCAACATAGCTCATATATGAACTTTTATATGGAGTATTTCAATATAATAGATCATATATGATCTATAGATGTTGAGCTAACCTACACACGAAAAACGGATTTGAGGCTCGTTATGAAACCTGAGACGAATGACTTTTTGATAGCGCGGCGCAGGTCGGTCGTAGCAACGGCGAAAGCCGAAGGTCTTTTCGCCGGGGACAATATTGCGCTCGGCGCCCGCGTTCCCCGCCGACTCGTTGATCGGGCGAAGGAGCGCGCCGGTATTAGCTCGATGAACCGCCCCGGATTTACCGGAGGCTAATTTGTTCAAATATCAGGCGACCATAT
>VFSW01005739.1_pt1 | contig 18318 bp, 15 predicted proteins | sample 5358111 | NCBI WGS metagenome assembly VFSW01 (sample SAMN11554181, study PRJNA540505) | mine drainage metagenome | isolation source: sediment from site ElyBrook_90M | place: USA: Ely Copper Mine, Vershire, VT | collected 2017 | reverse complement strand
TCCAAGGACCACCCCGGCGAACGTCAGTTGGAACGCCTGGAGCGCCAGGCCGAAATCCTTCACCGCCAGCTCCGGTCGCTGCGCGAGCACGGCTGGCTGCCGGGAACCGACCAGGGGTAAAAGCCTTCATCCGGAGCCCATGCCCATGCGGCCCCTTCGCTTCAACTCCCCGCTTCTCCGGGGCTGACAATCGCCAAATTGCCCCCATCCGCTGCGCCACCGCGACCAATCGGCGGGAAAATCGTCTCTATACGTAGGCAGATTGGTTCCGGCCACCTGCCGGTGGAGTCCCTCCGCACGCCAGGATCGGATCGCTCACTGTTCGCCCGGCACGAAAGGCATGGAATCCCCAAAGATCATGAGATCAAGACATAGCTTGCCGCCCCTCTGGCTTTCGTTTGCCGCCGCATCTTTTGTTCTATTGCCGGCGTTGAATGCCCGCGCCCAAAGCGCTCCCGCGAAAGCCGATCCGGGTGGCACCAACCCGCCCGCCGAGGTCAAAGCCGCTATAGGCGGATCGGCCGAATCCTCCACGCAGCCAAGTGATCGCGCAAAGGCCTACTTCCATGCGGCAATGGCCAGTGTGTATGAAGAGCAAGCCGTCTCTACCGGCCGGCCGGAATTTGTGGGACACGCCATCGAGGAGTACAAGGCCGCACTCAACGCCGATCCCACCTCTGCGCAGTTGAACGACGAACTGGCTGACATTTACTTCCGCGCCGGCCGCTCTCGCGAGGCCGAGGCCACCGCCCGCGGACTGCTCAAATTCGCACCCAATGACGTTGACGCGCACAAGCTGCTGGGACGCATCTACCTGCGCCAGATCAGCGACGCGCAAAACGCCGTCTCCTCCACCTCGCCCAGCGGCAACGCTCTCGACCTTGCCATTGTCGAGTTCGAAAAAATCGTCTCTCTGCTGCCCAAAAGCGTCGAAGATCACATGGTGCTGGGCCAGCTTTACACCGTTAAGCACCAGCAGCAAAAGGCTGAAGAACAGTTCAAAATCGCGCAAAGCATCGACCCTGACTCAGAAGACGTGGTACTCAACCTTGCCCGCCTCTACGCCGAAAGCGGAGACGTTGAGCATGCCGCCAAGGTCATCGAGGCCGTTTCGGAGTCGGACCGCACCCCCAAGATGGAGTTGGCCCTCGGCGCTGCCTATGACCAGTTGAAGCGGAGCAAGGACGCAGTTGCCGCCTATCAGCGCGCTGCCGGCCTGGATCCGGGCGACACGCGCACCATGGGCGCACTGGCCCAGGCCCTGCTCAACGACAACCAGCTCGACGCGGCGCTCAAAGAGTACAGGGACCTGTCCGAGGCCGATCCCGACGATACCAGCGCGCTGATTCATATCAGCGAGATTCAGCGTCGCCAGGGAAAGTACGAGGACGCGCTCGCCACCATCCGCAAGGCACTTAAGAAGGATCCCGACTCCCTCGAAGCCGGATATAACGAAGGGCTGTTGCTGGACGTGCTCGGCCGCTACGATGAGGCCGTTCAGGTCTACGAGCACATGGTCGACCTCACCTCCCACGCCAACGGCGCCTACACCTCCGAAGAGAAAAACAATCGCGGCATCTTTCTGGAGCGGCTTGGCTCGGTCTATCACGAACAAAACAAGGTCGATCAGGCCATCGCCACCTATCAGAAAATGATTGACCTCGGCGGCGACACTGCGCTGCGTGGTTATCAGGGCCAGGTCGACACCTATCGCGACGCCAAGATGTTTGACAAAGCGGTTGAAGTCTCCCGCAAGGCCGTCGAGGCCAACCCCAAGAACCGCGACCTCAAGCTCATGCTGGCGGGCGAGTTGACCGACCTGGGAAAGACGGACGAGGGCATTGCTCTCGCAAAGAGCCTTCTCGACAACACCGCCAAAGATCGCGAAGTCTGGCTGGCGCTGGCTCAGATGGATACCCGCCTCCACCGCTGGAAGGATGCCGAGGACGCCCTGAACAAGGCGGAGCCTCTGACCACCAAAAAGGAAGATCGCATCTATCTTCTTTTCCTCCGCGGCGCACTGGCTGACCGCCAAAAGCACTCTGACTCAGCCGAACAGCTCTTCCGCCAGGCCCTTACACTGGACCCCTCCAACGCCATGGTTCTCAACTATCTCGGCTACATGCTGGCCGACAAGGGCTCCAAGCTGCCTGAGGCGCTGCAGTTGATTCGCAAGGCAGTCAATCTGGAGCCGATGAACGGCGCCTATCTTGATTCCCTCGGATGGGTCTACTTCAAGCTGGGCCAGTATGAGCTGGCTGAGGAAAACCTGCGCCAGGCCGTCGAGCGTGATCAGACGGACCCCACAGTCCACGACCACCTGGGCGACCTCTACGAGAAGACCGGCCGCATCCGCCAGGCTGCGGCGCAGTGGCAGCTCTCGCTCACCGAATTCGCCAAGTCGGCCCCCGCTGACATTGAGCCGTCTGAAGTCGCCAAAGTGCAGCGCAAGCTCGACAGCGCGCGCGTCAAGCTGGCCAAGGAAGAAAGCATCGTCGGGCCTCCCAAGCCGGAGTAAGGCTCCCGGAGCCTCTGGCAATTTCATCGCGAAACAGCAACGGCGGCCTGCTCCATCAAGAGAGGCCGCCGTCTTGTTGTCTGCGCCAGGGTCGAAGCGCCCGTTTCACCGCGAGTAAGCCCGAGCCTCCGTCAATCCAGAGGCCCGCTGCCAGGCAAATACACGATGCACCCCATGGGCAGAAAGCCCTACTTGGCTCCCGCCGCCGCGGTGATGTACATATCCACGTTGTCCTTGTCCACCAGCGAGGTGCCAGTATCCACAAACACCGGATACGGCGAGAACGGATCGGAGTTGTAGTCCTTGTCCAGTTGCTTGGGTGGGTTGTGGTACACCTCGTCCAGCGCCTTCAGCCCTGCGTAGCCCATGGTGTAGGGCTTCTGCGCAATCGTCGAGTCGATAATGCCGGTCTTGATGCCGTTCAGTGTCTCCTGGTCCACATCCCAGGCAATCACCACCCGGTCGGTGGCATTGGCCCGCTTGACCACTTCGGCAACCTGCTTGCCCGACGAGGCTTCAAGGCAGATAAAGGCATCAATCTTCTTGGGGCCGGTCAGCGCCATCAGTTCCTGTGCCTTGTCAAACGCGTTGCGCGAGTCGCCCTTCATGTCCACAACATCCACAATCTTGATGTCGGGCCGGCTTTCCAGTACATCCTTGAAACCCTTCAGCCGCTCCTCGGTGTTCGGCTGGCCGGTGAGCGTGAAGAACACCACATTCCCCTTGCCGCCCAGCTTCTCAATCAACCGCCTGCCGCCCATCCGTCCGGCCTCCAGATTGTTGGTGCCGATGAAGTAGAGTCTGCGGCTGCCGGTTGCATCGGAGTCCATGGTGATCACTGGAATCCCCGCCTGCACCGCCGCATCAATCTCAGGCTGCAGCACGGAAACATCAGAAACTGAAATCAGAATGCCCGCCGGTTTGGCTGCAATGGCCGAGTGCAGTTCCTGCAATTCAGCCTGCGGATCGTAGTTCTGCGGCCCCACCACTTTGGCCGTCACTTTGTACTGTGCTGCCGCCTTGTTGAATCCGGCAACCGCTGTCTGCCAGTAGGACAAGGACATATTCGCCGAAACCAGGTAGTAGACCTCTTTCAGCGAATGCCTCTCGCAGCCGGAAGTGAATGCCACTCCCAGCGCCAGCACGGCCAACCCAACTCGTTTCATCGTTTTCATGTTTGCCTCCGCGGTCCAGATGTGAAAAGCCAGCAGGGCGCGCCGGAATTGGCTCCTGCTCTCGCGTCGCGAAAAAATCCGGCAGGATAGTACTCCCACCTGATTGGCGTTGTCCAATCTTTGCCGTTTAGATTCTTATAGCCTCTCGCAGCCGGAGCGGTGGTGATTCAGCGCACACAAGTGCTTTTCATTCAGCGCACTTGTCCCCGACTGCGGTATAACCGGACGTGAAGCTTCATAGCGCAGACCAATGGTCCAGTCGAACCCTCAACCCGCCGACACGCTGCCCCCGGGAATCGCCGTAGCCGGTGACGGCGAGCTGGTCCGGCGCACGCACCCTGAGCCGGCTCATCCCTACCGCACCCCCTTTGCCCGCGACATCGCACGCATCCTGCACGCGCGCGCCTTTCGCCGCCTCGCCGGCAAAACCCAGGTCTTTACCCGTCTGGCAGGCGACCCGCCGGGCGACCACTTCCGCAGCCGCCTCACCCATACTCTTGAAGTTGCCCAGATCTCCCGCACCCTGGCAAGCGCTCTCGGCCTGAATACTGAGCTGGCCGAGGCCCTCGCGCTGGCGCACGACATCGGCCACCCGCCCTTCGGCCACGCCGGTGAAAAGGCTCTCGACCACGCCCTCCAGGCACACGGGCTGCGCTTTGACCACAACCTCCACGCCCTGCGCATCGTCACCTGGTTTGAGGAGCGCTATGCGGGCTTCCGCGGACTCAATCCCACCCTGGGCGTGCGCGAAGGCATCGTCAAGCACTCCCGCGACTACTCCGCCACCGGCCATCCTGAGCTAGCCGAGTACTTCCTCGACCGGTTCCCGCCGCTTGAAGCTCAGCTGATCGATCTGGCCGACGAAATCGCCTACCTCACCGCCGATCTCGACGACGGTCTCGACTCCGGCATCCTCGCCCTCGCGCAGGTACGCGACGGCGTACCCCTGTTCCGCGGATTCCACGACGCCGTGTTGCAGCAGTATCCCCACGCAGCGCCCAAGCTAACCATCAACGAGGCGCTCAAGGGCGTCCTGAATGCGCTGGTAACCGATCTGATGAATGAGGTGCGTGCCCGTGTGACCGCTCTCGGCGCCACCACGCTCGACGAGGTTCGCCGCGCGCCCCGGAGGCTGGCGGCCTTGAGCCCGGCCATGGAAGCGAACCGCGCCGCCGCCAAGGACTTCCTCTATGCCAACTTCTACAACTCCCCCGGCATGGAAGAGGCACACAGCCACGCCGCCGAGGTCGTCGCGGGGCTGTTCGCTGCTTTAATGGCCAACCCCGGCCTGCTCCCCGCAGACCACCAGGCGCAGATCCCCGCTGAGGGTCTGGCGCGCACCGTCGCCGACTACATCGCCGGCATGACCGACACCTATATCGAGCAGCTTTGGACGCGCTGCTGCGGTTGAGCGCAGCTCCATCGCCTCGCAACTCGATGCAGGTGCAGCTTCATCCCTGTCAGGAATAGCCTGGGTTCGTGCTTACTGCACCGTCCCCTGCGGCCTCAACCGGCGCAGGTCCATGGCGCACTCCACAGCATTCTGCGCATACAGCCGCAGATTGTCTGAGGCAGCCCATAGCCACAACCATGAGGTCTCAGACGGATTGCGCGCGCCCTGCTCGGGGCGCAGCCGCACCAGCACATCGTTCTGGCCGGTTGCGGCCAGGTTCGAGGGCGAATCCGTATCTTCCAACACCAGGTCCAGATGGTCGCCGCTCAACGCCTCTTCCAGCGCAGAGATCTCCGCGGGCCGCTCCAGTTCCACCGCAATCGAAAATGCCTGTCCGTGGAAAACCGGCGCATGAATCACCTGCAAGGCCAGCGCCGGCCAGCGGTTGCCCGCCAGCACTGCATAGTGGCGGCGAATCCTCGCCTCCGTCGCAGACAGGCTCACCGTAGCGCTTTCGCCCAGTCCCGAAAGCAGGTTATAGGCCACCTGCGCGTCGTAAATCGCCCGCGGAAGTCCCTGAAAGCTGAGCAGGTTCACAGTCTGCTGGTGCAGTTCGTCCATGGCCGCGCGTCCAAATTCGCTGGCCGGCAGCATCAACGTAGCCGCGGCAGAACGCACCGGCGCGGCCAGCTGCAACCGCTCCATCACCAGCGCCAGCGCCAGCGCCGCCGGGTGCGCCGGAACCACAGCGGGCGTAAACAGGTCGGCCGTCGCCTCCTCAGAGCCCAGCCACGGAGCGCGCACCAGCACTCCCGTCTCCTGGTCCAGCGCGCCTGAGAGGTCCAGCACAGTGGAGCCAGCCCTGAGTGCCTGCCGCCAGTATTTGCGGGTCATGTTCTCCGATCCGCAAAAGAACGTAAAGTCCACGTGGTCAAAGGCATCCGGGCCAATGGGCTGGATAAAAGTGACCTCATCCCCCACCTGGTCCAACTGGCCCAGCGCTTGATCCTCGTCGAGCAGCGCAAAGCTGGCGGCTGCCAGCGGCGACTCCGAGAGAGCGTCCTTCAAATCCTTGCCCACCAGGGTGGAAGCACCGGCGATAGCGATCTTGTACACAGTCATCCTTTTCTCAATTGGCAAAACTATGGGTGGTTCCACGGCTCCGGAGCGGGGGCGTGCACGTCATCGGCGGCGGGAGCGGCAGCCGGCTGCCTGCGTCGGCGCGACCACGAATAGGCCGCGCGCGCCCAGATTCCTGAAAACATGTAAATCAGCGCGACCCCAAAAAGCACCACCTGCGAATACCGGATCGAGACATACAGCACGACCGACAGCAGCAGGAGTCTTTGGAAGGGATGGCGGTCCGTCAAGCTGATCTCCTTGCCCGACCAGAACCGCCATGTGCTCACCATCAGGAAGCCCGAAAGTCCCACCAGCAGCAGCCAGGGAATGGCGATCCACCACGCCTGCACCGGAATGCCATAGCAAAGATGCACGGTGGCCGCCAGCAGCCCCGCCGCCGCCGGAATCGGCATCCCCACAAAATACTTGCGCCCCGGCCTGCCCGGATTGCGCGGCTGTGCATCGTGGCTGATGTTGAACCGCGCCAGCCGCGAGGCGCCGCCGATCAGATACAGAAAGCAGACAAAGGCTCCCGCCTGCACCAGGTGATGCCGCAATTCCGGGTTGATCGAATCGGGAAGAAACTGGAATCCCCAGATAAACGCCAACAGGCTGGGCGCCACGCCAAAGGTAATCACGTCGGCCAGCGAATCCAGCTCCCTGCCAAAATCGCTGCACGTGTTGGTCATGCGGGCAATGCGCCCATCCAGCGCGTCGAATGGGATGGCGAACAGAATGGCGATAGCCGCCCAGTCCAGATGCAACTGTGCATTGCCGCTGATGGCCGCAATGGTCTGCGTAATGGAAAAATAGCCGGCGCCGATATTACCCGCGGTAAACAGCGACGGCAGCAGATACATGCCGCGACGCAGCCGGGCCTGTGCGTCGGCCCTGGCCCGGGCGGGATCGCGGTGGTTCACGCGCGCCCTCCTGCGGGCATGGCCGCCAATACGCTTGCGCCGCCTTTTACCCGCTGGCCCGGCTTCACGCGGAGCACGGCCTCCGCAGGCAGCAGCACGTCCACGCGCGAGCCAAACTTGATGAGGCCCACCCGCTGACCGCGTTCCACCCTGTCGCCCTCGCCAAAGTTGAACACAATGCGTCGCGCCAGCAACCCGGCGATCTGCTTGAAAGTGACCTCAATGCCATCGCCGCGCACCGTCACAATATTCTGCTCGTTGCGGTCAGCCGACGCCGGATTCATCGCGTTCAGATATTGGCCCTTCTGGTAGCGAACCGCGCTGAGAACGCCCCCAATGGGCGAGCGGTTCACGTGTACATCAAAAACGCTAAGAAAAATGCTGATCCGTTGCCGCGGCCCGTCCGGAGTGGAAATCGACACCGCTTCCGTTACCAGCCCATCTCCCGGCGAAACAATCAATCCCTCGCCCGAAGGAATCTCCCGCTTTGGATCGCGGAAAAACCACAGAAAAAACGCCGCCAGCAGCACGGGCGCAATACTGCCCACCCAGCCACCCGTGGCCCACGCCAGCACTCCAGCGACTGCCAGCAAGCTCAAACCGTAAATGTAACCGTCACGAACCATAGTCCCCAACGATTATACGGTTGAATTGCCGGCTGGAGGGTTTGGGTGGCGCACACCCTCATCGGCACAGGCGGTTCTCACCGCCGTTCCACCAATCGCCCGCTTCCGTCAGTCCGTTGCCTGAAAAACCTACGCCACCACCGCTGCGCGGTGTTCCAGAGCAAAAATCAGATCCTTGGCGTGGAGTTTCAGCTTCTTCAGCCGTATTTCTTCGAGCTGCTCATCCTCGGAGAGATAGGGCTTTTGAAGCAACTCTTCCAACCGCTGAGCGTAACGACGATGTTCGGCGTGCAGGCGATCAATTTCTTCGCTCAGCGTTGAATCCTTTATCTCGTCCATCAAGCACCTCCGTGGGTTGCAGAACAATTACATATATCTCTCCAACGAGGTAAACGGCAAGAGGGCAAAGTAAGCGAAAGTCGCCAGGATTGTGGATTTCGCCGATTCAACCCAACATGCGTGATGAAAGTCACAGTTGAATCCCCCGGCGCAAGCCATGGTCATTGGTCCCGTTCTGCGGAGCGGCGGCACGCGTCCACTCACAAAACCGGCCGGCGCATCAACACTGCATCCTCAACCGGATCAGCGTAGTAGCGCGGCCGCCGCCCGGCTTCCGCAAATCCCAGCGACCGGTACAGGGTCTGTGCCCGACCATTGGATGCGCGCACTTCCAGAACGATTCCGGTTACCTGCGCCACCCGCAACTCCGCAGCCAGCGCAGAAAAAAGTTGTCGCGCAAAACCCCGGCGCTGGCACTCGGCCGCCACCGCAATCGTCTCCAGTTCAGCCTCGGGCGGCACCAGTCCGGCAATTGCAAAGCCCGCCACGCAACCGGCCTCCGCGTCCTCGGCCACCAGGGCGATGCGCCTTGGCACAGCACTCGGGTTTAACGCGGAAAAGTATGCCGCACGCGGCCAATGGGGCGCTTGGGGCAAATCCTGTGCGATCTCGATCACCCGGTCCAGGTCCGCCGCCGTCATTGGGCGAATCCGCGCGGTCCCAGCGCCACGGTTCATTGCTGTCGCGGCCCCGCAGTAGCCGGATCGCCAAAGATTTCCGCATCCGAGCGGCGCAGGTAGTGGCCATCCAGCAGCGCCAGGTCCGCAAAGTCCCCAGCCCTCACCCGCGGCGCGGCCAGTTCCAGCGCATCAGCCGCCGTGGGAGCCTGAACCCGCACCCACTCCACGCCCGGCCACGCTGCCGCAAGCACCACCGCGGCGGCCTCGTCGCAAACGGCAATCCGTGCCGGCCTTGGATCGATGGCGGCAAGCTCGTCCGCCCCGGCCAGCAGTTCTCGCGGTTCTGCGCCCTGCCCGCCCACGCGCAAAAACACCTCATGCCGGTGCGCGTCCAACGCCGCCGACGCCACCTGTGCCTTCAGCGCCAGCGCCGCCAGCCGCGAAACCGCAACCACCGGAAGGCCGGCAGGCTCAGCCAGCCCCTTCACCGCGCTCAGCCCCACCCGCACGCCGGTAAAGCTGCCCGGCCCGCTCACGGCCACAATCGCGCCCAGTTCCCGCAATGCAACGCCGTGGCGCGCCAGCAACTCCGCCACCGCCGCCACCAGCGTGGTGGAGTAGCTGCGCCCGGCCAGTTCCATCTGGCCCAGAATCTCCACAGCCTGCCCCGTCGCATTGGGCCCGGCCAGCCGCGCCAGGGCCACCGAGCCGGACGGGCCGCAGGTGTCGATCCCCAGCACCAGCGCCGCTTCCCGCATGAGCCTCCCTTACACCGCCGCCAGAGCCTGCTCCAGGTCGGCAATCAGGTCTTCCTTGTCCTCAATGCCGATCGAGAGACGGATCAGCCCCTGCGTAATCCCACCCGCCTCGCGTTCCGCGTCCGTCAGCGCCGCATGGGTCGTCGTCGCCGAGTGCGAGGCCAGCGACTCCACCCCGCCCAGCGATTCGGCATTAAGAAAGATCTCCAGCGCGCCCAGGAACCGCCCCGCGGCCTCGCGCGAACCCACGTCGAAGCTCATCATGGAGCCGAAGCCCTTCTGCTGCTTCACGGCCAGCGCGTACTGCGGATGACTCTTCAATCCCGGATACGCCACCCGGCTCGCCTTGGGGTGCCCGGCCAGAAACTCCGCCACCGCCTGTCCGTTTTCCTCGTGCTGCTTGATCCGCAAAGGCATGGTCTTGATGCCGCGCAGCACCAGGTAGCACTCAAACGGCGACAGGATGCTGCCCGCCGCCTTCTGCACCAGCAGAAAGCGATCCTTGTGTTCGGGCTTTGAGCCGATCAGCGCTCCGCCGATCCCGTCCGAGTGCCCGTTCAGATATTTGGTCGTCGAATGCATCACGATATCCGCGCCCAGCGCCAGCGGACTCTGCAGCACCGGCGACATGAACGTGTTATCCACGCTCACTTCCACGCCCCTGGCGTGCGCAATCTCGCTGATTGCGGCAATGTCGCTCAGCACCATCAGCGGATTGCTCGGCGTTTCGATGTGAATCAGCTTGGTCGCCGGCCGAATCGCCGCCTCAACCGCCTTCAGATTGCTCGTATCCACGTACTCAATGTCGATGCCGTAGTGGCTCACGATCTGGTTGAACAGCCGCACCGTGCCCGCATACACATTGTGCGAGCAGATCACGTGGTCGCCCGCGCGCAGCATGGCCACCAGCGCCGCGATGGCCGCCATTCCGCTGGCAAAGGCATGGCCTGAGGTTCCGCCCTCCAGCGCCGCCAGCGCCGTCTCCAGCCGGTCACGCGTGGGGTTGCCCGCGCGCGAGTAGTCCCAACCCTTGTCCGTGCCGATGCCGGTCAGCTCAAAGGTGGAGGAAAGGTAAACAGGCACATTCACCGCGCCTGTCAGCGGGTCCGGGTGTTGCCCGGCGTGTACGGCAAGAGTCGAGTATTTGTATGGGGACATGGTCAGGTGTTTGTCACAGGCTCCTGACTTCTAGCTTATCGCGGCAGCAAGGGGCGGCGCCGACGAACTGTGTGGCCGCGTAATCGAATCTCCGTGACGCGGACTACTCGGATTCCGCCGCACGCATCCTACCCAATGGAGCGGCACCCTGCTCTGAAACCCCGATACTGAATGGAGCCTAAATGGAAGCGGATTCTTCTCCGAACGCCTCCGTCATGGACGCTTTGACGGAGATTGCGCTCAACCTGCGATGGTCATGGAACCATGCCGCGGATGAGCTGTGGAGTCAACTCGATCCGGAGTTGTGGGAACTGACGCGGAACCCTTGGGTCATGCTGCAAACCGTGTCGCGGGAAAAGCTGAGCGCTCTTACGTCCGACGCGCAGTTCCGGGAGCGGCTCGATGAAATCATCCAAAGACGCCACCGGCGCGAGCAAACCGCCAGTTGGTTCCAGCGAACCTATAGCAAGCCGCCCTTCAGCCATGTTGCCTACTTCAGCATGGAATTCATGCTCAGCGATGCCCTTCCGATTTACTCCGGCGGCCTCGGCAACGTGGCCGGCGATCAGCTCAAAGCCGCTAGCGACCTCGGCGTTCCGGTCGTGGGCATTGGCCTCCTGTATCAAGTAGGCTACTTTCGCCAGCGCATCGATGCCGACGGCCGGCAGCAGGCGCTCTACCCCTTCAGCGATCCTGGGCAACTGCCCATCCGCCCGGTTCGCCAGGCCAACGGCGAATGGCTGCGCGTCGAAATTCAGGTTCCGGGATTCCGGCTGTGGCTCCGCACCTGGGAAGTGGACGCCGGCCGTGCCAAGCTCTATCTGCTCGACACCAACGATCCGGCCAACTTGCCCGAGCACCGCGGCATCACCAGCGAGCTCTACGGCGGCGGACCCGAGCTGCGCATCAGTCAGGAGCAGATCCTGGGAATCGGCGGCTGGCGGCTGCTCCGCGCCCTCGGAATCCGGCCCGAGGTCTGTCACCTCAATGAAGGCCACGCCGCTTTCGCCGTTTTGGAGCGGGCGCGTGATTATATGGAAGAAGCGCACGTGCCCTTCGATGTCGCGCTCGCCGTCACCCGTGCCGGCAATCTCTTCACAACCCACACGCCGGTCGAGGCAGGTTTTGACCGCTTTGACCCTGCGCTGGTGGAACGTCACTTCCGCCACTATGCGCAGGATGCCCTCCGCATTCCCATGTCGAATCTGCTCGCGCTCGGCCGGCAAAACCCTGACGACGCTTCGGAGCCATTCAGCATGGCGCTGCTGGCCATGCGCGGCAGCGGCGCTGTCAATGGCGTAAGCCGCCTGCACGGCAGGGTAAGCCGCCACCTCTTTCAGAACATATTCCCCCGCTGGCCCGAGGCGGAGGTGCCCATCAGCCATGTCACAAACGGCGTTCACGTTCCCATCTGGGACTCTGAAGAGGCCGACAATCTTTGGACCGAAGCCTGTGGCAGGCAGCGCTGGGACAGCGAGATGAAGGAGCTCGAAGAGGGCATCCGTCGCGTGCCCGATGCCCGCCTGTGGCAGATGCGCAAAGCCTCCCGCAAGTCACTCGTTGAATTTGTGCGTGAGCGCCTTACCCGCCAGATCGCCGGCCACGGCGCGTCTCCTGAGGAGATTGAAGCCATTGGCAGGGTCTTCGAGCCCGATACGCTCACCCTCGGATTTGCGCGCCGCTTCGCCACCTACAAGCGTCCCAATCTGCTGCTGCACGATCCCGACCGCCTGCTCAGGATTCTCACCAATCAGGCGCGCCCCGTGCAGCTCGTCATTGCCGGCAAGGCACACCCGCAGGACGCCCGAGGGCAGGAGATGATCCGCCAGTGGATCGAGTTCATCCGCAACACCTCGGCCCGAACCCAGACAGTCTTCCTGGCCGACTACGACATGCGCCTGACCGAGCATCTGGTGCAGGGCGTCGACGTGTGGCTGAACACGCCGCGCCGCCCCTGGGAAGCCTGCGGCACCAGCGGCATGAAGGTGCTGGTCAACGGCGGCCTCAACCTCTCTGAGCTGGACGGCTGGTGGGCAGAAGCCTACACGCCCGAGGTGGGATGGGCACTCGGCGATGGACGCGAACATGGCGACGACCCGGCCTGGGACGCCGCAGAAGCCGATCAACTCTATTCCCTGCTTGAAGAGCAGGTGATTCCAGACTTCTACGACCGCGACGAAACCGGAATCCCCGTCGCCTGGACCCATCGCATCCGCGAAAGCATGGCCCGCCTCACGCCGGCCTTCTCCGCCACGCGCTGCGTGCGGGAGTACACCGATAAGCACTATGCCCCGCTGGCTGCGGCTTATCTGCAGCGAAGCTCGCATGGCCCGGGCACAGTCGAAAGCCTGCTCCAGTGGCGCCGCCAGCTCTGCGATCACTGGTCCCGGCTGCGCTTCGGCACAGTCCGTGTTGAGACAGAAGGAGACCTGCACCATTTCCTGGTGCAGGTCTATCTCGACGAGTTAAGTCCCGATGCCGTCCAGGTGGAACTCTACGCCGAGCCGCTCGACGGCGAGCAGCCCGTACGCCACGTCATGGAGCGAGGTGAACCCCTGGTGGGTGAAAGCGCCTGGAGCTACACCGCAACCATCCGTGCTGACCGGCCCGCGGGCGACTTTACGCCCAGGGTCGTTCCCTGCCACCCCGGGGCGTTCGTTCCCCTTGAGGCGGCGCAAATCCTCTGGTACCAGTAACCGGCGTGGGTTGCCGGGCCGGCTGCATGGTCTGAAACTCACGCTTTGAGATACTCGGGATGTCAGTGCTCTAGCCCTGACATCCCGAGGTATTCACGCTCGGAACTCCGTCCGTCTCTGCCTGGTACTCCAGTTGTAAATCGCCGAGTCCGGAGGGAGCCGGGAGCTTCAGCTCTCGGAAAACGTGCGAATTTGTAGGGCTTTCAGGCCCGGATTCCCGCGCCTCGCAGCCAAATACAACCGTAGTGCTAAGGCTTCCCGGCCGCCGTCTTCTTCGCCGCGCGCACCACCGGGAAGTACCCCGTCCGCGTGCGCACGTTCAGCTTGCCCATCCCCTTGGCCTCCGCCGTCACCTGCACCCGCCGGAACCCCGGCTCAGTCGTCGGCTTGGTGGAGTGGTAGCCAATCGTGTACTGGCTGCGTATGTCGCGCGCCACCTCGGCCGCAATCTGGTCCACTTGCTCCATCGACTTCGGGAAATACGCAATGCCGCCCGTCTCGGTCGAGAGCATCTCCAGCGCTCGCCGTGCATGGCGCACCTCGGCGCGGCTCATCTCGTCGCCAAACAGCAGCCCGAAGGAGTAGATCACCGGGCCGGAAAGCTGCTGCACGCGGCGGATGGTCTGTTCCAGGGTCAGCGTCGAAGCGTTGTCCTCGCCGTCGGTGATCAGAATCAGCACCTGCTTGGGCCGCTTGGCGTCGGCCACCAGCTTGTCGGCCGAGGCCACCACGGCGTCGTACAGAGCCGTCCCGCCGCGCGACTCGATGTGCGACAGTCCGTCGCGCAGCTTGTTCTCGTCAGAGGTAAAGTCCTGGTCGATGAAAGCCTCGTCAGAAAAATTCACCACAAACGCCTCGTCCTTGGGATTCGAGGCCTCAATCAGATCCAGGGTGCTCTTGTTCACTGCCGGGCGCTTCTTCGCCATCGACCCGGAGTTGTCCACCACCAGCGCAATCGACACCGGCAGATCTGTGTGCTGAAAGCTGATGATGTTCTGCTTCACGCCGTCTTCATAGACCTCGAAGTTATCCTTCTTCAGGTCCTGGACCAACCGCGTGCCATCCAGCACGGTGGCATTCAGCACCACCTCTTCCACATCGGTGCGTAGAACGTATCCCTCGCCCTCTTTGTGCAGAGGCTGCCCTGCTGTGGTTGCGGGCGCCTCGGCGTCGGGCGAGCGCACCGGGTCATGATCCACCGTAAGCGAGGGCTGCGGGGCGGGCGCCTGCTGCTGGGGCGGTTGTTGTGCGCCCAGCGCAAGTGCCGACGTGCAGAAAAGAATGGCAAAAACCGCGTTATTGCAAAGGCGCATAGTAACCGGTGCGAGCATGGACAGTGAGTGGAGGCAATCCTGCCGGTGGATTCAACTTCACCTTCACTTTACGCCACTTGCCGTCGCGGGTCAGATCCTTGGGCGTGTAGCCAATCACATATTGGTTGCGCAACTCGGTTGAAATCTTCTCGGCTATGTCGCCCATCTCCGACAGATCGTCCACCCGGAACATCCGGCCGCCCGTATCCTCGCACATTTCGTTCAGCAGCAGGGGGCCGGTGCGCTCCTCGGGAGTGGCCGCATAGGGATCGAAGATACCAATCGAATACATCTCCACGGCAGACTCCCGCACCCGCGCGCGCACCTCGCCCTCGGTATAGCGGGACCGGTTGTCGCCGCCATCTGAGACCACCAGCAGCGCCTTGCGTTCGTGCCGCGCCTCAGCCATTTTGGCCACTCCAAAGTAGATGGCGTCCAGCAGCGCGGTCCGATGTCCGCTGTGCACCGTGGCCAGCCGCGACGCAATGTCATCAACCGAGTTGGTAAAGTCCTCGATCATCTCGGGCCGGTCGTTAAAGCCGATCACGAAGAACTCATCCTCCGGGTTGGCCGTCTTGATGAATTGCAGAATCGACTGCCGGGCCCGCATCAGCTTCGAACTCATGGAACCCGACAGGTCGAAGATGATGCCGATGGAAACGGGCGCATCCTCGCTGGCGAAGGTGCGGATCTTCTGCGCCCCGCTGTTCTCAAAAATCTGAAAATCATCCCTCTCCAGCCCGGTCACCAGCCGGTTCATGGGGTCGGTCACCGTAATCGGCACCAGCACCATGTCCACATTCATCCGCAAAAGCGCGCCCGGACGCGCCTTGAGCCCCGCCGGGCCGGTAACCGGGGGCGCTTCGGCTCCCGCCGGAGCCCCGCTGGCAGGCGTGGCGGTTTCAGGCGGCTTCACATGCACCTTGTTCAGTGGATTGTCCTGCGCCGCAGCGAGCGCCACGCACACCGCAACCGCGAAACCGCAAACCCAAAGGCCGCGGCCTGGCCACCGCATGGAATCATGCCTGCGTGGCGTGTTGCGCTCAATGCAAAGCGTTCTCATACCGCTGCACCTGAACAGATGGCGATATTAGCACGGTTTCCGCGTCGCCCGCGTCACCGCGCCGATGCCGCGAAACCCCTCCTCCGGGTTCCGAAGAGCCGGGCCGTTCTACGTCACTGGGATACAATCGTGCCTAGGCGCGCCAAGGTTCCCGCCACCGCAAGGAGCGGCTTTCAGCGCGCAAATTCCGCCGTTTCAACGGGGAGCACGATCTTCCGTATGGCCACCGTCTATCCATTCCGTGCCTGGCGCTACAATCCTTCCGCAGTCCGCCTGGATGACGTCGTCACCCAGCCCTACGACAAGATCTCGCCGGCCATGCAGCAGGCCTATTACCAGCGCAGCCCCTACAATCTGGTGCGCATCATTCTGGGCCTTCCTGAACTATTTGACGCAGAACGGGGCGAAAGCGTCTACTCGCGTGCCGCACGCGATCTGCACGCCTGGCGTGAGCAGGGCATATTGGTGCAGGAGAAGGACCCCTGCATCTTCGCGTACTCGCAGCGCTTCCGCGTCCCCGGCTCTGAAGAGGTAAAGGAGCGCCGCGGCTTTATCGCCCTCGGCAAGCTCCACGACTACTCCGAGCAGGTGGTCTTCCGTCATGAGTACACCCTCTCCAAGCCCAAAAGCGACCGCCTCAACCTGTTGAAGGCCACCCGCGCGCACTTCGGTCAGATCTTCATGCTCTACTCTGACCCTGCCGGCAGCGTGGAGAAGATTCTCTACGACGGTGCCGGCCCCGCCGAGGCCGAAGTCACCGACGAGTACGGCGTGCAGCATCGGCTCTGGCGCGTCAGTGACCCCGCGGCCATCCGCCTGCTCACCACGGCCATGGCCGACAAAAAGCTCATCATCGCCGATGGCCACCACCGCTACGAGACGGCGCTCAACTACTCCAAAGAACACACGCCCGCCTCGCCGGCCAGGGCCGAGCACAGCACCAGCCAGTTGCCGCAGCCCCCTTTCCCTGAAGCCGCGGTCATGATGACCTTCGTCAATATGGACTCCGATGGCCTGGTGATTCTGCCCACCCATCGCGTCGTTCACAGCCTCGCGGGATTCGATCCAGCCGCCTTCGCCCGCGCCGCCGAAGAGTTCTTCACCGTCGAGAAGCTGCCCACCGCCGAAGCGGCAAACTACATTGTGACCCTGCGGCAGCAGACCGGAACAGCATTCGTTGCCATCACCCGCACCGGGGCTCTGCTGTTGCGCTCTAGGCCCGAGGCCGCAGCCGCCGCACTGGCCGGCCTGCCCGAGCAGCAGCGCCAGCTCGACCTGAGCCACCTGCACACCATCGTGCTTGACCGCCTGCTGGGCCTGGACGCTGAGAAGGTCCGCGAGCAGACCAACATCCGCTATCTTCGCGACGCCGCCGAAGCCGTCGATCAGGTACGCCGCGGCGAGGCCGACGTCACTTTCCTCACCAACCCTGTCACCATGGAGCAACTGCGAGAGGTGGCCTTTGCCGGTTCTGTCATGCCGCAAAAATCCACCGATTTCTACCCCAAACTGCTCAGCGGCCTGACCATCTATGCATTGGAGTAGGAACAGAAAACGGAAGCCCGGCTTGGAAAACTCGACTTGGGAAACTCGACTTGATGAACCAGCCCGATAGGCCGAGGCTTGACAGCCCGGAAAGGTAGGCCGGGGTTTCGGCCCCGGCAATCAAGCCTTTTGAACAGACGGGGCTTTAGCCCCTGAGGTATGCTTTTTGCCGGCTAGGCTCGAAATTCGGTCCTTTCCCGCAGCCTGCACCCAGGCACTTCCAGGGATGCGCTCGCTCTGTGCGCTCGCGGTTCTCGCGGTCGCTGCGCTACCAGGCCCCGCGCAGCAGGCTCCCCCTGCACCTGCGGCCCGCTTCGTCGTCGTGCTGGACGCCGCCCACGGCGGCAGCGATCCCGGTGGGCGGCTCGGGAGCGGCCAGCCGGAGAAGGCTGCGACCCTTGCCCTCAGCGTCAGGCTGCGCTCCCTGCTGGCGGCACGCGGCATCCAGGTCGTCACCACCCGCGAGTCCGATGCAGCGGTAGACCTGAACAAGCGCGCCGAGATCGCCAATCACGCCAACGCGCAGGCGTGCCTCAGCCTGCACGCCAGTGAAAGCGGCTCAGGCGTCCACCTGTTTGCCTCCTCGCTCCCTCCCGCGCAGCCAACCCGGTTTACCCCCTGGGAGACGGCGCAGGCCGCCTGGGTCACGCGCAGCCTGGCCCTGGCCGGGGTGCTCAACTCCGCCCTGCTCCACGCCGGCGCCAACGTAACTCTTGACCGCACCGCCTTGCTCGCAGTCGACAACATGACCTGCCCCGCCGTGGCCGTTGAGATTGCGCCCGAGCGCGGCCCCGGCGGCAACGTCACTGCCGAACCCGACGACGCCGCCTACCAGGCGCGCGTTGCCGCTTCCCTCGCGGCGGCTGTTCTGGAGTGGCGCACGGAGGCTCATCAGCCGTGATTCCCCGCTACCAGAAGATCCTCTTCACCATCCTGCTCGTGGCCTCGCTGGCCATGGGCGTGGTGCTTTGGCAGTTACGCGAGCGCGCCCACCGGCGGCTCTTGGCCGCAGAAAACTCCACGCCCACCCAGGCTCCTGAAGTTGCGCCCGCCGAGCAGGCCACCCTGATGG